>Ga0074044_10000191_pt1 | contig 61014 bp, 59 predicted proteins | sample BogForMeECP23OM1_FD_94443 | JGI IMG/M metagenome (GOLD analysis project Ga0074044, IMG submission 94443) | Bog forest soil microbial communities from Calvert Island, British Columbia, Canada - Bog Forest MetaG ECP23OM1 | ecosystem: Environmental > Terrestrial > Soil > Wetlands ...
ATCTACAGCCGCACCGGCGCCAACAACGGCATCGGCTTCGCCATCCCAATCGACATGGCGCGCAACGTGATGGATCAGTTGAAGGCGCATGGCCGCGTGGTGCGCGGATGGCTGGGCGTCGAGATTCAGGAAGTCACGCCCGACCTCGCGCAATCGTTCGGATTGCCGAAGCCCGTGGGCGCGCTGGTCGCGAGCGCGGACAAAGATGGACCAGCAGGCAAAGCCGGGATCGAACGCGGCGATATCGTGCTCAGCTTCAACGGCCATCCGGTCGGCGACGAGCATGAGCTGCCGGCACTGGTTGCGCAGACGCCCATCAATCAGAAGGTGCCGGTCGAGCTGGTGCGCAATGGCAAGCACATGACCCTCCAGGTCATGATTGGCGAGCGCAAGGAACCGCAGGTGGCGTCGGCCAAGTCCGAGGAGCCGGGCGGCAACTGGGGGATGCAAGTCGGGGATATCACGCCCGAAATCGTGCAGCAGTTCCATCTCGAGGGCACCAAAGGTGTGGTGATTCGGAAGGTTGCGCCGGACAGCCCTTCGGCGGAGGCAGGTCTTCAGCCTGGCGACATCGTGCTGGAAGTGGATCATGACAAGGTCGCGGCGGTTTCGGATTTCGTCGCCAAGGCAAAGGATGCGCAGACCAGGAAGAAGCCGGCGCTGCTGCTGGTGCAACGCGGCGGCGCGACGCTGTACACCGTGATCAAGCCGGCCGGCCAGGCGCAGGGTTGATCGAAGCGTAAGTCACATGCAGTCAACGCGCGGCGCATCGAGGATCTCGGTGCGCCGCGCTTGTTTTCGCGGCTGCGATTTGGAGGTCGTGCACTTTGGCGCGCGGAATCCTGATGCCAGGCGTTGAAGCGTGCGATGGACTCCTCGCGAAAATTTGACGTGGCGATCGCCGGGGCTGGTCCTGCGGGACTGGCGACCGCGCTCTTTCTTGTGAAGAATCGGCCCAGCCTTGCGGGTCGAATTGTCGCGATCGAGAAATCCGCGCATCCGCGGTTCAAAGTTTGCGCCGGCGGGTTGATTCCCAAAACCATGCTCGCGCTTGACGAGCTTGGGGTCTCGCTCGACGTGCCGGCCGTCGAAGTGATTCGCGGCGAGGCGGCAACCCCGGTTGGCGGCGTCGATTTGTCGCGTGGCGGCGACGTGCTGTGCACCGTGATTCGCCGCGACCGATTCGACGCGATGCTGGCGCGGGCAGCGAGCGAGGCGGGAATCCAAATCGTAGAGCGCAGCCGCGTGCTCGACGTGGCTCAGGACGCGAATAGCGTGCGCGTCAGCACCGACTGCGGAGTTTTCGAAACGCAAATCCTGGTCGGAGCTGACGGTTCGGGCAGCCTGGTCCGTCGAGCGGTGTTCGGCGCCCGCAAGGGAAGAGTCGGGCGCGCATTGATGACGGATATTGCCGTCGATCCCGAGGTCACGCCCGAATTTACCGGGAAGCGTTACCGGTTCGACTTTCGATGCGTGAGCGGCGGAATCAACGGCTACAGCTGGTCCTTTCCCTGCCTTATCGGCGGCACGCCGCATCTGAATGTGGGCATTTACGATCAGCGTCCACGCGAATTCGCTGACAGGAGCCCCGCACAATCGCGGATGATAGCGGAACTCGTCGCCGCCTTTCCCGAACTTCCGCTCGATGGCCTGAAGCGGCGCGCGACGCGATGGCATTCGTTCCCCATCCGATGGTTCGACGCCGCGGACAGCTATGCGCGCGGACGCGTCATTCTCGCCGGTGACGCGGCAGGCGTCGATCCGTTGATGGGCGAAGGCATCTCGTGCGCATTCGAGCACGGCAAGCTGGCGGCTAATGCAATCGGCAAATTTCTGGACGGCGACAGTGGCGCGCTGTCGGCTTATGATCGCGTGCTGCACGAAGGCGCGGTGGGGAAGAAGCTGGGCAAGCTCGCGTTCGCAGCGCGCCATTTCTACGGCCCCAATCACCGGCTCTTCTTCCGGCTCGCGCGCGTCAGCCGCCGCGCACAGGAGATCGGCGTCGATTGGTACAATGGCGCGCGGCATCTCGACGAAGTACCCACGCGCCGCCTGATTGCTCGATGGGCTCGTGCGGTTCTATTAGGCGAGGCTGTACGGTAGCATTCTGCTGTCGCTCGCCAGTGGAGAGGAACCAGGTGGTGGATCGAGTACGAGTGGCGCCGGCGCGAAGGCGCGCAGGTGCGAGACGGCCGCCGAAAAAGAATAGGATGAGGCGGCCGAGAGTCCTCGTGCTGGCCGCGCTCGCGGCGCTGATTCTGGGATTTTTGGCGAGACGAATGATGATCCCGTCGGCCGTTCACTACATCGCGTATCGGTCGCCTGATCAGCCGCAACCGATGAGAGAGGCAAATCCGCCCGCCGCTTCGGAAGGGGATGGCGACGCGGATAGGCCGGCGGCGGCGAACGCGAAATCAAATGCAGGCGCGCAGGGCGGATCGGAAGATCTGACGCCCCGCGATCGCAGTGAGCTGGACGCGACTATCAAGCGCAAGGCGAAGTGACCAACGATTCGATGGCGGCCTCGATGCAAATTGCGGACGACATGGGCTTTCGCATCGAGCTCGAGCGGTCGCCAACCCGAATCGTGTCGCTGGTGCCGAGCTGGACGGAGACGCTGTTCGCGCTGGGATTCGATTCCGAAGTCGTGGGCGTCACCAAATTCTGCGTCGAGCCGGTCGCGGCGGTTGCTTCAATTCCGAAAGTCGGCGGGACCAAAAACCCCGACGTTGCCGCGATTGTGAAACTCGCGCCCGAGCTGGTGATCGCCAACGCCGAGGAGAACCGGCGCGAGGACGTGGAGCGGCTGCGCGCGGCCGGAATCCCGGTATTCACGACCTATCCGCGCACCGTGCCGGGCGCGGTCGAATCGATCCTGCGGATGGGGCGCGCGCTCGGTCGCGAAGCCGCCGCCGCTGCGCTGGCCAAGGAAATCACCCTCAGCGTCAGCGGAATCGAGACGGCGCTCGGCGTATGGAGCAAACTGCGGCTCCGCGTTTTCTGCCCGATATGGAAGAAGCCGTGGATGTCCTTTAACGCCGACACCTATGCGCATGACGTGCTGCGGATGCTCGGCTATAACAACATCTTCGCGTCGGCGGGCGAGCGCTATCCGATGACGACGCTCGAGGAGGCGGTCGAACGCCGCCCCGATATCGTGATACTTCCCGACGAGCCGTATGAATTCGACGAAACCGACGTCGCGGAGTTGAAGACGCTGCTTCCGCCCGCGCTCAGCCGCCGCCTGCTGATAGTCAGCGGCCGCGACCTGCATTGGTACGGCGTTCACATGGTGCAGGGGCTCAAGTCGCTGGCGGAGAGAATGGCGCGGGTCCGCGCGGCGGTTCTATAATCGGGTCGTGCTCAACGATGCGGTGCGTTCACCAAAACCACGCAGTGCGTCCATCAAAGTGAACCGGAGACTGCTGTGATCCCGAAAATCAGCCTGGCCGCCGCCTTCCTTCTGACGGTGGCGCCGGTGATGGCGAACGCCGCGAATCGCGACGCCGCGAATTCCGCGCCGATAGCGCGCCGCGCGCATGGATCGCCGCCGGGCATCGTCGTGGCCCAGATTGGTCAGCCTAACATCGGTACTTCCGACAACAGTGACGACAACGATAACAACGCCGACTCGAACGACAGCGCCGACAACAGCCAGAACGGCGACAGCAATCAGTCGGATCAGCAAAATGCCGCCGGTGACGATCAGGCGAATCCGGCGCAGGTTCCCGACGCGCAAGAAAACGATCCGGACGATGCATCGCAGGTCAACGAGGCTCCGCCGCCGCAGCCATATCAGTAGCGTCGCGCCGACGGATCGATAGACCGGCCAGACCCTCGTTGAATCGCGCACCCACTCTGCACTCGAACATCGAGGAAACCCACGATGCCCGCACCACTGAACGGAATCAAAGTACTTGACCTGACCAAGCTTGCGCCGGGACCGTTCTGCACGATGATCCTGGCGGACCTTGGCGCAGAAGTGATCAAGATCGAGGAGCCGGGGCCTCCCACCGGAAGGCGCGCGCAGCAAGCGGGGGCAGCCGGCGCGCGCGCGCCGGCCAACCGCTTCGGCAGCTCGCCGTACAACGCGCTCGGCCGCAACAAGAAGTCGATCGGGATCAATCTCAAAAGCGGCGCGGGCAAGGAAATCTATTGTCGGCTCGCCCAGCGCGCCGACGTCATCGTCGAGGAATACCGGCCGGGCGTCGCCAAGCGGCTCGGGATCGATTACGAGAAGCTCTCGTCGCGCAACCCGCGGCTGATCTATTGCGCCATCACCGGCTTTGGGCAGACCGGGCCGTATCGCGATCTCGTCGGCCACGACATCAACTACATCGCGACCGCCGGGGTGCTGTCGCTGTTCGGACGGCCCGGCCAGCCGCCGACGATCCCGCACAACCTGGTCGCGGACTACGCCGGCGGCGGGATGCATGGCGCGATCGGAGTGCTCGCGGCGCTGGTCGCGCGCAACCAGACCGGCCGGGGGCAGTACGTCGATATCTCGATGATGGACGGCAGCCTGGCGCTGCTGGCGCAGTCGTTCTCGACATTTTTTGCGAACCACAAGGTGCCTCGGCGCGGCGAGACGATTAACGACGGCGGAATTCCGAACTACAACGTCTATCTGACGAAAGACGAGAAATACATCACCATCGCGGCCATCGAGCCGTGGTTTTTTGCCAACCTGTGCCGCGCGCTCGACCGGGAAGATTTCATTCCGCACGAATACGATTCGAGCAAACGCGCGGAAATCGCGCGCGTGTTCACTGAAAAATTTAAAACCAAAACGCGCGATGAGTGGTTTGAGATTTTAAGCAGGAGCGACATCTGCGTCGGCAGGATGCTCACGCTCGACGAAGTGCCGAACGACCCGCAAGTGCTGGCGCGCAATATGATCGTCGAGGTCGAAGCTCCCGGCGGGATGAAGGTCAAGCAGGTCGGTGTGGCGGCGAAGTTCTCGGAGACGCCCGGGTCGATAAGGTCGCTCGCGCCGCAACTCGGGCAGCACACCGACGAAATCCTGGGCGAGCTCGGCTACGGCAAGGACGAGCTCGAGCGCTGGCGCGAGGCGGGCGCAATCAAGTAGCGCGTCGTCCGGCGGCGGCGCGACGTTTGCCGCGTTGCCCGCGGCATCGAATCACGGTTAAGATTCCGCTATGCCACAGCAAGCTCCGATGTTCATGCGCGGGCCGCACGATCCAATTCGCATCGAGCGCGCCGAAGGCCCATGGCTCTACGCCTCCGACGGCCGCAAGATCCTGGATGCGGGCGGCGGCGCCGTGGTGGTGAACATCGGGCAGGGCCGCCGAGAAATCGCCGAGGTCGCGGCGCGCACGATCGCCAATCTCGATTACGTCGTGCCGGTCTGGACCACGCCCGAGCGCGAGCGGCTGGTCGAGCGTCTTTCGCGATGGACTCCCGCGGGGCTTACGCGGTTCTTTTTCACCAGCGGCGGATCCGAGTCGGTCGAAGCGGCGCTGAAGTTTGCCATTCTCTACCACAAAGCTCGCGGCCAGCAGTCAAAGAACAAGATCGTCGGACGCCGGTTCTCTTATCACGGCAACACGATCGCGGCGCTGTCGGCGGGCGGGAGCGGGCGACGCGCGGACTATGAACATGTTCTGCTGGACTGGCCGAAGATCGATCCCACTTACTGCTACCGATGCCCATGGGGCAAAACTTATCCATCGTGTGAGATCGACTGCGCGACGGCGCTCGAAAAAGAGATCCTGAAGAACGGCGCCGACTCGATCGCCGCGTTTATCGCGGAGCCCATGATGGGTTCGAGCGGCGGCGTGGTCCCGCCGGTCAAAGAGTACTGGCCGAAAATTCGCGAGATCTGCACGCGTTACAACGTGCTGCTCATCGCCGACGAAGTGATGACGGGTTTCGGCCGCACCGGCCGGCGCTTCGGCGTCGATCATTGGGACGTCGTGCCGGACATCCTGGTGGGCGGCAAAGGACTCACCGGCGGTTACATGCCGATGGGAATGATCGCGGTCAAGGAATCGCTGGTCGAGGAGCTCGAGCACGCCAGGGCCGACTTCATGTTCTACACCTACAGCTCGCATCCGGTCGCGTGCGCAGTCGCCGACGAGGTGCTGGCAATCATGGAGCGCGAGCGGCTGGTGGAGCGCTCGGCAGAAGTCGGCGCGCGGCTCGGCTCCAGCCTGAAAGAAGAACTGTCGGGGCATCCGATGGTCGGCGACATCCGCGGCGCCGGGATGTTCTGGGGGATCGAGCTTGTTCAAGACAAAGCGACCCGCATGCCGTTTGCGCCCGAAAAAAAGGTGACCAATCGCGTGCTCGGCGCCTCGGTTCGGAAAGGGATGTTCTTTTATCCGGCGACCGGGATGGCGGGCAAGGCCGGTGGCGACGCGATGATGATCACGCCGCCGTTCATCATCGGTGACGCGGAAATCGAGTTCATCATTCGCACGGCGCGTGCTGCTCTCGACGAGATCCAGCCTAACCTGTAGCGTTGGCGCGACAGGTCTTAGCATCGTGGAGAGACTGGCACATGGCCGATAGCATCATCGGGCCCACGTCGCATTACTTTTATTCGCAACGCCTGAAACTGCATTACGTCGATTGGGGCAATCCCGGCAAGCCGCTGCTGGTGTTGGTGCATGGCGGCCGCGACCATTGCCGCAACTGGGACTGGGTCGCGCTCGATCTGCGCAGCCACTATCACGTTATCGCGCCGGACCTTCGCGGCCACGGCGACTCCGACTGGGCCGTGGGCAGCGGCTATTCGATGATCGACTACGTGCTCGACCTCTCACAGCTCATGAGCGCCGTGGCCAGCGAGCCCGCGACGCTTATCGGCCACTCGCTCGGCGGTGGAATCGTTTTGCAATATACCGGGACGCGTCCTGACGCGGTCGAGCGGGTGGTTTCGATCGAGGGGCTGGGTCCGCCGCCCGGAATGATCAAGGATGTGCCGGCCTACGAACGGATGAATAACTGGATCGAGCAGATGCGAACGCTCGCGCGGCGCAAGGTGCGCGAGTATCCGTCAATCGAAGAGGCTCTCGCGCGCATGATGGAGGCCAATCCGCGCCTGAGCCGCGCGCAGGCGCTCCACCTGACGATTTGGGGAGTCCGCCGCAACGAGAACGGTACATACTCGTGGAAGTTCGACAACTATGTTCACGCCACGTCGCCCTACATGTTCAACAACCGCGACGCGCGCGAAATTTGGGGCCGCATCACCTGTCCGACCGTGCTGATTCGCGGCAGCGAATCGTGGGCGGGCGATTGGGTCAAGGACGGGCGCGTCCAGGCGTTCAAACACCCGCAATCGGTGACGATCGACAAAGCCGGCCACTGGGTGCATCACGATCGTCTCGATGAGTTTCTGGCGGTCACGCACCGTTTTCTTGGCGTGTAACGGCATCGCGTTCACGCGGCGGTTTTGCTGATGCGACGACCTTCACTTGCCCTGCGCATCGACCAGTTCGAATACCTCCAGCTGATTCTGCTCGCTGTGATCGTCGGCGTGCTCGCGGCGCTTGGAAATCTCGGCTTTCGCAAATTGATCGAATTTTTCTCGTGGCTGTTTCGCGTAGCCGAGTGGAGCGCGCTCGGCATCGATCTCGGCGGAGCGCATCGCGCTCTGATTCCATTGATCCTGCTGAGCGGCGGCGTCGCGATACTGCTGCTTGACCGCATCTTTCCCGAAGACGTGCTCGGTTACGGCTTTCCTAATTTCCTCGAGATGGTCAACCTCGGCACCGGGCGACTCAAGCGCCGCTGGATCTTCGTCAAGGCTGCGGGCGCCGCGATTTCATTGGGCGCCGGCGCGTCCGTCGGCCGCGAAGGCCCGATCGCGCAGGTCGGCGGCGCGATCGGATCGACTATCGCGCAGCTCAGAAAGTTGTCGCCCGATCGCGCCAAGGTGCTGGTCGCGGCCGGAGCGGGCGCCGGCATCGCGACGACCTTCAACGCACCCATCGGCGGCCTGATGTTCGCGCAGGAAATCGTCCTGCTCGGCCACACCGAAATCGCCAACCTCACCTTGCTGATCATCGCCACCTTCACCGCGGTGATCACCTCGCGCGCGATTGTCGGCAACGCGGTGGTCTTCCTCGCGCCCGAATTCGTGCTGCGCAGTTACTGGGAGATGGCGACGTACGCGCTCATGGGCGTGGCCCTCGGCGCGCTCGCTGCGGGCTACATCCGGTTCTTCAACGGAACCGAGGCATGGTTTCGCAGGCTGGCTCTCCCGCCCTGGCTCAAGCTCGAAGCGGGACTCGCAGTCGTCGGCGCGATCGCGATTTGGCTTCCGCAGGATCTGTCCGACGGCTATCCCGTGATCAACCGCGCGATGGCCGGTGAGTTCGGCATCGAAATGCTCGCGGCCCTGGCCTGCGCGAAATTTTTCGCCAGCAGCGTGTCGCTCGGATGCGGTGCTCCCGGAGGCTCCTTCGGCCCGACGTTTTTCATCGGCACGATGGCGGGTGGACTTTTCCAGCGCCTGTCAGCGATGGCGATTCCCGGGCTCACCGGCCCGCGTGGATCGTACGCTCTCGTCGGCCTCGGCGCGTTCCTGGCCGGCACCACGCACGCGCCACTGACGGCGCTGTTCCTGCTCTGGGAGATGACGCATAGCGACACGATCGCGTTGCCTTCGATGATCGCGACGATTACCGCGCTGGTCGTCGCGCGCGCGATCGAAACCGAATCGATCGACGAGTTCCGCCTCGCGCGCGCCGGTAAGAAGCTCCAAATCGGCCGCGAGCGCCTCGCACTCACGCTGATACCGGTCAGCGCCGTCGTCACCAAAAGCGTCACGATCGTGAGCGAGAATACTTCGCTGTCGGAGGTGCTCCGCACTGCCGGCGAGACCGCGCAATCGACCCTGCCGGTAGTCAATAGCGATGGCGCACTGGCGGGAACGATCGTGGTCCGCGATTTGTTGTCCGTGATCAGCGGCGGCCAGGAGCTTGGTCCGCTCGTCAACGCATTCGACATCTCCAATGCACACGGTCCGACCGTGCCGCTCGACGCGAATCTCGATGAGGCGAGCCAGTTGATGGAGCACGACGGTCTGGACGAGATCCCGGTGGTCGATCGCGCCACTCAGCGCTTTCTCGGCCTCGTCACCAGCCGCCAGATCGCGCAAGCGCTCAACCGCGTGTCGGTCTCGCTGTCAACGCTTGCCACGCGCGATCAGAATATCTATTGGGCGACCGGCTATCGGGTGACGCGCACGACGGTCCCGGCCAACGCCGCGGGAAAAACTGTGCGACAACTCGATCCGCGCGCCCGATTCAGCGTCACGGTGCTGGCCGTTCAGGACGCGGGCAATCCGGACGGTGGATTCGCACCCATCACGCCCGATCGCCCGCTCAAAGAGGGCGACGAGCTGATCGCGGCCGGGCGTCCGCCGGACATTCGGCAATTCACGCACGATCTGGAAAGCGCGCAGCCCGCCGGCGCCGAGCCGGCCTCGGCTCAGTCCGGCAAACCTGCGAAGACATAGGGGCGCGCGCGTCCGGCGCGGATTTCTGCGCACATTTGCTCGACCGTCTTCACGTCGCGCTCGAACTCCGTTGCGACCGTCATGAACCATTTCGCAGTTGCGAAATGAGCGTCGCTGCCGCCGACCGCCGTCAGTCCGAGCTTGAGCGCCGCGTCCGCCGCGCGCCGGTTCTCCTCGATCGAGTTCTGGCCGTTCAGCACTTCGACCCCGCCAAGCGCCGCGCCATGACGGCTCAGCAGCGCGTCCAGCCGCGCGCCGTAACCGGAGTCGCGAAACGGATGCGCCGGAATCGCCACGCCGCCTTCCTGATGCAGCACCTCGATCAGGCTGTCGCTCTTGAGCATCCGCGCCGTCAGATCGAATCGGCGTATCACTTCATCGGTCACGCCGAACAGCAGCAGATGCCCGAGGTCGGTGTCGGCTTCGATACCTTTGAAGATGGCAATTTGAAATCGCTCCGCGAGTTCCGCGTATAGCCGGCCGTCTTCGGCGTCGCCCGGGAACAGCCGATGCTCGGTGAAGCAAATTGCGCCGAGTCCGCGGCCTGAACTCTTGGCAAACTCGAGATACTGCTCCGGCGCGACGTTGGAGTCGGACGAAAGCCGGGTGTGGACGTGCAGATCGGCGATCATGAAGATGCTACGGCTCGGCGAAAAACGTGTCGCGCACTTGAATATGGTCCTCGATCGAGAAAATTCGCGCGAACAGGAAAACCTGCGCCTGCACCATCAGGCGATCGGCTTGCGTCGGCACCGTGCCCCATAGCACGATCGCCTCGCCATCCATCTTGAAATGCACCGACGAGTAGCCCTGCGAGTCGAGCGCGCTCCGCAGCGCGATCTCCCGTGGATCGGTGTGCGCCGGCTCCGGCACTTCGACAGCGCCGCCATTGGGCGCCGCCGGCGCCGAGCCATAGCCGGGTCCCGTGTCGCCGTCGGAAGGCTGCGGTTGCGACGAATGGAACATCAGGTACCCGATGAGAAAAAATCCGCCGACTACCAGCGCCAACGTCCGCGCCGGCCGGCGACGCCTGCCTCCATGGCGTTGAAAGATCGGACCGGGATATTCCCCCGCCGTAGCAACGTCGTCGAGCACGATGGTCTGGGCCTCGGGCGCGCCGCGCTCCAGCGCCGGCAATCGTCCCATCACGTCGGCGGCGCAGAACGAGCAATAATTCGAATCCACGGGGATACTTCGGCCGCATCGCGGGCATTCCGCATCGATCTGGTTGCTCAGCATCGTCGGCGCCGACGCCCGCTGCTCTCGTGACTCCGCGCCGCTTAGCGGCAGTTTGAGTTGTGGACGCGACGCCGGGCCGGTTGACCAACTGCGCTGCGGCGCCGTGAGCGGCGTTCCCGACCTGATCGCCGTCAGCCGCTGCTTGAACTCCGCGGTGTCGGCCACGCGCAAGACCACGTCGTACTTGAGCGCCTGATCGACCAGATCGCAAAGCGCGGCAGTAGCGTCCGGACATAGCGAGCGCAACGGCGGAAAGCTGAAAGGCGGCTCGAGCGCCGGGTCGCGGCCCGACAGCGCATGATGCATCGTGGCGCCCAGCGCGTACAGGTCCGATCGGAACTCAACCTTGCCGCGATATTGCTCGGGCGGCGCGTAGCCCTGCGTACCGATCATCGTCGCGTTGCTGAGCGGCTGGAACAGGCGCGCGATTCCGAAATCGATCAGCTTGATCTGCCCAGCCGGCGTCAGCATCACGTTCGACGGCTTCAGGTCGCGATAGATCACCGGCGGTTCCAGGTTGTGCAGGTACTCGAGCGTGTCGAGAACCTGCAGCGCCACGTCGATAACTTCGCTCTCGGGCAGCTTGCCGCCCGCGTCTTTGAGCTTCTGCTCGAACGTGATCCCGTCGATGAACTCCATGACCAGGTAGTGATGGTTCTGGTCGCTGAAGCGATCGAACACCCGCGGAATATGTTCGTTGCTGAGCTGCGCGAGCATGTCGGCCTCGCGCTGAAACGCCGTCACCGCCTGCTTTTGAGTTTCGGGGCTCGTGAAACTATCGACCATCTCGGCCAGCGCGCACGGCCGCGCGGCGAGCCGCAGGTCCTCGGCCAGATAAACAAGCTTCATCCCGCCTCCGCCAAGCGGCTTCATCACGCGGTAACGGCTGCCGACGATGGTGTTGGGCGCAATCATTCCTTCGCTCAGAGTCTAACCATTACTACAATTTTGTGGCAGCCCGCGGAGTCCCATGCTTATGGCGCCATCATGTCCTCGCGAAGCGTGTCTGAGAAGGCCGCATTGGCGGCGCAAATGATGTGAATCAGGACGCCGAGCTGCGGATTTGCTTTGTACGCAAACAAAACGCCAAAAAACCACAAGATCCCCTTGAATGGTTTGCCCCGATAAATATGGCCGACGCCCGGAACGACGCTTAGCAGAAGCGCCAGCACCGGGCTGAACCCCCAATCTCTGCCCAGCGGGGAGCGGGTTATCGGCGCGCCGCACGATTTGCAGAAGCTCGCGTCGGTCACCACGATCGGCTGACCGCATCGCGAGCAAAACCGCGGCTTCTCGAACTCAGTTTCAGGCACGGAAGGTAAACTGCGCGTCGCCGAACCGTATTGCGTCGCCGTCGCTGATGCGCGTGGGCTCGGTCACCCGCCGGCCACCGACGAAGGTTCCGTTCTGGCTGTTGAGGTCTCTCGCCGCGAAGACGCCGTTGGAACTTTCGATGCTCGAGTGATGACGTGAGATCGAGGAATGGCTGACCACGATTTCGTTGTCGAGCGCGCGCCCGATGCGGGTAACCCCGCCCGCGCGGACTGGGTAGGCCTGTCCCGACGCGGCGATCAGGCTCGGCCCCTCGGCCTTTGCGTTCGCTCCCGCCGGCCGCTGCGCGGCGTGCGCGGGATTCGCTGGCTCAACGGCAATTGATGCCTGCCGCCGAGCCGACGCCGGCGTCCCGCGCAGATGAAACATGATCTCATAGCCGCCAATCTTGATTCTATCGCCGTCGTGCAGGTCAACGCTTTCGATTCGATTGCCGTTGACGAAGGTGCCGTCCTGGACGGCGAGATTTCTTAACACGTAGCCGGCGCCGCGCCGTTCGATCACTGCGTGGCGCGGTTGCACCGTGGGATCGCCGAACAGGCCGACCGGATTTTCCTCCGCGCGCCCTAAGGACGCGCGCGCGCCCTCGATTCGGTACTGGCGTCCGCGCAGCCGTCCCTGCTCGACCGTGACCCACGCGGCCTTGGTCAGCTCCTGCACCAGCCCGATGAATAACCCTATCGCCAGGCCGGTGACCGCTTCGCCAAAGAATCGCGAAGCCAGGCCGCCGCCAACGATCCAGCCGATCAAATCGAAGCCGATTCCGCCGACCGCTCCGCCCACCAGTCCGCCCAGCGCTCCCTTGGGAACGTTTTCCGCGGTGAGCGTCGCCAGGCCCACGCCGGCGCCCACCAACGCTCCGTCGATTCCCCATCCCAGCAATCTCGCGATGACGAGAGTTACAATCGAGCCTGAAACCAGCTCACCGTTAGGGCTGAAGCCGACTCCGCCTGCCTGGAGAACCCAGTTGAACACAAAATTTCCGAGGTACGTCGAGAGAAACGAGAGCGCAAAACAGATCGCGAAGCCGCGGATGAAGCGCCGCTTGGCCTCCGGCGTCACGCGAACGTCTGAGGTATCGACGGCCGTGATGAACGCGCCAATCGCGCCTGCCGCGAGCGCTGACGACACATAATACGCGACCATTGCGCCCGTCGTCTGCGCCTGCCCGAGATGAGAGTTGTGCGAGGCCAGCTCGACCGGCAGCCATCCGATCGCGCCGCCGCATAGGCCCGCAAGAGCCTTGAACGTCAGTTCGCGCCGGTTCAGGGAATCGCTTTTGAGAAGAGCTAGAGGTGAATTCACGCCGCCCTCGGCGGAAGTATCCAGTATGGAAATATAATAGCCCGCAGCGCGCAGCAGGAAAACGCTCTTCGCAAACGGCATGCAATCAGCCGCCTGCGGCGCTCTCGTATTGCCCAGGTCTGGCCAAAACGGGCATCATCGGCCACGTTATGAGCATCGAAAATCTGGTTACCGAAAAATTCGGCCCGCTGCAGGGCGTGAAGATCATCTCGACCGGAACGTTGATCGCACAGCCATTCGCCGCCGAGCTGGCGGCCGAGATGGGCGCGGAGGTGATCCAGATCGAGCGGCCGGGAGCGGGCGACGCCGGATGGCGCAACATCGGCATCAGGCTCAAGACCAAAGACGGCAACTCCGCCGTCGCAACGACCTGGATTCAGGAACGCCGCAACGTATTTTGCGTCTCGCTCGATTTGTCGAAGCCGCGCGGCCGCGAGATCTTCGTCAAGCTCATCGCGCGCGCCGACATTTGGATGGAAAGCTCGAAACCGGGCACCTGCCAAAAATGGAGTCTGGACGACGCGGCAATGTGGAAGATCAATCCGAAGCTGGTGATCACTCACGTCTCGGGCTTCGGGCAAAGCGGCGACCCGGATTATGTCCATCGCGCGTCGTACGACGTGGTCGGGCAGGCGGTCGGCGGCATGATGTACCAGACCGGATTTCCCGATCCGACTCCGCCGACGCGCGCTGCACCGTGGACGGGGGACTACCTGACCGCGCTGTTCACTATGTGGTCGTCGCTCGCCGGCTTGACCTATGCCCGCGCGACCGGGATGGGCCAGTCGATTGACCTCGCGCAGTACGAGGCGATTCACAAGACGCTGGGCGGCACGATGGTCGAATACTTCCAGAACGGCATCGTTCGCGAGCGCTCCGGAAATCGCGCCCAGGGCTTCCAGCCGCTCGACTCGTTCCAGGCGAGCGACGGATGGGTCGTGATGGGCGCGATCGGCGACGTGTACGGTCGGATGCTGCGCGTCATCGGGCTCGATCCCGCCGACCCGAAATGGGAAACGGCGCGCACGCAACTCGAATCGATCGAAGGAATCGAGTTCGACGCGATCCTTCGCGGATGGATCTCCGAGCGCACCGTGAAGGAGGTCGTGACCGCGATGGCGGACGGCAACGTGCCGTGCTCGCCGATCATGACGAGCAAGGACATCGCCGAGGACCCGCAATACCGCGCGCGCGGGATGCACGTCGAATGGGAAGACGAGCAGGTCGGGAAGGTCAGGGGCATCGGCGTCGCGCCGAAGTTTTCGCTCACGCCGGGAAAAATCGTGCGCGGCTCGGTGCCGCTCGGACACGACAACGATCGCGTCTATGGCGACCTGCTCGGCCTCAGCGCGTCCGACCTCGAGTCGCTCCGCCGCAACAGAGTGATTTGATACGCCAAATCAGGACATTACCGCGACTTCTCGAACGCCTCTTCCATCGCGGCGGCTTCGAGCGAGAGCCCGCGCGTTTCGGGAAGCAAGAGTGCGACGATGATCGCGTTGGGTATCGCGAGCAGGCTCAGATATCCGACCACGATCGACAGACCGCCAAGGCGCGCGGCGAATACCGCGATCAGGGTCTGGGCGGCGACCGCCGCGGCCGCGCCGATCAGCGCGAACCATCCCATCATCGCGCCTCGGATCGCGGTCGGAAAAAGTTCGGTCGCCAGCGAATTGCCGCCCACCTGCCCCGCGCTCAGCCCAGCGGTGAAACCGCAATACGTGAACCTCGATCCATAGCCAGCGAAGGCCGAGATGCGCCGGAGGGCCCCAATAGAAGGCGAGCGCGCCCAGACTCGTCATCAGGCTTGAAACGACGATTGTCGGAACGCGGCCGTAACGCTCGCAGCTTCGCGCGGCGAGTGGAAAGCCGAGCATCCCCACGCCGCCTCCGAGCAGCATCATGGCGCTGGCGGCGCTCGGCGCCAGGCCCACGACCGTGACGACGTGGAAGTACGCCCAACTGCTGGCCGCGACCGCCGCGATCGTGCCGAGCAATGAGCAGATCAGAATCGTGATCGCGCGGCGGCGATAGAGATGTCCGAATACGTCATAGAAGCTGCTGGCCGAAGTCGTGCCGGTCGCGGCCGCGCGTTCCCAGCGGCTGCTCTCCGGGATGACCCGGGCCGCCCTCCACAGCGCGGCGACCCCCATCGCCGACGCCAGCACGAGCATCCAACGCCACGAGTGGCGACTCGCCACCATCGGCATCGCGAGCAGGCATAGCCCGCCGCCGAGACCCATCCCCAGCCCGCCCCAGCTTTGCCCCCGCGCGCGCTCTTCGATCGCGAGCTCCTCCGCCAGGATCACGATACCGCCGGCGACCGTCGCGCCGATGAAGGCGTAGAGCGCGATCTCGCACAGCGCGAAGGCCGCGATATTGGTCGAGAGAGCGGCGGCGAGCGCGCTGACTGTCGTGCCGGCCATACACACCAGCAGCATCCGGCGGCGTCCCATCTGATCGATCATCCGCGAGAGTCCCAGCGAGCCGATCGCCGAGAGCGAAATCCATGCGAACAGGCCGGCGATTCCCGACTCGCCAAGGTGAAAGCTCTTCGCGATCCAGGGTGAGCCGATGCCGTTGATCGACATCGTGAAGCCTTCAAAGGCGAGCACCGTCGCGATCGAGAGGGCCAGCCCTCGATTTCCCGGCGCTGGCTCCTGCTCACCGCTCCCGGGCGGAACTCCAGCGACGTTGACAGCCGAACTCGCGTCAGGCTGGGAGATAGAAGCCACGGGCGCTCATTCCTAAGCTACCTTTGAAATAAACGTATCGACTGACTTGCCGAACGCCTTCTCGTCCGGGTAGCGCCCCAAATCCAGGATGAAATACGTCGCACCGGCTTCCTGCTCGGCCTGAACCTTTGCGCGCGCCGCGGCGGTGTCGTCGAGCTTGAGTCCTCGGCGCACGATGATTTCAGGGGCCGCCCGTCCCGTGGCTCGCGCCCGCGTCTGCAATTCTTCAACGTTTACTTTAAGTTCTGATGCGGGCAGCATCGGATGCCAGCCGTCGCCGAACTTCAGCGCACGATTCATCGCGGCCGGTCCGTTGCCGCCAATCCAAATCGGCGGGCGCTTGGGTCGTGGCAGGAACACGAAGGATGGAAACTTCACGAGCGCGCCGTTGTAGGCGCCGGGTACATCGGCGCTGAACAGATGATGGATCACGTTCAACGTCTCATCGGTAATCGCGCCTCGCTGCCGAACGTCGGCGCCAACAGCCGCGAATTCCGGCTTCATCCATCCCACGCCGACGCCCAGGATCATTCGCTCGCCCGATAATTCCTGAATTGTCGCGACCTGCTTCGCGGTCAACACGGCGGGCCGATAGGGAACGACCAGCACCGAAACGCCCAGCCGGATTTTCTCCGTTGCCCCGGCGATGAAGGCCAGCGTGGCGAGCACGTCGAGATAGCGGCCGCCGGAACCTTCGGTCTGGTCGGGCGGGATGCACAAATGATCGGAAACGAAGAGCGCATCGAGGCCGGCTTGCTCGGCGATTTGCGCGCAGGCGCGAATCGTCGCGCGATTGGATTGCGGACCCATGTTGCGGATTGCGACTGCGAACTTCATCGCTGATTCTCCGGGCGCTGTCGCGCGGCTATCAAACCGAGACTGGCAAGCGCGGGCCCATCCAGTCAAACTACCGCCCAGCCACGGGAGGCGATAACCGCTTGGGCCGTCCATCCGCGAAGCAGCGCAAGCCCTACAACCTCGACGCGATCCTCGATGTGGCGGTGCGCGTGTTTCGCGAGCGCGGCTACGACGGCAGCTCGCTCGACGACGTCGCGCGGGCGGCGGGAATCACCAAGGCCAGCATCTACTATCATGTTCGCAGCAAGGAAGAGTTGCTGGCGCGCGGCGTTGGCCGCGCGCTGGACGCGCTGTTCGCGGTGCTCGACGAGCGGCCCGCGAAGACCGGCCGCGCCGCGGCGCGGCTCAGGTATATCGTGCATCGCACGATTGAAATCACGGTTGACCAACTGCCCGAGGTCGCGCTGCTGCTGCGGGTGCGGGGCAACACTCCCGTCGAGCGGCGGATCATGGAGCGGCGGCGCGCGTTCGACCATCTGATCGCGCGGGTGATGCGCAATGCGCAGCGCCAGGGCGATCTGCGCGCGGACGTCGATCCGCGGCTGGCGACCCGGCTCCTGTTCGGGATGCTCAATTCGATTACGGAGTGGTACCGGCCGGGGGGCACAATGGACGCGGCCGAAGTGGCCGAGGCGATCTCGCGGGTCGCGTTCGAGGGGATCGAGCGGCACGCGGACGGGCGCGTTTTGACAAATCAACCGAATGGTAGGTAAATTACATCAGGAGAAACAAACGCCGATGAGCGAATTCGAAATCCCCGAAGGCGGCCTGGTCGAGGCGCCTGCCGTGGCCCTGCCGAACATCTTTCCGATCGAATGGCGCTGCGAGACGCCGAAGCTCGCCGAAATCTACGAGCGCGCCAAGCGCGAGGGCTTCAACCCCGCGGATATCAACTGGAGCGAGCTTTCGCCCGAGGCCTGGAGCGACGACGAGAAGGTCGCGATCATGTACTGGTGGGCGTTGCTGTCCAACTTCGATGCGTCGGGTCCGGCGGTGTTCGCGCGCGCGACGATTCATGCGTGGGAGATGCACGAGGAAGATCCGGTTCGCAAGTGTTTTTTTTCCATTACCCGCGACGAGACCAATCACGAGGAAACCTGCCAGCGCGTCATCCAGCGCCTGGTGCCGAACGGGCCGCAAGGCTTCACGCCCAACAGCGAGCTGCAGCGGGTCGCGCTGAACAATATCGGCTGGCTCTACCACAACGGCGGCCGCTACTGGACTGGATATAACCGCGCGATCGATCGGTATCCGCTCGCCGTGATCTTCACCTCGTTCATGATGGGCGAAGTCGCCTCATCGACGCTGTTCCACGGCATGGCGCACGCCACCACCCATCCGGTGTTCCGCGATATCTTCACCAAAATCGGACGCGACGAAGCGCGCCATCTCCAGATTTGCATCAACCTGCTCGAGAAGGAGTGGCCGGGACTCACCGACGAGCACAAGACTTTCATCACCAAGCAGCTTCGGGCTGGGTTCGTGTTTCTGTCGATGGTGCTTTGGGAGCCGCCGGCGCAGTTCTGGAATTTGCCCGGCTACTTTCTGCACAACCAGCGAATTTTGTTGCGGACCGCGCGCGAAGCCGGTCTTGGTATCCTCACCTTCGAGCAGCAGGCGGACAACTGGCGGCTGGCGATCGCGCGCGTGCGCAAGCTGGTCGAGCGCTGGGACATCCAGTTTCCCGCGATTCCCGAACTTGATATTGAGGGCGTTGACGTCGGCGATATCACCGCCGAGGACATCATTCCCGTGTTCTAGCAAACTCTGAGGCCACCAATATGAGCGTCGATTTGTCGGTCGAAAGCGGTCTCGCGGAAATTGTTCTAAACCGGCCTGACAAGATGAACGCGTTGAACGACGCGATGGTGGCCGAGCTCAACGGATGCTTGGAGCGCGCGGCGGCCCAGGGCGCGCGAGCGATGATGATTCGCGGCGAAGGGCCGGCGTTCTCGGCGGGACGAGACCTGGCGGATGCGCATCCGGGGGATGAAGACGCCGAAGCGATAATCGAGAGCACCTTCAATCCGCTGATCAAGCGAATCGTCGCGTTCCCCGCGCCGACCTTTGCCGCGGTTCATGGCGCGTGCCTGGGAGCCGGGCTGGGATTGGCGCTGGGATGCGATGTGGCCTATGTGGCCGACGACGCGAAGATTGGTTCGCCGTTCGCGCGAATCGGCGCGGTGCTGGACTCGGGCGGCCATTCGTTTTTCGTCTCGCGCCTGGGAACGCATCGCGCGCTCGAGCTGATTTACACGGGACGATTGCTCTCCGGCGCCGAAGCGGCGCAGCTCGGACTCGTGAATCGCAGCATGCCCAGGGACACGCTCGTCGCGGAGACCAGGAAAGTTGCCGCGCAGGTTGCGGCAGGGCCGACCGCGGCGTTCATGCAATCGAAGCGGCTGGTGCGCAGGATCGACGAAGAGGCGATGGGCCTGTTCGCGGTTCTGAAATGCGAGGCTCAGGCTCAGGGCGCGGCAGGGCGGACGGCCGATTACAAGGAAGGCATCACCGCCTTTCAGCAAAAGCGCGCGCCGAAGTTCCAGGGCAAATAGCTGCGGGAGAATGAACGGAGGAGCTTGATTGAGTGAAATCCGCCGCGGGTTTTCGGCGGCCTGCATCGCCGCCGCGAATCCCTCAGCAAGCCTGTTTCCGAGTTCCTCCTTATATCCGGTTCCGAATAGTTCGTAAGTGAAACGATCGTTGTGACCGCGCTTCTGGATGTTGCCGCCGCACCCACCCCGTTTGTAGCCATGACGGCGCGAAAAGATTACTTCTAATTTCCCATGGGATCTGTAAATTCCGACAAACTCACACCGCGCGAAGCCTCAAGCGATAAGACCGCCGCCGACCTGGTCGCGCCGGATTGCCGCGGCATGAATTTCTACCGCATCGACCGCGGACTGCGCGACCTGCTCGATCTTCACATGGAACCGCGGTTGCGCGCCGCGATGGAGCCTCATCTCGACCGCCTCGGCCAGCTCGCGGGCGGCAAGCTCGACGAGCTCGCCGAAATAGCCGACAAGCATCCGCCCGTGCTCCATTCGCGCGATCGTTTCGGCCGCGACGAAGACTGGGTCGAGTTCCATCCCGCCTATCGCGAGATGGAGCAGATAGCTTTCGGCGAATTCGGCCTGCATGCGATGGCGCATCGGCCCGGCGTGCTCGGATGGCCCGAGCCGCTTCCCTACATCGCCAAGTACGCCTTCCAGTACCTGTTCGTGCAGGCCGAGTTTGGCCTGATGTGCCCAATCAGCGTGACCGATACCGGCGCGGTGCTGGTGGAGAACTACGGCGCCGCCGACCTCAAGGCGCGTTACCTTGACCGCATGCTGTCGCAGAACATGGACGAGATTTTCAAGGGCGCTCAATACATGACCGAGCGCGCGGGCGGCTCCGACCTCGGGAGCAGCGCGCTGGTCGCCAGGCGCGAGGGCGACTTCTGGCGGCTCTACGGCGACAAGTGGTTTTGCTCCGCGGTTGACGGCGACGTTGTGCTGCTGCTGGCGCGGCCCGACGGCGCTCCCCCAGGCTCGCGCGGGCTTGGGCTGTTCCTGATGCCGCGGCGATTGGAAAATGGCGAGCGCAACAACTATCGAATCGCTCGGCTCAAGGACAAATTCGGCACCCGTTCGATGGCGAGCGGCGAAGTGGTGCTCGAGGGCGCCATCGCCTACCAGCTCGGCGCTCTCGACCGCGGCCTGCGCCAGATGATGGACATGGTGAATCTCAGCCGCATGTCGCACGGCGCGCGCGCGGCCGGCATGATGCGTCGATGCCTCAACGAGTCGCTCCAGGTCGCGCATCATCGCGCCGCCTTCGGCCGTCCGATCATCGAGCATCCGCTGCTGCGGCGCCAGTTGATGAAGCTGATGGTGCCGGCCGAGCAGGCGCTTTCGGTCTTCACTTACGACGCGACGATGATGGACCGGGCGCGCGCCGGTGACGCGGAAGCCGGGCGCGTGATGCGCATTCTGACCGCCGTCCTCAAGTTCCGCGCGTGCCGCGACAATATCCGCGTCGCGACCGGCGCGATGGAGGTGCGCGGCGGCAACGGCTACATCGAGGATTGGGTCAACTCGCGCCTAATCCGCGACGCGCACATCGGCGTGCTGTGGGAGGGCACCAGCAATATCAACGCGCTCGACGTGATCAATCGCGCCGTCGCCAAATCCGGCGGTCACCTGGCGCTGGCGCGCGCTCTGCAAGCGAAACTCCAGGCGGCCGCCGCGGCCCCCGACGCCTTTCGCGCGGACATCGCTCAACTCATCGATCGCGCGGTCGCATTCGCAGGCGAGGTCGCAGCCAAGCCCAGGCATGAACGATTGGCTCGGCTGGCGACCGACGCGCTCTACAATGCGGCCAGCGCTGCGCTGATGACGTGGGAAGGAGCGATGGCCGGCGCCAACGGACGCGACGCGCGGCGCATGATCCTCGCGCGCATGGTCATCGAGCATCGCTTGCGCCCCGAAGATCCTCTGTCCATTCCAGCCTCCGGCTGGGAAGAAGACGCGACCGCCGCGCTGCTCGATCCGGGTGTGGTTTCCATCGAACGAGCCGCCCAGCTTGTAAGCGCCTGAAGCGTCTGCTTCGCTGTGCAAGCCGCCGCTCGGCGTGGGAGATTGCCCGACTTTGGCGCTGCTCCTTACAATACTCCGTAGGTCTGGCGCCGCCCGCTCGAGGTTTCCGAATGTTCTGCGGTCGGGTATGTTCCTTCCTGGGTGATTTAACTGATTGTAGTAATGTATGACCATGAGACAACGCCTGGCGAGACTGGTTTGCGCCGCCGCTGCGGTCGCAGCCTGCGCCCTCCTTATGGGCCAAGCCACTCTCGCCGGTTCTGTCTGGCTTCGGGGTAATCATCCTGCCGAAGCTGCGGCGTTCACTGCGGCGGTCCGCGCGGAGCGCTCGATGCCGCTTGAGCTGACGATAGTGTTGGGTCTTCGCGACCAGGCCGCGCTCAAACAGCTGCTCGCCGATCAGCAAGATCCGGCGTCATCCCGCTACCATCAATGGCTCACGCCACAGGCATTCGCCAGCCGCTTTGGACCGACCGGCAAACAGGCAGGCCTGGTCACGGACTGGCTCAAAGGAGAGGGCTTTCAGGTCGCATCAGTCAATCGCATCGCGCGCACGATTCAGGCGCGGGGCGACGCCGAGACCGCCGAGCGCGCTTTTTCCACGACTCTCATTTCCGCCGGCGCGTCATTTGCCAACACGACGGATCCCGCAATTCCCGCGCAGTTCGACGGCCTTGTCGTTTCAATCATGGGCCTCGACAACATGCACGCCGCGGTGCCCGCGGGATTGCATCGAATCGCGCCGCCGCCGCACGCGGGCACGCGCCACAGGCCGGAGACTCTGGCGCTCGCTGACGTTACCGACAGCAGCCCCGAGCGCAGTTCGCAGATGCCGGCCGCTACCGAGCTGAGTTCGACCGCGTTTGGACCAATCGACGTGGAGACGTTTTACGACGAGTTGCCTCTTCTCAACGCAGGAAACAACGGTTCGCCCTCGCCGGATTGCATCGCGCTCGACGAAGACTCCGACTATCTCCCCTCTGCGGTTACTCTGTATGACAGCACCTTCGGAGTGACACCCGCGGCTATCACAAAAGTCTATCCGGACGGCGGTACACCGGGCAGAAACAGCGATGAGATCGAGACGCTTCTCGACATCGACTACGCCCACGCGGCCGCGCCGGGCACTCCGATTCGCCCCTACATCGGCAGCAGTCTTTACGACGCAATCCAGCAAAGCGTGACCGACGGCACTTGCGGCGCCATCAGCATCAGCTTCATCTTCTGCGGCGAGTCGTCGAGTTTCTACACCGGCCTCGATGAGCTGTTTCAAGAGGCCGCTGCCCAGGGACAATCGGTCTTCATCGCCTCCGGCGATTGGGGTGCGGCAGGCCTGCAGTACTCTGCGGCGACCGGGAAGTGCGTCACCGGCACGTCGTTGAACCCGAACGAGATGGCCACCAGCCCGCATGTCACCGCAGTCGGCGGCACGACCTTCACTCCGCAATTCAACTCGTCGGGCAATGACACGAGCGTGGTTGGCGTCGCTCCGGGAGGAATCGAGAGCGGATGGAATCGCAGCGGCGGCGGCCAAAGCGCAATTTTCCCGAAACCCGCGTGGCAGACCGGCGCCGGAGTGCCGGCCGACAACGCGCGCGACATTCCCGACGTTGCGATGATCGCTTGGGCGCCATACGTGTTCATTGGCGCCGACAGCGACGGCACCGCCAAAATCGAGTGCTGCTGGGGCGGCACGAGTCTCTCCTCTCCGCTGTGGGCCGGCTATTCGCGCGTGCTCGCGCAGCAGTCGGGAAACACCCGTCTCGGCCTCCTCAATCCGGCCATCTACGCTCTCGCCAACGCCGGACAGGTTGCCGACAGCGTCGAGGACGTAGTCAGCGGAAACAACACTTACAACGGCGTGACCGGCTACACCGCTGGCCCGGGGTACGATCAGGTCACCGGATGGGGCACCGTGGACATGACCGAATTTGCGAAAGCATTTGCAGCCCTGCCGGCCTCGGCCCCAACCGCATCCGCCACGCCAACGCCGAGCGCAACCGCCACGCCAACGCCAACCGCGACTGCCACATCGACAAGGACTCCAACGCCTACCGCAACTCCGACTTCCACAGCGACGCCGCCGGCTACTGCGACTGCCACATCAACGCCCACCGCTATCGCCAGTCAATCTCCCGTTCCGGTTGTGACTCCCGTTCCTTCGGCGCTCGAATACACGCCTGCGAAGGTGAAGTTTGGTAAGGTCGCCACCGGTGCGGCGGGCAATGTTAAAGCGGTCACGCTGTCAAACCCAAACGGGAAGAAGGACTTGCCCATCACTCTCAAGGGATGGAGTCCGACGGGCGATTTCTCTGTCTCCCGGGGATTTACGACTTGCGCGTCGGTTACGATGCTGAGTCCCGGACAGAAATGCACGATAGGCCTGGTGTTCAAGCCGACCCTGAAAGGCGCGCGGACGGGCACGCTCACGATTCAGGACAACGCGAGCAACCATCCGCAGGTAATTGAGCTCCAGGGAACCGGGAAATAGAGAGGAGAAAGGCGGACCGCGCAGCGACTCAGTTCCTTAGCCAATCGACGATCTTCTGGTGAATGCCCACCGGATCTGCCGCCTGAAATGCGTGTCCCGCGCCCGGTATGATATACAACTCAGCCTGCGGGATTTTGCTCTTCATGAGGTCCGCGTTCTCCGGCAGCAGCAGCACGTCCTTGTCGCCGTGGACGATCAGCACCGGGCATTTGATTTGTCCCAGCCGATCGTACGCGTTGAACTGCTGGATTCCCGCCATCGCGCGGTCCGCGGTTTCCGCCGGCGTCGGTGGGAGCATCTTCGCTCCCATCACCATCATCTGTTTAATCTCGGGATGCGCGGCGACGAATTCCTCCGGCATGAGCGCCGGCAGCAATAGATCGAAGCCCGTCTCGGGATCGGTCGCCATTATCTTGTTAGCCGTCAATAGTCTTTCGAGGATCTCCGGAGATGCCATCTTCGCGGTCGGCCCGCCTGCCATCGTGCATCCAAGGACGACCTTGCTGACCTGCTCGGGATGCCTCAGTGTGAGCTCCTGCGCGATCATCCCGCCCATCGACACGCCGAACACTTTTGCTTTTTCGATTTCGAGCGCTTCGAGCAGGTTGCTCGCGTCATCGGCCATGCCCTCGACGGTATAGATACCTTCGGGCTTGTCGCTTAGTCCGGTTCCGCGATTGTCAAAGTAGATGCAGTTGAAACCGTTGAAAAACGGCAGCGACGGAACCCACCCTGCGCCTGACATCCCGAATCCCATTATCAGCAGCAACGGCTCGCCGTCCCCGTAAGTGTCATAGTTGAGGGTGATGTTACCGGCTGTGATTCGTGGCATCAAAAATTTCCTCCTCGCTCAAGAAAGTCAAAAGCCAAAAAAGGACGCAGCTCTCGGCCGAGCTGCGTCCCGGTGCGCAAAACTAAATCTCTGTCAGACGAGCTTCAAGATGCTCTCGGGATGCTGTTCGTTGGGATCGACGCCGGGTTCCATCGTGTACACGACCGACTTGTCAACCACCAGCTGTCCGTCGTCGCCAACGTAGATCTTGAATCGATCCATCGGGCGCGGCGCCGGCCCTTCGAAGTTGAGTCCACTGATGTAATAGCCCGAGCCATGGCACGGACACTTGAACTTCTGCTCCGTCTTCAACCATCGCGGCGTGCATCCCAGGTGAGTGCACTTGGCGAAGATCGCGTAGAAACCCGCCTTGGTGCGAATGATCCAGGTGCGGAAATCCTGCTTGTACTTTTCGCTCACTTCGCCGACCACGTAATCGTCCGGCAAGCCGGCCTTGAACTTCGATGGCGGCAGAAAGAGCACGCGCGGAAACGCCGAGCGAACCGCCGCGAGCAGGCTGATCAGGGAGAATGCACCGAACCCCGCCCATCCGAGCACGCCCAGAAAATCGCGACGACTCCACAATGTCCCGAGCTCGGATTTTTCCTTGTCGCGCTTCGCCCGCTCTTTCGCCTGCTCGTCTTCGCGCCACTTCTTGAGTTCGGCGGGATCGGTCGGAGCCTTCTCTTTGAGTGCAACAGCCATCTAGGTGACGCAACCTCCCGGCTCGGGACGAGCCTCCATTAGCTCGGCCACATCAGATTCGACGTATCCGATTAGCAAAAATTCTATTCCCCAAAGATATGCAACATTCAAGGGCGAAGAAAACCCCTGATTGCTCCGCAAGATTGCGTCAACGACGATGTTTCACAGCGAGACGCGGAAATTCAATGCATCGCCGGCTGACTGCTCGAGGCGGGCGCCTCCGGCGGTGGTAGTGCCGGCTGCTTGATTACGGGCGCACTTATCGTGACCGGTTTCCGGGTCGGAGACCAATCCTGCGGAATGGTGGACGACGCTGCCTGCTCCATCGTGTTGTCGGGAATAACGGGAACCGGCGGCGGTGGCGACGCGTCGTTGCCGCCCACCGGCCGGTAAAGGGGCGCTGCCGGGCTGTCTTTCGTGAAGTAGTGCACCGGACGCGCGATCAGCCACTCAGCGGCGTACCCAATCGGATAGAGCAGGTCGGCGACGATCGAGAGCGCCTGCGAATCTTCGTCGTGATATTCCTTGGGATTCTGCCTGTCGGTGTCGTTGTACTGCGCGTCCGAAATTGTCGGCAGCGCAACCAAAAGCGCGGCGGATAAAATAATGGCAACTCGGCGCATATCGTCAACTTTGCGTGATTAGCCGCCGTCCGTCAACACGTCCGATCGCGCGCTGCCGCGTCCGGCTCTGGGCGGAGTCCGGCTCAGCATCGTTCTTGCCTTGACGCCCCTGCAGGCGCAATCCTAAATGAAAAGATAATGAGGTTACTGATGCGTTCTGTCCGTGCATGTCGGCGATTTCCAGCCGCTACGGCAGTCATTTTCCTGGTCGCACTCCAATCGATTGCCTACGGTGCGCCGCTGCCGGGTGCAGTCACTTTCGTCGGCACTGATTCCAACATCTACTACTGCAATAACAAGTGTTCGGAGCCCAAATGCATCACCTGCAAGGCAGCCGCGATCCACGTCCGGAGCGACGATTCGATCACGCGGGTCGCTGACACCCTTCCCGACGCAGGCCCGGCCGCCAACGCCACAGAGTACGGATGGCCGACGTTCTCGCCCGACGGCAAGCGCATTGCGTACTCGTCCGAGACTCACAAGCAAGCGGAGGATTCGTTCGCGGTATGGGTTTACGATCTGGCACGCAGCCAGGCCTCGCAAATCTTCGAGAGCCGCTCCGAGCGCATCGTTTACCTGGTCTGGCTGCCCGACGGGCAGCATCTTTCGTTTCTGCTCGGCGAACCGCACGGACTCAGCCTGGTGCTGGCCGAGGTCAAGGAGTCAACGCCTGTCAGAATCGTCACCACCGGGCTGCCGCTGTACTTCGATTGGGGCGCGCGGCCCGACCAGGTCGCGCTGCATACTCTCGCGCTCGATTCGGATCGCACCGAACAGGTTTCGCTGCTGAGCCTGACGCCCACCAGCCAGAACGTGGTCAAGGTGCTCTCGAGCGGACGCACACCGTTCAAGACCCCAGCCTGGTCGCCTGACGGCAAACACCTCGCCTACGTCGCCAACTATCACGCCGAGTCGAACATCGTGGTGGCCGACGCCGATGCCACTCATCCGCGCTCCGTCGTGAGCTTGCCGGTCGGCGAGAACAGCTTCGTATGGGCGCCCGACTCGGCGCATCTGGCGTACGCGACGGCGATCACGCCGCATGATCCCACCTATCACGGGATCAAGCTGGTCGAGGTCGCCACCGCGAATTCGAAGTGGTTGACCAAAGACGACGTCGCCGCATTTTTCTTTGCGCCCGACTCGCGCCATCTCGCGTACATCGGCGTCCCGGCAGAGAAACCGTACTACACCTGGTCCGTCGTTGACGTTAAGACCGGCGCTGAAAAGGCGCTCGGCAACTTTCTCGCGACGCCCGACGAATCGACCGCCTACCGTTACTTCGATCAGCTCGCCGTATCGCACACGATCTGGTCGCCGGATTCATCGTCATTCATCTACGCGGGCGTGCGATTGGCGGGCTCGCCGTCGAGGTCGCTCGGATTTTCGCCGCCGCCGTCGGCGTGGATTGTGCCGATCGACGGCAGCGCGCCGCACGAGCTCGCCAACGCGGTTCTCGCCTTCTTCTCCCCGGCGAAGTAACGCCTGCTATTTCTTGCGGCACACGTAAATTGCCGCCGGCTTGCCGAGCACCGACACGCGGATAATTTTGCTCGGTGCGATTTTGCGGATGCGCTCGAGCTCGCGCATCAGCCGCCACTCCGCCGTCAGCATCACCATCACGCCGCCGCTCTTGAGCACGCGGGCGAACTCCTGAAACCACCGTGGATAGAGTTTTCGATTCTCGCCGTGCGATCCGTAACGCAATCCCCACGGCAGGTTGGTGACGATTTTATCTACGCTCGCATCGCCGAGCGGAAGCGCGCCCGCGTCCCAGTTCTCCAGCTGGATCGGCTGGTAGCGCGCGCCGACGTTGACGCGCGCCGCCGCCAGCGCCGCGGGATCGCGATCGCTGCCCATCAGCATCGCGTACCGCCCCAGCTGCGCCCGCTCGATCAGTATGGTTGCCGCGCCGCAAAACGGGTCGAGCACTGTGTCGTCGGCGCGCGGCTCCGACAGCCACGCGAGCGCCGCCGCACTCGGCGCGCGCAACGACGCCGGGCGATGCGCGATCTTGTATTCGCGATGCCGCATCCGGTCGTCGCTCAGCCGCACCGTCAGAAAAAACTCCGTGTCGATCACGGTCGCCCAGAATTCGAGGTCGGCGTCCTCTTCCGCCAGCCGCCAGGTGTGATCGCCCCGCTCAAGAATTCCGCGCTCGACCGCGCGCTGAAAATCGACGCGGCGAAATTCATGCTCTCCCGCCATCCTGGCGACCACCCGGAACTTGAGCCTGCGTCCCGCGCGGGTCCCCGGCGAAACCTTGACGCGCGCCTGCAGGGCCGCCTCGACCAGGATCGCTTCGCGCGCCGCGCCGCGAATTTTATCCAGCGCCGCGCTCTCGGGCCCGACGCCCGCCCGATAGCCGGCCATCGCGAACAAGTCCTCGGCGGTTCGGATCGCGCCCAGTTTCTCCGCCGCAGGCGCGAAGAAAATCGTCATCCCGGCGCGATCCGGCACCACGCGCCGCGCGATCTCGCGTGCGCCGCGAATTCGTACGCCTATCTCGTCCGCCGCGATTCCCTCGAAGCCCGGCTGCGTGTGCGCGATGTAGAGGTTCGGCCCGAAGCGTATCGGATGCGGCTGCGCGCGCTCGTTGGCAGCCTTGCGATCGCGCCCGGTATGTCGATACGTCTGGCGCGCGCTAATCAACTCCCGACTCGCGCGCTACTTCGAGCGTGACAGGTACTCGTGGGTCTCGGTGTTGATTGTGATCGTGTCGCCCTCGGCCACGAAATGCGGCACCTGGATCACCATTCCCGTCTCGAGCGTTGCCGGCTTCAGCGTATTGCTCACGGCCGCCGTCTTCATTCCCGGATCGGTTTGCACGACCTTGAGCGCGACTGTCTTCGGCAGCGTCACGTTAAGCGGCGTCGTTTCGTAGAACTCGACTTCGACCTCCAGGTTCGGCGTCAGAAATCCCACCACGTCCTCGATAAGCTCCTTCGGAATCGTGATCTGCTCGTAGTTCTCGGTGTTCATGAAATGGAAATCGTCGCCATCCTGGTAAAGGAACTGCATCTTGCTCTGGTTCAGGATTACCCGCTCGACGCGATCTTCCGAGCGAAACCGGTTCTCGGTTTGCGATCCGGTCTTCACGTTGCGCAGCTTGGTCTGCACCATCCCGCGCCAGTTGCCCGGCGTGATATGCGTGATTGTCATGATCCGGTACAGGTCGTTGTTGTATTCGACAATCATACCCGGGCGCAGTTGCGTCGCTTGAATCAGCATTGTGGACACTCTCGACAAGAACGAAGGTTAAGAAGGAAATTCTACGCAAGCCCGCCGCGCGCGGCAAGTTCGCGCCAACGTTCGCGCATACGCACTAATGAAGCAGTCTGTCGTACCACGGCACCTTCGCCGGAGGCGGTGTGTACGGCGGAGGGTATCCATAGGGATATGGATTGGGCGCGTAAGGATTGTAGCCCGGCGCATACGGATTGGCGTAGGCGTATGGATTGGGCGCGTAGTACGGCGATGGGTACGCGGGGTAAGCTCCGTACGGCGCGTACATCGGAGGATTGCGATACACCGTCATCCCCGCGCCTCCACCCACCGTGTCCACCGACGCTTCGACGAAATCGTTGCCATTGCCGTACGCGCGAATCCTCGCGTCGCTGCCCGCCGGCATCGGAAAAGTCAGGTCGAAGGCGCTGTAGCCGCCCGTGCTTATCGGTATCGGCTTGGCCAGCCGGCCGTTGACGTAAACTCCCGCACGGCGCACGCCCGCGCCCGCGATCTGCCCGATTACTTCGACCATCCCCGGCGCCGACATCAATTCTTCAGCATCGATCACGTTGATCTGCACGTTCGTCAACGGCCCGAGCGACGAGTTGGCGTCTATGTGCCGGCGCGAGGGCGACAGTGCATCGCGCGGCCGCGGAATCTCGGCCGTGTTATTGCCTCGCGCGGGACCTGCCGATGCCAGCGGGCTCTCTGCCAACGGATCCGCCTCACCCGGCGACGCGGTCGCGCCCGGCTCGACCTCGATCAGCTCTTCGCTCCCCTTCATGGCGCCGACTCGTGCTGGGTCCGGCACGACGATGGCTTGCGCTTCCCGCCCGTACGAGTCGGTCACGCGAATCGACTGCGTCGGAGTGGGTTGCTCGATCGAGAATTCAAAGTTGATTCGCTGCTCGCCAGGCACACTCGCGACGTCGATATCCCTGCTCTTCGTGTCGCCGTCGAAAATTCCGGCTGACTTGAGATCGGTGCCTTCCAGATAGCCTTTCACCCGCACCTTTCCGGCTACGAAGACCCGCGATGCGATCTCGACCTTTGGTGCATCCGGCATCTTTTCTCCGGCCGTCGGCGCGACCGGCGCGCGTGATGCAGGCGCTGTCGCAGCCGCGTCGCTCCTCTCGACCGATCCCGATCCCTTCGATGCGGCCACTTGCTTTTCGAGTGCTGCGATCTTTTCCCTGATACTGGTCCACTGCTCGGGATACTGCCCGCCCGCAATCTTCGCCGCGGCTTCTATTTTGTCGCGATCGCTGAGCACCGCCGCCATCGCACTGCTCGCCCCGGCGTTATCATGCGCGCCCAGGGCGGTCGATAACGTTTGCGCGTCGCCGGCCAGGCTGGCGGCCGGCGCCAGGAACGGGCCGGCCTTGGTGGACAACGAAACCGCATTTATTGCGTTGAGCATCGCGAACGCTCGGTCGCTCAACTCCAGCGCTTGCGCCTGCGCGTCCTGAGCGAAGGACTGCCGCGGCCCGATCCCCGCCGCAACGATCGCCAGCACCGCGATCATCGTCCACCTCCGCAGCGATGCGGATTGAAGGCGCGGCACGCGTGCCCCGCTTCTATGCGCGACGAAATCGATCACGCAGCTTGACCCGTCAGGCTACGGCGATTGCCGGTAGCGCTCGGCCGTATGCTTTATCTGGCGCGAGAGTTTCAAGAACAGCTCTCCCTCATCGTAGATGAAGAGCGCGAGAGCACCGCCGGCGCCGATGATCAAACCGAGAATAAACGCGCCCATAGTATCGCCCCTCCGGATCGGGATTATATTCAAATCCCCGCAGTTAAACTAATAGGAAACGGAAGGTGGAAGAGGAAGTTATTCGAGATCAGCAGAGCCAGGGAGGGGATGGCGACTTTCACGATGGCCCGCCGCGAGACGGCTTGCCCGAGTGGTCACGCTACGCTCTCGGGGCGGGCCAGATCGCACTCCTAGACCTCGATTTCCTCGCTCATTCGAAGCTCAGCAATTGTTGCGATAGGTTCGCGGTCGGCGCGTACTTCCGCCATCAATTTCTGCCATTCGGGATCGCCCTCCAGCTTCGCCATATACTCCCCGTAGGCTTTCCATCCACCGGTCTCCGCGACCGCCGCGATCGCAGGGAGAGCGCCTGCAACGGTCCGGTAATAACGGACTTTCGCGCCTGCGCGCTCGCGAATCTTTTTTACTCTACTCGCACGTTTTAGAAACTCGTCGACTCGTCCGGGCGTGAGGCTAAACACTGTAATTTGGGTCACTGCTGGCATGGGTCACCTGTTCAGAAACGGTTAGGAATTGAGGAAAGGTCAAGACTGTCGCGACCCTAACACGCGCGGCTCCTGAGCGCAATTTCGCGGCTATTAACAGTAGGTGCTCGTCATTACACTTTTGTTGTCACATCTGTACCCCGCAGGGAGGCAGGGGTGAGGGTGTTAGCTGAGGTTGCAGTCATAGCTGCGCGCGGCACTTCTACAATGGCCATATCACGCACTCTTACTCGATGCTCTAATTCGGACAATAATGAGTAAAACTCCGGAAGGACTTCATCTTGGCAAACACCCGCTATGACCTTGTCGTAATCGGCTCCGGACCCGGTGGATATGTCGCCGCGATTCGGGCCAGCCAGCTTAAGATGCGCGTCGCCGTCATCGAGCGCGACCGGCCGGGCGGCGTATGCCTCAACTGGGGATGCATCCCGTCCAAGGCGCTGCTCAATTCCGCCACCGCGATGGACACGATCCGCGGCGCGTCGAAAGAGCACGGCATCGAGGTCGGCGAGATTCGGTTCGACTTCACCAAGGTGATTGCGCGCTCGCGCGCCGCCGCCGAGAAACTTTCCAAAGGCGTCCTCTACCTGTTCAGGAAAAACAAAATCGACTACTTCGAGGCCGGCGCGACGATCACCGGCCCGCACTCCGTCTCGCTCGCCCAGGTCGAAGGCAAGCCCGCGCCGGCTGCCGTCGAGCTCGAGGCCGAGCGCATTCTGATCGCGGCCGGCTCGGGCGAACGCCTGTTCCCCGGAATGAAAGTCGGCGACGGCGTCGTCACCAGCAAGGAGGCGCTGGTGCTCGACAGGATGCCCCAAAGCGTCGTCGTAATCGGCGCCGGCGCAATTGGAGTCGAGTTCGGCTATTTTTACAGCGCGTTCGGCGCCACGGTGACGATCGTCGAGCTGGAAAAGCAGATGCTCCCCGGCTTCGACGCGGAAGTCGCCGAAGAGCTGCGCCGCGCGTTCGTCAAGCGCGGCATCACCGTGATGCTCGGGCATGGCTACAAGTCGATGGCGCGCAAGAGTGACGCGTGGTCGGTCACGGTCGTGGCCGACGGCGGCGAGAAAGCCATCGACGCCGAGGTCGTGCTGGTGGCCGTCGGCCGCACCCCGCTCAGCCGGAATATCGGACTCGAAAAACTCAGCATCGAGCTCGACCGCGGCGGCTTCATCAAGATAAACGACTCGTTCCAGACCACCGTACCGAGCATCTACTCGATCGGCGACGTCGTCCGCCCGCCGCTGCTCGCGCACAAGGCCAGCGCCGAAGGCATCGCCGCGGTTGAAATCATGGCGGGCGTGCGCGAGCCGGGTTTCGACCTGCTCGCGATCCCCGGATGCATCTATTGCGAGCCCGAAGTTGCGACCGTGGGACTCAGCGAAGCCGACGCAAAGGCGCGCGGCATCGAGGTGAAGGTCGGCAAGATGCCGTTTCGCGCGATTGGCAAGGCGGTTGCGATTGGCGAGACCGTGGGCTTCGTCAAAATCGTCGCGACCAAACAGTACGCCGAAGTGATCGGATGCCAGATTATCGGGCACGCCGCCACCGACATCATCTCCGAAGTCGTGCTTGGCAAATCGCTCGAAACCACCACCGCCGAAATCGGCAAGACCGCGCATCCGCATCCCACGATGTCCGAGGCGATCATGCAAGCGGCTTTGGCCGCCGACGGCGAGGCGATAGACTTCTGACGATGGACTCGCGGGGAGCACTGACCGTTGCCGATTTGGGCGTGGTTGACTACGACGCCGCGCTCGCGATCCAAACCGCGATGCTCGCAGCGCGGCTCGACGGCAGAGTCGGCGATACGCTCCTGATGATGGAGCATCCGCACGTCTTCACGCTCGGCCGCGGCGCCGACGAGCGCTTCATCGTCGCCAATCCCGCGGGCGCGCCGATTCGGCGGGTTTCGCGGGGCGGGCAGGTGACCTATCACGGCCCCGGGCAACTGATCGGTTATCCGATTCTGAAACTCGAAGGACGCGACCGCGACGTCACGAAATATCTTCGCGATCTCGAGACGGCGATGATCGACGCGCTGGCAAAGTTCGGCATCGGCGCCGCCCGCCGCGAGCCCATGACCGGCGTCTGGGTCGGCTCGCGCAAGATCGCGTCGATCGGCGTCGCCATCCGGCGCTGGACGACCTGGCACGGCTTCGCGCTGAACGTCTCCACCGACCTCAGCTTCTTCGATTCGATCGTACCGTGCGGTATCGAGGGATGCCGCATGACCTCACTCTGCGAACTGGCGAATCGCGCGGTGTCAGTGCGCGAGTTCGCGGAGGTGATGCGCGAGAGTTTCCGCCGCGTGTTCCGTTACGACGAAACAGTTCTCGCCAGCGCGTCGCAGATGATGCCGGCGCCTCTACTGATGGCAGACGATGGCTGAACGTAAGCACCCCGACTGGATTAAAGTTCGCGCGCCGGCGTCGCCCGAATACTTCCGCACCAAGGCGATTCTCGCCGAACTCAAGCTGCATTCGGTCTGCCAGGAGGCATGCTGCCCGAACATCGGCGAATGCTTTTCGCATCGCACGGCCACCTTCATGCTGATGGGCGACGTGTGCACGCGCAATTGTCCGTACTGTGCGGTCGCGCACGGCAGAGTGCGTCCGCTCGATGCCGACGAACCGCGTCGAATCGCGGCGGCGGTGGCGCGCCTGGCGCTGCAACACGTCGTCGTCACGTCGGTCGATCGCGACGATCTGCCGGACGGCGGCGCGGCGCATTTCGCGGCGACGGCGCATGCAATCAAGTCGAATCCGGCGCCGGCAAGGGTTGAAGTGCTGGTGCCGGACTTCCAGGGATCGCTCGCCAGCGTCGAGACCGTGGTGCGCTCGCCAATCGATATCTACAACCACAATATTGAGACGGTGCCGGGTCTATATCGTGCGGTGCGGCCGGGCGGAAATTACGGTCGCTCGCTTGACGTGCTCCGCCATGCGAAGGACTGCGCGCGCAAACTCGGCAAGCCGATGTTCACCAAGGCGGGCGTGATGCTCGGGCTGGGCGAGACCAACGCCGAACTGCTCGGCGTAATCCGCGATTTGCGCGGAGTCGAATGCGACATCCTGACGCTCGGCCAGTATCTGCGGCCGTCGGCTGAGCACATTCCCGTGGCCCGATACGTGCCGCCGGCCGAGTTCGCCGAGCTGAAGACCGCCGCGCTCGCGATGGGGTTCCATCACGTGGAGTCAGGGCCGCTGGTGCGCAGCTCTTACCACGCGTGGGAACACGTCAACTAGACCAGCGCGGGCTCGAAAAAAAACCGCGCCGCGGGGATTTTCCGTTTTTCACTCCCGCGGCGCGCTATTCGCAAATTAACTTGCGAAAACTGTGCCGGCTTACCACGCTTCTTCGTGGAGCTTCTTAACCTCATGCGCGCGCGTCTGCAGGTAGGCATCCTGAACGGCGCCGTAGAGATCGATCGCGTAGCGATCGGCTTCCTCGAATTGGTTCAGATGCAGCGAGCGGTAGTTCACCGCTTCAACCGCGCGTTGGCCGGTAGCCACGGTGATCGTTATCCACGTCGGAATAAGGTAGCTCATCGGATCCATCGCACCGTCAGCGACGAGGCCGACCGTGTCGCCAATCGTCGAAGGCCCAAAGAACGGCAGCATCACGTAAGGGCCCGTCGGGATGTTGTAGTAGCGAATAGTGAGGCCGAAATCGTTGGGATGCTCTTTGAGCCCAAACCATTCGTCGGCGGGATCGAACAAGCCGATTATCCCGATCGTTGTGTTGATTCCGAAGCGGGCGACCTCGCCGCTGGCTTCGGCCAGTTTGAGCTGAAACAGGTTGTTTGCGAAACGCGGGATGACCCGGACGTTGTTGAAGAATCTGCCGACGCTCTCGCGCACCGGCTGCGGGGCAATGGACGCGTATCCGCTGCCGATCGGGCGCAGCACCCAATCGTCGAGCTTGAGGTTGAAGGTGAACATCGGCTCATTGAATCCCGACAACGGATCGGAATAGACGCCCTGACCCTCGCCCGGTGGCGGCTGGGTGGCCGCCGCGGATTGCGCGGCCGGGTTCTGCGAGAGCGGAGCGGCGTCCTGGCACAGCGCCCCCGTCGCAAACGAAACGACCGCAAGCAAAGACGATGCGAGCATCATCCAACGCACGCCTGTCCTTTCGATTTGTTTCGAACCAGATCTCATTTGCCTCTCCATGGCGCTATCGCCCTAGAATCTTCGCTAGAAGGTACCTGTCCGGGCTGGGGGAATCCAGACTCATTAGTGGTTCGCCAGACTTGCCGCAAGGGCGGCCTGTTTGCTCTTCAGGTCGGCAATCAGAACGCCGTAACCCTGATTATTCATCACCCGATTAAACTGGTTGCGGTAATTCGCGATGATGCTGATCGCGTCCACGGTCACGTCGTAGATCTTCCAGGTGCCGTCCTCTTGCAGGAGACGGTAGTTCACGTGGATCGAGTCCTTGCCGCTCGGCTGGATAATGTCGGTGTTGACCTGCGCATATTGCGGCCCATCATTCCTCGACAACAGGAACGCGACTTGTTGGCCGCGGTAGTCGTTGATCTTGCTCAGGTAAGAATCCTCGATGAAAGCGACGAATGCGCTGGTGAATTCCTGCTGCTGAGCGGGCGTGATCTGTTTCCAATGGTAACCGAGTGCGGACTTCGCCATCTCGGTAAAATCGAAGGTCGCGGAGACGATTTGGCGAAGCTTGTCCTGCCGCTGAGCCAGCGGAGTTTGAGCGTCGCGCAGCACGTCGAGAGCCTGATTGACGGTGGTCCGCACGACCGACATCGGATCGTCGGCCCAGGCCGGCGCCAGGAAGCGCGACGGTGCAAGGCTGAAGACGATGGCAGCCGTCAAGGTGAGCATCGCGATCGCGCGCCGCGGCGAAATTCGCCGTATGGAAGTGGGCGTCATCATATATCTAGCTCGATTACTTCTCCGCTTTTCCGGGTTTCTGGTTCTTGTCTGAGTTTGGGGATTTTGAATCTTTCGAGGACTCGCCGCTGCTGCCGGAGTTGTTGATTAGCTGGCCGATGGCGTCCTCGAGCACGAATGCCGACTGGGTTTCGCGAATCGCATCGCCATTCTTCAGGTACTGATCGCTGGGGCCGAGCGCGATGGAGACGTATTTGTCGCCGATTATGCCGCTGGTCTTGATCGCTGCGATCGCATCTTTGTCGATCTCCACGCCCTGGTTCACGTGCATTGCTACTCGCGCGCGAAAATCCTTGAGGCCGATTTGCAGAACTTTGCCGATCTGCACGCCGTCGAGCTGGACCTGATCCCCAGGCTTTAATCCCGAAATATTATCGAAACTTGCGTAGAGGGTGTATCCGGGCGCGGGAAAGATCGAGATCTTGCCCAGCGAAAGCGAAAGAATCGCCAGGGCGATAATCCCGAGAATCGCGAAAATCCCGACGATCAGCTGCGTGGTTCGACTTGCGTACATAACTCTTTGTTTCAGCCTGCGACGGCTGCTTCATCCTCGCCCGACGCTTTGCCCGCCAAAAACCGCTTGAAAACTTCGTCGTCGGCCGCCATCACCTCCGCCACTGTGCCGTTGAGATGGGTGCGGCCATTATGGAGAAACGCAACGCGGTCTGAAACCTCGAACACCGCGGGCACGTCATGACTGACCATCACGACGGTCAGCTGAAAGTTCTCCTGCGTGCGCCGGATAAGGTCGTGAATCGCCCCGGTCCGCGTCGGATCGAGGCCGGTGGTCGGCTCGTCGAGCATCAGGATTTTCGGGTGCCGCACCAGAGCGCGCGCGAGTGCGGCACGCTTCTGCATCCCGCCGCTCATTTGCGACGGAAACTTGTTCTCCATCCCTTCAAGCCCGACCGCTCTGAGCGTTTCATGCACGCGCTCGGCGATCTCCGGGGTGGTGAGCCGGGTTTTCTCCACCAGCGGGAACGCCACGTTGTCGAATATCGGCATCGAGTCGAACAGCGCCCCGGCCTGGAAAAGCATCCCGAATTTTTCGCGCACCGCGTCCAGCGCTCGCCCGCTGATCTTCGTCGCTTCGACGCCGTCGATCACTATCGTGCCCGAGTCCGGCCGCAGCAGCAGGTTCAGATGCTTGAGCAGAACGGTCTTGCCCGAGCCGCTGGGACCCACAATCGTCGTGATCCGGCCGGCCGGAAAATCGAGCGTAATGCCGTCGAGCACCTGCTGGTGGCTGAAGCTTTTGCGAAGATCGCGCACTTCGATTGCGTTGCCGCCACTCGACGCGTCGGCAACCGTGGCGCCATTGCCGTCGCTATGGTTGATTTCAGTTTCGCTCATGCTTCGTCAATAGTCAGGCGTTACTACAAAAGTATAGACGTAAGAAAATAGTCGAACGCAAGAATCAGGACGCTGGACAGCACCACCGCTTCGGTGGTCGCGCGGCTGACCCCGGTTGCCATCCGCTCGGCGTGATATCCCTTGTAGCAACAGACCCACATTACGACCACGCCGAAGACCAGGGCTTTCCAAATGCCGGTCATGATGTCGTGGCTGTCCATCGCGGCAGCGATGCCGTTGAAGTACGGGCCCGCCGGCGCGCCCATCAGGCCGACGCCGACCGCATAGCCGCCATAGATGCCAACCACGTCGAAGATCGACGTCAGCAACGGGAAACTGATCACGCCCGCCAGCACGCGCGGCGAGACAAGGTATTGCACCGGGTTGATGGCCATCACCGTCAGGGCGTCGATCTGCTCGGTGGACTGCATCGAGCCGAGCTCGGCCGCCATCGCGGACCCGGCGCGTGCCGCGATCATCAGGGCAGCCAGCACGGGGCCGAGCTCGCGCACCAGCACAAGCGCAACGACGGTGCCCAGCGCGCCCGAGGATCCAAAACGGCGCAGCGTGTTGTAGCCCTGCAGACCGAGCACCATCCCGGTGAAGGCTCCGATTAGAACGATCAGAAACAGTGAGTCGGCGCCGATGATGCGTGTCTGCCGAATCCACAGCCGCGGTTTGAACGGCGGGACGAACACATAAAACACCGCGCTCAGCAAAAACAGCACGAACGCGCCGAGCTGCGCAACGCCGTCGATCACAAGCGCGCCGAGCCGCTCAATCATTTCAACGATCGACATGCAGTCCGTTTGTCAACTTTTAGTGATGAGCAATCCCGAGCCGCGCCAACTGGTTTTGAGTATGCGTGGCCGACCCGGCGCGCTCGAACTCGGCGAGGTCCGCAACCACGTCGAGATCCAGCGCAGGCCGCGCAAGTCGCAGCACTCTAGCCGGAACGCCGGAGCTGCGGCAATCGTCCAGATGCCGCACCAGGCTCATTCGACCGAATCGAGTGGACACCGCGTCGGCCGGCGAGCGGCAGATGATGTTAGTGCCGGAGAAATCCCGCGAAGGGACCAGCACCGCGCCACCTTCGCGCGGCATCGCGGCGAACACGGCGTCGATATCTTCGGCGGCGGTCAACGGGATGTCGGACAGGACGGTGCATACGGTGCGCGCGCCCTGGGCAATCACCGCGGAGGTCGCAAGCGCAACGGCGACATTGAGGCCGCGCGGAAATTCCTCGTCGATTAGGAGAGCGCCGGCCGCGCGCGCCATCGCGAGCAGGCTCGCGTCGGAGGTCACCACCGCGACGTGGTCGGCAGCGGCGGCGCCGACCGAGGCCGCCAGCACGTCGCGAAACATGGCCTCGGCCAACGCGCGGCGCTCGCCGGCAGGAAGCACAGGCGCCAGCCGGGTCTTGGCGAGTTCGAGCTGCTTGGCTGCAATCAGGATAAAGCGCACGGCGTACCTTTATAGCCCAACAAGCTCGCCCATCCAACGGGAACTCCGCCGCGCGCCGACGATTCGAGGGAAGAAATTGCCGGGACTTTTTTGCGCGGTCTGGAAAAAATTACCGGCTTCGGGAGAGGGCACGCGCCGAATCGGTGCTGGCGATCGAATGCTTGACACTGTTTCCATGCGCGCTTCAACATGATGTGCAGATTTTTTCGTCGCTGGCCCGATCGTTGCCGAATCGGAAGGCGTGCTCGTCTTGGAGGAACCTCAGCGATGAACAGGAAGCGAAGCTCACTGGCCAGGACCGGGGCGATGATCGTGGCCGCCGCGATGGTCGTGATTGGGGCGGGATGCCATCACAAGACCGCCGACGATTTTCTGGCAGAAGGCGACACCGACATGCAGACAACGAAGCTCGGCGACGCGGAAAAGGCTTACCAGGAGGCGGAGAAGCTCGCGCCCAACGATCCGCGCGTGCATATCGCGCTCGGAAATCTCTACATTTTCGAGCACAAACCGGGCACCGCGCAAATCGAGTTCATGAAGGTCCTCGAGATCGACCCGAAAAACGCGGCGACCCACGTCGCGCTCGGCAACCTCTATAACGATCAGAACCAGCGCGGATTGGCGGAAAATCAGTACCGCGCCGCCGTGGCGCTCGAGCCGGATCGCTCCAACTACCATCTCGATTTGGGCGAGGTGCTCAGGCAGGAAGGCAAAATCGTCGAGGCGGAGGATCAAATCCGCACCGCAATCGGCCTCAGCCCTAAAGATGCCAGGACCCACCTGGCGCTGGCGAATCTGCTCGCGACGGAACCGGCTCGTGCAGCCGAAGCCAGCGCGGAGTTCGACGAGGTGCGAGCACTCGATGCCAGGCTGATGCCGGCACCGGCCGGAGCCGCAACGACGACCGCGTCGGCGCCGAAAACCGCCGCGCCCAAGGTCAAGCCGCTCAACAAGCTTTTCCTGTTGACGAAAAATTCGCCCGTTTATCAAAATCCCGACGACACCAGCTCCACCATTGGCCAAGTGTATAGTAAGAAGTATGTTCACGTCACGGGAATCACCGGCAACTACCTGCAAGTCAAACTCAAGAACGGTACCATCGGTTTCATCCCGGTGGCGTCGGCGGAGTAGATTGCTGTGCGGCGTGCATGAGATTTGAACTTTTGAGGTGAGCGGCAATGGCGAACACAGATGTAGTCACGCGTGAAGTGAGCTACCCGGGCCGTGCGTGCGCGCTCAAGGCGTATGTCGCGGAGCCGGCGGGGTCGAGACACCGCCGGCGGCGATCGTCGTGCAGGAGTGGTGGGGGCTGAACGAACACATCCGCGACGTCGCGCGCCGGCTCGCGCGCGAGGGTTATTTCGCGATCGCGCCCGACCTGTACTCGCGCCAGGGCAACCGCGTTGCGACCGATCCCAACGGGGCCGCGCAGCTGATGGGCGGGCTGAAGAAGCCGGACGGCATCGCGGATCTCCAGACCACGGTGGCTTGGCTGCGCGCGCAGAAATCGACGCACTCAGCGCGCATCGGTATCACGGGATTCTGCATGGGCGGCAGCTACGCGATGCTGTTGCCGTGCGAGAGCGGGGAGATCGCGGCCGCGGCGCCGTTCTATGGCGAAATACCGCCGGACGAAAAACTCAGGAATCTCGGCTGCCCCGTCTTTTACGCTTACGGCGAGAACGACGGATGGATCCAGCGCGCCGACGTGGATCGCCTCGCGGCGGCGCTGAAGAAGTTCGACAAGTCGGGCGAGGTCAAGATTTACGCGGGATGCTCGCACGGATTTTTTAACGACACCCGCCCTGACGTCTATCGCCCCGCCGAAGCCAAAGATGCGTGGGAGCGCACGCTCAAGCTGTTCGCCGCAAATCTGAAGGCGTAGGTTCGCCGCGATTCCTTAGATCCTGACAGTCTCGAGGCCGGGAATTTTCGGAAAGCTCCTGAGGTCCCGCGTCGCCACTCGATGATCGTGAGCGAGCGCGGTGGCTGCTATCATCAGATCGTGTGCGCCGACCTGGCGACCGGTGTGGCTCAGCTCAGCGGAAACGGCTGAGTGGATTCGCGCGACGGCAAGGTCGAAAGCTATTACGGTCATCTGCGCCAATATCGCCTCGACGTACGCACCTCGGCGCTCTCGTTGCGCGATCGTTCGAGCGCGATACACGCCGTACAGCAGTTCCGACGCGGTCACCGCGGACAGCGCGAGAGCTTCACCGCTCAGCGATGCCACAAGGTCTGCCGCATCGATCAGGCCGCGCTCGCCGGCGATGAAGACGCTGGAATCGATCAGCGTGGCCACTTTGACTTCTCCGCTCTTGGTTGTTTTCGAACATGGCGTTCGACTGCGTCCAGATAGTCCTTGCCGGGGTGCGGCAACGAGCGGAGCAATTTCACGAGTTCGCTGCCGGTGACGGCTTTGCTGCGCACGGGGACGATCTCACAGACCGGTTCGCCGCCTCGTTTCACGATGAAAGTCTCGTTGCGATAGCGGACACGATTGAGGACTTCCGAGAAGCGCCGAGCCGCGTCCGTCGCCGAGATTTCTGATTTCATGATTATCTGATCTTAACTTCTCGAGGCCGCTCTGGGCAAGCGTCGCGTCTCAAAGCGATCAGCTTGCCAGCGCAAACGGATCCAGATGAGGACCGGCCAGGTAGATGAGCCGTCCCTCGTCGGGCGCGCGCTCCCGGAGCCATCGCGCGACGATCGCCATCTCCTCCAACTCGCCGCGCTCGACCGCTTTTGACTTGTAACGCTCGTAGTTGCCCGCGACGAACTTCTCCACCTCGCCCGCGGCCTCTTCATTCTCCAGGCGCCGCGTCATCGCAAGCCGTCCCGACAGCACGACGTGGGCGGCGCGATCCTTCCCCTCGCCGGTCACGATCACCAGATGGTTTTCCGTCACCACCTGGCTGAGACGGGTCGCGCGATGCGCCAGCGTGGTCAGCGCCTCGAGATAGCGCCGAAAGCGCGCCGCCTCCTCAAAGCGCATCGTGGCCGCCGCCTGGTCGCGCGCCCTGACCAGTTCACCCAGGATCGGGCCGCTGCGCCCGCGCAAAAAGCCAACCGCGCGCCGCACCCGTTCCGCATAGCTCTCTGCGTCGATGCTCATGTTGCACGGTGCGGTGCAGTGTTCCATCTGCCCGTAGATGCACGGCGAAAAATCCTCGCTCGGCGCGAGCTTCCCGCCGCAGGTGCGAAGGCCCAGGATTCTCGCCAGCGCGCGAACCGAATGCTCGATACCGCGGCGCCCGATGAACGGCCCCAGATGCATCACGCCGCGCCGCGCGCTCATCCTGGTCGAAATCGTCACGCGCGGAAACTCGTCCATCATGTCGAGCTTGATGAAATACGCGGGCGCCGCCGACTTCAGCATCCGGTTGTACGGTGGTTTCAGCTCGCGGATGAGCCGCGCTTCGTCCAGCGCCGCCTCCAGCGGCGACCGCGTCGGCCGCGTCTCGATTTTGTGAACGTGCGATATGAGCTCCGCGGTCCTGGCCTTCACCGACGCCGTGAAGTATGAGCTCACCCGCTCCCGGAGCCGCCGCGCCTTGCCGACGTACAGCAAATCGCCGCGCTCATTGCGCATCAGATAGACGCCGGGCGCATGCGGAATCGCCGCGATCTCCTCCGCCGTAACGTGGCGTTCGATTCTCCTGCCCGCAAGTCCGCGATGATGGTCGTCGAGCAGCCGATCCAGCCGCGTGATGCCCATCCGCTCCGCCATCTCGAGAAAAATCGAGAGCAGCTCCGCGGCCATCCGCGCGTCACCGAGTCCGCGATGCCGTCCTTCGAGCGAAAGCCCGAAATGTCCCGCGAGCAGATCGAGCCGGCGCCGCTTGAGCGACGGCATGAACCGGCGCGACATCCGTAGCGTGCACAGAACCGGGTTGCCGAGCCCGATCCCAAAGATGCGGCGGTACTCGAAGTCCAGAAATCCGAAATCGAAGCCCGCGTTGTGCGCGACCATCACCCGCTCGCCCATGAACTCGCGAAACGCCGGCAGCACCTGCTCGATTGGCGGTGCCTCGCGAATCATCTCCGTCGTGATCGACGTAAGCCCCGTGATGAAGCGCGGGACGATGCCGCCCTGCGGCCGGACCAGCGTCGAGAACGCTTCGGTGAGCCGCCGCCCGACCATCCGGTACGCGCCGATCTCGATGATCGTGCCCGGGCCGGCGCGTCCGCCCGTGGTTTCCAGATCGACTACCGTGAACTCGGCCTGATCGAGCCCGACGCGCAGCCGGTCGCTCTGCGCAAGCCGCCACTGCGCCGTGTCCGCATCGAAGATGAAATTCGGATCGCCGTCGAGTAGCTGGCGAACGAGTCGCGCGCCGAGTTCAGGGTCCGAGCCGGCTCCGCTGAACAGCAGCCCAACCAGCTCGCCCGGGTCCGCGCCTGCCGGCCGCGAGCACAGGAACTGGTAGAGCTTCTGCTTGGCCGAGACGCCGAAATGACGCTGATTAGCGCCCGGTATTCCTGCTTCCTCCACCCGCCCGCACCTTCGTCCTTCCTTCGCTTTAGCAGGGGCGCGCCACAACAGCAACGCCGCCGCAGGTTTGGCAACGCCATAAGCTCGACGGCTTTATCGCGGCATTCCTATGGCCCGCAGCTGATCGTCGCGGTACAATACCAGGTCTGACAAGGAAGGTATTGCCGATGGAACGCGTTGAACTGACCCGCGAATGCGAAGGCGTCCAGGTCCCGGCCGGAAACAAAATGACGCTGGAGAAGGGCATCGAAGCCTTTATCACGCAATCGCTCGGCGGAACCTTCACCCTGCAGATCCCCGCGTACGGCGGCCTGTTCCGCGTTGCCGGCAAGGACGCCGATGCGCTCGGCAAAACGCCCGAAGACGCGGGCCTCGTGCAGGCGTCGGGCGGCGGCGATCTCGAAGCGATGGTATGGGAGCAGCTCAAGACCTGCTTCGATCCCGAGATTCCCGTCAACATCGTTGACCTCGGCCTCGTCTATGGAATGGAAGTGAAGGACGCCGGCGACGGCACGATCAAAGTCGAAGTCAAGATGACGCTGACGGCGCAGGGATGCGGCATGGGCGCCTCTATCGCGACCGACGCGCGCTACAAAATCATGAGCCTGCCGGGCGTGTCGGAAGCCGACGTCGATCTGGTGTGGGATCCGCCGTGGACCCCGCAGATGATTTCTCCCGAAGGCCGCGAGCGCCTCGGCATCGACTAATCCGCGCGCCGTAGCTTCGCGGCTCGCGCTCCGCGCCCGATGCGTTGACTTGCCTGACCGCGTCCGATAATTGTTTCCGTTCGGCATCGCGATGTTTGCAATCGTAAAGACAGGCGGAAAACAGTACCGCGTCGGCGTCGGCGACCAGATAATAGTCGAGCGGCTCGCCGGCGAAGTCGGCGCTGCAATCTCGCTCGACCAGGTGCTGGCGGTCGGCGGCGAAGCGCCCAAGGTCGGCACTCCCGTCATCGCAGGTGCGTCGGTGAAAGCCAAGATCGTCCAGCAGCCGCGCGGCACCAAGGTGATCGTTTTCAAGAAAAAGCGCCGCAAGAATTACCGCCGCAAAAGGGGCCATCGCCAGGAATTGACCGTTCTCAAGATCGAGGAAATTTCAGCCGGCGCATAGCCGCTGGCGCGAGTCTTTTGAACCGCGGCTCGGAAGGCCGCTCAACAAGTTTCAGGGAGACACTGCGTGGCGCACAAAAAAGGCCAGGGTTCGACGCGCAACGGCCGCGACAGTCCGGGCCAGCGCCGGGGCGTCAAGATTTACGCGGGCCAGACCGTCAAGGCCGGCAATATCATCGTCCGCCAGCTTGGCACTCGCGTGCATCCGGGCCGCAACGTCGGCTTGGGCCGCGACTATACGATTTACGCGCTCATCGACGGTGTGGTTAAGTACGAACCCAAGGGTGAGAAGCGGCAAGTGAGCGTCGAGCCGCTCTCCGCCGGCGCCGATACCGCAGGGGCGTCTGCTTAGGGACCGTCAGCCCGCACGACTTGAATCGAAGCCCCGCGGTACGCCGTGGGGCTTCTTTTTTAGTACTTTGATTCTCGATTTTGGGTTTCGTTTTCGCAACTCGCGACGGGAGGAACTTCGATGCGACTAGGCTTGGTTTCCGGGTACTCGGGCGCGCAGATGGGCTTGCCGATGGACACCATCCTCGAGGCGGAGCGCGCCGGCTTCGACTCCGTGTGGACCGCCGAGGCTTACGGCTCCGACGCTATCACGCCGCTGGCGTGGATCGGCGCGTTGACCAAAAAAATCCGGCTCGGCACCGCTATCATGCAGATGCCGGCGCGAACTCCCGCCGCCACCGCGATGACCGCGATGACGCTCGACGCGCTGTCGGGCGGCCGCTTCATCCTCGGCATCGGCCCGTCGGGTCCGCAGGTCGTCGAGGGCTGGCACGGCGTGCCGTACGGCAAGCCGTTGCAGCGCACCCGCGAGTACATCGAGATCGTGCGCGCGATTCTCGCGCGTGAAGCTCCCGTCGAGCATCACGGCAAGGAATTCGACATCCCCTACACCGGGCCGGGCGCGTCGGGCCTCGGCAAGCCGCTCAAGAGCATCCTGCACGGGCGCAAGGACATGCCGATTTACACCGCGTCGATCAGCCCCAAGGGAATCGCGCTCGCGGGGGAAATTGCCGACGGTGTGATCCCGGTCTGGATGAATCCCGAACGATGGGACATTTACGACGCGCCGCTGAAGCAGGGCTTTGCGAAGACCGGCGGCAAAAAGAGCCTCGACAATTTCGACGTCGCGCCGTTCGTCACCTGCGTCATGGGTCCGGACGTCGAGAAATGCCGGATGCCGGTGAAGGGAATGCTGGCGCTGTACATCGGCGGGATGGGCGCGCGCGCGAAAAATTTCTACAACGACTACGCCAGGCGCCTCGGCTACGAAGATGTCGCGGTGAAAATCCAGGACCTTTACCTCGCCGGCAAAAAGGCCGAGGCGATGGCGCTGGTGCCGGACAAGCTGGTCGATGAGGTCGCGCTGGTCGGCAATCGCGAGCGAATCGCGGACCGGCTCAAGGCGTGGAAGGCGTCGCCCATCAAGACGATGCTGATTGGCACCGGCGATATCAACGCAGTCCGCGTGCTCGCCGAGATTTGCCTGTAAGTCAGCTTGGCGTACCCTGGCCGAGCTTTGTTTCCTCTCCCTGCAAGGGAGAGGATGAAGATGAGGGTCCTTATGCGGCGCGCTATTCCGCGCGCGATTCAGGATTCTGACTCCGTCCTGAACCGGTGCGCAGAGGTTACGCAAAGCTCTCCTGTAAGCGATCGGCGCGGCGCTGGCGCGAAAGCGAACATACGAACAGGCGCCCAAGCTCCACACGGGCACGTGAAGCAGAGCGCGGAGTGCGCGTAGAGCGCTACGTTGCGAAAAGAAAGGGGATCATCCGGGACGGTCCGGAAGAAAAGGTGCGCAGCGAATGGAGAGGCAGACCGAGGGTGACCGGGCGGCACCATCGCTGATACTATGACGGTCACGCCGCCATGCGATTCATCGATGAAGCCAGGGTATTCGTGCACGCCGGCAAGGGCGGCGACGGTGCAATCGCGTTTCTGCGCGAGAAATACCGGCCGTTCGGCGGACCGGCGGGCGGCAACGGCGGGCGCGGCGGCAGCGTAATCTTCCAGGTCGATGAAGGCCTCTCGACGCTGCTCGATTTCAAATATCAGCCGCGTCTGATCGCGAAAGACGGCGAACCCGGCCGCGGCAAGGAACAATACGGCCACGGCGCCGACGATGTCATCGTGCGAGTTCCCCCCGGCACGATCGTCTTCGACGAGGAAAGCGGCGCGACGCTGGCGGACTTGGTGATGCCGGGTGACACCGCGGTCATCGCGCAGGGCGGCGAGGGCGGCCGCGGCAACATGCACTTCGCGTCATCGACGCGGCGCTCGCCGCGAATTGCGACCCCCGGAACCGCGGGCGAGCAGCGATGGATCCGCATGGAGTTGCGGCTGGTCGCGGAGGCCGGGCTGGTCGGGCTTCCGAACGCGGGCAAATCGACGCTGCTGGCCGCGCTCAGCGCGGCGCGGCCGAAGATCGCGGCCTACCCCTTCACGACGCTCGCGCCCAATATCGGCCGCGTCTCGATTTCCAGCGAAGAGAGTTTCACGCTGGCCGACATTCCCGGGCTGATCGAGGGAGCGCATCGCGGGCTTGGCCTCGGGATTCGTTTTTTGCGGCATCTCGCGCGCACCCGTCTGCTGGTTTACGTGCTCGACGGCGCCGGCGAGCCCGGCGCCGCGTTCGCCAGCGTGCGCGGCGAGATCGCGGCGTTCGATCCCGCGCTGGCGGATCGCCCGGCGGTCATCGCGCTGAATAAAATCGATCTGCTCGCCGCCGACGAAGTGCCGAAGATTGCGCGCAAGCTGCGCAAGGTCGCCGGCCTCGAAGTATTTCCGATTTCGGCCGACCAGCGCGAAAACCTGGCGCCGCTGGTCGCGGCGATCGCGCGGATGCTTCATACGATGGACCAGCCGGCCGCATGTCACAGCTGAACTACAAGGAATCGACGGTCGCACGCGCGCGGCGAATCGTGATCAAGGTCGGCAGCGCGGTGTTGTCCGACGTCGAAGGCTTGCGCATCGACGTGATCGAGCAGCTCGCCGCGCAGATCGAGGCGGCGGTGCGGGCCGGCCGTGAGATTGTCATCGTCACGTCGGGCGCGGTCGCGGCCGGGCGCGCGCGCCTCTCGAAACTTCACGGCGCGACGATCGCCGCGCGGCAGGCCGCCGCCGCGACCGGGCAAATCGAGCTGATGTCGGCGTGGGCGCGCGCATTCGGCGGCCACGATCGGACCGTCGCGCAGATTTTGCTGACGCATCAGGATTTGGCCGAACGCCGGCGCCGGCAGAATGCCAATCAAACCGTTAACGAATTACTCGGCGCCGGCGTGATTCCAATCGTTAACGAGAACGACACGGTCGCCGTCGAGGAAATTCGCCTCGGCGACAACGACGTCCTGTCGTCGCTGGTCGCGAGCCTTGTGCAGGCGCAGCTCCTCATCATTTTGAGCGATGTCGATGGCGTTCTGACCGGCGACCCCCGCGAGCGGATCGATGCGCGGCTGATCCCCGTGATCAACGATCCGGAGGCCGAGATGCGCGGGCTGGTGGCCGAGAACGCGGGTCCGCTCGGAGTCGGCGGGATGGCGACCAAGTTGAAGGCGGCGCGGCAGGCGGCGCGGGCCGGAATCGCCGTGATTATCGCGCGCGGGCGCGAGGCCGGCGTTGTCACCGCCGCGCTGGACCCGGCGCGCGAAGCGGGCACGCTGATCGTGCCGGCCGGAGTGCGGCTCAAGAGCAGAAAGCATTGGATAGCATTCGCGCTGCGCCCGGCGGGATCGCTGGCGGTTGACAAAGGCGCGGCCGACGCGCTCTGCAACCGGGGACGCTCGCTGCTGCCCTCGGGCGTGCGCGAAGTGCGCGGAGACTTCGGCGGCGGCGATTGCGTGAGCCTGCTTGACCCCGACGGCGTCGAGTTCGGGCGCGGGTTGGTGAACTATCCGGCGTCGGACGTGCTGAAAGTTGCGGGCCGGAGTTCGACAGAAATACCGACGCTGCTTGGCTACAAAGTGGCCGACGAGATTATCCATCGCGACAACTTCGTGCTGATGAAAGAAATCGCGTAGCGCAGCGCGGAGGATCGCCGATAGTTTCTTTGATCGAGTTCGAAATATATCCTCGTTAGCGGAGTCGGATGACGGTCGAATCGGACACTATCGCTGCGCTGCGGCGGGCGCGGGCGGCGGCGCCGCGGATGGCGATTGCGACGACGGCGGAGAAGAATGATTTTCTTCGACGGCTGGCGAGCGCGATCCGCGGTTCGCGCGCGGAAATCGTGCGCGCCAACGCCACCGACCTGGATCGTGCGCGCCAGAGCGGACGCGGCGGAGCGTTCGTCGAGCGGCTGACGCTCGACGACAAGCGAATCGAGGCGATGGCCGCGGGCGTGCTTCAAGTCGCGGCGCTCGACGATCCGGTCGGGACGGTTCTTGACAAATGGACGCGGCCCAACGGGCTGAAGATCGAAAAGATCAGGGTACCGATCGGCGTGATCGCGATGATTTACGAGTCTCGCCCCAACGTCACGGTCGATGCGGCCGCGCTCACGCTCAAGGCGGGCAACGCCGTGGTCCTGCGGGGCGGCAGCGAAGCGCTGAGCAGCAACGGATTCCTGGCGGGGCTCATCTCGCGCGCGTTGCAGGACGCGGGGCTGGCTCCGGACGCGGCGACTTTTATCCGCGATCCGGATCGCGAAGTAATCCAGATCATGAAACTCAGCCGCGAGCTGATCGACCTGATAATTCCGCGCGGCGGCAAGTCGTTGAAGAACGCGCTGGAAGGCTCGGCGATCGCGCTGCTGCCGCATTTTGACGGCATCTGCCACACCTACGTCGATCGGGCGGCGGATCTGAAGATGGCCGAGGAGATTTGCGTGAACGCGAAGTGCTCGCGGCCGTCGGTGTGCAATTCGATGGAAAATCTATTGGTGCATCGCGCGATCGCGGAAAAATTTCTGCCGGCGCTGGCCGCGCGCATGGCGGCGGCGGGCGTCGAAATTCGCGGCGATGACGCGACGCGAAAAATCGTGCCCGCGGCGCGCGCGGCGACGGACGAGGACTGGGACGCGGAATATCTCGACCTGATCCTGGCGGTGAAAGTGGTGGATTCGCTTGACGAGGCGATCGAGTTTATCGCGCGTCACGGGTCGCATCTGGCTGACGCGATCGTCACGAGCGACGCGGAAACGGCGGCGCGTTTTGAACGCGAAGTCGATTCGGCTACGGTTTACGTCAACGCGTCAACGCGTTTCACCGACGGTTTTGAATTCGGATTCGGGGCGGAGACCGGAATCTCGACCAACCGGCTGCACGCGCGCGGACCGATGGGGCTCAATGAGTTGACTACCTACAAGTACGTTCTTCGCGGGACCGGCCAAGTCCGCGCCTGAGTGGCGGCGCGTGGCCAAATCAAATGCGGGTAGGACTGTTCGGCGGCAGTTTCAATCCGATTCATCTCGGGCATCTGCGCGCGGCCGAGGAAGTTCGCGAGGCGCTGCAGCTCGACCTGGTGTATTTCATCCCGGCCGCGTCGCCGCCGCATAAGGAGGAGGGCGAATTGGCGCCGGCGGATCATCGCCTGGCGATGGTGCGGCTGGCGACCAAGGGGAATAGGCATTTCATGACGTCGGACGTCGAGATACGGCGGGCCGGGCGATCGTACACAATTGACACGGTGCGCTACTTCCTGGCGACGCTGCGACAGCCGGCGGCGCTGTTCCTGATGATGGGCGCGGATCAGTTTGCCGAGTTGGATTCGTGGAAGCAGCCGGAGGAACTGGCGCGGCTCTGCAACTTCGCCGTTCATACAAGGTTAACCGAAGGCGACGAGGGTCCGCCGCGAATTTCAGTTGCCGCGCTCAATCGGTTTGGCTACACTCAGGCAGACGATCACTACGTGCATCCGAGCGGACAAACGCTATCTTTCGTCGAAACCACGTTCCTACCCATTTCAGCGACTGAAATTCGCGGCAAACTGCGACTCGGTGAATCGATCAGGTACCTGGTGCCGATCGATGTCGTCGATTACATCCAGCGTCACGCGCTGTATTGAGGTTAGCTCTGCTTAAACTTCCGCGTTCATTTCCACTCCGATCGAACCATCCACAGACGGCTCGCCAGTTGCCGAATCGCGGTCAGATTTCTTGACGGCGCTGAAGAAGGCAATCGCCGCCGCCGAAGCGGCGCTGGAAAAAAAGGCCTACGACCTGGTGGTGCTCGAAGCTGAGCATCTGAAACCGGTGGCAGACTATTTTTTGGTGGCGACCGGGCGCTCCGACGTGCAGGTCCAGGCGATCGCGCGCGGAATCGAAGAAGCGATGGGCAAGGCGGGACAGCGGGCGCTGGCGGTCGAAGGGCTGCATCACGCGCACTGGGTGGTGCTCGACTACGACGACGTCGTTATCCACCTGTTCTACGAACCGGCGCGCGAGTTCTATCGGCTCGAAAGCAACTGGATCGACGCGCACGAAGTGAAGCTGCCGGAGCCGATTCGCAAGCAGGCTGAGGGCTTGCGCCTCCGCGCGATCGGGTAAGAGGCGGCGCGCTCGGGGTTTGTCAGGCCGCGCGAATGATGTGCGAGATCCAGACCAGGACAACGGCGCCGATGGTGGCGACGATGATCGCACCAATCGCGCCGTTGGGTCCCGGGATGCCGAGCGCGGCGAAGATCCAGCCGCCGACGACGCCGCCGACGAGGCCGAGCGCGAGGTCGCCGATCAATCCGAAGCCTGCGCCGCGGATTAGCTTGCCGGCGAGCCAGCCTGCGATTATACCGACTACGATCGCACCCAACATAGTAGAGACCTCATCAGCGTTATCGCGATAACGTTCGAACGACTGAGCGTGACCGCTACTTTTTTTGCTCCATCGGAACGCCGCAGCATTTGAGCTGTCCGGAGCCGGCCTTGGTGACGATGACCTGCGATTTGCAGTTGCCGCAGATGTAAACTTTGCCGAGCTGATTTGCCATTCGTGAATCCTGATCCTTTCGGACGATTTATCGCCTAAAATTTGCGCCGAACAACCTACGCGCCCCTGAACAGCGGTTTTCGCTTCTCGAGAAAAGCGCGCACGCCTTCGGCGCGGTCGGATGTCGTTTGTAGCAGGGCGTACAGATCCTCCTCAAGCCTGATGCCCTGCTCCAAAGTCATGTCGTAACCCTTGAGCACGGCGTCCTTGACCAGGCGCGCAGCGAGGGGAGCACGGCTCAGGATGGCCTCGGCGACGCGACCGCTTACGGCGGCGAGCTCGGCCGGGCTGTCGGCGAGATAGGTGACGAGGCCGCTGCGCATGGCGTCGTCAGCTCCCAGAGCCGTCCCGGTGAGCATCAGGCGGAGCGCGGTGGCGGCGCCGACCAGGCGCGGGAGCCGCTGGGTCGCGCCGAAATGAGGCATCGCGCCGCGTTTCATCTGCGTGACGGCGAAACGAGCCGACGAAATCGCGACTCGAATGTCGGCGGCCATGGCGAGTTCGAGCCCCTCGTCGAAGGCGTCGCCGTTGATGATGGCGACGGCCGGCTTGGAGAGTACGGCGAGCGATTCGACCAGGCGCGGATCAACCGCGTCGTCGAAGCCGACGCAGAACGACGCGCCCGCGCCGGTGATGGCGAGCATGCGGGCGGCGTCGTCGTCCTCGACGCGCTCGAAGAGCTCGAGCATGCGGACGGCCATCGCGGGCGTGAGAATGGCGCGCGCGCCGGGGTAGCGAAGCGTCGCGCTGACGCATCCGCTCGCGAAGGAAACGTCGATCGCGCCGGCGGGCGCGCGGTGCGCGGCGCGCCGCGGTCGGGATTTTTTGACGGAGCGCGGCGTCAGACGCCTCCCGCGGGCGCGCGCAGATCCTTGCGCAGGATTTTGCCGAGCGGATTTTTGGGCAGCGCGTCGATGAACTCGATACGCTCGGGACGTTTGAAACTGGCCAGGCGCGAGCGGCAGAACTCCTCGAGCTCGGGCGCGGTCACCTTGGCGTCCTTGCGCGGCACGACGAACGCTTTGACGGTTTGGCCCCATTCGACGGAGGGCACGCCGATAACGGCGCATTCGTCAACCGCCGGATGGCTCATGAGGACGGTTTCGATTTCGGCGGGCGCGATATTTTCGCCGCCGCGGATGATCAGGTCGTCCTTGCGGCCGGCAAAGAACAGGTAGCCGTCGTCGTCGAGCCATCCGAGGTCGCCGGTGGCGCGCCATCCGTCGGGCAATCGCGCGTCGTCTTCGCGGCCCGCGTAGCCTTTCATGATGCGCGGAGTGCGGATGATTATTTCGCCGACCTGGCCGGTCGGGAGTAACTTGCCGTCCTCGTCGCGGACGCGAATCTCGACGTCGGGGAGCGGCTTGCCGATCGAGTTCAAGCGTTTGAGTTTCAGTTCGACCTGCTCGGGCGTGCCTTCGATTCGATGATCGTCGGGGCCGAGCACGGTCAGCGATGAAGTTGTCTCGGTCTGCCCGTAGGCGTTAACGAAGCCGACGTTTTTCGGAAAGACTTCGATCGCGCGGCGGATGACCTGCACCGGCATCGGTGCGCCGCCGTACACGAGATTGGTCAGGCTGGAAAGATCGGCGTTCGCGAATGCGGGCTCTTCGATGATCTGCTTCATCATCGTGGGCACGACGACGGCATTCGTGATGCGCTCGCGCGCGACCAGCTCGAGCCATGCTTTAGCGTCGAACTGCCGCATCACGCACACCTTGCGGCCGGTCCAGATGTTGCTCATGTACGCGATGGTTCCGGCGATGTGATAAAACGGCACGCACACCAGCGCGACGCCGCGATCGGTACCGTCGGCCAACTCGACGGTGGCGGTCACGTAGGCGGTGAAATCGCGAAAGCGCAACTGCACGCCCTTGGGCAGCGAGGTGGTGCCGCTGGTGTACATGAGGATGGAGATGTCCTCGTCCTCGACCTCGGCTTCGGATTCATCGGGGTCGGCCTTGGCGATGAGATCCGCGAGACGCGGCAATCCGCGGACCCCGTCGCCTAGCGCGACGATTTTGCTCGCTTTGAGCCGCGGCCGGATTCTGGCGATCAATTCGAGATAGCGATCGCCGACGAGCAACGCCTTCGCGTTCGCGGTGTTGATCATGTATTCGAGCTCGGCATCCTTGGCGCGATAGTTAAGCGGCAGGAATGTGAGACCGGCCTTGGCGGCAGCGTAGTAGCATTCGATGAAGAGGTCGGAGTTGGTGTCGAGAACAGCAATGACGTCGCCGTGCGCCAGGCCGAATTGTTTGAAGACCGCGCACAGGCGGGCGATTTGGTCGTTCAGATCCGCATAGGTCAGGCGTCGGGCGCCGAAGACCAGGATTTCCTGGTCGGGCACGATCGACGCCGGGATCGTGACGAAGTTAACCGTGTTCACAGCGCGCGATTCCTCCAGTCAAACCTTGGCGAGCCGCTTCCCAAGCCGGCGTTCGAGTTCGAGTCCCTGTCGCAGCGGCAAATCGAGGCCCCCCCAGACCGCCAGCTTTAGTATCGCGGACCGCTCGCGGGCGACGCGTCCGAGCACGCGGGCGATCGTGAGAGCGCGGCGATTCAAATTCGCCAGGGGAACCACTTCGGCGACCAAACCTATAAGTAACGCGTCTTGGGCGTCAATCCAACGGCCGGTGAGGCAAAGGTCCAGCGCGCGGCCCAGGCCGAGGCGGCGCGCCGCGGTCTGTGTGCCGGCGACGCCGGGAATCATGCCGGCGCCGGTTTCGGGCAGCGAGAGGCGGGTGTCGTCGGCGGCGATGGCGATGTCGCAGAGGAGAGCCATCTCGAGTCCGCCGCCGACTGTATAACCGTGGATGGCGGCGATGGTCGGGATGGGGAGCGCGCGCAGCAGCCCCCACACGTCGCAGCGAAACCGGACCCATCGCGCGACTATCGGCGATGGCGCCATCCCGAACTCGGCGAGGTCGCCGCCGGTCGAGAAGGCCTGGCCGGCGCCCCGCAAGACCATCGCGCGAACCTCGGGGTCGTCGTGAATGGCGCCGAGGATTTGGAAAAGATCATCGCGCATTGCCATGTTGTAGGCGTTGAACTGAGCGGGGCGATTGAGCGTGACCACTGCGACCGGACCGCGCTTGGCGTAGAGAACCGCGCTCGAAGCGTTCGCTCTCGGCGACATCAGGTGGTGCGCAGGTCGGCGCTGTCGCTGCTGGCGATGGCGGGACGGCCGCGCTCGTAAACGACCCGGCCGCCGACGATGGTTATATCGACGGCGAGGTTCATCAGGTCGGCGGGATTGAGCGAGAACGGGTCGCGCGGCAGCACGATGAGATCTGCCAGCCGGTCGGCCTCGATGACGCCGGCGTCGAGGCGGGCGAGACGGGCGGCGTCGGAGGTGAATAGCGCGAAGGCGTCCTGAACCGCAAGCGCTTCGGCCGCTCCGAGCGCGACGCCATCGATGGTCGTGCGCGAAACCGCGGCCGCAATCGCGGCGAGCGGCCTGGCGGGCGTCACCGGCGCGTCGGTTGCGCCCACCAGATGAACGCCGGCGAACTTGAGGCTGTGCGCGCGATACAGATGAGCGACGAGGCCGGGCTCGGCGGCGTACTTGGGACCGCGGAAGTAGATGAAGCCGGGGTTGGTGACGACCCACACGCCAAGCGCCATGAGCCGATCGATATAGTTGGGCGTAATGAGGCCGCCGTGCTCGATGCGAAAGCGCGGCATCGCGTGTGCGCCGGCGAACTGCGACTTCGCGGCTTCGATCGCGGCGACTGCCTCTTCCAGCTCCTCGATTTCGGTCACATGAAAGGCGCAATCGAGTCCGCGGTTGAGCGCGCGGAGGACGGGCTGCGAGAGGCCGGCGGCATCGTACTGATAGCCTGGCATGAACTTGGCGGCGGCCAAACTGACCCCGGCGGCGCGTGCGAGCTGCTCGCATCGATCGGCGGCGTCGAGATGCTGGCCGCCGATCATCACGCCGACGCGTTGGCAAATGGCGCCCGATTGCGCGAGCTTGGCGAACTGCTCGACTTCGACGGGGCCGTTGCGCGTAGTGGCGTCCGTGAACGCCGTGACGCCGGCGGCGGCGAGTTCGCGGCTCATGATGCGCGCGCGCGATTCGGCTTCGGCGGCGGTCACGCGCGGTAGATGATTCGACAGCCAGGTTTCCATCCCGACTACGAGGCCGGTGAGCTTGCCGGCGGCGTCGCGAATCATATTGGCGCCGTAAGGGGGAGTGAAGCCGGGGGCTTCGAGGCCGAGTACCGCGATGGCGCGAGAGTTGAGCCAGGACGCGTGCAACGTCTGATGGCGCAAGCGCAGGGGATTTTTGGGCAGGGAGTGATCGAGTTCGGCGCGCGTGGGCCCGCGCTTGTCGAGCAGCAACGCTTCGTCGCATCCGAATGCGCGCAGCCAGTTGCCGGGCGGAGTCTTGCCGGCGGCCAGCCGCAAGTCACCCAGCAAATCGCCTATGGTGCGGCATCGCTGAACCGAGATTCCAGTGGCGGCGGCGGCGGCCTCGCGGAAATGGAGGTGCGAATCGATGAAGCCGGGGGCGACGGTGCGGCCGGCGAGCTTGATTAGATGAGTTCGCGGACCGACCAGCGGCTTTAGTTCCGCGAACGGACCATGTGCGGCGATCAGGCCGCGTGAGATGGCGATCGAGTCGCTGCCGGGGTGGCCGAGGACGAGACCCTCGTGCAGAACCAAGTCGTCTTTCCCAGGTGCGACTACCACTTCGGAACGCATTGCCTCCGTCGCCGGCGACCGGGCGCGGCGGCGCGTTGAGGTTCTAGTCGGAACTTGGAAGCGGTTTTGCTTCCTTGATCTTCATCTCGGCGTCGCAACACTCGAGACCGCCGGTGCCGGCCTTGTTGCAGAGCACCTCGGTGCCGCACTTTTCGCACATGTAACGCTTACCGAGCACGTTAGCCATCTGATGTACTCCTTAAATCCGGGCCGCGCGGCCCCGCCTGCTAAACGTAAAGTATCGCTTCAGCGCGCGTCAACTCTGTGCGAACGGCAAATCGGCCACGATCGCGACGCCGTCCTCGCCGACTTTCAGTTCCGTGCCGGGCGTCCATGCGCTGTGATGTAAAATCGCAAGCCCGATCACGCCGAAGCGCGGCGAGCGAACGGCGCTCGTCACGCGGCCAACTTCCTTGCCGGCTAGAGTAACTATCGCAGCACGGGCGGGAACGTCCGCAGCATTGAACTTAAGTCCCAACATCTGTTTTCTCAAACCGCCGCGCGCGGTCGCCCGCTCGATAGTTTCCTGCCCGAGGTAGCATCCTTTGTTGAAGGAGATTGCGCGCTCGAGCCGGGCTTCGAGGGCGATCGTCTTGTCAGTGGTATCGACGCCGACGAGCGCGACTCCGTTTTCGACGCGGATGGTTTCGAGCACTGACGAATCGATGCGGCGCGAACCCGGAGCCTTGGCCAGAATTGCGGCGATCGTCGATTCAATCGAATCGCGCGGTGCGATCACAGATACGGCGGGTCCCCCGTAACGCGGCAGGTTGCCGACCAGCGAGCTGCCCTGCTCGATGAAATGCCACAGGGTTAGCGACGGTCCGGCCGTCGCGGCGAGGGCGGCGGGTCCCTCTACGTCGATGATGGCAAGATCGCCGGCGTCCTCGAATTCTACATCGTCGGCGACCAGCAATTTTTCGAGATGCGCGCGCGTATGCGTCCATGCGTCGGCATCGATGTCGAGCAGGAGCGCGTCGCCGGTCACCCAGATGAACGCGTCGGCGATCACGTGCGCGTGCTCGGTCAGAAAAAGTGCCGGCCGGATGGTACCGGGCTGGGCGCCCTTTACGTCGGCGGTGCACATCCCGTGAAAGAAGGAGGCGCGATCGTCGCCGATCACGCGGACGAGCACTCGGGAATTCAGGGGGAGGATGCCGGCGGTCGGACGAGCGGATGTTTCGAGATACGCCACAATAGAATCACGATACTAGAAAGTGGCGGCGTTGCGTACATCGTCCGATGACCCGCATGGACCTTGGGCGGTGGAGTTCCCGCACAGGAGTGAGTCGTTATCCGAGCGATTCGGCATTAACCCGCCGTTTTGCCGGCTAAAGCCCCCTGTTGTACACTGAGACGTGAATATATACTCCATGTTACAATGCCTGGGGGTTCTTGCGCCGTCTGTTGAAGCATGGTCGGATGGCAGTGATGGGCAAACGGATATGGGTCGCAGCCGTCGTTCTGGCGATCGGCGGGTTGACCGTGTGCATCCTGCCGATCTCAGCGCGGGCGCGTTCCCGCGCAACGTCCGCGCCGGCTCAAATTACGAACCCGATCGACGACAACGACGTTATCTCGGTGCCCAGTAATATCCGTCCCGAGGCAACCGCCGGCAACGATCGCGGGCGGGTGTCCGACGATTTTCCGCTTGACCATCTGCTGCTTTTGCTGCGGCGGTCGCCACAACGGCAGCGCAACCTGGAGCAATTGATAGACCAGCTCGAAGATCCAAACTCGCCAAAGTACCACCACTGGCTTACCGCGCAGGAGTTTGGACAGCGATTCGGCGCAAGCCCGAGGGACATCGACACAATCAAGGCATGGCTTCGAGCGCACGGGTTCCGAGTGAATTACGTTTATCCGAGCGCAATGCTGATCGATTTTTCGGGGACTGCGGGATCGGTACGTGACGCTTTCCATACTGAGATTCATTCGCTGTCTGTAAACGGCAAAAGCCATTTTGCCAATATGAGCGATCCCGGCATTCCGGCCGCGCTCTCGCCGGCGCTGGAGGGAGTGGTGTCGCTCCATGATTTCCGGCCACACCCGGTGTATATGCGGCATACGGATTACACGCTCGGGAGCGGTTATGAATTGCTGGTGCCCGCTGACCTTGCCACGATTTATGACTTCAATCCGCTTTTTGCCACGGGATACACGGGCAAGGGACAGACGATTGCAACGATCGAGGACTCCGATGTTTACAGTACCGCAGACTGGACAACCTTCCGCAATGTCTTGGGCCTTGGCACATATAACCTCGGCTCCTTGACGCAGGTTCATCCGGCGCCGGGCACAGCAGGCGCCTGCGGGGATCCTGGGGTCAACGGCGATGACGCCGAAGCGGAGATAGATGTGGAGTGGGCCAGCGCGGCGGCGCCCAACGCGACGATCGAGCTGGCGTCATGCGCGGATACGAGCACCGGCGTTGGTATATTCACAGCGTTGCAAAATCTGCTCAGCGAATCTAGCCCGCCGCCGGCGATTGTGAGCATCAGCTACGGAGAATCCGAGGCGGAGTTGGGCGCAACGGGGAACGCCTACATCAGCGGCCTCTATCAGCAGGCGGTGGCCGAAGGCGTGTCGGTGTTCGTATCGGCAGGCGACGAGGGCGGCGCAAGCACTGACTACAACGCGATGAATGCGACGCATGGCATAACGGTGAGCGGACTCGCCTCGACAAAGTATAACGTGTCGGTGGGAGGTACGGATTTCGGCGACACCTACGCGGGCACCGCAAACAGCTATTGGCGATTGACGAACAGCTCGACGTATGGGTCGGCGCTCTCCTACGTTCCCGAAATTCCGTGGAATGATTCGTGCGCGGGTGAGTTACTCTCGGCGTATGTCGGCTATGCCTCGCCATTTGGAACAGATGGATTCTGCAACAGCGCGCAGGGAGGGTCATTCCTAACCACCGTAGCTGGAAGCGGAGGACCTAGCGGCTGTGCTACGGGGGCGCCGTCCATCGGCGGTGTCGTGAGCGGAAGCTGCGCCGGTTATAGCAAGCCCGCGTGGCAATCGATTTTTGGCAATCCGGCAGATGGAGTGAGAGACATTCCTGACGTCTCGCTGTTTGCGGCGAACGGCTTGTGGGGACACTACTATCTGGTTTGTTATTCGGACACGAGCTACGGAGGCGCCTCATGCTCGGGAGCGCCCGATACCTGGTCCGGATTCGGTGGAACCTCGGTTTCCGCGCCCATAATGGCGGGGGTTCAGGCGCTCATCAACCAGCGGACCGGGAGCCGTCAGGGGAACCCGAATCCAACTTACTACTCTCTCGGTGCGGCAGAGTACGGTCCCAGCGGCAATTCAGGTTGCAATTCGAGCTTGGGAAGCGCCGTCAATCCATCGTGTATCTTCTATGACGTCACGCTTGGCGACATAGATGTCAATTGCACAGGCAGCAACAACTGCTACACGCCTTCGGGAACATACGGCGGCCTATCGACATCCACTTCCGTGCTTCAGCCCGCATTCGCGGCCGGAGCCGGATGGGACTTTGCGAGCGGGATCGGCACCGTCAATGCGAACAACCTGGTGATGGCGTTTGGAGCGCCGGCCGGTCCCACTGCCACGGCCACGGCAACACCGACATCGACGCCCACGGCTAGCACGACCGCGACCGCAACTCATACCGCCACCGTCACACCCACTGGGACTGCAACTACGACACCTACGGCGACGGTCACATCGACAGCTACCGCGACGGTCTCAGCGACCTCGACGCGCACGGCGACGCCTACTGCAAGCGCAACTGCGACGGCGACAGCTACCCAGAGCGCGACCCCCAGCGCCACGCCGACTGCGACGCGCAGCGCGACTTCAACCGCGACTGCGACCGCTACGCCGACCGCGGTTGCCACATTGACTGCGACGGCGACCGCCACATTGACTGCGACTTCAACGGCGACGGTAACGCCGACGCCGGCGGCTGGGTCGATCAGCTTCGTGGCAGCGAGTGCGTTGGCCGACTATAGCGCCCCGGTCACGACCGTAAGCATCGGCTTACCGGCCGGAGTCGAGCCCGGCGATACTTTGCTCGCGCAGATCATCGTCTGGGATGGCAGCGGCTCAGATGTGCCCAGCCCACCGAGTGGCTGGACCGGCATTCGTCATGATGCGGTAAGCAACACCAATCGGATAAGCACGTGGCTGTATTACAAGGTAGCCGGGGCGAACGAACCTGCCGCGTATGGATGGAATCTCAGCTCGCAATGGGCGGTGGGAGTGATGGGCGCGTGGCGAGGTGCTTCGCTATCGCCTATCGACAATGCTTCGGGCGCGACCGCGGCGGGCGCCAGTCCGCTGTCCGACGCCGCGCCGTCGTTGACTCCGAGCAACAGCAA
>Ga0074044_10000193_pt1 | contig 60584 bp, 67 predicted proteins | sample BogForMeECP23OM1_FD_94443 | JGI IMG/M metagenome (GOLD analysis project Ga0074044, IMG submission 94443) | Bog forest soil microbial communities from Calvert Island, British Columbia, Canada - Bog Forest MetaG ECP23OM1 | ecosystem: Environmental > Terrestrial > Soil > Wetlands ...
CTTCGAACGTCAAGCCATCTCGATATCAGTGTGGCCTGCGTGTGTCCCGGTGCAAACCGGGCCGGCCCCGATTTACTGGACCCCCGACGGGCAAAAGCTCGCGGCGATGCGTCCTGTCGGCCCTTTGCGGCCGTACAGAAAAGTGACTCCCGGCAACGCCGGCGTCACCAACAGTCAGGAGTTTTCATGTCAAAAGAATTGGTTATCTCCGCGGCCTCCCACGAACGGCGGGTCGCGATTCTTGAAGAAGGTCAGTTAGTCGAAATTTACATCGAGCGCGAAAAAGAGTTCGCCCTCGTTGGCAGCATCTACAAAGGCAGAGTCACCCGCGTCCTCCCCGGCATGCAGTCCGCTTTCGTCGATATCGGCCTCGATGGCGATGCCTTCCTCTACGTCAGCGACGTCTTCGAAAATCTCGAGGACTACGATCACGGGCATCCGCATACGGATCAGCCTGCCGTTGCGCCGGCGTTTTCGCCTGCTCCTTCCAATGTTGTCGAATTGCTCCCCGGTGAGACGCTGGGGCACACCGCTTCCTCGCAGGAACAGGAAGAAGAGCATGTGCACGAGGGTCACGGCGAAGAAGCCTCGCACGATTCCCTTTCTCACGACGAGCAACCTGGCGTCGTGGAAGACCATGCCGCTGCCGACGAAACGCTCGGCGCTCATGCCGCGGAAGTGCACGACGATGCTCATCACTCCCCCGAGGAACGGCAGCCGGATTCGAACGCCTCCGCTCCCCAGAATTTTTCGCCCCATTACAATCCCACGCAGAATTACGCGCCCCGCTCCGATCGCGGCGGCGACCGCGGCGGCCAGAATTTTGGACGCGGTGGAGATCGTGGTGGTGACCGAGGCGGCGACCGTGGCCGTGGCGGACGCTGGGGCCGCCGTGGCGGACGCCAGCGTGGCGGCGGGCGCCCACAGGGACCGGGCGTGGGCGGACGCAATCTGCCTCCCTCTAAATATGCTTCGCCGCAGGGGGATTCTCGCGGAAACGAGTCGCGTGGCTACGATAACCGCGGCCGCGACCAGCGCGGCCCGGAAAATCGCGGTGGCCAGCCACGTGGTTTTGAACCCCGCGGTCCTGCACAGCGCGGCTTTGATCATCGCCCTCCGGACGATACGCGCCAGTCCGGCTCTTCTTCTCCTGTGGATGCCGCGGAAGAGCCTATTCTTCTCCCCGGCGAATCGCTGGCCAAATATCGCGGCAAGCCTGCAGCTGCGGTCGCGCCGTCAGTCGTCGAGCCGGAATCTCATGAGCCGCAGCCCGAAATCGAAGAATCAGCTCCGCGCACTTCAGGTAGCGTGGGCGCTCCCGTTCCTGCGACGGGTCCTGCTGGCGGAAATGTTCCCCGCCGTTTTTCCGGGGGACTTCCCCGCTGGCTCCTTGCCGACGCAGGTTCTGAAACTACGCCAGCAGAAGACCGCGCTGAAGAGCCCTCTGTTTCTTCTCCAGCCGCGCCGCGTGAAGCTTCCGAATCCGTGATCGCTTCTTCAGGCCCGGCGGAAACTCTTCGCGCTGAACCCGAATTGAGTGAAGAGCAGGCCGCATCACTCGCTTTCGAACTGGCCGAGGCAAAACACGAAGAAACTTCCGATCACGCCAAAGCCGATACTCTCGTCGGCGGCGCCGAATTCGAGGAAGACGAACCCGAGGAAGTTCACGCCGCTGGCGAAACCGAACTCTCGGAAGAAGAAGCCGAAGAAGAGGAGCGCCAGGAGGAAGCCCACCTGGACGCTGCCGAAGACCAAGCCGCCGCGGAATCTGAGCTCTCCGAGGATGAAACCGAAGAGGTCGAAGAGCACCGCGCCGCAAATCGCGCCGAATTCGAAGCCAACGCCGCGCACGAAAGCGCCGAACACGCTGCTGCTCTCGGCGATTCCGAGCATATCGTGCACGATCACGCCGAGCACGAACACGTCGAGCATGAACATGCCGAGCATGAACACGCCGAACCGGAAGTGATCGAAGCGCACGCAGGCGAAATTGCCCCGGAGCCCGTCATCATCGAAGAGGATGTCATTCTGCTTCCCGGCGAAACTCGCGCCCCGCGCGTCGGCGGCGCCGCTGCTCCTCGCGAAGATTTTCCTCGCGATTCCGCCCGTATCGGCGGCAATCCCCGCGCGCGTTTTCAGCGGCCCATGCGCGGAGGACGTGATCGCGGCCGCGGCGGTCGTCCAGACAGCCGTGGTGGCCGTCCGGATCGCGGTGGTGATCGTGGCGGTCGTCCTTCCGGCCCGCGATTCGAACGCCGTCCTAGCGGTCCCGGTGGTCCGCGCCACAATCGTGGTCACCGCCATTCCGGCCCGCCGCGCCGTCCGCAACTCATTTCCGAAATGTTGAAAGCCGGTCAGGACGTCGTCGTCCAGATCGCCAAGGAGCCTCTCGGCAAGAAAGGCGCGCGCATCACAAGTCACGTCGCGCTCCCCGGCCGCTTCCTGGTATATATGCCCACGGTCCATCACACCGGCGTCTCGCGCAAAATCATTTCCGCCGAAAACCGTTCGCGCCTCCGCCGCCTCGTCAGCGAAGCCGGCAATAGCTATCCCGGCGGCTTCATCGTTCGAACCGCCGCCGGCGGCGCCACCGACGACGAAATCCGCACCGACATCGAGTTCCTCGGCAAGAGCTGGAACGAAATCAAGGAGCGCAGCGAGCAGCGCAAATCTCCGGCGTTGCTCCATCGCGATCTTAACCTCGTCGAACGCATTCTTCGCGATTACGTCAGCGACGATTTCACCGGCATCTGGATCGACAACGAAGAGGAATACGGCAAGATCGTCGAGTTCGTCAGCCGCTTCCAGCCCAAGCTCGTCAACAAGGTCAAGCTCTACACCAAAGAAACGCCGATCTTCGAAGAGTTCGGCATCCAGCACGAGCTCGACAAAGCTCTTCGCGCCAAAGTCTGGCTAAAATCCGGCGGCTACATCGTCATCAACCATACCGAAGCCCTCGTCGCCATTGACGTCAACACCGGCAAGTTCGTCGGCAAAGGCTCCACGCGCCTCGAAGACACCATCGTCAAAACCAACCTCGAAGCCGTGAAAGAAATCGTCCGCCAAATCCGCCTTCGCGACCTCGGCGGCATCATCGTGGTCGACTTCATCGACATGGAAGAACGCCGCAACCGCGAAAAAGTCTTGTCCGCCCTTCAAATGGCCCTGGAGCAAGATAAAGCCCCGTCGAAGGCCTTGTCCTTCAACGAATTCGGTCTCGTCTGCATCACCCGCAAACGCACCAAGCAAGCCCTCGAACGCGTTCTCTGCCAACCATGCCCCTATTGCACCGGCTCCGGCATGGTCAAATCCATTCCCACGCTCTGCTACGAAATCCAAGCCGAAGCGCGCAAAATGGCCACCGCCGATCACGAAGGCCCCAATCTCACGCTCCGTGTTCATCCCGAAATCGCGAAAGCCTTAAAGACGCGCGAGTCCATGCTCATGGACGAGCTAGAGCAAACCGCGCACAAACACATCATCATCCAGTCCGACGCCACCCTCCACTGGGAGCAGTACGACATCTATTGATCGTGCATCGTTTATCCGCATTGTGCTCAATCAGTTAGCTTGTGGAAGACTTGAAGTGGCCTAAAATTGGCCTACCGGGTATGATGGGGGCGGAGGACAACAAGCCCCCATGCCCGAAATCCGAAGCGTCAAAGTTCAGGTCAGGCACTCCGCAAACTGCAAGGATAAGAAGCGGGGCAGTGATTGGCGGCGCTGCCACTGCCGGAAGATTCTCCGCGTGTACGAAGGCGGCGGGCGCGGCGCGAACAAACGCATAGCCACGAAAACCAGAAGTTGGGAAGAGGCCGAGCGCCAAGCCGAAGAACTCCGCGATTCGTGGGACCCACTGAAGGCCGAGCTAAAGCGGCTGAAGGCCGCAAAGGAAGCCAATCAAGTTACGATTGAATCCGCCGTCGCGCTGTACATCGCGGATATGATCGCCCGGCTAGGCGAAAAAGGCACCGTAGGGATGGCCCGCTCCCTCTTCGGCCACATCAATCCAAAAACAAAATCTGTAGATAACCCCGGCCATCTATTCCTGTGGCTCGATAAAATCCCCCCGGATAAGCGCCCGCAGTTCATCGCTGACCTAAATGCTCCCCTGCTCACACAATGGCGAGCCGCATGGAAATTTGCCGATTACACGGCTGCCCAACGCTTTGGGATGGTGAAATCATTCTTCAACTTCTGCGAGCGGCAAGGCTGGATTCAGGATAGTCCAGCCCGGAAGCTCCGGCAGATAGATTACGCAAGCGGGAGCCGTACCGCGATTTTCACTGACAAGCAGTACGAAACAATTCTCGCGGCTGTGGCAGATTATGCGCCTGAAAATATATCGGTCATCACGAAATCGGTCTGGAAGGAAAGAGTCACGGCATTTCTCGAATTGTTGCGCTGGTCCGGAATGGCCCTAATAGATGCCGTGCAGTACCGCCCGGAGTTTGTTGATGCGGACGGCGTGCTTCGCTATCGCCGCCAGAAAACCGGCGAACTCGCTACCGTCCAGCTTCCCGATCACGTTGTTACGGCGCTGCGAAACGTCCCGCTTGAGAAAGATAGCGTAGGGGAAAGCCAGCCTTTCCGAATGCGAGACTTCACTCCGCATTCAGACACGGTCACGTGGCGCAAGCGCCTAATGAAGCTGTTCGTTTTGGCCGGGATTACGGAGGTCCGCAACGACATAGGGAGATCGCGCGCGGCACATCCCCACATGCTAAGGGATACATTTGCCGTCTGGAATCTACGGCATGGCGTGTCCTTGCACGCTGTCGCCAAGATGCTTGGGCACAGCAACCCTACGACCACAGCCAAGGCGTATCTACCTTGGGTCAAGGAATTGGAAGCGGCGACGATCGCCCAAGGCCGGGCAGCACTGGAAAAAGCCGCGTCGAAGCCCTCAAAGGGCTCTAAAGTAGTTAGAATGACTAAACGAGAATACCTATAAATTTGGTAGTGGGTCAGTTTCCGATTACCCCGTTAATCAAGACTTAACCCCATTCTTTTGGGCAGCTTCTCGTGAAGCTTTTTGAGAGTCACATCAAAACAGAATTGATGGCAGGTATGCGCCAGTCGGCTCGTTGTAAAGACCTATCGTCATTAACGTCATCGGCTGGACGACCCGGAGTCCGTTCTCCAGACACCAGCGAAAGAGTCCGGCGTTGCGAGTAGGAACAAGAATCCCAGGGCCTTGAAACTCATTAGCTACGGCAATCAATGCCTGCAAGTCCTGATTGGTTTCGCCGACCGCGTGCCCGAAGTAGGCGACTGACGTAGCGTACGCCCTGACTCTACCATTGAGCTCCGCCAATACTGCTGTTCCTTGCTGAATCGCATCGTTGAGTTCGCCTTCGCGATGGTGTCCGTGGACTTTCAAACACAAGTCATTGCAGACTGCGAGGTCCACCGCTTGCGCGGGGCGAACCCGATATCCCGATATCACCTTCTGAATCGCGGGTCCCTGCATACAGGCAAGTGGTTCGCGCACCACGAAACCGAGCTTTGCATAAAGCGAAAGCGAACGATTGTGGTACGCCGCCTGCACCAGTCGGATTCCTACGAATTTGCGCTCGGTCGCACGCGACATAACTGCCAGCATCAATTGCCGACCTGCAGTCCGATTCTGGACGGTGGGGTCAATGGTGATTGGCCCGATACCTGCAATTGGAGTCCGTTCGTCGAGACAGTTGCTTCCGATGACCTTTCCTTCCTGTTCAGCCACCACGCAGAAAAACGCCGGATGCGAGAACATCGTCGAAAGAATACCTTTGGTAATTTCGGGAGAAGGGAACTCAGGAGGGAAATTATTCTCGGCCGCCACCTTACTAAAGGCCTCGAAACAAATTCTTCCACAGGATTCGGCATCGGCAGCATTTGCACGGCGAACGCTGAGCGATTGATGCTTAAGGCTGGACCCTTGCGAGAGTGCCATGAGCTTCCTCCTGCTCAATTCGTGGCGGGAACGGGGCTGATGGCTTCTACCGCAGAACAGACTGTCGGCGCCGTTGCGTGACGACCCTTGAGCGAAAATCAATAGAGTGATTCTAGCAAGGGTAGCAAAGTCCAGCGCCTGGTAAGTCGGATTACCGGAAACTGACCCGCTACCATAGATTTCCTTTACTCCGCTGTCAAGGTCATGGTACTCTACCTTTGCATCCTTGATTGCCATCATGCGATGCGCGGCAGCCGATGGTCGCAAACCGGGGGCTGCAAGGCCGCTAAAGTTCACGGATCTCTAAACCGTCAGCGGGCCGCACCTACTTCGATGGGCAGCGGCTAGGCGTTGGGCACGGGCACCTTGCCTTGTGAGTTTTCCCAATGCCAGCACTTGAAAAACATTGCACCTGCCAAGACTTATCTAAACTCTGGAAATTAGGCCCTGATACAGTTCGCGCGCTTTTCCGCGATACGCCGGGGGTGCTGAAGATCAGCCGCCCGGAACGGCGGAACAAACGCGCCTACATTTCTTACCGCATCCCCGAATCCATCGCACAAAAGCGCCACGCCGAACTTAACGGCAAGGGGGCCGCATGAGCGCAGAAATCCTTGAAATTAAAGCTGTGGCTGCCAATGAAAGCTTGAATCATTCAAGCTTTGCAGCCGAGGAAGAATCAGAAGTTATCAAGGCTTTGCAGGTAGAGGCCATTCGCCTGTGGGCGGCTGACCAGCAATCCGCCGCTGATTTAGGCCGGGCGCTAATCGCTGTACGTGAAGCGATGGCCAGTCAGCACGGTGCCTTCAGCCAATGGTGGCGTGCCGAAGGTTTCAACGAAAACAGGGTCTATTACTGTATTCGGAGGGCCGAAGGCAAGATTAAGGATTCTTCGGCAGGTACCGAATTGGCCGCGCCTGAAAGCCAGTTTAACTTTTATTTGACGAAAGAAAATCTTGCCGTTGAGGAATTTGCTCCCCGAACCGCTGGCAGGTATGTGTCCAATACTATCCACGTAGGCCCGGATGGCACAACGGCCACCGATGGCTACGTTTTAGCGCGGGTTTCATTGATTAATCCTACGGAAGATACAATAAGTGTCACGGTTCCTCGCGGATTCTTGGAGAAAGAAACCAAAACGCTTTCCGTTAACGACCAAGAAATTCGTTTTGAGACCGCAGGCGGCTACAAAATCGTCCGCCGCGCTGATGTCGCAGCTCCGCCATTTCCGCCGTACCAGAAAATCCTAGATATGGTTAAAAATGAGGCCGCCGATGGCGTCCGGTTATCTGTTTCTCCAAAAACCTTCAAGCAGTTGTACAGATTCTTGGAAACCGTGTGCGACGAGGAAGAGGGTGTGGATTTGGTCATAAATAAAACGTTTATTTACGCCAAAACCCTAACGCGAAATAACCAAGTGGCGGAGTTTGTTCTGCGCCGTCATGGAGTTCCGCCATCGTCGGAAAAGGCGGCAGAGAAGGGCGATAAGAGTTAAACGCAAGCAAAAACCTGTGTCACGGCGTGGCCACATCTGGTCGCGCCCATTTTTTCCGCATGACCACGAGATTTTTCTTGCACCGAAAAAAGCTCACGCGCAACATTATTCCATGCTGCCTAGCAAATAACGTAGTTTCTTAAACCATGCAGTCGCCGCTAGGAAAACCGCCGCATACCGGCGCTAGAAATACAAAAACAGAAAAAAGCCGCGCCATAACATCGGTGTGGTGTGTTTGGAAGCAAGTGCAGTACGGGCAAATTGTGAGTGGGCGGAAGGCGGATTGCACCTTAATCCACTTTCAGAAAATCACAAAAAGTTTGTGTCCTGCCTCACAACAGGCGCAATCGGCCGAGCTGGAAGGAACCCCCAAAGGTTTCTTCCAGCCGCCGCCCAAACGAAAGGGAGAAGTGCGGGCGATGACTAAGCGACTCATCGACGTACCTAACTATCTGGAAAGGATACATGCGCCCGGATTCTTGGATGCGCTGTTGGCTGGCCACAAAGGCCGCGTGATTGGCACCGGGCCGGATGGCAAGGAAATACGCCGGATAGATGTGTTTGTGAATCACGGAGATTTTTGTGCCGCGCTGAACGGTGGCGTTTGCAATTGCGACCCACAGTTTTCCGTGGGGGAGGATGACGATGCCGGGCAATAGCACATTCCGAAATGAGGAGGCGGAGTTTGCCGCTTGCATGTTTACGTGCTGCTACGGGCAAATCCCCGAAGGCTTGGGCGTCGATGACTTCACACATGCCGAATGCCGCACGATCATTTCCGATGCACTACAGCTCAAAGCGCAAGGAAAAGCAGTATCAAGCGCGGCGCTGCAAGTGCCGCCGAAGCTGCTCGAAGCCTTTGAAGCCCGCAATTACGTCAGCATCCAGCCGGAAGAGGTAGCGGGGCTTCTAAGGGAATGCACGCATCGGCGCAAGCTGGTGGATGCGATCTTCGGCACCGATGTGCCGCCAAACAATAATGGTGTGGAAGGAAAGTTTGCAGACGGGGAAAAGTGGGCAAAAGCCGAAAGCATGGGCACAGCCACACTCGTCCAAATGGCGGCGAAAAAGTCGGCCGAAATAAAAGCCCCGGCCAAGGTTTACGACGATCTTGTGGAAAGCTACGTGCCCACGCTGGCCGCGAAGCCGATTGAATGGGCCACGCTGGATACGGAAGATACCATTCTCGCGGCGCAAGGCACCACGATTGAATACATAGTCGATGAAATCATCCCGAAGCATCGCGTAACGATGTTGTTCGGGCAAGAAAAAAGCTGCAAGTCGATCATCTCGTACGACCTTGTTAAGCACGTCGCAAACGGCGTGACATGGCTGAATCGAAAAGTAGTGAAAACCCCCTGCCTGTACATCGACTTAGAAGACGGCATCGTGGGCGCGTATATTGGCTGGCTTCAGAATGTCGGAAAAGAAAAAGTGCGGTTTATCACGCTTCGCAGCAAAAACGGCATACCTCAATTGGATGACCCAAGCCTGCTTGCCCTGTGCGCCGAAAAACAGCCGCTAATCGTGCTGGATTCCCTCCACAAGTTGTTCGGCAGGAATAAGGAAGGAAAGTTTGGAAGCGCGTTTACGTCAAGCGATTATGAGCCTGTACTGGAAAAAATCAGGCAGCTATGTGTCGCGGGCGCTACGGTCATCCTGATTCATCACAGCACGAAAGCCGATCAGGAGCAGTACCGCGATAGCTCAGCCATCGGCGCGAATGTGGATTTTATGTTTGCTGTCGTGGCCGAAGCGCCGGATGCAAAAGGACTGAAACGGGTAGCTTTGAAAGGCCAGCCAAGCCGTGGTGCGCAGCCGCCCACGATTCACATACTGGCATTCCCGCACATCATTGACCACGGCCATCTGTGTGTAGATGCCGGTATGGAAAAGGAAGAAAGCGCGGCAGAGGAAGCGGTAAGCGAAGTAAGGAAGAATGGCCCTGTAGATAGCAGGACGAAGCTGTGGCGGCGCATCGGCGGCACAAAGGCCGATAAGATGGCGGCGATTAAGGAAGCCATCGACAAGGGCTGGCTACACGAAAACGAAGAAACCGGCCAGATAAACCTAGGCTCAAACCCTGTTCTAAGCCCCGTACCGGGCCGCGTACCGATGCCTCCAGACCCATTCCGTACCGATGGCGGTACCGATGAATTCTAAGCCGATGTATATCAATGAGTTAATCGGTACGGTACCGGTTCCGTACCGCACGGTACCGGCAACAAGGCGCATCGGTACGGAGAAGAGAAACACTGGAACAGTGTTTCTCCGTACCGCATGGGCTGCCCACGATCTGCCGGGGCTTTTCACAATACAAGCAAAAGGCAAAGGCAAAAAGCAAAAGCGTTGTGTGTGTCAAGAAACCCCAAGAAACCCCATGACCGGTATGGGGGGTCGAAAAGCGAAAAGTACCATGCGACGAAAACCGCCGCTTGCCTTGTTTTTTGTGCGAAACGCTTGGCATAACACGGCAAACAGCATGTCATGGAGGGCAAAGTGATGACAATGACGTGCAATGACGCTGGAAGGATTGGCGGTAAATCCCGAAGCGCCCTTAAGGCGGCGGCAGCGCGGCGCAATGCCGCGAAGCGATGGGAAACCTATCGGCAGAAGAAAAATGCTGCTCAAACCCGGAGCGTAGCAGCTCCCCCGGCCGAGCAGGCTGGTAAGGATTAACCGTGGCCGATTACACCGCGATTGCCGATCTGTACGTCGATGACATTCTTTCAGGCCGTATCGTCGCGAATAAGTGGACCCGCGCCGCGTGCCAGCGGCAGCGCGATGACATGGGCCGGGAATTGGATGACGCGTGGCCGTACTACTTCAGCCGTGACGCCGCGAATCGAGTGTGCGCGTTTTTGTCGCGCCTAAAGCACGTCAAGGGTGAAAAGGGCGGCCAGTGTTTCGTGCTGGAGCCGTGGGAGTGCTTCATCCTTACGACGATCTTCGGATGGCTTCATAAGGAAACGGATTTGCGGCGCTACCGGCGCAGCTTCATCGAGTGCGGCAAAGGCAACGGCAAATCATTCCTGAGCAGCGGTATCGCCGCGTACATGCTGGCAGCGGATGGCGAGCCGGGCGCAGAGGTAGTTTGTGCGGCCCGCGCACAAGACCAAGCACGCACGGTTTTCGATCTAACCCGCGAAATGCTCCGAAACGATTTTGAACTTTGCGTGGATTATGGCTTCCGCGTGCTACAGCACACGATAGAAGGGCCGCATAGCAGCATAATGAAGCCCGTTTCAGCACAAAGCAAGGGACTGGCAGGCGGGAGCTTCCATTTTGCATCCGCAGACGAAACGTGGGCACATCGAAGCCGGGACGTAGTCGATGAATTGGAGCGCGGCATTGATAAGCGCCGCAACTCGCTGCTTTCAACGATCACGCACGCTGACTCAAATCTTTCAAGTGTGGGATACGAGCAGCACGTCACAGCCGCGCAGATATTGGGCGGCGATCTGAAGGATGAGCGGACGTTTTGCATTATCTACAGCGCCGAAGGTTTCGATTGGGAGTCTGAGGATGCGTGGCACGCTGCCAACCCCAATCTAGGGGTTTCCGTTTATCTGGATACGATGCGCGAAGCGTGCGAGCGGGCCAAGAAAAACCCGGCGCTGCAAACTGCTTTCCGGGCGAAGAATCTTTGCGAATGGCTTGGCGCTGACATCACATGGATTGACCCAAGCAAACTCGATAAGTGCTGCTCGGCAGGCCTCCGCATGGAGGATTACAAGTATTGGCGAGAAGGTGAGCCGGGATGGGTTAAAGGCGAAAACGTACACAGGCCATTCGTCCTAGGTATTGACCTTGCATCGCGGCTGGATTTGGCTTCGGTAGTTTGGATGTGTATCGGGTACGTGCCCGGCGACAAGCGGGTGCACTACTTCGCGTGGAGTAAAAATTATCTGCCAGCGGAAACGCTGGAGGCTTCGCCTATAGCACACTACCGGCGATGGGCCGCCGCCAAGCAAATAATCGTCCATCCGGGCGAGACGATAGATATTGACGCTATTGAGGCTGACATTCTTTTGATGTACCGGCGCTACCTTGGATACGGTGCGGTTCACAATGCCGACGGATACAAGGTAAAAGCAGCCGCATTCGATTCATGGCAGGCCTCACAGCTTTCCACCAGTTTGGGAAAGGCTGACATTCAGCCCATCGAATTTGCGAAAAATGCCAAAACGTACAGCCCCGTTATGGATTTGTTCGCGGCGCTAGTCCTTGAGGGCCGTTTTCACTTAATGGATGACGTTCTGTTTTGGGCGATCACGAACGTCGTTTGCCATCGCGACCGAAACGATAATCTCTTTCCGAATAAGTCTTCCGATAAAACCCGGAAAATTGACCCGGCAATCGCCATGCTGTACGCGCTACGCGCTGCCATAGCTGAGGAGGGGAAGTATGTGAAGGAAGATTCCGTGATGGATTGCCCGATTAGGGTGATTGATTGCACGCCGCCGCCCAACGTCCGTTATGGAAAGAACGCATGGTGAAGATTGCAAGATGCTGTGCCGAGCCGGGCTGCAATGGGGTAGCCCACGATGGCCGGTTCTGTGCATTACACGCGAAGGATAATTATGCAAGCCGCCGCGATGCGTGCCGGGAAAACCCGGAAACTCGCGGCTGGTACTCCCGCAAAGCGTGGTGCGGCAAGTATGGCTTGCGGCTGTGGAAGCTAAGGGAAAATCCAGTTTGTGAGAAATGCGGGCGTGAAGCCGCCACGGACGTACATCACAAGGACGGTAGCTGGCGCGAAGGCGGCGCGGGTGCTTGGGATAAATTCATGTCGCGGTCAAATCTTGAAGCCCTCTGCCATTCGTGCCACTCAGAAATAACAGCGAAGGAGCATCTATGCGAAAAGCAGTCTGTGTAAGCGCGAAATCCAGCAATGAGTGGGCGCTACTGGTTACAGTCGCGCAAGAATTCAATGAGCGGCTCCTTGTGCCGATGATCTGGGTCAGCGGTAGCAGCCTTATTTCAACCGAAAGCCCGAGCTTCGCAGAATGGCAGCGCACCGGGCAAGTGCGTGTGCTGCGCGATTCACATCTAAGCCCGGAACAGCGAACTCAGCAATTTATCAACATCATTAACGGCGCGGTAGAAAATGTCGCGGAGAGCTACCCGGATTTTTTCTTGCACAAGGAAACCCCTAGCGTGCTAGGAAAAGCGGTCATTGATGTGATCTCGCGTTTCAAAACGCTTCCAAACATTCCCGTTTCCAGTGAGCCGGCGTACTCGTGGTTCGTCGCGAATAAAGAACTGGCAACGCGCACACACCAGTTTCTCCGCTATTTGGCCCTTGGCGATAGTGGCAGCATTCCCGCGATCACGGCCAGCACGCCGGAAGAGCTGGCGCGGCGCGAAGAAAATTTTCTGTTACGTGGAGATCATCCTAACTGGAGGGAATCGTGAGCATATTTGAAAAGGCAAGCAAGCTGGCTACAAATCTCTTAGACCATTTCGTATCTGAAGACGCCAAGTGGCTTTACAACCGCCGCACGTTCTACGACACGAAACAGGTGCATGGATTCTACAAGCTGGTTACACCATCGGGCCGGTTGCTGGAATACCGGCACCGCTGCCCGGTTACTGGCGATGGCCCTGTGCGCGGCCCGAAAGGCTCTGTAGCAATTCACTGCCGCCACCGCGCTTGGAAGCGCGTTGATGGGGAGGTTGTGTACGAATCCGACGCGAATGGCCGCGCTGTGTTCGTAGACGTGCGCGATGTTTTCGACCCGGATGCGGCAATGCCTTCGGTGGTACGCCATGCACGCCCCGTGCCCGGCACGGCCCGCCTATCGGATGGCAGCGTGGTTTTGCACACGGATGCCGGGGAATGGGACGGTGAAGTAGGTTTCGACCGTAGTGACCCGGGGTTCTAATCGGCCTAACACGATTGGCTGATTCCGGAACGTTTAAGCAGGTGAATGTATAAAAGGAGAATTTATGCTCGTGAAATTTTTGAATGGAAAAGAAGAACACCTCCCGCTTGAAGTAGCCCGTGGATTTATCGCGTCGGGCCAAGCCGAAGAAATTATCCCTCCCGTAAAAAAAGCTGATTGGTCAAACCACTGGAGTTTGGAAGTCGTGGGCCTACAGCATCCTGTTCTAACCCTTTGCCTTCGCCGCCATACACAAGTTCAGGGCTATACGGGCCATCCCGATGCCGTTAACGAGCGCGTGGAATGGCCGGGCGGTGGGCGCTGGCGGAACTTCGGCGTGGAAGTACCCCGCGAATGGGTGAAGGAATATTCGATGGCGTGGGAGAAAAATCGTGCTTTGCGTGGGCCGTGGACCGGGTCGAAAGAAAGTGATCGCGCCGATGTCGTGGCCGCCGCTGAAAGATGCGCCGCCGAATTGAAAGCCCGGTACGAAGCTGCAAGGGGTTAAGGTTTGCCTGTTATTCCACGTGTGGGGAAGCCGGGCACGGCAGGCAGGCCATAGCATACCGGCAGGGTGGGGCTAGGGACCTAAACCCGGCTGTGGCTGACAAAATTTAAGGGTAAACACGCGGGGGATGGGATGCGCGAAAACGAAAAATTAAGCGATGAAGAATTTCTAGAAACGCACGCGAAGATTACCGAACTAATCGACGTTTGCGGTGATGTGTTGCAAATCGAGAACGATGGGGAGCATGAACATGGAAAAACGATCAATCGCGGCGCTCGCAGAAATTCGCGCCAATGAAAGTAAATTTCAACTCACCGGGAGGGCAGTCGCATACAACACGCCAAGCGCGGATAACGTGCCCGCCCCCGGCTGGCGCGAAGTGGTAGCGCCGGGCGCATTCAGGAAAACTTTGAGTGCTTCCGATTGCGACATCCGCGCACTGTGGGGGCACGATACCACGAAGCCGCTCGGCCGCCAGAAAAACGGCACGCTAAAAATTATGGATTCAGCCAGCGGGCTTGATTACGTCCTTCAGCTCGATAAGACTTCGCAGTTTCACCAAGATTGCTTCGCATCCGTGAAGCGCGGCGACGTTGATGCCATGAGCTTCATGTTTGTACCCGTTGAGCAGGACTTCGACGAAGCGGCCCACATCCGCACGGTAACGGCTGCCACGATTCACGAGATAAGTTTTGTGACTTTCCCTGCCTATGACAAAGGCACTTCAGCCGAAGCGCGGGCTAGGGCGGCGGCTAAGAAAGCGCCGATCACTACCTCCAAAGGGCTTCTCGAATCAATCGCCATTCTTCGTAAGGCCGCACAAATCGCGGCGCGATCATTCGCACAGGCGCTTGCACTCGAGCCGGGGGCCGGTACGGGAGGCTATACGGGCTTCGCTTCCCAGTCAGCGGCCTGCCACGAGCTAGCCGAGTACTGCCATTCGCAAATGTGCCAAGCGGATGATGCCCTGAGATGTGAGGACGATGATTACGACGCGGGCGATGAGGGCGATTACCGGAGCGCGTGGCGAAAAGCAATGGCCCACAGCAAATTGCACTGCGATTCTATTGCGGAAGCTCGGCTGCTCCACTCCAAAAGAAAAAAGAAGTAAACCAAAATGGCACTTACAGCAAATCAAATGTGGACGATTCGCCTGTGCGATGGACGAAAGATTACCCGTGCGGGTAAGGCGGCGGCGTGGGCCGCCTGCCAGCGCCCATGCGGGCCGAATTGCAAAATTTCGCGACATGAACTCGATGTGGAGGAGAAGGAAAAATGCTCGTTAATGACCGAACTACAGACAAACAGATAGATGAAATTGCCGCGCACTTGCAGCACGATCTAGGCGTTGCGAATAGCAGCAAGTATTCCGGGGGATTCTTCCGGGCCTACCTGCAATTGGAAAGGCGTGTAATCCAGATGGAGCAGGAAATCCAATTGCTTAGAAACCAGCTTGCCGCACAGGGTACGCCCGCCCATCTCGGCAAAGTAGAAAAGCGGTAATGGCTGACGCTCGGCAATAGAAGCAGACTTCTCCTGAGGTGCATGATGCGTGCCACGTCATTCCAAATACCCGTCGATTGGGCCGGGCTCACGATTTGGGAAGTTAACCGTCATCCGCAAAATGCGGCACACGAAAAACTACAATCAGAGGTACTTGTGCCGCTGTGATTGTGGCAACGAAGTTTCGGTTTCAAACAGCCGTCTGAATTCTGGCCAAAGGAAGCGGTGCGCGATAGGAATGTGTCGTGCGAATCGCAGCGGGCTGTTTACCGGAAGAAACCGCCCCCTGTACCAGCGAACCTACTCGAGCTATTCGGCCATGAAAAGCCGATGCCTGAACAAAACGCACACAGGCTACGAATATTACGGCGGTCGCAGCGTAACGATCTCAGCTAGATGGCTGGAGCCTGCGCCGCAAGGCTTCCTCAATTTTCTCGCGGACATGGGGCTGCGCCCGCGAGATAAGACGCTGGATAGAAAAAATCCTTTTGGGAATTATGAGCCGGATAACTGCCAATGGGCCACAGCGAAATGGCAGGCGAATAACAAGCGGGCGAATTATACCCCCGAAGAAATCGTTACGAATTTCGAGCAGGGCGTGCCGAGTTTGCAAAATCCTGAACTCGAGACGGCAGCATTTTAGGGTTAACACGCAAGGGGAAATTCGATGGAAATTCCGATAGAAAACGGCGTGGCGATCTACAGAGAAATTCCGCACAGAGATGGACACGGTTTTTATTGGGTGCTGGAAGGGATGCGGCCAGCGCCGGAGGAGCCGCGCCGGGTACAAATGCCGGGCGGCAACATAACAAGCCCGCTTAGTGGCGATCTTTTGAAACGTGCGCTCGAAAACGGTGGGAAGTTGCTGTAACACGCTACAGAAAAGATAAGGGAGAACTCACATGAGTGTATCAGTTCGTTTTGCGGATGATTACCAAACCTCACAAAGCGGGTATCAGTCCGAAATGTTTATTCCGGCAAACTACGGCGCTGGCCCGCAGCCGGGCGATACCCTAATCGTTCTTTTGGCAGGGGGAGCGGCCAATACCGAAGTCACGTCGATTACCGACTCGGACAATAACACGTACAAACAATTGCCCGAAGCATTCGTTTCGTCAACTTCGGGGGGAATGAATAACGCCGGATTCTTCTTAGACATTTGGTACGCCGAAAACATCACCCACACGTCGGGCACGCCGGTGACGATTACAGTCAATTGCAGCGGTACGGTTAATAGCAGCGCTCAGCTAGGGGTCGCACTTATAGACGCTGTGGGAACAGTCGGTGGTAGCAAGCTGGCCGCAACTTCTGTGACAGCCGCAAATACCAATCCTGCGAATGGGCCAAGCCTTGCCGGTGGCGCATCCCAATCAGTCTATGTCACTGCGATCTGCGGTTTCGCAGCGGGTGAGTTCTATAATTCGGCCGTCAATTCTCCGTGGTCTACCGGAAACGTATACCCCGATCTGCCTCTAACTGAATTTGCGCCGGATTGCGCGATGGCGTACATGATAGGGACTGGCACACAGCAAGTTTCATGGACACTTCAAACATCCGGTCTTCCCGCTGGATTTACTGGTGCCATATTCGGGCCTGCGTCAAGCGGGGGAAACGGCGGAGGCGGGAATGGTGGCGGTGGAAACGGCGGAGGCGGCAATCGGAATTATCAAAACGGCGTACCCGAGCCGGCGACAGGCGTTTCTTCCCTGTACTCCACTACTCAGGCGGCAGTGCTGGCCGCCGCTGGAATCGCGCCGGGCGTAAACAATGGCGGAAGCGCCCCTTCGCTGGTGCCAATCCAGATGAATAAAACCGGCAAAGTGATTAACGTCGATTGGCAAATCGCGCTCGATAGAATCCTAAACGGCGACGCCACGCTGGTTTAAGGAGTCTTTGATGACAAGCGACGATCAACAGAGCACAGTTAGATTGCTGAAAGATACCTGCCACGGGCTAGCCGGGGAAGTGGTTACAGTTTCCGCCAGCCGTGGCCGTGAACTCGTTGCGCGTGGAGATGCTTGGTTTGTGGCTGACGAATTCTTCGGCGCTCCAGTTTGGCAAATCTCCTAGCTCGCCCACGAATCTTAGCTTTGGAATTCTTTTTCCTAGCTACTTGTACCCTGCCTGCTCTAATCGCCGCAAAAGCATAGATACAAAACTCAAGTGGTCAAGGCAAATGTCCGGGTCATCAACTATATTCGGGTCGTGGCCGCGTGGATTGCGGATTCCCCGCGTACCCCCGGCGAAAATGAAACGGTAGCCCTCTTGCTCGTCCGTTTCGCTTAGTGTGACCAGCCCATTGAGTTTGATTTTCGTACCATCAAACGCGGCCATCATAAGGGCCTGCCCCGTCTGGCTGGCTATGCCCGAATGCCTGTGTACTTTGCTTTCAAGATGCTTGAAGGCGTGAATCGTCGCCTCCGGGTAGTACCCATCGTCAAACAGCTTACGAACTTTGGTTTGCAAATCTGGATGAATATTTCGGTTATCGAATGGATGCAGGGGCGGCGCGGGCGGCGGCGCTACTGGAACGGCTGGCGCTGGCCGTGGTAGCCGGGCTACTGCGCGGACGATTGCTTCAAACCGATCAAGACTTCGGGGCATTCAACAGATTCTCCCGGATGCTTCGGAAAATCTTGTCATAAGTTTCTTGATCGCCCGCTGCCGGTAAATTCACTTCTATTCGCACGGTGAGACCAACGTCACGTGCACCGCCGTTTTGAATCTGCGCTTGGCCCGCCTCCTTCGGAATCTTGGCAGGCTTGGCTTCAGCAGCCTTTGAAGCCTTTGCTTTGGCCGGGGGTTTTGCCGCTGCCGGTTCCGGCACTTCGCCGTGGCCAGCGAAAGCCGCGAGAAGCTGGAATGTAGCCGCCTGCAATTTCCCAACCAGTGCCGTGGTTTTGTCCGTGGTACGAAAGAAGCCTATCAGCTTGTTGGCAGGAAGCTCCCAAGCAGCGTCCTTGTGAAGCGTAAAAAGGTCGCTGTACGCTTCCTTAACCATCGCGGCGAAATCCTTCTGGAAATCTGCATCGTCATGATGGGAGAAAACGGTTAAAGCCTTTTGAGTCTGCTTTCCTTCCTTGTCAATCGCGCCGATGTAGCGAAGGACGTTTATCACATAGCTTTCGTTCTTTGGGGCGATGGCGAGCTGTTTTAGGGTTTCCGCGTTTACGGTGGTTGGAAAGGAATTTCGGAATTGCGTTATCGCGGCAGTGATTCCTCCGGGGCCGGGCGAATACGGATGTCGTTCTGCCAAGGGCGGTTACCTCCTTCGCCCATCCTATCACGTACTGTGACCTTTCCTCTTTCGGCAACCCTGCCTGAATCGCTAGCGATTGAACGACCGGCCCCGGATAAACTGACAAGCGGGGGGGCTATGACCTTCTGGCAGTATTTGCTTCTCGCGCTGGTTCCCTTGTTAGTACCTTCCATCGTTTGGTTCTTTAAGCTGTGGCTTGTGGAAAGGTATATTTTCATCTATGGGGACGACCCAAAACTCAAATCGAATCCCTATGTCATGGTTCGTCTGGATAAACTGACTGGCGCAGTCCACGGATTCAATTGGGCGGGATGGGTCAAGATTAAGCCTCACTCAGGGTATCCGGGAACGGAAACGCCTGAGAAATAGGCTTGCCACACTTGCCACAAAAGTATGTGAATCAAAGCCCCCGATGGGCCGCCGAAACCCCGCTGAGAAGCCAAAATTCTCGCGATTGTCAGCCGTTGAGCGCGATCTGGCCGGGCGCTATAGCCTTTGTACTGTGCCCGGCATTTTGGCCTAAAATTGGCCTACCGATTGGCCATTGTGCATTTTCTTTCGTTTTCTCGATTTGTTTTTTCAGCAAGTTACGTGTTTGCAGCGCGGCATTTTGTACGACATCTACTAACAATCTACCTTGTCCTCGTAGGGGCACGGCACGCCGTGCCCCTCCCTCTTTTTCGCACGTCCTCTTCGCTGCCTCTTAAAAACTCTCTCCCGCTCACTTAGCCCCGAATCGTTACCGCTTCAACCAGAAATCTTATATAGTTGCGCGTCCCGTCCCCCGGGAGGTACCTCATGTCTGCCGGTCCGCCCTCTTCCACTCCGGAACAAAACAGGGCTGTGTTGCTTCGCTTTTTCGACGAAGTCTGGACGCAAGGGCGCCGCGACTCCATCAAGGAGCTGTTCGCCAAAACAGGCGTTCTACACGAAGGCGGAAGAGACCTTCGCGGCCCTGCGGAGTTCACTCACGTCTACGACATCATGTACGCGCAATTCTCGGGATTTTCCTTCAAGCCCATCGTGTCCCTTGGGGAAGGCGACCTGGTTTGCATTCACTGGTCTTGCAGCTTTGTCCACATCTCCACGCGCACTCCCGCCCATGTCACAGGCACTTCCATCGCGCGCATCAAAGATGGCCAGATCATTGAAGGCTGGCAAAATTGGGACGCCGCCGCCCTCGCCTCTCAGATCCCCGGGTTCGTCGCTCCCTAGATGACAGTTCCGGTTCCCCAAAGGAGAATCTTCATGATTCATTTTCTTTCCAGCCGCCGTTTTCTCGCCGCTTACTCCGGCTTTCTCACCGTCATCTTCGCGCTCTCCATCCTTTACGGCTTCGCTCGCGCCGACGCGAAGCAATCTTTCGATGAAATCACCGTCCGTCGCATCAACGTCGTCGAGCCCGACGGAACGATCCGTCTGGTCTTGACGAACACGGCCAACTCGCCCGGCATCTACATCAAGAACAAGGAATATCCTCATCCCAACGGCAGAAAATCCGCCGGCTTGCTTTTCTTTGACGAAGAAGGCACCGAGGACGGCGGCCTCGCGTACGGCATCTCCAAAGACCAAAACGGCAAAGTCATAGGCAGCGAGGGGCACCTAAGTTTCGATCAATACATGCAGGACCAGATTTTCACGATTGATGCAGGCCGCGATGGCGACAAAAAGTTTTCTCTCCTCCGCATGGACGACCGCGGCGACTATCCCATCACTGAGGCGCTCGACGCCGTCACGAGGATCTCAAAACTCCCTGAGAATCAGCACGAAGCCGAGCTTAAAAAATTTCTGGAAACTCATCCAGGTGATCATCCGCGAGTCATTCTCGGACGGGCCCGCGACGGAGGCTCCGTTCTTCAACTAAAAGATACGGAAGGACGCGACCGCCTAGTCCTCCGCGTAGCCCCAGACGGCACTCCCAAACTCCAGTTCCTCGACGCCACCGGCAAAGTCGTCAGCGAACTCCCCCAAACTTCCGCCGCCCCAGCTGCTCATTAATAATTCAGCGGCATCGAATCGCGCCCACTATTCGCTCCTCAGCGCAACAATCGGATCGACCCGCAAGGCACGCCGCGCTGGCACCGCGCACGCCGCCAGCGCCACAATCGCCAGCAACGCCATCACGCTAGCTAGTATCAGCGGATCCAGCGGCCGCACACCATATACTTCCGTCGCCACAAATTTTTGCAAGAACGCAGCGCCCACAACCCCCAAAATCAAGCCAATCACCACAAGCTGAAACCCTTCCCGCAAAACCAGCCTCAGAATCGCTGCCCGGCTGCTCCCCAGCGCCACGCGAATTCCAATCTCGCGCGTCCGTTGCGCCACCAGATATGCCAGCACGCCATAAATCCCCAGAGTTGCGAGAAACAACGCCACTCCTCCGAACGCATTTGCCAGCAGCATGGAAGTCCGCCGCGAAGCCAGCGAAAGGTCGATGCGCTCCGCCATCGAATGCACATCGAACACAGCCAGCTCAGGATCCAAGCGAGACACTTCCGCTCGGAGCGCTCGAACGGCGGAGTCTTGATCACGAGCGGTCTTCAAAGCAAAAGTAAAGGCGTTGACGGGCTGTTGTGGGTTCGGGAGATAGTACGCACCAAACGCAGCTTTGGAATCATCGAGGCTCTCGTAGCGCAGGGTTCGCGCCACGCCAACAACCGTTAGCCAAATCGTGTGCTCATCCGTTTTCAAAAGATTTCTTGGGTCACTGGGCTGATACATGCGGCGGCCGATGGGATCGCTGTTCGGCCAAAAATGCTGCGCCAGCCGTTCGTCCACAATGATTACACGTGGAGCAGTCTCGTTATCATGCTCATCGAAACTGCGCCCTCCCTCGATGGAAATCCCCATGGCTTCGAAATAGCCTGGCGTCACCACCATGCTCAACGGGGAAATTAGAGACTCTCCGGGCTTCATCTGATGGCCCTCGGCGAGGATGACGGAATCATTATGATTCCCGCCGAGGGGAATCGTTTCCGTTGCGCCTGCTAACGAAACTCCGGGAATCGCGCGAATGGCAGGGAGAGCGCGGTTCATAAACTGCCGCCAGTCTTCCGCTTTTGCATATCTGGAGCGCGGCAGAGCGACGGACGCCGTCACCACATTTTCGGGCTTAAACCCGGGATCGACTTGCAGCAGCCGTCGAAAACTCGTCAGAAACAGCGCCGCTCCCATCAGCAGCGCGAACGCGAACCCAATTTGAGCCGCCACCAAAAGTTGACGCACGCTTCTCGTTTTCTTTCCTGTCGTCCCCGTTCGGCTATCCTCATGCAATGCATCGTTGATCCCAATCTTCGAAGCGCTCACCACTGGAAACAGCCCCACAAACAATCCCGCGGCGATAGACAGCCCCAGCGAAACCAAAATGACCGTCGCATCCATGTGGACTTCGCCTGCACGCGGCATGTGTTCCAGCCCGATCGCACTCAGCGTTCGTAACAATCCAGCTCCCAGTACGATTCCGCCCACCCCTCCTAGCAAAGCCAACCCCACGTTTTCCAAAATCAACTGCCGCATGAGCTGGGTGCGCCCTGCGCCCAATGCAATGCGGGTCGCCATTTCCTTGCGTCGCAGCGAAAGCCTCGTCAAAGCTAGGTTGGCAATGTTTAGCCCGCCGATCAGCAGCACGAGTAGCGCGCCGCCCCACAAGAGATACAGGGTCCGCTTGACGCCTGCCGTCAACAGGTCCTGCAGTGGTTTGACTTTGGTGTTGAATCCCACGTTGATCAGAATTTCCTTCATTTCCGGAAAGCGCTCCAGGTTTTCATTGTTCAACCCGTTGACCTGCGCCTGCGCCTGCTCCAGCGTCGCGCCTGGTTTCAGTCGCCCGATGTAATACCAGTTGTTGCTGTGATGCAGCGTCTTTTCCTCGTCGCTAAACGCCAAAGGCATCCACAAGCGAACATCCGGATCGATAAAATCAAAATTCGCCGGCATTACCCCGACGATGGAGTAAGGCTGTCCGCTGATCCGCAGATCCCGTCCAACCGCCGATTTGTCCCCCGCGAACAGCTGTTCCCACAACCCGTGACTTAAGATCACTTCCCGGTCCCGCCCAACTTCTCCCTCCTCTTCCGTGAAAGGGCGTCCTAGCTCAGGCGATACACGCAACAAGGTGAACCACGACGGCGTAACCACCATCCCGTGAATCCTCTGCGGCAAACCATTCAGCTCGACAGTTTGGTCGCGCCCTCGAAACATGGCCTGGCTCTGAAATACGGTCATCTCTCGCAGCCGGTCAAAGTAATCCCCGGAAGCGCTGTTGTTTGCTCCGCTGATTCCTGCCCTCGGGTAATCATTGGACATCAGCAGGATGGAATCGGCCTCCGGTACCGGCAATGGCCGCAGAACAACGGAGTTCACGATCGCGAATAGCGCTGTGTTGGCGGCGATGCAAACAGAAAGGGTTAGAAGAACGGTAAGCGCAAATCCCTTGGCCCGCCACATCGAACGCGCTGCGTATTTTAAATCAAGGAAAAGCACATCCATGATTTGCCTCCCTCGGCGCGGTGACCCTAATCATCCACAGCCGGGACGCACCGCCCCTTGCCATTCAGTACGGATCGGCAACGGAAAAGTTCCCCTGATCAAAGCACAACAACCACGGGCGCGCGCAGCAACTCCTGGGATGCCACAAATCATACATGGAAGGCGCCAATTCCTGGCGCGAGGCCGAGTCAATGTTTGGTGCTGCTTCGGGTCCGGCTCTTCGCGTCACGCACATTTGAAAGGCGTATTAAGAACTGGTGGCTGCTCCACGCCTATCTTTCTATATGAACAAATCCGCGCTGACGTGAAAAAAAGTCGCCAGCCTCTTGGCTTGTGTCTTGCTAATGGCACGCTTGCCATGAAACACCTCTGACGTAATCCCCTTCGACCCGAACACTTTCCACAAGTCCTTCTGTGTCAAGTCTCGAGCCTCCATCAAATGTCGGAGAGTCTGCCGCGGGCCTGCCTTCCGAATCGGATAACTCCGCTCTTCATACTCGTCAATCAGCACCGTCAGCAACTCCGCAAGTTCGCGTTCTTCAGCGCTGGGATTCTCGCGCTCGTCGAGGCGCAGCAATTCATTCGCCAGTCGCTCGTGTTCGTCCTCCGTGCGAATCACATGCGGAAGTGCGCGCCGCAACAGCTGTCCGTAGCTCTTCTCGTCGAGATCGATGGTCGTGGTGCTCATTGTTTCCAATCCCTTCTGTCATACTCCGCGTGCGTCAAAATGTGCAAAACAAAGACTCGTTGGGTCTGGTAGTTCACCCTGGCAATCAATCGATACTTGTTCCCGGCGATGTTGAAGATGGTTCTGCGCCCCACCCGATCAGCATTGTGATAAATCTGTTTCATCTCCGCGGGTGTCTGCCAAGCCGCTCTTCGTACCACCCCGTACCAGGATTCAAGGCTTGCCTTTGCGTCCGGGTGCCTCTGCCAGAATTGCACCAAAGCGCCTCGCTTTATGATGCGCATACCGTTCCAAGGTTCTCATAATGAGAACAACGCGTCAACTTACATTTCCAGCGGGTGCCCCACCCTCGTTTCGTGAGGGTGGGCTCTTGGGGTTTTCAATCCTCCGGCGCTCACCTCGCGCCCATCACTTCTTCACCACCGTCACCACCACCTGCGACGGATATTGCTTGGAGTGATGCACCGCGTTGTGTGCCACCACTCCTTTTTCCTCGTCATAATTATTCCCGCCCGTATTCAGGTTCCTGTCGAACCGCGGAAAATTGCTGCTCGAAATCTCAATCCGCAGCTGGTGCCCCGCCTCAAAATAATTGCTCGTGTTCAGCGGCTGTAGCGTCACCTTGTACACCTTCCCCGGCTCCATCCAAACCAGCGGCTTGTCGTACCCATCCCGATACCGCAGCCGCTGGATCGACTCATCCAGGTTGTAAGCCCGCCCATCCGGATACACGTCGACCACTTTCACCGTAAAGTCCGTGTCCTTCGCGTCCGACGAAACATACAGCGTCGGCGTAATCGGCCCGCTCAACTCCGTCCCTTCCTTAAACGGTTCCGACGTGTAAACCAGAATGTCGTTCCGCGCTTCCATCTTCCGTTGATCGAACGCCCCGGCTTGCACCGCCGTCCCCGTGCAGCACACATTCCCCCCGTACGACGGCACCGGATTCATCGGATCGTAAGTAAATGAATCGGGCTTATCCGCGGCAGGAGCAGACGTAACTAGCGCCCCATCTCCTGTCAAAGAATTCGCTCGGCCCGCACTGGATAGGTACATCGTCATCGTCTGCGCACCGGCCGGTGGCCACGTCTCCGACGTCTGCCACTTATTCATTCCCATCGTGAAATACGTCACCTTCGGCATCGAGTCGATCTTCTCGCTCTTCTCCCCTTTCAAAAACCGGTCGAAAAAGCTGTACGTAATCTCCTGATAGTCGAGCCGCGCATCCCCCATGCTCCGTTCGCCGACCACCGTATCTTCCGTCGCTCGCGTGTACGCGCAGTGCCCCACCGGCGCAATAATCACCCACTGCTCGTTCGCGATCTCCGGTTTCGCCGTTTTCCGCACGTGATTGTAAAGCTCCAAGTTCGGTCCCATCGACACGTCGTACCACGTCATGAACCACAACCCCGGCAAATTCAGAGGCATGTCATCGTGATACAGCCCGCCCTTGTACCACGCTGGATCATTGGGAGTGCGCTGAATCATGCGTCCGCCCGTGGGAACAGGCATCGCGTCCGCGTAAATCCCGTGCGGCGCATCCACCGCTTTCAAAATATCCTGCTCCGGCAAATGCCACAGCGCCTTGGACCAGTCCACCGGCGGAAGTTGCTGCGCCAGATCAAACGCCTTCGACGCGCGAATCAAATCCTCCTGCGAAGTATTCGCCGGAAACATCGGCCGCACCTGGTTCTGCTCTCCATAAATCCACGTAATAAACAGCATCTGCACGGCCCCGCCGCGATACCAGTTTCCCTGCTCGTAATACGGCCCCACGCGTCCGACGCCCGCGCCAAAACTTTGGATATTCATCGCCGCATACGCCGGATGCCCCAAAGCCGCAATCCCCATCTGATATTCCGCCGTCGACGAGCATCCCGTCGTTCCCACTTTCCCGTTCGCCCAGGATTGCGCTTTCAGCCAATCCAGCATGTCCGTTCCATCCGTCCGCGGTGCGCCGAGAATGTCGTAATTCCCTTCCGAGAAAAAATGCCCGCGCTCGTTCTGCACCACATAGGCATAACCGCGCTTCACTGCCGTAAGCGCCGCCCGCATGTCCGCCGGCAATCCGTTGCGCACATCCCAGAAATTAAAATTGTAAGGCGTGCGCACCCAGATAATCGGCGCCGGCCCCGTCGCATTTTTCGGCCTGTAGATATCCGTCGCCAAACGCACACCATCCCGCATCGGCACCATCACTTTCCGCTCGATGATCGCAACCGATTCAAGCTCCTTCTCCGTCTGCACTCGCTGATCTTTCTGCTCCTGCGTGAGCGGTGTCCCCTGCTGCGCTCTCAAGGCACCAATCGAAACCGCGCCAGCAACTACAATCGCCAAACCCATCCGACTGAACGAATTATTCATCACGTAGCTGTCCTCTCCAAAACGCCAGCGAGATTAACACCATGCACTCCATCGCGTGAAGGCTTTGTAAAATTCGAGTCATGCAAGTGTCTTCTCATTCGCAGGTTGCATGTCCCCTCTCCGGACGCGATACTGGATTCATGTCCGCGGTCGCATCCAGCCCAGCCCTACGCGTCACAGGTCTGCGCAAGGCCTATCAAGACGTGGTCGCCGTCAACGGCCTCGACCTCGAGGTACGCGCCGGCGAATGCTTCGGCCTTTTGGGACCCAACGGCGCGGGCAAAACAACCACCGTCGAAATCTGCGAGGGCCTGACCGAGCCGGATTCCGGCGACGTCGAATTGCTCGGCATGCACTGGAACTCTGATGCAAAGCAGCTCCGGCAACGGCTTGGCATTCAGTTACAAGATACGCAGCTTTCTGAGAAACTTACGGTCTTCGAAACGCTCCGCTTATTCCGCAGCTTTTTCGACCAGGGCCCGGGCGCTTCCGATGCCATAGCGCTCGTGCAACTCGAAGAAAAAAAGAATTCGCGCGTCGGCAATCTTTCCGGTGGCCAGAAGCAGCGACTGGCGCTCGCCTGCGCGCTCGTCGGTGATCCCGATTTTCTTTTTCTCGATGAACCCACCACCGGTCTCGACCCGCAAGCCCGCCGTCAGCTCTGGGATTTGATCGAGCAATTCAAATCCTCCGGCCGCACCATTCTTCTCACTACGCACTATATGGACGAGGCTGAACGCCTCTGCGAACGCGTCGCCATCATGGACAACGGCAAGCAAATCGCCCTCGGCAGCCCGCGAGAACTGATCGCCTCCACCTGCGCGGAACACATGGTCGCGTTTTCCGCGGGCGCCAATTCCCACGCGCTTGATATTCCCGCGCTGCGTAAAATTCAGGGTGTCCGCGACGTCCGTTCCGAAAATGGCACCGTCGAAATGCAGGTCACTGAATTGCATCTTGCCGTGCCGGCTTTGCTCGCGGAATTGACGCGCCAGAATATTCCGCTCACCGAACTGAGCACGCATTCCGCGACGCTGGAGGATGTGTTCGTCTCCTTGACGGGGCGCCATCTCCGCGATGAGTGAGCACAACGAGCAATCAAAATGAGTGAAACTACCGCCATCCCTGATATTCAAGTCCGCGCAGACGAACGCAAAGCCCCTCGGGGCAAGACGTTTGCCGAGCATCCGCTCGTGCAACTAACCATCGTGCGCTTCCTCGAGACGCTCCGAGAACCGGAAGCGCTCTTCTGGATATTCGCGTTTCCCATTCTTCTCGCCGGTGGCCTGGGCATTGCGTTCCGCAATCGTCCTGCGGAAGTGCTGAAGATCGCGACGGTTACGCCGCAACTCACGCAGTCTCTGCAACATGAAAAGCTTCTCGCCGTGCAGCAACTCGATGCAAACGCGGCGGAAGAAGCTCTGCGCACCGGTAAGATTGCTTTGCTAGCCGAGCCTGGCGCGAACGGCACTATCGTCTATCGTTACGACGATACGAATCCGGAAGGCCGCACCGCGCGCATGCTCGCGGACCGCGCGGTGCAGCAAGCCGCGGGACGCGCTGATCCCGTTGGTTCGAGCGATGTGCTGATGCGCGAACCCGGCTCCCGCTACATCGACTTCCTCATTCCAGGATTGCTTGGAATGAATCTGATGGGCAGCGCGATTTGGGGCATGGGTTTCACCGTCGTTGATATGCGGCGCAAGAAGCTGCTGAAGCGATTGATTGCGACGCCCATGCCAAAGCAATACTTTCTGCTTTCCTATGTACTCTCGCGCATCCTGATGCTCGTGGCCGAAGTGGGTATCGTGCTGGGCTTCGGCGCTTGGATTTTTCATGTGCCGGTGCGCGGCTCGCTGCTCAGTCTCGCGGTGGTGTGCCTCCTCGGTTCGCTTACATTCAGCGCGATGGGATTGCTGCTCGCGTCGCGCGCCAGGACCATCGAAGCGGCTTCCGGCTTGATGAACGCCGTTATGCTGCCGATGTGGATCGCTTCCGGCGTTTTCTTTTCCGCGCAACGATTTCCGGACGTTGTGCAGCCCTTCATCAAGGCTTTGCCATTGACCGCGGCAATCGATGCGTTGCGCGCGAATATGTTGCAGGGCGCGAATCTCGTTCAGTTGGCGCCGCAGATCGGCGTGCTGAGCGCCTGGCTTATTTTTTGCTTCATTCTCGCGCTGAAACTTTTTCGCTGGCGCTAACTACTTCCCTTGTAGGGGCGCGATTCATCGCACCCCGTCTTGCCCGGGCGCCTAGACTTGGAGCCTTTGTTTTTTTCAAAGCCCGCCAAGAAATCCCGCTAGCTCACCGCCTTTTTGTGAAATTGCCGCAGGCCAACGATGAGAAACAGTGCGTTGAACCCGAGGAGAGCGATGAAGACAGCTAGCAGAGATAGATGCGGAAACTGTGGCACTAGCGTCGCGCGCAAACCTTCGCTAGCGTAAACCAGCGGATTCACGAGCACGGCTTTCTGCATAATCGGAAAATTCGTAAGCGCGCTCCACGGATAGTACGTGCAGCCGAAAAAGATCATCGGAGCAAGGACGAGGGAAAACATAAGGCCAATGTGGGTTTGCTCGACGCTGCACCCGAGCGCTAACCCGCCGCATGCGGAAAATAGCGCCACAAGAAAGGCAACAAGTCCAAAGAGAATCGGCCGGTGCAGACTCAAATCCACGCCCGGCCTAAGCAGCAGCCAAGCTGCTGGAATGACCATGAGTCCGGCGGCGAGCGCTTGCAAAGTTCCAGCGACAACTTTTTCAATCGCGACCCAGGAAATGTCCATGGGAGCAAGCAAGCGGTCTTCGATTTCGCGTGTGAATTGAAACTCTCCGATGAGCGGCATGGCCACCGCCCAAATGCCCGTGCCGACCATGCTGAGCGCCATGATGCCCGGAAGCAGCAGGCTCTTGTAGGAAGGCGGCATGTAGCCGCTACCGACCATCACTCGGCCAAAAATAAACACGAACATCAGCGGCTGCAAAAACGTCTGGAAGAGCAGCGCCACGATGTTGCGGCGCGCTACGCGCGCGTCACGGGCCAGCATGGCCATAAAGGCTTTGTAGTTCATTCGCGCAGGCTCCTGCCGGTGTGGTGCAGAAAGAGATTCTCGAGGCTGGGTTCGGAGATGTGCACGTCGCACAACTCCGCGTTTGCCGCAACCGCGAGATTCGCCACGTCCGAAACGAGTGAACCGCCGCGGTCAGCGTAAAGATCGGCGCCATTATTTTCTGTGGCGCGAACCTCGCGAACGCCAGAAAGCGCCTTCAATCGCTCCAGCAGGTCGGGGGAGTGCTGGCCGAAGCGGACGCGCACCAAGTAGCCGCCCGGCACGGAGGCTTTCAGCTCGGCCGGCGTGCCGAGCGCGATGATGCGGCCATGATCGACGATCGCAAGCCGCTGACAGAGCGCGTCGGCTTCTTCCATGTTGTGGGTAGTCAGTAGAACGGTTTTGCCGCTGTGGTTGTATTCGCGAATAATCTCCCAGAGAAGCAATCGCGTCTGCGGATCAAGGCCGGCGCTTGGTTCATCCAGGAAAAGTACTTGCGGGTCGTGCATCATAGCGCGCGCGATGGAGAGTCGTTGCATCATGCCGCCGGAAAACCCGCGGACGATTTGGTCGGCGCGATCCGTAAGCTTGAAGCGCTCGAGAAGAGATGCTGCGCGGCTGTTACGCTCGTGGGAGCTCAGGCCAAAGTAGGCACCGTGAAAAGTAAGAATTTCGCGAGCCGTCAATGAAAAATCGAGATTGGGACGCTGGGCCACGACGCCGATCAAGCGTTTCACCGCCGACTGTTCTTTCCACACGTCATGTTCTGCAATCCATGCCTGGCCGCTGGTGGGCCGCACGCGCGTTGTCAGGATGCCTACTGTTGTGGATTTTCCGGCGCCGTTTGGCCCGAGGAGGCAGAAAATTTCGCCTGACTGGACATCGAGAGATAGTCCATTTAGAGCGACAATTTCCGGCTTGGGTTGTTTTCCTTTGCCGCGCTTTGCAGCAAACGAAAACGGGCCGCCCGAGCCGGCCGCGAGCGGCGGCGCCGTGTTATAGACCTTGCGCAATTCGTTGGTGCGGATACCGGCCGCCATGTCTCCATGCCTCTCATCTCTACCTTACGAATGCGCCCGTATAAAAGTTACTTCGCTCAAAGCTCGTCGCTTCGGGGCCTCCCGCAATCCGCGGAATCGGATCAAGTACCGGTTCGAGCGTCAGCTTGCTTGGAGCAAAAAGCGCACAGGCAAGAGTGCCTGTGCTACCTCAGCGGTCTTGGGATAATTCCAGAGTAGCGGGACAAGTGTCAATTCGAGATCCCCTCTCATCTTCAGCGGCCTGAGTAGCGCTGTTCTTTCCAGGGATCGCCGTAGGCGTGATAGCCGTTGCGCTCCCAGAAGCCGAGGCGATCGTAGCTGAGGAGTTGGAAGCCGCGAACCCACTTGACGCTTTTCCAGGCATAGAGATGTGGAACGATGAGGCGCAACGGGCCGCCATGCTCTGCGGTAAGCAGCTCGCCGTCATGCTCGAAGGCGAAAAGGACATTTGGTTTTAGCAAATCTTCTAGCGGGACGTTGGCCGTGTAACCTTCCTCAGCGAGGATGGAAGCAAAATGAGCGTCGGCCTTAGGCTTGACGAGCTTCATCACGTCCGTGAAGAGGACACCCTTCCAGTGATTGTCGAGGCGGCTCCAGTGTGTGACGCAGTGGAAGTCCGATAGCGTTTCGGTTTGCGGCAACGCGCGAAAGTCATTCCAAGTCAGTCGCTTTGCCTCTTCGACTTCACCGGAAATCTGGAAGTCCCATCTCGCTGGATTGAACAGCGGGATGCTGCCGTAGTGCAGCACGGGCCATTTCAAGGTGAGCGACTGCCCAGGCGGCAGACGGCCTTCGGCCTTGGCCTTGTTTTCCAATTCTTTGCGCGTTCCTAGTTCTCCAAATAGCGACATGCCGTTTTCCTTTGCAATGGGATCATCCTTCATAGTATGTCCCAAATATCAGGCGTCCAGTAGATGAGCGATAGGGTCCGCCTCAGAAGGCGGACCCTACAACGTCTGAGAGCCGAAAGACTGCGGTCAGGAGAGAAAACATGCTGGCAGCTGCGAAGATGGCGGGATTCCTGCTTACGAAGGATTACGACAAGGCGCGCGCGTTTTACGAGGGCAATCTGGGATTCGAGTTTGTGAGCCTTGACCAGTTTGCGCTGGTGATGCAGGCGGGCAAGAGCATGATCCGGATCTCGAAGGTTCCAACGTTCACGGCACTGCAGAGCACCGTGCTGGGCTGGCAAGTGGACGACATCGAAGCGATCGTGGATTGGCTCGTGAAGCGCGGCGTGGTCTTTGAGAAATACCCGTTCGTGCAGGACAAAGAACGCGGGATTTGGACCGCGCCGGGTGGAAGCAAAGTGGCGTGGTTCAAGGATCCGGACGGAAATGTTTTGGGCGTGTCGGAGCACCATTGAGCGCCGTCGATCTGGATTGCGGTTCATTTGACGAGTGCTGTCAGGTGCGTACGGCAGCGTAGTCGTTGGAAGTCTCATCGGCGAGGACTTCGTCAGGCGAGGGCGCGCTTTGCGGGGGTTGCTCGAGAAGATCGGTTGGCGGATCTTCTCGAGATTGCTCGTCGCCCTCGATCGCTTCTTGTGTGGCCTCGGAGTCAAAGCTGGCGGCGTACTCCTTGTCCATGCCGGGAAGAGTGCTGAGAAGCAGCTGCGAGGCGTAGGCGATGGCCATGGCATCCTTGCGGTCAATGCGTTTGCGAGCGAGTTGCCTGACGAGATTGGCGAGGAGAGTGTTGACCTCGTCAGCGGTGGCCAGTTCGCCGGTGGAGTCCAAGAGTTCAGAGGCGACGGTTTCGGCGTCGGGCCGCGATGCGGCGGATTGCGCGAGATGATGCTGGCAAAGCGAATCGTGATCGAGAGCAATGAGCATGCGACAGCGGCGGCCGCGGGCATTGATATGATGGCACTGATTGACGGTTAGAGATTTAGCGGACATGGTGATTTCCTTTCAAGAAAGAGAAAAAGCGACGTAATGAGGTAATGAGATAACGAAGCAACGAAAGAACTCGATATCGTCATCGTCCTGAAAGGGTCCCCCACACCGCATCCCCCCACCCCTCCCCCCTGTTTTTTGTAAGAATATGATTCTGTGGAAGTTAGGTGGTGGGCGTGTGCTAAGAATATCATTCGATGGGAGTTAACGGACCGTGTAGAGGTGCGTCCAGAGCGATGGGGGCGGCGGTGAATGGAGATTTTAACGCAGAGTTCAGATTGGGCATGGAGCGGAGGAGCTGCGAGTTGCGGATGGAGGGCAGGATGGGGTTGCGCAGGCAAGAGGACTCCTTCTTAAACTCGCCGCGCAGAAGAACACCATTATGGCAGATTAGTATTTATTGTCAAGATATAACTGATAATTACTTTATTTTGTTGAGGATGAGAGGTGCCAATTCGAATTGGCACCTCGGGATTTTGACGAAACTGGATGCCGCGTCCAGTTTCCGGTAACCCGACGAGCCAGGAGCTAGAACGATAGAGGACTCATTCAAGTCAGTGAACCGCCGCGGCAAGCATCGTCACATCGTCGCCGAACTCACCGCCGCAGAATTTCATCACCTCTTCCATCACCCGCCGCTGGCAATCCGCCGCTGACGTTCGCGCAGACGCAGTCGCCGCAGCGATTCGCTGGTACCCGAATTCCTCCGCCTCTTTGTTCGCCGCTTCGCTCACTCCATCTGTGTAAAGCAACAGCCGGTCGCCCGAAGCCAGTCGAATCGTGAAATCCTGATACGTCCACTCCGGCTGCACGCCGAGAACTCCACCTTGCCCCGATAGCAGCTCTGTTCGCCCTCCAGCGTGCACCAGAATCCCGGGACAGTGTCCCGCGTTCTCGTACGTAAGGGTTTTCTTCTGCCCGTCCAAAATCCCATAAAAAAACGTAATGAATTTCCCGAGCGCCACATTCCCGCAAACAAAGGCATTCAACTTTCCGCATACCATTGCGGGCGAGGCGTCTGGCATGGCATATGCGCGGAAAGCCGCTTGCAGATTCGCCATCAGCAGAGAAGCGGTCAGCCCTTTTCCCGAAACGTCGCCCACACATATCCCAATGCGATTGTCGTCCAGGCGCAGCACATCAAAATAGTCTCCTCCCACGGTCCTCGCCGGTTGCCACGCGGCCGCCAACTCGATGCCCGGAAGCTGTGGCAATTCCTTCGGCAACAAGTCCTTCTGGATCTCCAGCGCGCGCTTCAACTCCTGTTCTTGCTGCTGCAGTTCCAGCGTTCCGCGCTCTACGGCTTGCTCCAAGAGTTTGTTCTTCGCCTGCAATCTCTCCTGAATCTGTAAAACCGCGTAGCTGGCAATACCCCCCACCATGCACGCCACCACAACGATCTTCCAACTCGCGCGAAATACTGGCCAGTAGGGACCCATTGACGGGTGCATCCAGAGAAGCAGTGCCACCGACGCGAACGCGCTCAAAAATGCGCCAAACGCTAGCAGGGGTATATAGAGAATCCAATTCCACGGGAATGGCCGGTGGCTATAAGTCCGGCTGCCGAAAAACAACAACGCGTACAAGGCGTTCCCGACTACCAGAATACAAACACCCATGAAAAGAAGGGGTATGCCCGGAATCACCGCCGCGAACAGCGCGGAGATCAGTACGCCTCCGAAAACGATCCGCTGCTCCACCCGAAGGACCTCACGGAGAAGCGGCTTGACTGCCAGTTTCCAGGAACCGAACTGAGTGGACAAAGGAGCCTCGGACGTAGCTCCAACTTAACTCACCGGCCTGCCCGCAACAACCCCCGCGCCTTGCCTCCCAACTCCCGTCTCTCGACTCCAGGTTCCAGTTTGATTCAGTCCGCGCAATTCGTGCTCATAACGGCGATTCGTTCCTGATCCGGCGGGCGAAAGTTGTCGCAAGTTCCACCGGACAGGCCCGCCGGCTTCCACATCGCGGGAGCCTCAAGAGCAACAGATAAATCTAGGACGATATTCGGCGCGGCATTCAGGGCAGAACACTTGAGGAAGTGATGATACCGGGACTCAATTTCCAGCAAGGTCCCGGTTGAGGTTGCGAGCTCAACTGGAATGATAGAGCAATATATGTCCGTCAACGGCGTTTACCGAGAATTGGATTTCTTCGGAGTCAGCGCCTTTCCGTCTTGGTCGGTCATGTGTTTATCGTTCGGAAGAGGATTCTCAATGAAGAACGTACAAGGCTCTCTGCTGATGCATGTTCCGTTGTGTAACGCGTGACCGGGGACAACTAGGTAGGAGCCCGCGGTCAGTCTTACCGCCGGATTCGGCTTGACCTCGTAGTTCATGACACCGCTAACTACGTACATCGTCTGGGGATTGCTGTGCCAGTGCCAGTTGACCCAAGCCCCTGGGTTAACCTTGGCGTACATCACCCACTCTCCTGTCTCTGCACTGCCAGTTACGTTCATTCCATATGTCCCAGGCGCATCAGAATCTTCCATCCACTGCCCCTTTTCCGGAGTCCAGTATCTCGAATTGGTGGCGGAGTTCGTCGGATTCTCATTGACGCTTTGCCCAAATACAATCGTCGAGATGACGAGAAACCCTGCGAGAAGTCCAAGTCGATTCGTCAAGGCTTCCTCCGTTGGGAGCGAAAGTGTTTCATTCTATGACGTAGACAATCGCACCGTGCACTTTCTCGAGTCAAGTCCAGATAAGTCGTGCGAGCTATAGATGCGCGGGCGCGGATTTGGCGATGATCAGGGTGATGTCGTCGTGCTGTTCGTGGGGGGAGAATTGGCGGACGTCGGCGACGATGTTCTGTAAGAGGGATTGGCTGGGTTGGGAGCGGTGGCGGAGGAGGGATTCGATGAGGCGAGCTTCGCCATATTCGTCGCGCACGTCGTTGAAGGATTCGGTGATGCCGTCGGTGTAGAGGAGGAGGGTGTCGCCGGGGTGGATGGTTCGTTCGCCTAGTTCGCAGTCCCACTTTTTGAAAATGCCGAGGACGGTGGCGGTGGGGTCGAGGCGATCGATCGAATCATCGCGGCGGAGTAGGAGTGCGGGAGGATGGCCGCAGTTGATGTAGCGGAGGCGGCCGCTGGGAACATGGTAGTCGGCGAAGAAGAGCGTGGCGAAGGCGCCGTCGGGCGTGTTTTGCGAGAAGAATTGGTTGACGACGCGAAGAATATTTTCCAGGCAATCATGCGCGATGGAACACTGGCTGCGGAGATTGGCTTGAAGATTGGCCATGAGCAGCGCAGCGGCGATGCCTTTGCCGGAGACGTCGCCGATGACGAGGCCGAACCGGTCGGGGCCGAGGTCGAGAAAATCATAGTAATCGCCGCCTACGGCGCGCGCGGGATAACAGTGGCCGGAATAGTCGAGCGCGTGGATCGGCGGGCGAACTTGCGGAAAAAAACGGCACTGGACTTCGTTGGCGATTTCGAGTTCCTGGGCGGCGCGGCGTTCGAGTTCGAGTTTGGCGGCGGTGGCGCGGCGCTGGGCTTCAAGGGCGTGGGTGATTTCGTCGAAGCTGACGAGGGAGAAAGTGTTGCCGTCGGGATCGCGGAAGCGGGTCGAGACGCCGCCCCAGATGGGGGATTCTTCGCCGAGCAAAGGAGATTCGAGAGTGTTGCGGACGGTGCGCGTATCGGGGTCGAACTTGATGCGGCGGAGGCGCGGGGTGTGTTGGAAGCGGACGCCGCGTCTTGACCATTCCTGATATTTTGCTAGGACATCTTCGGTGATAAGGGTTAGGCGGGTGGAGCGTCCGATGAGCTTGAAGTCGAGGGAGTCGGGCTTGGGGGTGACGAGGGAGAGGACGGCTTGGCCGTCGGGAGGGGCGACGGCGACGAGGCGTTCGCCGGATTGGAGCTTGGCGTCGTAGGCGAGGTGGAAGCCGAGCAAGTCGACGTAGAAGCGGAGGCTGCGGTCCTGGTCGCGGACGTAGATGTTGATGGAATGTATGCGGAGATGAGGGGAGGGATTCGGGGATGGTACGAGGGCGGACACGGGAAGATTATACGGCGGGGCTGGGCAGCGGACGAAACATAAGAAAAAAGATAATGTGGAATCAAGAAGTTAAACCACTCCTGCTGCGCAAAGGCGTTGTGAGTCGAGCCGCCGCGATCGTCGACCAGATCGCTAAGAGAAAGCACCAGCATAAAATCCCAGCATGTCTCAAGAGAAAGAGCATCGGACCTCTCCAACCGCGCTGGCCATATTCGGACGAGAATCTTACTTGTTGGACTACCAAGTAGGCGATGCAAGACCAGAACCCTAACGCAACTACGACGAGCACCGTTCGCCACACTCCGCGTTTGCGGACACTTCTTTGCGGGAGTAGCCCGAAGTCGATTCGCCAGCCGATGAACCACCACCAGATAAGAATCGTGGGCAACTCGAATAGCAATCTTGCCTGGTTGTTTCCCACGCCCAGTAACAAGAATATCGCCAGATCCAAAGCGTATGCAGGAGCGTTAATTCCCTGAAGCAAGATCCACGAGCTCTGATATGGCCAAATGGGCGGGCCCGTATCCCAACCCATTCCCACACTCTCGATTACTTGCTCATTGTGGAGCTCCCATGCGATCAGAGCGATGGCGATGCACCCGAAGACCAGCGGCAGAACGAGTCGAAACCGGAGAGTGCTCATATTGATTTAGACACCACCAAGCTACCATTCGGACCGGCGGTATAGCACCAACTCGTCGTAAAGGCATTCGTCGGAAGCTGAGCTACTGGGAAGGTTTGGGCTCGCGTGACAGAGAAGGGCAAAGTGGGGGACAATTTGTTACGGTCGAAGCATAGAGTAGCGTGCGGTTCTGAATGCGGGATAGGAAAATTCTTAAAGAACCGGTCTGAAGACCGGCCACTACAGGGGTCGATGGCGGGGCCAGTACAGGAGATGGAATGACGGCGAAAATATTGGATGGGGCGAAGATACGGGATGCGATGTTTGGGGAGTTGAAGGATGAAGTGGCGATCCTTTCATCGGCGGGGATACGGCCGGGGTTGGCGGCGGTGTTGGTGGGGAACGATCCGGCTTCGCAGCTTTATGTGAAGAGCAAGATTGCGGCTTGCGAGCAGTTGGGGATGGGGAGCGGGTTGATTACGCCAGCGGCTAGTGCGACGACGGCGGAGATGCTCGCGATTGTGGAGGATTTGAATCGGGACAATGATACCGACGGGATTTTGATTCAGTTGCCGTTGCCGGCGCAGGTGGATACGAAGCGCGTGCTCGAGGCCGTCGATCCGGCAAAGGATGTGGATGGGTTTCATCCTGTTAATTTGGGGAGATTGGTTAGCGGACGGCCCGGTTTGGTGGCGTGTACGCCGGCGGGGTGCATGGAGATTTTACGCCGGAACGATATCGCGATTGAGGGAGCGAACGCGGTGGTGCTCGGGCGGAGCGACATTGTGGGGAAGCCGATGGCGCTGCTGTTGATGCACGCGAATGCGACGGTGACGATTTGCCATTCGAAGACGAAGAATTTGGCGGACGTGGTGCGCGGCGCGGATATTGTGGTGGTGGCGATGGGAAAGGCGGGGCTTGTGCAGGCGGATTGGATCAAGCCGGGAGCGGCGGTGATCGATGTAGGGACGAATCGCGTGACAGACGCGGCGGAGGCGGAACGTTTGTTCAGGAACTTCCCTGCCCGCTTGGAAAAATTTAGGGCGAAGGGGAATGCGTTGGTGGGGGATGTGCATCCCGATGCGGTGAATACGGCGGGAGCGTTGACGCCGGTGCCGGGCGGCGTGGGGCCGATGACGATTACTATGTTGATGAGCAATACGGTGAAGGCGGCGCGGATGCGGCGGGCAAAAGCGATTCCGCGCACGATCTCGGCGGGCGGGCCGTCTGGCGTAGGTCCACGGTAAAAGCTGGGGATGAAACGGCTGGGAATTACCGGGGGAATTGCCAGCGGGAAGAGCACCGTTGCGGGTATGTTGCGCGAGCTGGGATTTCGCGTGATTGACGCGGACGCGTTGGGGCATGAAGTGATGGAGCCGGGAACGCGGGCGTTCGAAGAGATTAAGCGCGGATTCGGAGAAGGCGTAGTCGGGGCGGATGGGCGGATTGATCGAAGGAAACTTGGAGCGATGGTGTTTGCTGATCGGGGAAAATTGGAGCGGTTGAACGCGATTGTGCATCCGCGAGTGGAAGAGGAGATGGTGCGGCAATTTGGGGAGTGGGAGAAGAGTGGCGTGAAGGATGCGGCGTTTGTGGAAGCGGCGTTGCTTGTGGAAGCGGGATATCAGAGAGCATTGGATGGGTTGGTGGTGGCGTGGTGCCGACCCGAGCAGCAGATGGAGCGATTGTTGGCACGGGGGTTGAGTGAGGTGGAGGCGCGGCGGCGGATTGCGGCGCAAATGCCTGCGGAGGAGAAGTTGAAGTTCGCGACGGCGAAGATTGATTGCTCGGGGTCATTGGAGGAGACGCGACGGCAGGTGGAGGAGTTGACGGCGAAGTTGAGGCGTGGGGCGGCGGAGAACGTCTAAGAGAAGAGCGAAGAGCGGGCACGGCCCTTCGAAGCTCAGGGTAAACGTGCCGTGCCTCTACGGAATTTGGAGCGCTCCGCGAGAAAATCTCGTGTGGTATCGTTAGATTTGAGTGCGGTCGAGGAAGGATTGCGAACATGAGTGCGGGAAAAGGGACAAATGCGGTGCGATTGTTTGTGGCGGCAGTGGTGATTATTGCCGGGGCATATTGGGCAGGAGGACGTTGGGGACAGCGCCAGCCGAGGAAGGTCGAGGCTCTGCCATTGGGGACGACGGCGGGTACGGCGGCGGCTGGAACAGAGGTGACGCAAGTTTCTGCTCGGGACGCAGCGCTTACGGACGACGAGTCCATCAACGTGCGGGTTTACCGGCAGGCGTCGGCGGCGGTGGCCAACGTCCTGACCAAAGCGACGGAATATGATTTCTTCATGGATCCAGTGCCAGTGGAAGGGGCGGGGTCGGGGTTCGTGATTGATCCGCGCGGATACATTTTGACGAACTTCCACGTGGTGCAGGAGGCGCAGTCGATCGAAGTGGTTCTCGGCGACCAGACGCGGTATCCAGCGAAATTTATTGGCGCGGACCAACGCAACGATGTGGCGCTGATAAAAATCGATCCGAAAGGCAAGACGCTGGTGGCGCTGCCGTTGGGCGATTCATCAAAACTGCAAGTGGGGCAAAAAGTTCTGGCGATCGGAAACCCTTTCGGGTTTCAGAGCACGCTGACGACGGGAGTGGTGAGCGCGCTAGGGAGAAACGTTCAGACGAGCCAGACGACCCTCATTGATGAAGCGATTCAGACGGATGCGGCGATTAATCGAGGAAATTCCGGCGGGCCGCTGATCAATTCGCACGGAGAAGTAATCGGAATCAATTCGGCGATTTATACGCCGAGCGGGACAACCGCCGGGATTGGGTTTGCGATTCCTGTGAACACGGCGAAAAGAATCGCGCACGATTTGATGACGGAAGGCCGCGTGCGGCAGGCTTTTCTTGGCGCACAAACTTTGTCGGTGGGCGGATGGCTCTCGGAGGCGCTCGATCTTCCGGTGCAAGAGGGATTGCTGATCGAACAAGTAACGAAGGGCGGGCCAGCGGCAACGGCGGGCTTGCACGGGGGAGACCGTGCAGCGCAGGCAGGGATGCAGCGGATTATTATTGGCGGCGATGTGATCGTGGCGATTGACGGGCAGAAAATTGGAAGTCAATCGGACATGAATTTGGTTTTGAACCGCAAGCGGCCGGGGGATACGGTGAGCGTGACGGTGTACCGGGGCGGCAAGAAGATGGATGTCCCGGTGAAATTGGGGGAGCGGGTTGGGAATGGGAATTGAGAAATAAAGAAGACGTAACGACGTAAAGAGGTAAAGATAAGAGGCGGGCGTCTCGGTGCGCCAGCCGATTGATTTAGATGTTCGATCGGAGAACATCTTTTGGACTTCCCCGCGAGAGGAAAGACGGGAGGGCCCTTCGAGGCTCAGGGTAAACAAGCCCCGCCCCTACAGGATCTTAATTCAGCGCGAGAATTCTGCGCGATGTTTTTCACGATCGGATTCGCTCAGGGAAAACCAGGCTTCGGCGATGTCGCGGACGCGTTCTAGTTCGCGTTGCATTTCTGCGTGCTTGGCTTCGAGGACTTCGGCGTTGGCATCGGATGAGACGTAAATCGGCTGAGCGAAGAGGATCACGGCGCGAGCGAATGGCGCAGGCAGCAGGAAGTGGTCCCAGGTTTTTTCGAAGGTTTTGCCGCGGTCGACGCCGATGTGGAAAACCAGGACGGGGCAGCCGGTTTTTCGGGCGAGCATGACCGGGCCGGGCTTGGCGATGTAGCGAGGGCCGCGCGGACCGTCGATGGTGAAAGCGCAATCGACGCCTTCTTCGAGGCGGCGAGCCATCACCGTTAATCCGCGAAGGCCGCCACGGGAAGAACTTCCTTGGGCTGTGCCGAAGCCGAGCCATTCGATGACTTTGCGAGTCCACTGACCATCGAAGGCCGTGGTGTTCATCACGACTACGCCGTGATTGCGGTGCCACCAGACAATCGGAATGATGATGCGGTGCCAGAAGGCCCAGATGCAGCGCTTGCCTGAGGCATGGACGCGCTCGGCGTTTTGCCAGCCGAGAACTTCGTAACGCAACGTGGGGCCGAGAATGCGAATCACACTGTAGACAGCGGCGGCGATAAAGGGGATTTGAATGCGACGCGACCAGGGGAGGTCGGGAAGGCGGGTGTCGTAATGGGCGCCGATGGGCTCGGGTGAGATTTTTTTGGCGGAATCCTGGGCGGGATCAGGCAGCGCGGGGCTGGTAGCGTCGGGTGGAGTCATGGTTTCTGAGTGCGCCTGCCGAGAAGGCGACGTGACGTATAGTATAGGCGAGAGTTTCTTGCCCAGCTTATTGGAGACTAATTAAGAGTGCGGTTCAAAGTTTATTCGCGCGAAGACGTGCGGCGGGCGCGGCTTTTGGCCGTGGGCAGCGCAGTGCTGTTCGCCGGACTTTTTGTTGCGGCCGCGGCCAAAACGGAAACTGTGGCGGCCTCGGACCAGCCAGGGGGCGATGCCGTCGGGCTCATCGAAGGCGAAGACATTCGCGTGACCGGGCCGATGAGCGTGGAAGTGGTTGGTGGACAGACGAAAACCATTTTGCGGAGCGGCAGCGATGTGCACGTGCAGTCTGGGCAGGCGCGGATTAGCCTTGTGGAAGGCGGACAGATTTCCATTTGCGGGCCGGCGCATTTTTCTGTGCTGAAATCCGGGGGAGCGCTGACGGTGGCGCTGGAAAGTGGCGTGATCCACGCGCAGGTCGAGGCGGAGCCGGCGCTAAGCGTGTATACGGCGGAGATTCAAGCGCAGACGCTGGCGATCGGCGATGATCCGCGAGAAATTCTTGTGGGCTTCGAGAGTCCGGGGCTGATGTGCATTCGCACGTATCGAGGAGCGCTGCGTGTAGAGCAGCAGCTGAGCGGACGGAGCGTGATCGTGCCGCAGGGCGTGGACGTGATGATGGCCAACGGGCAAATCGACGCGATGCACAATGGCGCGGGACACTGCCAGTGCGGATTGCAGATTGCGAAGTCCAGGACGATTCCGTCGCCGGCGAATGGAACCGGGGCCACGGCTGGAGAGAGCGGAACGAGCGCAGCCGCACCGAATGCAAGCGACGCGCCCTCATCTGGCGAAAACACGGAGAAGAAGGAAGAGCCGATTTACACCGTGATTATGCCGCCGCTGAGATTTGATGCGAACGCGAAAGTGCAGCCGGAACCGGACCCAGGTTTGATGGTGATCGTCCGGCGCGTGCGGGTGAAGCCTGCACTGGTATTTCAGGGACGGGTGGAAGAAAAGGCAGTAGCAACGGCAACCGCGACCACGACAGCGCCGCAACCGCCCGCAGCAAGCGCTCCAGCGAAAACGCCGCCACCGGCGCAGGGATCCGTTGTCGATCGTGTGCGTTCGTTTTTTCATCGGTTGTGGTCGGGAGGCGCGTGATCTGCGCAGGGGCGCGGAAGGCGGAAAAATGGACGCTAAATCCAAAATACCAGGCGCGGCGAACAACGCCTAAAAACAAAGAGCGGCCCGTTTCGGAAAGCGGGCCTACCGAGTGTGCGGGAATCCAAATTTCAATCGAGAAGTGCGAATTCGTCTACATGCCTTCGTAGTTGGGGCCACCGCCGCCTTCGGGGACGACCCAATCGATGATTTGGTAGGGATCGGCTATGTCGCAGGTTTTGCAGTGGACGCAGTTGGCCGCGTTGATCTTCAGTTTTAGGGTGCCGCTCGGATCTTTCGCCATTTCGTAAACTGCCGCGGGACAAAAATACTGACAGGGGTTGCCGTACTCTTCCACACATTTTGTTGAGCAGATGCTTAGGTCGGCGACGTGGAGATGGCAGGGTTGATCTTCCTCGTGGCGCGTGCCGGAGTGGTAGACGTCGGTGAGGCGGTCGAAGGTGAGTTTGCCGTCGCCTTTGAATCGTTCGGGGGCGGGGCGGCCGTTGATTTTTTTGTAGTCTTCGTAACCGGCGTGGACGTGCATGGGATCGATCAGGCCGCGGCCGCCGGAGATTTGTTGAAGAGCGCCGAGGAAGAGTCCGCCATAGAGACCGTATTTGAAAGATTGGTGAAAATTGCGGACGGCGCGGAGTTCTTTCTTGATGTAGCTCTGCTTGACTTTTTGGGGGAAGGCGCTGAGCGTTTTTGCGGTGACGTCGCCGGTCTTTAGAGCTTCGAAGATTGTTTCGGCAGCAAGCATGCCGCTCTTCATGGCCATATGAATGCCTTTTAGGCGTTGGGAGTCGAGGAAGCTACCGGAGTCGCCGATGATGAGGGCGCCGTCCACGTAATTGCGGGGCATGGAATACCAGCCGCCGGCGGGAAGAGATTTTGCGCCGTAGCGAACGAGCTTGCCGCCTTCGAGAAGATTTTTGACGAAGGGATGCGTCTTCCAGGTTTGGAATGCGGCGTGGGGATCGAATTGCGGATTGGCGTATTCGAGGCCGACGACGAGGCCGATGGAGACGCGATTGTTGGAGAGGCCATAGATCCAGCCGCCACCGTACATGTCCGTGGCTACCGGCCAACCTAGCGTGTGGGCGACGTAGCCGGGAGCGATCTTGCCGGGCTGGACGTCCCACAATTCTTTGATGCCGAGGCTGTAGATTTGCGGGTTGATGTTGTCGAGTTTTTTTGTGGCGACCAGATCTTTTGTAAGCGAGCCGCGGGGACCTTCGGCCAGGACGGTAACTTTGGCGCGGAGTTCGTAGCCGGGAGTGTAGTTGTCTTTAGGCTTGCCGTTTTTGTCGAGGCCTTTGTCTTCGGTGATGACGCCGGCGATGCCATCGCCTTCGTAAATCAACTGCGCGCCGCCAAATTCTTTGAAGACGTTGACGCCGGCGGCTTCCACCAGGCCGCCCAGCCATTTCGTGAGCTTGTTGAGAGAGATTACGTAGTTGCCTTTGTTTTGGAAGGGCGGCGGAGTGATCGGAATGCGGAATGAAGAGTTTTTGGTGAAGAGGAGAGCGGCGGAGTCGGTGACGGGGGTGTCGAGTGGAGCGGATTTTTCGAAATCGGGGACCAATTCGGCGAGAGCTTTAGGATTCATGATGGCGCCGGAAAGTTGGTGGGCGCCGATTTCGCGGCCTTTTTCGAGAACATAGATATTTTCAGCCGAGAGCGGGGGCTTGGCTCCGGAGTCGTTGTGTTTTTTGATGAGATTGGCGAGATGCAGGGCGCAGGAGAGGCCGGCGGGGCCTGCGCCGACGATGAGGACGTCGGCTTCGAGTTGTTCGCGTTGTACGGCCATCGATCTTTCAATTCTACCAAAATTCTACCTGGTGCTTCTCAGCGAAGCTTTTGAAACTGCTCCAGACTCACTCCCAATTGGCTTAGAATTTTAAAGAAAAGCGGCGGTCCCATCTCACGTCCGCCATGGATTGGGATGGTCACGGTACGACCGTCGGCATGTTCCCATTGCTCATGGCTACCTGTTTGTCGTTTGAGAAAGAATCCGAGGGCGATGGCAACTCTTTGAAAATCTCGCGCTTTCGCGCTAGGCATTGACGATCTCGGTCGTATCGGCGGGAAGTGGGATACCCTTCTCGCGATAACCCTCCGAAACCATGTTGAAAACCTGAACGAGTTCAGCGAGAGCAGCCTCGCGAGTGTCCATCAACGCGTAGCAGCCGGGAATAGCGGGAATCTCGGCAACCCAAGCGCCGTCCTGACGATAGAGAACGATTTTGTAGTCTTCAAGTTTCATGACGCGCTCACAGTATAGGTCAAAAGCCCTGGGTTTGGCATGACCCTAATCATTTGCGAAAAGCAGATTCCTCGCTCCGCTCGGAATGACATTGCGGGTGCGTGTGAGGAGTCTTCCCTGTGCTTAGGAAACATCCGAAATTCGTCCTGTGGTGGATCCCCCGCCTGGATCATGGTTAACCATAACTACCCTCCCCTGGGGTTTTTTCGTAACTGCTCATTCTAAAGGAATTCAAACTGCTTGTTTTGTGTTGGTTTCGGAAGTGCTGATTCCACAGAGTTTAGGTGCGCGAATTTGCACTAAAATGGTGCAGACTCCACAAGTGTTGCGAGCAAAGAACTTAGAGTATGAGTTGGCACTAAAAGCAAAACGCCAACCGAAAAGTCGTTGGCGTTCCAGAAGCAATTCGTAGTATTACCTATCACTTACTATACAGCAGGTTGAACCTCTTGTCAAGGAAAGACAAGGGGTGTATCAGTTTTCGATGGAAATCCTGGGCGACACACCCAAGTAAGGAGCACGCATGTCAACAATTCACCTCCACGAGACAACCACATTGACACCGGAGCAGTACGTCGCCGGGCTCACCGACTTCGGGCCTGGCCGCTCGAAGCTGTTTGGCAACAGCGCTGACGAGTACCTCAAGGTGCATCACCTGGGCCAATCAGAAGCTGATGTGACGGAAGGCTCGGGCGGCATCTGGGAACGGCTGCACTACGACTGGTCCGATCCCAACCGGGTCGTCCTTACGACAACAGACTCCAATACATGGGGAGGCGCGTCGGGCCATACCTACACCTTCGCACGTCGGCCCGACGGCATGACCGACATTGACGTGGTCGTGGTGCGCGACGGCAAGAACCTAAAGGGGTGGGTACTCGGCTTTGTGCTCGGAACCATCGGGAAGGGCGTTTTGGAAAAGGCATTTATTAACTCCGTCAAGGCCATTGAAGCCCGGAACGGCACGGCGAGAGAGGGACTTTCTCGAGCGATGAGCGCGTAGCCCTGATTTGCCTGGCTAATCGGGCTTATGGTGAAGCGGGACAGGCGGACCGATTTCCTGACGTCGGATTACCGGTGATCAAACTCAGCCAAAGTTTCAGGCAAAATAATTCGGAAGCTTCCCGTTTGTCCCGGGGTTTCCGATAATCCGACTATCAGAAGTTGACTCTCTGGCGGTCAACAGCGAGGGAATCCCCGCGAATCTTTGTCGCGCGGCTCTAAACTGGAACCGAACCAAATTGCCAGCAATTTCGAAGCTGATCAAAACGCATGAAAACCGTTTGGTACGCCATCAACATCGCTTTGGTCGCACTTGCTTTGCGGGGCGGCTATATCTCCCTATCGCCTGAGAATCTACGAAACAAGAATCCAGATCTGATTTTCTGCAGCTTAATCCTTTTGGTGACGCCATTGTTCGCCCTATTGAGCGTAAACTACTCGATTCGGCGTTGGAACCAAAGCAGGCTTGATCGCCCCTCATTGAGCAGGAACCCTCTGAATTGGTGGAAGGACCCTCTACAGTCTCTATTCATTTCTACATGCGTCATGGGATCAATGGCAGTCGGCGGTGCCCTGCAACATCCCGCTATCGGTTCGGTTGGGTTCTGGATGGTCGGAACTTACACCAGCTTTGCTCTCGGACTCTCCGTCGGTCAGATTCTTGTTTACCGTATATATCGTAAAAACATCAGCACAGCCTAATGCTGGATTCTGCAGTTAGTGCAAGCTGGCGGCGACTGACGTTCTACCCTTGGCTGGATGCGGGCTGAACGCGGCAAAAAAATAGAAAAAACCTCTTGACACGTATTCTAGTGTTATAGTCAACTATAACAGTAAATCGCATTCGAGAAAATCTCGTGTTTGACTACATTAGCGAGAGCCTCGGGGCGGAAAGTACGGAATCTTGAGGAGAAAGAACATGAAATCCATTTGCCTTATGTTGTTTGTGGCTCTGATGTCGCTCACCACTGTGGCCTTCGCGCAGCATGACGCGCACAAGGCCACCGACCAAGTTGCGTCGCCGGAGGCACAGAAGTCTTTCGACACAATGAAGAGCCTGGCAGGAAACTGGGAAGGGGCGGTGACCGTCGACCCTCCGCAGCCCGAAATGTCAGACGGCAAACCCTTGCACATCTCGATGCGCGTGACATCCAGGGGAAACGCGCTCGTACATGAAATGCAGGAAGCAGGAACCCCGCTCGACGCGACTAAGTACGACCATCCGGTCACGATGTTTTATGTGGACAGCGGCCGTCTCACGCTGGTTCATTATTGCGACGCCGGAAACCGGCCGCGCATGATTGCCCGGCCCTCGGCGGACGGAAAGTCCCTGGAATTCGATTTTTCCGACATTTCCGGCAGCACAAACTACGGACACATGCACCATGCAGTTTTCACCTTCATCGACTCCAATCACCACATCGAGGACTGGACGTATATGATGCCAGGGGACAAGCCTGTCCACGCGCACTTCGACTTGAAGCGGACAGAGTGACGGACGAAGTCGCTGGGAACGCGAACTGGAAACCCAAATGGACCGTGAGTGGAATGACAGTCAGCCGATCTACCGCCAGCTTCGCGACCGCGTGGTCGCGATGATTCTGGATGGCGTTCTCAAGGAAGGCGATCCGCTGCCTTCCGTGCGCAATGTCGCGGCTGAATATCGGGTTAATCCACTTACGGTCCTCAAGGGCTATCAACAACTGGTGGACGAAGGACTGATTGAGTCCAAGCGAGGCTTAGGCATGTTCGTCAATGCCGGCGCGCGCAAACTATTGCTCAAGGCAGAACGGCAGAAGTTCCTGGGAGAAGAGTGGCCAAGGGTCCGTGCAACCATCGAGCGGCTCGGGCTTACGGCGACCGAGCTGTTGAACGGCGCAACCCACCCAACCCAACATCCATCTCTCGATGACGCGCAGGGAAAACCCGCCGGGTCCAATCCCGCGAAGAAGGAGCGTTAAGGCCATGGCATGTATAGAAGCCCGCGGGTTACGCAAGACCTTCGGTGCAACCACCGCGCTTGATGGCGTCGACCTGCGGGTGGAAGAAGGGCGGATTCTCGGAATCATCGGTCCCAACGGCGCCGGCAAGACCACCGCGCTCAACGCGATGCTCGGCCTCACGGCATACGAAGGAGAGCTGAGGGTACTTGGACGCGACCCGTGGAGCGAGCGCGATCAACTGATGCGGGATGTGTGCTTTATTTCTGACGTTGCCGTGCTGCCGCGATGGGCGCGGGTTTCGCAGCTGCTGGAGTACATCGCCGGTGTGCATCCGCGATTCGATCGGGCGAAGGCGGAAGCTTTTCTGGCGAAAACCAGCATCCAGCTTGCGAACAAGGTGAGGAATTTGTCGAAGGGCATGGTAACGCAACTGCACCTCGCTCTGGTCATGGCCATTGATGCCAGATTGCTGGTGCTGGACGAACCGACACTAGGCCTCGACATCCTGTATCGCAAGCAGTTTTATGATTCTCTGCTGAACGACTATTTCGATCGAAGCCGTACGATCGTGGTGACGACGCATCAGGTGGAAGAGATCGAGCATGTGCTCACCGACCTCATATTCATGAACCGCGGGCGCATCGTGTTCCAAAGCAGCATGGACGATTTTGAGTTGCGCTATCTGGAAGTGATGGTGCATCCGGAGAAGGCCGCAGCAGCGCGGGCGCTCAAGCCGGTGCAGGAGCGCCAAGTGTTCGGTGGAAGTATCCTGTTGTTCGATGGTGTGGATCGCCAGCAACTCGCGGGGCTGGGTGAGGTCCGCAGTCCAAGCATCGCCGATTTGTTCGTTGCTGTGATGGGCGCGCAAAGCGGCCAGGCACAAGGAGCGGGTAGATGAGTACTGGGTCGAATGCGATGTCTGAATCCTTACAGGCCCAGAGCGTGGCGCCTGTGGCCTTCCCGGCGACTCGGACCTTCTATTGGTCGGTGCGACGTGAATTATGGGAGAACCGCTCGATCTACATTGCGCCATTGGCCGTCGCCGCGGTGGCTCTATTCGCCTTCTCGGTGAGCGCGATCGCTGGCATCTGGGAGAAGGCACTAAGGCTCAATCTGACGCACCCGAGTGAAGCGGTCGCCCAGCCTTACGACATCGCAGCGGGTCTGATGATGCTCACATGTATTGTCGTGAGCGTGTTCTATTGTGTCGATGCGCTGCACTCCGAGCGGCGCGATCGCAGCATTCTGTTCTGGAAGTCGCTGCCGGTATCCGATCTCACTACGGTGCTTGCGAAGGTGAGCATTTGCCTGGTCGTTCTGCCGCTACTAACCTTTGCGATCATCGTCGCCATGCAGTCGATTATGTTGCTGTTGAGCAGCTTAATACTATTGGTGAGAGGTCAGAGTGTGGCGGCGCTGTGGACGGAATTATCGTTCTTCCGGATGTCCATGCTGACGCTCTATCACATTTTGACGGCGCATGCGCTCTGGCCTTTGCCAATCTATTGCTGGCTTCTTCTGGTATCCGGATGGGCGCGACGCGCGACTTTTCTATGGGCTGTATTGCCGCTGGTCGCCATTGGCGGCGTTGAACTCATCGTGTTCCATACCTGGCATTTCGCAGCCTTGGTGGGGTCGCGATTGATCGGAGACGCGCCAGCCTTTGACTCCCCGGACAATATGTTCCCTTCGGGGCCCATGACACATATCGCGGCAGGAACATTCCTCAGCAGTCCGGGGCTGTGGATCGGTCTGGTCGTCGCAGCAGCATTCATCGCCGCGGCTGTGCGGCTGCGCCGCTACCAAGGGCCCATCTAGGTTCGCGTCGCGAACTAGGCGCGCTGCGGCGTTGGACGTAAACTCTGTTCATGGTGTTCACTAAACGACTGCGCGAGGGGATACGGCGCGGGGAGATCACTTGCAGTGTGCGGATCTGGATGAGTGCCCGCGTCCGAGTAGGCGGGCGATACCGGATGGAGGAAGGCGAGATTGAAGTCGATTCGATTGAGCCGATCGGGTTTCCAGATATTACGCCTCAGCTGGCGCGGGAGTCTGGATTCCTTGGCGTGTTGGACTTGCTCAAGGTGGCGAAACATGGCCGAGGCGAGAATATTTATTTGATCCGGTTCCACTATGTGCGACCGCGCGGCAAGCGAAAGGATCGGCGCAAGCTGAAGCCGCAACGCCGTGTAGTTAAGTAAAAAAAGCCGACTGAGTATTGGGAAACGTTCCGTCTGTCCGCGGGTTCAAAGGTGGCGAAACATGGCCGGGGTGAGAATATTTATTTAGTCCGGTTCCATTATGTGTATGTGCGGCGGCGGCTGGTTGGCCTGGGGCGGTCCGCGACTCATTTGGGGTTCTGGCATCGAGTGCGGGCAAAAGATTGTTTGCATCCGCGCCCGGAGCTATGCTGTTGGCTGCTGGCGGCGGAGAATGGGGCCCTCGGAATGAGCACGTTCCAGTGGTCTGTATCCGTTTGCCTGTTGTTGGCCTTTTCTATTCTTCCGCAGATAGACCTGAAAGAGCCCCATCCGTTCAATAACGGAGCGAATCTAGAACTCCAAACGCAGGATTCGCAATCGAAGGATGCGAGTTCCAGCCATGCCATGTCCGCTGGAGTCATGGGGCGAGTGGTACGCGCAGACACGGGCGAGCCGGTTGAGCGTGCTCTCGCGCATCTCAGCTGGCTCGGCGTCGGGAGCGGCGAGTTATCGCAACGAACCGACCCTGACGGGCGATTTGTCTTCGAGCGCGTTGAGCCAGGCGAATACGAATTGCTCATCTGCCGAACTGGCTTCGTTTGTCAGATGTTCGGGGGAGAGTCAGTGAAGGCGGGCCAGAACCTCGATACAAGGGATATAAAGCTCACGCCCAGTTTAGAGGTCATTTCGGCGAAGGACGACGCATTTGATGCGGTGTATGCGGACCAGAGAGTGCACATGGGTTTCGGACCTACGAGCTTTTCGGCAAATGGCAAGCTGTTCGCATTTTCCGTAGGAGGCATGACGACAGGCGACCCCGTGGATGTGTGGAGCTACGATTTGGAGGCGGGTAGCCTGACGCTGATAGCACAGACTGAAGAAGAGAAAAAGCAGCATTGGAGCATCCTGGACCTTGCTTGGGGCAAGGAGGGAACTCTATACATCCATGCCGAAAACAGGGTTGGTCCAGCCAGGCCCGCGTTTCTCGCTGCGACGAGCGCGGGCGCCAAGGTTATCGGCGCGTTCCCGGGGGACGTAGGAATTGGCCCGACCGCTTTATTTGACGTCTCATCGGAGAGGTTGTGCAGGGGCTACGCGTTTACGCTTACGGCGCGTCGAAGGGATGGGACAGATTCGTTTGAGATCGCAGAGATTACCCGAAACTTCGTCTACGATGCAGAGGATTCGCTCGTTCTCTATCCGGAGGGCGGCATTGTGGAGTTTGATCTCAACACGCGGCGATCGCGAAAGATTGCGGTTCCTATCGAGCCACTCATTCTTTTGGATTATATAAAAACCGGGAACAGTCTTATGGTCGCCTATGTAACACGCGGCGCTTGCGAGCCAGAACCGTCCGCGCATGGAGAAGAGGAGTGGGTGAAGATAAATCTTTCTCGAAACGTGGCGCTCCGGCGACAGCCTACGGTGTCGCACATTTGTTTTGTGAAGGTTCGCTAGCGGGCCGCGGGGCAAGCGAAAAGGTCGGCGTAAATCTGGCTAGAACGTCGGATGGATTTTGCGTGGTATGGGACGATGTTCGCGCCTATATTCTGCGTTCTGCTCATTAAGAGTTAGCGCCCAGTCTGTGGCACGCGGCATCTAACCTCCGAAATCTGTGGTGATGGCGGACGTTAAATTGTTTGGGGGAATAGCTATGACTGAATCTTCCGATCTGCGGATGACGAGGATTCCGCTCAGCAACGGAGCCGGCCGTATCCCGGCACTCGGCTTTGGCACCTTGATTCCGGACGCTGCCGTGACGATAACTGCGACAAGGGATGCGCTGGAAGCCGGGTTTCGACACTTCGATTGCGCGGAACGATACGGGAACGAGCGCGAGGTTGGCAAGGCTTTGAAGGAAGGACTCGCCGCTGGAGGGATTGCGCGTGGGGACATTTTTGTTACCACAAAGCTGTGGAACTCCAATCACCGGCCTGCGCGTGTCGAACCAGCTTTTGAGGCTAGCCTGGAAAGACTGGGGCTCAACTATCTGGATCTCTATCTCATTCACACTCCCTTTGCGTTTCAACCGGGGGACGACCAGGATCCGCGGGATCAGGACGGCAATGTACTTTACGACCACGGCGTGACTTTGCTTGATACCTGGCGGGCGATGGAAAGTCTCGTGGATCATGGCAAATGCCGGGCCGTCGGACTTTCTGACATCGCTTTAGACGAACTGAAGCCCATCTACGAATCAGCGAGAATCACGCCAGCCGTGGTCCAAGTGGAATCGCATCCGTATCTGCCGGAAACGGAGCTGTTGCAATTCTGCAAGGAGAAGGGCGTTGTGCTTTTGGCTTTCGCGCCGTTAGGCCACGGAATGAAGCCGGGGCTGCTCGAGGATCCAGTGATTTCGGGTATCGCCGCGCGAGTTGGAAAGACCGCGGCGCAGGTGCTGTTGGCTTGGGCGGTGCAGCGCGGCACGGCGTTGCTTACCACGCCCAGGAGTGCGGAGCGCGCAAGAGAGAATTTCGACATCTCGCCCCTTCCTGCAGACGCACTGGACGAAATCAATCGAATTCAGATCAGGCAGAGGCTGAATCCAGTGGTGAAGACGGGCGTTCCGGGTTTTATTCCACAGGCGAAATGAACGATTGTGGTGGCGCAGCATGTTGTGCCGGTACAAAGAGGGCACGATGTATCGTGCCCCTACCAAGCACTCAAGGTTCTAGGGGGGTTGGACTTGGCTTACGTGGCTAGCCGTTTTCGACGCGGGACTTTATGTCGGAGTAGGCCGCATCGATTAGGCTGCTGAGCGCTGCCGCGTTTGTGGGCATTCCCGGTTTCAGCTTTACATGACGCATGTACTTGCCGGTGCCTTGCAACAGGTGGGCGGAATCGGGGAGTGATGCCCCTTGGAAGAAGCCTACGTTTACGTGGGAGGTGAAGACGTTTACGTAGGCGAAGGGAGCGTCTCCCAGGCAGGCTACCGGACAGCCGTCGTGCACGAGCTCGCGGACTTCGTCGCCGCACTTCCGCATGACCTCAAACCACCGATGTGCGATGGCTCCCAATTCACCAGCATGTTGTTTCATCCAGGCGTCGATGGCGGGATCGCGCTCGACAGCGCCGTTGAATCGTAGTAGGTCTGTTTTCATATTTTGGACAGAGCCCAGCGTTCAAAATCCGAGTTGGCGCCCGATGGCTGAGAAGAAACGCGCTATTGGATTGCGGCGTTGAGCGCGTGATGGGATTAGGGACACAACGGGTAGAGGAGGCGGAGGAACTGGTGGAACTAGCTTGTCCTCGGACATTGACATTTCCGTTTCAACCGGCTGAGCAACGTTAAGGGGGCCGTTACTGAGGACGTAGGAGGGTTCAAAATGCGCCTTGACCGGCTTGCCATCAATCACCAGCAACCTCAGCGCGAACGAGCGCCGTCCCGGAGTGACAGACACGACCCAGCCATGGTCTTCGACTCCGGGTCCGCTTATATCTAGTTGGTACCTACCATCAAGCTGACCGTCGAAGCGGACGTGACCACTCGAATCCGTAAAAGCAGTTTTAACTCCTCTTTGGCTATCTAGATCGGTCAGGTTCACGCTCACGTCAGAAATCCCCTCTTCATTCACCCCTGAGATCTCAAGCTCCACGGCTTTCGCCGCTTTGAGTTGCTGCGACCAAGAGTGCGGCGGGGCATCCTGCGCGGCGACAGGGCTCAATCCGATTGCCGTCGCCAACGCCACTCCCGCTGCTCGAATCTTGGCTGACATATTCGTTCAATATACTCGATTCAAGTACCAATCAAAACCGTAACCGGAGATCGACCCACAACCCAACGGAAAAAAGGGAAGCACTTCCAAGGGGAAGCGGATCAGTGGTTAGGAGGATTTGGATTTTTCGAGGGCTTCCGTTAGGGCGGGCATGATTTCGAAGATGTCGGCGACGGCGCCGTAGTCGGCGATTTCGAAGATGGGGGCGTTGGCGTCTTTGTTGATGGCGACGATGGTGCGTGCGCCTTTCATGCCGACGACGTGCTGGATGGCGCCGCTGATGCCGAGGGCGAGGTAGAGCTTTGGGGCGACGGTTTGGCCGGAGCTGCCGATTTGGCGCTCCATGGGGAGCCAGCCTTCGTCGCAGATGGGGCGAGAGGCGGCGATTTCTCCCCCGAGGGCTTTGGCGAGGGCTTCGGCTTGGGGAATATTTTCGGGGGCTTTGATGCCGCGGCCGATGGAGACGATGATGGGGGCTTGCGTGAGGTCGACGGCGGACTTGGCTTCTTTGAAGAGGTCGAGAGGCTTGGTGCGGATTTGATCGGGAGTTAGAGTGACGGCGAAGGCGTTGATGGGAGCTTTGCCGGACGGATGCGCGGTAAGGAGATCGGCGCGGAAGGCTCCGGATTGGAAGGAGGCGAACCACGGGGCGGCGCCTTGGAAGGTGACGTCGGCGGCGGTTTTGCCTTGGAACATTTGGCGGACGAAGATTAGTTTGCCGGATTCGTTGCGGTAGCCGATGCAGTCGCCGATCATGCCTTTGCCCAGGTTGGCGGCTAGTTTGGGGGCGAAATCGCGGACTTGGTAGGTGTGGGGAAAGAGGACCAGGTCGGGATTGGCGGATTCGATGACTTGTTTTAGAGCGATGCAAAAACCGTCGGGTGTGTAGGCTTCTAGCAGGTCGTGCTCGATTACGAGGACTTCGGCTATGTTTTTTGTGGCTAGTTCGTCGGCGAATGTGGAGATGCCTTTGCCGATGACCGCGGCGCTGATCGTGGAGCTAGTGTCCGTGGCGATTTGTTGGGCGGCGGCTAGGGTTTCGAAGCTGGCATTGTTCCATTTGCCTTGGCGGAGTTCGGTGATGACCAGGATTTTCATTTATCACCTCAAGATTCAACTTCAAAAGCTGCCGGCAGGATGCCGGCGCTACAACTAAATGACCCGCGCTTCGAACTTTAGTTTTTCGACTAGCTTGGTGGCTACTTCTTTTGCTGTGCCTGTTAGGAATTCGGTCTTTTTGGTTTTTGTGGGGACGTAAATTTTTTCGATTTTCTGCGTGGACTCGTGATGGATGCCGAGGGATTCGCGGGTGGTGGTGGCAAGATCTTTTTTCTTGGCGGCCATGATGCCTTTTAGGGTGGCGTAGCGGACTTTGTTGATGCCGGATTGGATGGAGAGGACGGCGGGTAACGGGCACTCGATGTGTTGGAACCAGCCGGCTTCCAGTTCACGCTTGAGTTTGATTTTGTCGCCGGCGACCTCGATAGCCATGATCAGCGTGGCGTGGGGGCGATCGAGAAGTGCGGCGAGGAGGACGCCGGTTTGGCCGAAGCCGTGGTCGTCGCTTTGCAGGCCGGTGAGGACGAGGTCTGGATTTTCTTTTTTGATGGCCGCGGCCAGGGCTTTTGCAGAGCCAAGCGGATCGAGTTGCGCGAAATTGTCGTCTGCGATGTGGATGCCGCGGTCGGCGCCTTTGGCGAGGGCTTCCTTGATGGTTTGTTTGACACGTTCGGGGCCCATGGATAGGGCTATGACTTCGCCGCCGTGTTTTTCTTTGAGGCGGAGAGCTTCTTCAAGAGCGTAGCTGTCGGGTTCGTTCATTTCGAAGCCGATATCGGATTCTTTGATCCAGTTACCGGCGATGGAGAGTGGGGCGTCCTTTGCCGGAACCTGCTTGATACAGACGATGATGTTCACGAGATTAGTCCTTGTTGCTTGAATGTTGTCGAAGACCCACCCTCAAAAAACGAGGGCGGGGCAGCCGCAAGTTCATGTTTGATTTTCGTGGAATCATTATACCTGCTTACGATTGTTAGTGACTAACGGTTTCGATCGGTTCGAGATTGCCTGAGCCGATGGCGGCCTGAAGGCCGCCGCTACGACGGAATCGACCAACCGAAGACCCACCCTCAAAAAAGGAGAATGGGGCACCCGCACAGACTGAAGTCTGTGCTACTTACTTCCCGGACCAGCGCTTGAAAATCAGGGCGGCATTTGTGCCGCCGAAGCCGAAGGAATTCGAGAGCGCGTATTCGACGGAGGCTTTGCGGGCGACGTTTGGCACGTAGTCCAGGTCGCACTCGGGGTCGGGCGTTTCGAGATTGATGGTGGGCGGCAGGATTTGGTCGCGCAGCGCGAGGACGCTGATGCCGGCTTCGAGGCCGCCGGCGCCGCCGAGAAGATGGCCGGTCATGGATTTTGTCGAGCTGACAGGAACATTTTTCGCGTTGTCGCCAAAAACCCTCTTGAGGGCACGAGTTTCGATCAAATCACCGAGCGGCGTGGAAGTTCCATGAGCGTTTACGTAGCCGATGTCTTCCGGCACGAGCTTGGCATCCTTGATCGCTGCTCTCATGACGCGGTAGGCGCCGTCGCCGTCTGACGCGGGCTGGGTGATATGGTAGGCGTCGCCGGACATGCCGTAGCCCACAATTTCGGCGAGGATGGGGGCGTTGCGTTTTTGCGCATGCTCCAGCGATTCAAGGATCAGAATCCCTGCACCTTCGCCGACCACGAAACCGTCGCGGCCGGAGTCGAACGGCCTGCTGGCATGAGCAGGATCATCGTTGCGAGTGGAAAGAGCTTTCATGGAAGCAAAACCGCCGATACCCATCGGAGTGATGGTGGCTTCGGTGCCGCCGCAGATCATCATGTCCGCCGCGCCACGCTCAATGATTTTGAAAGAATCGCCGATGGCGTGCGCCGAGGCGGAGCAGGCAGTAGCGGTGGCGGAATTCGGGCCCTTTGCTCCATAACGAATGGAGATGTGGCCGGAAGCGAGATTGACGATGGCGGAGGGGATGAAAAAGGGAGAGATCTTGCCGGGCCCGCCCTGGACTAATTTCAGGTGCTCGCGTTCGATGATATCGAATCCGCCGATGCCGGAAGAGACGTAGACGCCTACTTCGTTTAGATCAGAATCCTCGGGCTTCCAGTTGGCGGATTTTATGGCGAAGTCCGCTCCAGCGAGAGCCACCTGGATGAAGCGGCCCATTTTTTTCAGTTCTTTTTTTTCGATCCATAGGAAAGGATCGAAGTTTTTTATTTCGCCGGCGATTTTGCAGTCAAAACCGGTGGTATCGAACTGCGTAACATGGCCAACGCCGCTGTGGCCAGCGACGAGGTTTTTCCAAGATTCCTCCGTGCCGATGCCCAGCGCGCAGACCAGTCCAACACCCGTAACGACTACCCGGTGAGTCAAGTCCTTGATGCTCCCTGTTGAGGTGATAATTTCGTGGCTTACTTTCCCTTGGCGTGCTTATCGATGTACTCGACGGCGTCCTTCACCGTGGTCATCTTTTCGGCGTCTTCGTCGGGAACTTCGATTCCGAAAGCTTCCTCAAACGCCATGACTAATTCGACCTGGTCGAGAGAATCCGCACCGAGGTCGTCCACGAAGGACGCTGTCGGCGTCACTTCGGCTTCATCGACGCCGAGTTGCTCGACGATAATTTGTTTTACGCGTTCTTCCACACTGGCCATTCCGGTGTCCTCCGCGATTTGCTATCGCTTATTGTGCAACGACGTACACTAACATTTCGTGGGCCCAAACGCCGCCCTACAGGTTCGAATTTCCTCTATCAGGCAACCTGCCCATTCTAGTCAGCCCTTGCAGCAAGGTCAACTTTGCGGCCCTACTTGTCCAGCTTCTCTAACACCTCTTCAATAGCCATTACCAGTTGCACTCGATCTAGGGAATCACCGCGTTCGCGCATCGCTTCAACATTCTCTTCGCTTGTCTCCAAGTGCCTTGCGACGAGTTCCCTCAGCCGTGGCCAGTCAGGAATCAGTTTCAGATCTCGATGTTCAATCATTTCAAAACCTAAGCTCTCACATCACGCCAGGTAGAGGCCGCCGTTGACGTCGAGGACGTGGCCGGTGATGTAGGCGGCTTCGTCGCTCGCAAGGAAAACGATGGCGCTGGCTACGTCCCGGCTTGTGCCCATGCGTCCCAGAGGGATGCGATTCTTCAATTCGTCTTTCACTTTGTCGGTGAGGACGTCGGTCATGGGGGTGGCGATGAAGCCGGGGGCTATGGCGTTTACCGTGATGTTGCGCGAGGCAATTTCGATGGCGATGGCTTTGGTTAGACCGACGAGGCCGGCTTTGGCGGCGACGTAGTTGGCTTGGCCTGCGTTGCCCATTTCGGCCACGACGCTGGCGATATTGATGATGCGGCCGGCGCGGGCTCGCATCATCGTCGAGAGCGCCTGCTGGATGCAGAGGTGGGCGCCGGTCAGGTTGGTGCGAATGACGGCGTCCCAGTCTTCCAGCTTCATGCGGAGGGCCAGGCCGTCGCGGGTGATGGCGGCGTTGTTGACGAGAATGTCGAGGCGGGCGAATTTTTCGAGAGTTTGTTTGAAGCCGGATTTGATCTGATCGGGATCGGCCACGTCCATTTTTATTGCGATGGCTTCGCCACCGATGGCCAGGATGTCGGTGACGAGGGCGGTGAGTTTTTCTTCGTTACGTGCGGCAACGGCGACTTTCGCGCCCGCTTGAGCGAGGGCGAGGGCGGTTTCGCGGCCGATGCCTTGGCTCGCGCCGGTGACTAGGGCTACTTTGTCTTTTAGGCTGAACATCCTATTTTTCCTGGCTCACCTTTTACTGGATTGAAGACTTAACCCCAAGACCCACCCTCAAAGAACGAGGGTGGGGCACCCTTCTTGGCTGGCGCCGGTAACTAGGGCGACTTTGTCTTTTAGGCTGAACATCTTTTTTCCTGGCTCACCTTTTACTGGATTGAAGACTTAACCCCAAGACCCACCCTCAAAAACCGAGGGTGGGGCACCCTTCTTCTGGTTACGGCCTGGGCCATTTGGATATGTCCAGCAAACTCATTCGACCGTGCACAGACTGAAGTCTGTGCTACGTCACGCGGCATCGGAACGGGCGCCGGCGATTTTTTCTACCGTGGTGGCTAAACTTTTTTCGTCTTCGACGTTGAGCGTGGCGGCGGAGCGCTCGATCTGGCGCAGGAGGCCGGATAGGACGCGGCCCGGGCCGACTTCCACGAACGTGTTTACGCCTTCGTCGATCAGAAGGCGGATGGATTCTTCCCATCGGACGGGCATGGTGACTTGGCGAATGAGGGCTTCGCGGGCCTCGTCGCCGGTGGAGATGGTGTCGGCGTCGACGTTGGTTATCAGGGGCACGGATAAATTTGAAAAGCTCGTGTGCTTCAAATCTTCGGCCAGGCGCTCTTGCGCGGGCAGCATGAGCGCGGAATGGAACGGGGCGGAGACGGGCAGGATTACGGCGCGTTTCGCACCGAGTTGCGAGGCGATTTCCACGGCGCGCTTGACGGCGGCGGCATGGCCGGAGATTACGGTTTGCTCGGGAGAGTTTAGATTCGCGGCCGAGCAAATCTCGCCATTTGAGGCGCGTTTGCAGGCATCCGCAACTACCGCGGGCGAAAGGCCCATGATGGCGGCCATCGCGCCTACACCTGGAGGGACGGCTTCCTGCATGTAGGTGCCGCGCTTGCGAACTAGCTGGACGGCATCGCAGAATTTCAGCGCGCCGGCGGCTACCAAGGCGGAATATTCGCCCAGGCTATGACCTGCTACAAAATCGGGAGCGAGGCCCTTTTCCGCGAGGACTCGAGAGACGGCAACAGAGCAGGTAAGGATGGCGGGCTGGGTGTTGGCGGTGAGCTTCAGCTCGTCTTCGGTGCCCTCAAAGCAGATTTTGGAGATGGCGAAACCGAGGGCTCTATCGGCCTCGTCGAAAACCGCGCGGGCTGCGGGATATTTTTCCGCAAGTTCCTTGCCCATGCCGGGGTATTGTGAAGCTTGACCCGGAAATACAAATGCGACTTTGCCCATCGTCAATTCCTCTCCTGAAGCGTCATCCGAGGACGCTCGCAGCCGAGAGCTCCTGTTCGATTTTTTCGTTGATTCGAGCGCGGGCCAGGCCCGCGGCTACGCGGATGGCGTTTTTTATGGCCTTGGCATTCGAACGGCCGTGCCCGATGACGCAAACGCCGCGCACGCCCAAAAGAGGCGCGCCGCCGTACTCCGTGTAATCAATCGTCTTCCTCAGCCCCTTAAGTGCGCCGCGTGAGAACAAAAATCCAACCTGGGAAGCGAGCGAGCTTTGGATCGATTTTTTCAGCAAGCCGAAAATCTGGACGGCGAGGCCTTCGCAGATTTTCAGCGCGATATTGCCAACGAAACCGTCGCTCACGATGACGTCCACGTTTCCAGAGAAAAGATCTCCGCCTTCGACATTGCCAACAAAATGGACCGGGCTCTTTTTCAGGCGCGTGTAAACCTCGCGCGTGAGTTCATTGCCCTTCATCTCTTCCTCGCCGACAGACAAAAGGCCGACGCGGGGGCGGCGATTGCCAAAGGTCGCTCGATAATAGATTTCGCCCATCACCGCGAATTGCACCAGGTGCTCAGGCTTGGAATCGACGTTTGCACCGACATCCAGCAGCACGGAAACTCCGCCCTTGGCATTCGGGAAAGGCGCAGCAAGAGCAACGCGATCTACGGATTCCAGAGTGCCTAGCAAAAATCTCGCAACGGTCATTACCGCTCCGGTATTGCCGGCGCTAACCAGGCCATCGGCCTTGGCTTCGCGCACCAGACGAGCGGCAACATGAACCGAACTGTCTTTCTTCCGGCGAAAGGCCTGCGCCGGGTGATCTTCCATGGCGATCACTTCGCTTGCCGGGATAATGTCGATCGGCAAGTTCGGAGCGGCATGCTTAGCCAGCTCTGCGCGCACCACATGGGGCTGACCGACGAGCATTACGCGTACGCCCAGTTCGCGGGCAGCCAGTACACTGCCTTCAACCTCGGGGCGGGGCGCGTTGTCTCCGCCCATGGCGTCAACAGCGATTGTGATCATCGGATTTATCCGACTGCTTTACCGGGCCGCCAGTTCTTGGACGGGACGCAGCAGAAAAAAGCGGCGTCAGGCCGACTTATCTTGCACGGCGCGGCCTTTATAGAAGCCGCAGTGGGGACACGCCTGATGCGGCTGCTTGGTTTCGTGGCAATTCGGGCATTCGCCAAGGGGCGGCTTCTCGAGAAAATCATGGGCTCGCCTGGTGCTCGTCCGTCGCTTCGAATGCCGTCTTTTTGGGTTAGGCATAGCAATACTCCTCGTTCCCGCCTC
>Ga0074044_10000194_pt1 | contig 60564 bp, 61 predicted proteins | sample BogForMeECP23OM1_FD_94443 | JGI IMG/M metagenome (GOLD analysis project Ga0074044, IMG submission 94443) | Bog forest soil microbial communities from Calvert Island, British Columbia, Canada - Bog Forest MetaG ECP23OM1 | ecosystem: Environmental > Terrestrial > Soil > Wetlands ...
GCGACGAGATCGAGTTGAAGGCGGTCGAGCGGCTGGTCGGCAATGAGGGCGGACACATCGCGATGTCGTCGACCAAATCCTCGATTGGGCATCTCCTCGGCGCCGCCGGCGCGGTCGAGGCGGTGATTTGCCTGATGGCCCTGCGCGAACAATGGCTGCCGGCGCAGGCGGCGTTTGAAACTCCCGACCCGGCCTGCAACTTTCCCATCGTACGCCAGCCCCGGGACGCGCAGGTGAAGGTCGCCCTGTCCAACTCGTTCGGCTTCGGCGGCGTCAATGCAACCCTGATTTTGCGGAGGTGGGCATGAGCCGGGTTTTTGTTTGCGGACTCGGGGCCGTTTCCCCGGCCGGCTGGAATGTCGCCGCCCTGCGAACGGCGCTGGACCGGGGTGAACCGCTGCCGGTTCAACCGTTGGAACGCCCCGGCGGGGACAAATCCCTCCGCGCGCGGCTGGTGCCGGCTCCGGCCACGCGTCCCGGATTTCTGGCGCATCCCCGCCTGCGGCGGACGAGTCCGATCACGCATTACACGGCGGCGGCCACACTGGACGCGGTGGCCGGTTTGCGGGCGCTCCGGGCTGAAAAAATCCGGCTGGGCCTGGTGGTCTGCCAGCAGGCCGGTTGTGTGCATTACTCCTGCCGGTTCTTTGATGAAGTCCTGAAGGACCCCGCGACCGCCAGTCCGCTGCTGTTTCCCGAAACGGTTTACGCCGCTCCGGCCAGCCACGTCGCGGCGCTCCTGGAAAATGTTACGCTCGCCGATACGCTCGTGGGCGATCCGGCTTCGTTCCTGCAGGGAGTGGCCCTCGGCATCCGGTGGCTGGAGGAGAAGACCGTGGACGCGTGCCTCGTCATCGGGGCGGAAGAAACCAACTGGATCCTCGCGGACGCGCTCCGGCACATTGATCGCCACGCCGTCATCACCGGCGGCGCCGGGGCGATATGCCTGAGCCTTAATCCGGCGTTGTCCCTGGGTGTTGAGCTGGAGACAATCACCGACGCGCATTCCTACACCGCTTCCACAAATCGAATGCAATCCGCCCAGGCAATGCGTGAACAGTTGCCCGCCAGTTCCGCCGGGGAACTTCTTTGTGATGGTCTGAGTGACAGCCCCCGTGCCGATGCCGCCGAACGGGACGCTTGGGTTGATTGGGCCGGCCCGCGCCTGAGTCCCAAGCGGGTGCTTGGTGAAGGTTTGATGGCCGCCGCCGCGTGGCAATGTGTGGCTGCTTGCGACCTGCTCTCAGCGGGACGCTATCCGGCGGCCAGCATCAGCCTGGTCGGCTCCAATCAACAGGCGATGGGAGCGCGCTTCAAACAGGACGGACGCAAAGGGCACTATCCCAACTCCCTCGCCCCGCCCAAGCGGGGAGAGGGTTGGGGCGAGGGGATTTGATCTTGGAAACAACGGGCTCCTCACCCCGGCCCTCTCCTCCTTTTGGGAGGAGAGGGAGAAAAACTGGGCAGTGCGCGGATGCTCCCAAACAGGACGGTCCGGGCATTTAGGATTTGTCGCCCGTCACCAGAGCAGGCAACATGATGCCATGAGCTTGCGCGTTATTTTGATTACCGGTGCCAATGGCGGCCTCGGTCGGGCGACCGCGCAAGCCTTTCTCCAAGAATCGCCAGACAATCACATCTGGCTGGGTGTTAATACCCATCGTGAGCAGGCTGACAAACTGGCCAATGAGAATCCCGGCCGTTGTTTTTGCGTTTCGCTGGACGTGACCCGGCCGGATTCCTGGAAACAGGCGGTGGCTGAAATCCTTGCCCGCCACAATCGTTTGGACGTGCTGGTGAACAATGCCGGCAGTCACCAGGATGCCTTGCTGGCCATGATGCCGCCGGATTCCTGGCAGCGGGTGCTCGCGACCAATCTCGACGGGGTTTTTCACGGCTGCCAGGCCGTGCTGCCAACCATGATCAGCCAGCGCGGTGGACGGATCATCAATATCGCATCGTTGAGCGCGTTGCTGGCGCCCGCCGGCCAGACCAACTATGCGGCCGCCAAGGCCGGGGTGGTGGCCCTGACCCAATCGCTGGCCAAAGAGGTGGCCCGGATCGGCATCACCGTCAACGCGGTCTGCCCGGGTTATGTGGACACGGAGGCGCTTGCGGTCATGGGCGAAGTTGAGCGCCAGCGCGCCCTGGAGCGGATTCCCATGCGGCGTTTTGGGCAGCCAGGCGAAGTTGCCGCGGCGATCCGCTTTTTGGCTTGCGCCGAGGCGGGGTACATCACAGGCTCCACGGTTAAAATTGACGGCGGAATCTTCTAATGAACAACCCGGCGGAACTCAAAACCCAAATCAAACACCTGCTGGTGGAGAACCTCATGCTCCAATCCAAGGCGGAGGAAATTGCGGACGACCTGCCGCTTTTTGGTCCCGGCAGTTTGGGTTTGGATTCGGTTGATGCACTCCAGATCGTTGTGGCGCTCGATAAAAATTATGGGTTGAAAATCCCGGATCCCGAAGCGGCCAAAAAAGTCCTGCAGAGTGTCAATACCATCGTGGCTGCGCTGGAACAGCGTTTGTCTGGTCAACCTCACTGAAGTCATACCAATTCCCAGAGACAATCGGTGCAATGGGTGGGGCGGCGCTGCTGCGCCGCCGGGGATGATGGCCGCGCAGCAGCACGGCCCTACCGTCTGAAAGCGTAGGGCCGCATTGGGCGCGCGTAAAACCGGCTTTTCAAAAACAGCATGGAGGCTCTGAATTCCATGAATTGTTATACTCCGAAAGCGTCCGGGAAAGTGCTTTACACCCCGGCTGTGAATAACTACCATGCCACATTCTAATTAAATATGGAAGCGAAGTCGAAGACGATTGACCAATTTAAATTGCACGGCAAGGACACGGGTTCGGCGGACGTGCAGGTTGCGCTGCTGACCCAGCGGATCAACCATCTGACCGAACATTTGCAGACGAACAAAAAGGACCACAGCTCGCGCCGCGGGCTGCTGATGATGGTCGGCCAGCGCCGGCGTCTGCTCGAATACCTGCAAACCACAGATTTGAACCGCTATCAGGCGGTCACGAAGAAATTGAAGCTGCGCCACTGAATTTGCGGAGGTGCGGCTTTTATTTTTCAGCCGGCCGCCTTTCGCTCTCGAATTTGAGCCGGAAACGCGAACGGCTCGATTCTCAAACCGAAATCATCGCGAATAAAAAATCCGTTGCCCCTGGGAAATTTCAATCAGCTCCGAAAGCGTTCGGAGTTCACTGAAGTTCCTCCGGTGGCAATGGGCCAGTTCATATGCCAGAAAAAATCACCGCCCAGGTGGGCGACAAACAAATCATCATTGAAACCGGAAAACTCGCCAAACAGGCGGACGGCGCGGTCACCATCCAGCTCGGCGAAACCATCGTCATCGTGGCGTCCGTCGCCGCCACCAAGGCCAAGGAAGGCCAGGACTTTTTCCCCCTGACCGTTGACTATCGCGAAAAAGCCGCGGCCGCGGGCATGTTCCCCGGCGGTTACTTCAAGCGCGAAGGCCGTCCGACGGAAAAAGAAATTCTCACCTGCCGGCTTGCCGACCGTCCCATTCGCCCGCTCTTTCCCAAGGGCTGGTACAACGAAGTTCAGGTGCAAACCGTCGTCCTCAGCGCCGACGGCCAGAACGACCCCGACATTCTCAGCATCATCGGCGCGTCCGCCTCGCTGATGGTCAGCGACATTCCCTGGGACGGTCCGCTCGGCGCCGTGCGCGTTGGGCGCATCAAAGGCCAGTTCATCGCTAATCCGACGCATGCCGAACAGGCCGAAAGCGACCTCGACCTCGTCTATGTCGGCAACACGGATGATATTGTGATGTATGAAGGTTCGGCCAAGGAGATTACCGAAGCCGACTTCAATGCCGCGTTGAAATACGCGCACGAAGTCATCCAGCCGCTCATCGCCGCGCAAAAGGAGCTCGTCGCCAGGGCCGGCAAGAAGAAACGCGAAATCACGCTCAACATCGTCCCCGACGAAATTCTTCAGGAAGCCAAGAAGCTCGCCGGCGATCGTTTTGTGCCGGCGTTGCTCACGCCCGGCAAACTCGCCCGCGAAGCCGCCTGCAACGCCATCCAGGTGGAAGTCGGCGCCAAACTCGTTGAAAAATTCGGCGCGGAAAAAGTCACGGACTTTGTCATCAACGACGCGTTTTACTACATCCAGAAGGAAGCCGTCCGCGGTTTGATTTTGAACCACGGCAAACGTCTCGACGGCCGCGCCTTTGATGTCGTGCGCCCGATTTCAAGCGAAGTCGGCATTTTACCGCGCGCCCATGGTTCGGCGTTGTTCTGCCGGGGCGAAACCCAGGCCCTCACGCTGGCCACGCTGGGCACCGGCGATGACACGCAGGAATTTGATTCCTACACCGGCGGCGGCAGCGAGAAAAAATTCATCCTGCACTACAACTTTCCGAACTTCTCCGTCGGTGAAACCGGCCGCATCAGCGGTCCGGGCCGGCGCGAAATCGGCCACGGCGCGCTGGCGGAACGCAGCATCGAGCCGATGCTTCCGTCCGAGAATTATCCCTACACCATCCGCGTCACCAGCGAGATCATGGAATCCAACGGCTCGACCTCGATGGCGAGCGTTTGCGGCGGCACCCTGGCGCTCATGGACGCAGGCGTTCCGATGATTCGCCCCGTGGCGGGCATCAGCGTCGGCATCTGCACCGAATTGGACGCGAACAGGAAAATTTCCAAATACCAGCTCCTCACCGACATCATCGGCTGGGAAGATCATTACTGCGACATGGATTGCAAAATTGCCGGCACGGGAAAGGGCATCACCGGTTTCCAGCTTGACCTGAAGTTGAAGGGACTGCCGCACGCCATCATGGCCGAGGCGATTGAAAAGACCCGCGTCGCGCGGATGCACATCCTGGCTGAAATGGCCAAAACGCTCGCCGAACCGCGCAAGGAAATCAGCAAATACGCGCCGCGCATTCAAACGGTCAAGATCAACCCCGAAAAAATCGGCGCGCTCATCGGACCGGGCGGCAAGAACATCAAGCGTCTCGTCGAGGAATCCGGCTGTGAAATTGACATTGAAGACGACGGCACGGTGAACATTTTCTCCGTCTCGCCGGAAGGCATGAAGATTGCGCTCGACGCCATCACCGGCATGACGGCGGAAGCCGAAATCGGGAAGATTTACCGCGGCAAGGTCGTCACTATCAAGGAATTCGGCTGTTTTGTGGAATTCCTGCCCGGCAAGGACGGCTTGGTTCACATCAGCGAACTGGCCAATTTCCGAGTCAAGAAAACTGAGGACATCGTCAAGGTGGGCGATGACATTACGGTCAAATGCCTCGGGGTGGACGAAAAGGGCAGGGTGCGTCTGTCACGCAAGGCCGCGATGGAAGACCGCGACAAGGAAGCGGCGGCCGCGACCGCGACTGAGGCCAAGTAACCCCGGCGAAACCAATTCCAGCGCGGACGGGAAACCGTTCGCGCTTTTTGTTTGTCTGTGCCAAAAGACGTGAAGATTGACGCTGATAAATCTTCGGCGCACACTCGCGCTACTGATGTTCGAACAAGCCTTCAGAAATATTGACGACGTGCTTCGCAAGGAAGCCGGTTGCACCACCGAGCTGGATTACACCGAACAATCCTCATGGCTGCTGTTCCTGAAATACCTCGACGGATTGGAGCAGGACAAGGCTACCGAGGCGACGCTGGACGGAAAGAAATACGGTTTCTTCAACGATGGGAAAAATTTCCAAGAAAGCGGAGATTGATGATGACTATCTCCGGGCGTTTCTGGCCTCGACGTTTGAAGTTTTTAACGGGTCGAAGACCGGCGCTGCAATTCCGCACCTCGATAAAGAGGCCATGTATCAACTTGAGTTTCCGCTGCCACCGCTCCCCGAACAACAGCGGATTGTCGGCATCCTCGACGAAGTGTTTGCGGGCATCACCACCGGCAAAGCCAACGCCGAAAAAAATCTCCAGAACGCCCGCGCGCTCTTCGACAGCAATCTCCAATCCGTCTTCACCTTGCGTGGTAAAGGCTGGGTGGAGAAGCCGCTCGAATCAGTCGCATCTATACTCAATGGCTACGCATTCAAGAGCACTGACTTCTCCGCCAAAGAAGGGGCAAAAGGGTGCTTTTCTTTTCGCCTATCTCTCGACGCAGACGGTTGTTGATTACGTCAAAGAGCGGGTGAACACATTGATGCAGCCGAATCTGTCGATCGCAGATCTCCGGTCGATGCCGATTCCTGCACCTCCTCGCCGGGAGCAGGACAAAATCACCGAGCAGCTTGACTCTCTCCGAGAAGAAACCCAACGCCTAGCCGGCCTCTACGAACGCAAACTCGCCGCACTGGCGGCGTTGAAAAAGTCGCTGCTGCACCAAGCCTTCACCGGAGAACTGTGAGGTTTTCTGTTTTCCTCAATCCAAAGTCTAGACTACACTTCCACCCATGAGCAAGGCCGACATCCGCTGGATTCAACGCTTCGATAATTTCAAGCGGGCATTCGCGCGGCTCGCCGAAGCCGCCGCGCTGGCAAAACAACGGAATCTCTCGGAACTTGAAGAACAGGGGTTGATTCAGGCCTTCGAGTTCACCCACGAACTGGCCTGGAACACGTTGAAGGACTTTCTGGAAGCGCGCGGCACGACGGTCAAGATTTACGGTTCAAAAGATACGACCCGTGAGGCCTTTGCCGCCGGCATGATAGAAAACGGCGAGGCCTGGATGAAGATGATCGAACATCGCAACGAAACGTCGCACACCTACAATGAGAAAATCGCCGACGCCATCGTCGAGGCGATTCTGGTGCGTTACGTTCCGGAGTTTGAAGCATTTCAACGCCGCCTGCTCGAACTCGAACGCAAGGAAGCAAAATGAACCACGGTCTTTCCGCCAATACGGTGGAGCGCATCGTGACGGCGCTGGCACATTATCCGGAAATTGAGAAGGCCATGTTGTATGGCTCGCGCGCCAAGGGGAACTACCGGACAGGCTCGGACATTGACCTGACGCTGTTCGGTGACCGGCTCAATCACACGCTGCTCATGAAGTTGGGCAACGAGCTGGATGATTTGCTGCTGCCGTACAAATTCGACCTTTCCCTTTTTGTCGACCTCGCGCATCCGGAGTTGATTGACCACATCCGCCGAGTGGGCGTGGTGTTTTATGAGCGCACGCCGGTGGAAACGAAGCATTGATTTGTGAACGAAGCCGAGACACGCGCCGAGCACATTGATCCCGCGCTGAAGGCGGCGGGCTGGGGCGTCGTCGAGGGCAGCCGCATCCGACGCGAGTATCCGATTTCTCCCGGTCGCATCGAAGGTCACGGCAAACGCGGCAAACCGCTCACCGCCGATTACGTGCTGGAATATCGCAACACCAAGCTCGCCGTCGTCGAAGCCAAGGCATGGGATGAAGAAGTTTCCGAAGGCGTGGCGCAGGCCAAGAACTACGCGGGCAAGTTGGCAATCCGCTACACCTATTCCACCAACGGAAAAGGCATTTACGGAATAGACATGGAGACGGGCAAAGAGTGGGATGACATCACGCAATATCCCACGCCCGACGAACTCTGGAAAATGACGTTCGCCAAGGCCGACGTATGGCGTGACCGTTTCACTGCCGTTCCTTTCGAGGACAAGGGCGGTTCGCATCCAAGCCGCTATTATCAAGACATTGCTGTTGACCGGGTGATGCAGGCCATCGCGGCCAATCAGCAGCGCATCCTGCTCACGCTGGCCACTGGTACGGGCAAAACATTCATCGCATTTCAGATCGCGTGGAAATTATTTCACGCCCGCTGGAACTTGAGCCGTGAGGCCACGCGCCGTCCGCGCATCCTGTTTCTGGCCGACCGGAACATTCTGGCGAATCAGGCATACAACGCCTTTTCCGCATTTCCCGAAGATGCACTGGTGCGCATCGCACCCGATGACATCAAGAAGAAAGGCAAAGTGCCGAAGAACGGCAGTTTGTTCTTCACCATTTTCCAAACGTTCATGAGCGGTCCGCCCAAGGATGGCAAGCCGTCACCCTATTTTGGCGAGTACCCACCGGATTTCTTTGATTTCATTGTCATTGACGAGTGCCATCGCGGCGGTGCGAATGATGAAAGCACGTGGCGCGGCATCATGGAGTATTTTGCGCCCGCCGTGCAACTCGGCCTCACCGCCACGCCCAAGCGCGACGAGAACGTGGACACCTACCGGTATTTCGGCGACCCGGTCTATATCTACTCGCTCAAGGAAGGCATCAACGACGGTTTCCTCACGCCGTTCAAGGTGAAGCAAATCCAGACCACGATTGTGGCCTATGCGTTGCCGCCGGTCACGCGTAAAGTGCGCGCAGACCATGCGCGGGTGTATATCAATTCCCAATTCAACGCCAAGCAGCAGGCTTTCCTGGATTTCGTGTTGTCACATTATGTCAGCGTCGGCGTGGAGGAGCTGAACCAGGACAAGCTGAAGCCGTTGCTCTTGATCAAATACCACAACTCAATTCAAGACGCTGTGGCCGACCTCGGCAAGCCGGAGGAAATCGGGAAGATTTTCGCCAGTTTTCAGCGGTTTCTTTATGTCGAGCAAGCAGCTTGACGTAAAATCCGCGTTCCTCGGCGTCAGCCGTCGTTGAACGTGGCGGGCCGCTGTATCTGGCTTGGCGCAGGTTCACTTTTGAGCCGGGGACAAGCAACCAGCCGTTAAATTACCGGAAAATCGTGGCGGCAAGCAGCCGCGGTCATGCAGCCGGAGGGGTGTTTCAGTCCGGCTGTTTTGTTTTGGCCCGAATACATGGAGTTTGACTCGACGGCTTGGCAAACGTAAATTTCCAGCCGAATGCTGGTCGCTGAATCAAAGGTGGCGAGTGCGAATGCGGTTGACTCGCCTGACGCCAATCCGAATCGTTCCTGGAAACAAATCGTGGAACCGGTGGAACCTTTTCTTCAGGCGGTCACGCGGCAATTGATCCGGCAGGTCAACGATTTTGATCCGCAAGTCATTCCCTATGCGCAATACGCCCTGAACGGCGGCGGGAAACATTTGCGTCCCACGATTCTGGCGCTGTCCGCCGGCGCGCTCGGCGAGGTTACCGAGGCGCACGTGACGGCGGCGGTCATCATCGAAATGGTGCACCTGGCCACGCTGGTGCATGACGACGTGATGGACGAGGCGGAAATCCGCCGCGACCAGCTCACGCTGGCGGCCAATTGGGGCAACGAAATCGCCGTGCTGTTCGGTGATTGCCTGTTTGCGCAGGCGTTGAAACTGGCGGCCAGCTTTCCGACGCCGGAAGTTTGCCGTGCCGTCGCGATGGCGACGAACACGGTTTGTTCCGGGGAAATTTTGCAGACGCAGCACCGCCACAAGTTTCAAATCTCGCGGCGCGAGTATTTCCGCGTCATCGAAATGAAAACCGCCGAACTGTTCACGCTGGCGTGCGATTTGGCGGCGTTTTTGAGCGGGGCGACGCCGAAACGGCGCGCCGCCTTGCGGCAATTCGGCGCGGCGTTCGGCACGGCGTATCAGGTTTATGACGATTGCGTGGATTTGTTCGGGACGGAAGCGCTGGCCGGCAAATCACTGGGCACGGATCTGGCGAAGGGCAAATTGACGTGGCCGGTGCTGCTGGCGTGGGAACGCGCGAACGCCGCCGACCGGGCGCGTCTGGAGAAACTGGTCGAAAACTGGCAGCCGGAAAATTTGTCCGGCGTGAACGAATTGCTGGCCCGATACGAAACCTTTGAGCCGTCGCAGGAAGTCATCGCGCGCTATTTGGAGCAGGCGCGGCGGGTGTTGCGGGTTTTGCCGGAATCCGGCGGGCGCGCGGGATTGTTCGGTCTGGCGGATTTTTTAGCGCAACAAACCGGCGCCCTGGCGGTTTGTATTTGAATAAATCATGATTATGTCCGCTCCAGTCAGACGCACGGATGATTCAGAGACGCCCGCGCCGGTGGATGAAGAGTCCCTGGTGCGGCGGGCGCGGCGTGGTGATTTGGAGGCTTACGATGAATTGGTGCGGCGCCATCAGGAGCGCATCTACGCAACGATTTACCACATGACCGCCAATCACGAGGACGCCAACGACCTGGCCCAGGAATCGTTCATCAAGGCGTTTCAGGCGCTGAAATCCTTCAAAGGCGGCTCCAGTTTTTACACCTGGCTGTACCGGATTGCGGTCAACAAAACGATTAATTTCCTCAAGCAGCGCAAGAACCGCATTCACATGAGCCTGAACGACTTGGACTTCAACGCCGAGCATGACCCGGATTTAATGGCCTTGATTTCGGACAAAACACCGCGCCGCGAGGCCGGTTTGGCGGAATTGCAGGAAAAATTGAACACGGCATTGCTGAAGTTGTCTGAACCTCATAGATTGGTGGTTGTTCTGCACGATGTGCAGGGGCAATCGCACGAAGAAATTGCAAAGATTATGGACTGCAACATTGGCACCGTTCGGTCGCGGCTGTTTTACGCCCGGCAGCAATTACAGGCGTTGTTGTCCGATTACTTGAAGTAAATATGAACGAACACGAAAACAACTTCGAGTCGTTGCGCCGCTTGCTGGTTCTCAAACGGCACGAAACGCCACCGCCGGGATATTTCAACTATTTTTCAAGCCAGGTCCTGCAACGAATCCGCGCCGGCGACACCGGAAAATCAGCCAACTGGTTGGAGGATTTGTTTGGTCAGGCGCTCTGGCTGGAAAAATTGTTGCAAGCGTTTGATGTGAAACCGGTGTTTGCGAGCGCGTTTGCAGGAGCGCTTTGTTTGCTGCTGTTTCTCGGAATTATTTATGCGGAACGCCCGGAGATCACGTCGCAGCCGCTTTTGCAGGCCGCCACCACCACCACTTCGCTCGCCGCCGTGTCGCCGGTATCCCTGTCGCAGTCGGCGGACCAAACGGGGATCGTGTCCAGCACCGATCCAGTGCTCAGCCTTCAGCCGGTCGCTTCGCTTTTTGGACAGCAAAATTCGCTTGCCCAGCCGGTCAGCTTTTCACCTTCCGGCAATTGATCCGATTTGAAATGCGTTGCGCGCTTGAAACGCCGCCGCGCTTGTCATTAAATCGGGCGGGTGCCAACCAAAGTCATCGCGGTCGCCAACCAAAAAGGCGGCGTGGGCAAGACAACCACTGCCGTCAATCTTGCTGCTTGCCTCGCCGCGCTGGGCCGGCGCGTGCTCTTGTTTGACCTCGACCCGCAGGCCAACGCCACCAGCGGCCTCGGCCTGGAAAAAACCGAGGGCGCCAGCGCGTATCGGGTTTTGCTGGGTGAAGGCAGCCTGCTCGACAAAATCAAAAGCACCGCCTTCGAGCGGCTGGAAGTTGTGCCGGCCGAAGTGGATTTGTGCGCCGCCGATCTTGAACTGGCACGAATGGAAAATCATCTGCTCCGCGTTGCCGGCGTGTTGCGGCCCGTGCTGGAATCGCAACGGTTCGACGTGGTCTTGATGGACTGCCCGCCGTCACTGGGCATTCTCACCCTGAACGCCTTTGCCGCGAGTGACGGTTTGCTCGTGCCGTTGCAATGCGAATATTACTCGCTCGAAGGCATTTCCATGATGAACCGCGTGCTCAACCAGTTGCGCGACGCGGGCATCAATCCGCGCCTCGACATTTTCGGCGTCGTGATGACGATGTTCGATGGCCGGACGAAACTTTCCAACGAGGTCGTCAGCGAAGTCCGCAATCAGCTCGGCACGCGCGTGTTCGAAACCGTGATTCCGCGCAGCACGCGCCTCGCCGAAGCGCCGGGTTTCGGCAAACCGATCATCCATTACGACAAATACAGTTCCGGCGCGGCGGCTTATGAGCTGCTCGCGCAGGAGGTCTTGAAACGGCTGGCGGGTTGATTTGTTTCTTCATTCTGCATTCGAAATTCCACCTTCTCAAACCATGTTGAAGCGCACGCCACTTTTTACCGCGCACCAGAAACTCGGCGGCAAACTCGTCGAATTCGGCGGCTGGGAGATGCCGGTGCAATACACCAGCATCACGGACGAACTCCTCGCCGTCCGCAAAGCCGCCGGCATCTTCGACATCTCGCACATGGGCGAAGTCACCGTCAGCGGTTCGGGCGCGGCGGTATTTCTGAATTCTGTTCTCACGAACGACATCCGCAAGCTCGCGCCCGGCGAAGGCCAATACACCCTGATGTGCAACAAACACGGCGGCGTCATTGACGATCTGTATGCCTACCGGTTGTCCGGTGAGGTTTTTTTTCTGGTCATCAACGCCTCGCGCATCGAACCGGATGTCGCCTGGTTGCAGACGCAGGCCGCACAATTTTCGCGTCGGGACGAATTGCAGCTCACCGACGCCTCGCACCAATACGCCGCTGTGGCCGTGCAAGGCCCGCGCGTGAAGGAATTCATTGATGCGTGCATTCCCGGCGCGTCGGTTTCGGGCATGCGGGTGGGTCGCGTGACCGGTTTGAAGAAAAACCAGATCGCCGGCTTTCACTTTGAACAAGGCGGTGTGCTCGTCTCGCGCACCGGCTACACCGGCGAAGACGGATTCGAAATCATCGGCTCGGACGAAGCCCTCCGGCACGTTTGGGACGCTCTGCTCACTGCCGGGCACGCGTTCGGCATCAAGCCGTGCGGTCTCGGCGCGCGCGACACGTTGCGGACGGAAGTCTGCTATCCGCTCTACGGCCACGAGCTGGACGAGCAAACCACGCCCATCGAGGCCGGACTCGGATTTTTTGTCGCGCTCGACAAAGGTGAATTCAATGGACGCTCCGTTCTCGCGGAACAAAAAGCCAGCGGCACAAAGAAAAAACTTGTCGCGTTCAAGATGGCCGGGAAATCCGCGCCGCCGCGGCCGCATTATCCGATCTGGGTGAATGGCGCGAATGCCGGCGTCGTCACCAGCGGCACGCAAAGCCCGTCGCTCGGCATCGGCATTGGCATGGGTTACGTGCCAGCGGAATTTGCGAAGCCCGGCACGAAGATTGAAATTGAAATCCGCGGCAAACTGTCACCGGCAGTTGGTGTGGGTAAACCGATTTATAAAAAGACCTAGCTGGGGCAAACCCCGGCGCGTTTGTTTGGCTACCTTCAATCCTCAACCCCTCGCTGTGCCGTATCCCATCGCGCCAGAGTAGCCGTTTCAACTTGTAAGTGCCCACCACGACGATTTCAGCCGGTAGAAGCGGACAGTTACGTTGGGTGATGCTTTCAAGGTCGAAACATATTGGCCCATCAGTGGGAGTCTGGCTGTCAGATTCCCGACGGATGGGCCTGCCGGAGGAACCGGAAATGATTAGCGATCCTGCCAGGGCTAGAACTTGAAACCAACGCTCAAGAAAATTCCATTGCCCGCCGTGTTTTCGTTCTCCCACAAAGACACCGTCTCCATGTAGGAGAGACGATATTCTGCCTTTGCAAACCACCTGTCGTCGATATCCCAACGCAAGCCCAAGCCCGCGTAGGGAAAGACGTAGCCCTGATAATTACCGCCACTGCTGAACCGCCAATATCCAAGCCCGACGCCGACAAACGGGGTGAGGTGCTTCTTGAGGAAATTGTAATCCAGCCCAATATCGCCTCCATACACGGACGCGCTCCCGGAGTCCAAATCGGCAAAAGCGCTGGTGCTGCCAGCAACGAATTCCAGGTGAGCGTTTAACTGGTCAATGAAATTATAGCCGACGCCGATTCCGCCACAATACACGTCCACGCCGACACCTCCTGGGTTGATATGGTCGTATAGGCCCGTTCCATAGATCTCCCATTGGCCCGCGCGGGAATAATCATCCATCACGCCACCCAAACATGCCATGGTGCCCAGAAGCGGGAGCAGTACGACACCTAACATTGTTCGTCTTTTCATAAACATGCTTTCTTGTTTGTTGGATGGCGGCCCGACCACCCGGTTGATCTCCGAGAACCTCGGTGTTCCTAGGCCCTTCTGTACACGATTATGACCGGCCAAGGAGGTTTGCATAGAGTGCGAAAGTTTGGAAAACCAGACGTTTTTTTGGATTTTGGCCGCAACCCGGTCAGAAATACGGCGCGGGAAGCGATCGGTGACGAGAACCGCTGCTTCGCAGTGCAGCCATCCTCGGCTGCGAGTTCTGATAACGACTCGCCCCCGGAGTGTCACCCAGCGAGACGTCCGGCGAACCCGCAGATGAGCCCCCTTCGCTACGAGAATGATGGAGTCAGGTGCTGCGAATTCATCTGCAGGGTCTCGCGCCACATTCTGGGCGCGAGGCCGGTGACGTTCCTGAACGCGATGCGGAAGCGGTTTCCGCTGGCGTAACCAACGGCACTGGCGACCTGGGAAATGTTTGTGGCCGGATCGGACAGAAGCTCCCGGGCTTTTTCCATCCGCACCTCGGTCAGGCAGGTTTTGAAGGACAGGCCAACGGTCCGGGAAAAGAGATCGGACAAATAGGCGGCGTTCATTCCCAGGTCGCTCGCGCACTTCCGGAGTGTGAGTGGCCGCGCATAGTCCTGGTGGATGCGGTTCAAGACGGCCTGCGCAATTCGTTCGCGGCGGCATTCCGGTTGCAGGACCGGCGGCGTCTCGCGGAGCGCCGGCAAAACACCATTAAGTTTCTTCCGCAGCCGCATCTGGACATTCTCAAAGACGCGCAGTGCCCGCCGGGCTTTGGTGAGGGCCTCCTTGCTCAAGTCGGCTAGATTGAGCGTTTGCACATGCTGAATCATCAGGCGGAGCAATTGGCCGGCCCGGCGGAATTCTGATTGGGTCACCACTTTGGTCGCTGCGCGGCCAGACCGTCTTTGAGCCGTTTGCCCCGGTTGCGCACCGTCCAGCGCTTGCAAGTAGGCGATGCCGATGGTCTGGTCCAAGATGCAAACGGGCAACCAGTAATTGAGAACTCCCAGGCGGCACTTGAAACCAAGACCTTCCCCATTCTCGTTCAGCGCACGGACGAGTTGCCTTGGTCCGCAAGCCTGACAAACCTGCTGTGCCGCAAGGCTCGTCCCGGCCAGCCGGCAACACATGGAGCAACCCGTGGGCAAGGCCCGGGCATCCCAGTCGCGCGAGGCCGTCGGCGCCCAGGCGACATGGAAATGAAGGTCGGTGAATTCAGTGAAAAGTCTGCCGAGGAATCTGCTGAGGTGTTTGCGGGTCAACTCGCGATACTTTTGCGGCAGCAGTGCATCGCTTTTGGCGAAGGACTTTGCTTGCGAACCGTTAACCACGAGATTCTTCGGCGCGCGGGCGGCCTGGCCATTTCCCACGGTAGTTGGAGTTGATGACTTCCGTCTGCTCATAGTCACATGCAAGGCTCATGCACGTCTTGTCACTTTCGTGCTCTTTGGCCGCCAATCTTCATGGACGCTAGAGAGAAACAGCCAAGAAAAAGGGCGACTGCGATAAGCACAGGATAACAAATAACCGGACGCTGAATAGAACAAAAAGCTGCGGAAAGCCAGCCTTCACCTGGAAACTCCGGCTCGGCAGGCCAACGGCGTGAAGAAAAAGCTCGTCGCCTTGAAGCTGACCCACCAATCCGCGCCGCCGCGGCCGCATGATCCAATCCGGGTGAATGGCGCGAATGCCGGCGTCGTCACCAGCGGCACGCAAAGCCCGTCGCTCGGCATCGGCGTTGGCATGGGTTACGTGCCAACGGAGTTCGCGAAGCCCGGCGCGAAGATCGAAATTAAAATTCGTGGCAAACGGTTCGCCGCCGTCGTTGTGCCCAAGCCGGTTTACCGGAAAATTTGATGGAGGGCGGTTGGGGGGCAACCTGTGCATCCCCGTTCGGTGTCCCGCCTTTAGGCGGTCCGCGGACGCATCCTGTCATTTGCCGCCTGAAGGCGGGACACCAAACCGACTCAGCCCGTTGGGTGGTGGCATTGCCCGGTTATACCCGGGCAGTTGTTGCCCTTCTCGACGGCGCTTGACTTTCTAATCAGCCATATTAGCGTCTGGCTGTGGCGGGCAGTGCGGCGGGAGTTTCCGCAAAATTGATTCGATCACGATTAATTCGATGATTTCTGCGGACGGAATGTGACGCCAGAGCTTTCTAAATTAAATGAACGCATGATGGAAACATCCCCAAATCCTTATCTGGTGATCGTTTTGCTGATGGTGGTGGCCGTGGCGTTTGCGCTGGCGCCATTGGCAGCGGCGTGGGCCTGGGCCAGGTTCTTTTCGCCCAAAAAACCGGGCCGGGACAAGAACGCCATCTACGAATGCGGCTTGGAGTCCAAAGGCGACGCCTGGATTTCCTTCCGGTCGGAGTATTACCTTTATGCGATCATTTTCCTGGTGTTCGACGTGGAGACGATTTTTCTGCTGCCGTTTGCCGTTTCCTTTGGCGGGCTTTCGGTGGGAGCATTTCTGGCCATGACGGTTTTTCTCCTGCTGCTGGTGGAGGGATTGGTTTGGGCATGGCGGAAGGGAGTGCTGACGTGGAAGTGACCGGTGCCACCAACGACGGCTCTCCGGCAAAACGCCAGGGCATTTGGGTTCCTCGACGACTTCAGTGGAACAGAGGTTTTACGCCCGCCCTCACCCCGGCCCTCTCCCCCGGGAGAGGGGGAATCGCACGCCGTTTTTTGGCCATACCGACAGATGCAGTTGTCGTGTATCTCCATGCCATTAGCGCAGAAGCGGAGACGGCAACAGGGACGAAGCAATTATCCAGCGACGCGCCGATGCTCACCCTCTCCCCGGGGGAGAGGGCCGGGGTGGGCGGGCGTCATCACCAATTTCATCCCCGCATCCGAAGAGTCCCTTTCAAACCTTCTCTTCCGCTGACAATATCGGGAAACCGGCACTTTTTACCATGATTGACGAAGGCCTAAGAAGCGAGTTGCAGAAGCAGGGAATTTACACCACGACCCTGGAGGAGTTGTACAATTGGGGCCGGGCCAATTCCGTGTGGCCGCTGACGTTCGGTCTGGCGTGTTGCGCCATTGAAATGATCGCGGCGTCCATGGCCCGTTATGACTTGGCCCGGTTTGGCGCGGAAGTGTTCCGGCCTTCGCCCCGGCAGGCCGACCTGATGATTGTGGCCGGGACGGTCACCAAAAAAATGGCGCCGCTGGTGGTGCGGCTCTACAACCAGATGCCGGAACCCAAATACGTCATTGCCATGGGCGTGTGCGCGATTTCCGGCGGGCCGTTCAAGCAGGGCTACAACGTGCTCAAGGGCATTGACCGGTATCTTCCGGTGGACGTGTCAATTCCCGGTTGTCCGCCGCGACCGGAGGCGCTGATCCACGCCATCATGACCTTGCAGGAAAAAATCCTGAACCAAAAACTCACCGGGCCGGACCGTCCGCGGCATCTCAACGCCGACGCACCCGGCGAATTCCCGGTCCCGGCCTACGGCGAACACGACTTGGAACCGCCGAACAATCCCGAAGTCTGGCAGCCGCCCATAATGACCAGAAAATGAGAATTTAACAAGGAATCCAGGAATCCAGAAAAAATAATCCGATGGCGTTTTTTCAAAATCTAACAATTCTTGCAGCCGGAGTGCGCCCGTCCCCGGGCGCAGCAACTTCCGTCGGTCAAGAGTCCGGGGAATTACGGAGAACTTGCAGCTGGCGGGCATGGCTGTGGCCGGGGACGGCCACACTCCGTATTTTGAAAACACGCCCTGACTTCCTGGTCTCCCAATAAAAATATCCCGTGGAAACCCCCGAACAAATCAAGTCGCGCCTCGAAGCGGCGGTGCCGGGCGCAAAAATTGAAATTCTCCCGAACGATTGTCCGGCGGGCGAACGGTCATTGCTGGTGGGTCCGGCCCACGTCCTGGGCGCGGCAAAATTTCTCCGCGACGACCCGCAATTGCGCCTCGATTTTTGCTCCAACGTGACCGGCGTGGACTGGCCGAAGACGGAAATCGCCGAAAAAATCAAGGTAAAGCAGATCGTGGACGGCGTGGAAAAGGAAATCGAGGAAGTGAAGAAAACCACGCGCCCTGGCTTTCTCGAGGTGGTTTATCACCTGTATTCGATGGAATTGAAACACGGGCCGGTGGTCCTGCGTCAGCGCACGGCGAATCGCGATACCGAAGCGCCCGCGGTTTCACTGACACCCGTGTGGCGCGGCTGCGAGTTTCAGGAACGCGAAATTTTTGATTTGTTTGGCATCCGGCTGGAAGGCCATCCGGATTTGCGGCGCATTTTGATGTGGGATGGGTTCAAGGGCTTCCCGATGCGCAAGGATTACGTGCCGCCTGATGATTTTGAATACGAACCGACGCCGCATGACAAGGTGCTGGAGCAGGCCAAAAAACAATATCCGCCGGAGGTGAAAGCGTGACCGCCGTTGCCGCAATGCCGCCGAAGAATTACGAAATTCTGCCGAAGCCGGGCGGGAACGGCGAATCACCGGGCGAGTTGCTCGAGGTCTCGATGGGGCCGCAACATCCGTCCACGCACGGCGTGTTCCGCATGGACGTGGTGCTGGACGGCGAAAAAGTGGTGAAACTCAAGCCGGTGTTCGGCTATCTCCACCGGAACCACGAGAAAATCGCCGAGAACATTTCCTATCTGGGCTCGATGCCCTACACGGACCGGCTGGATTATTTTTGTTCGATGACGAACAACTGGGCCTACGCGCTCACCGTCGAGAAACTCGCGGGCTTGCCGGTCCCGGAACGCGCCGAATACATCCGCGTCATGATGGCGGAGTTGACGCGCCTGCAAAATCACACCTGTCTCATCGGTTTTTTTGTGCAGGACATGGGCGCGCTGGGCACGCCGCTGATGTATGCCTTCCGCGAACGCGAAAAAATCCTCGACCTCTTCGAGTCGGTGAGCGGCGCGCGCATGATGTGCAATTACATGCGCTTTGGCGGCGTCCGTTGCGATGTCACGCCCGACTGGCTGGCCCAGGCGAAGCAACTGGTGGACGGCTACGGCAAATTCCTCGACGAATTTGAAGCGCTGTTCACCGAGAACGAAATTCTCCTCGCGCGCACGCAAGGCGTCGGCGTGCTGCCCCGGGAACTGGTCGTTAATGCTTCCCTCACCGGCCCGATGCTCCGTGCCGCCGGGGTGAATTATGACGTTCGCAAGGTGGACAAGTACGGCATCTACGGACGGTTCGACTTCAAGGTGCCGCTGGGCGAACACGGCGACATTTACGACCGCTACATGGTCCGCGTCCTGGAAATGCGAGAGAGCGTGAAAATTCTGGAGCAGGCGCTGCGCGACATTCCGTCCGGACCGGTCATGGACCCGAAAGCGAAGTTGCGGGGATTCCGTCCGAAGGCGGGCGAAGCTTACGGGCGGGTCGAGGCACCGAAGGGCGAGTTGGGGTTTTATCTCATCAGTGACGGTTCGGCCAATCCGTTTCGCTACCGGGTGCGTCCGCCCAGTTTCATCAATCTGACCGTGCTGGAGGACATGTGCCTCGGCCACCGGATATCAGACACCGTGGTCATCCTGGGCAGCGTGGACATCGTGCTGGGGGAGGTGGACCGGTGAATATTAATTCGAAGTGCGAAGTGCGAAGTGCGAAATTCGGCCTGCCCTGTTTGGTGTCCACCCTTCAGGGGGTGAGTTTGTATTTAAGCACGCTAAAGCGTGTACACCCAACGTTCGAGGTTCAAGGTTCAAAGTTCTCCCGCTCTCAACCCTCAACCCTCAACCGTTGAAATGTTAGGCGAACAAATCATCAAGGGCATGGCGGTGACCGCCAAAAACTTCTTCGGGAGTTACGTCTCGAAGGAGCGGCTCACCACCGTGCAATATCCCGAGGAACGCCTGACGCCGAAGGAAAACACCCGGCAATTTCCGTTCCTGGTTTATGACGGGGACGGCTGGGAAAAGGGGCTGCGTTGCGTGGCGTGCCAGATTTGCGAGAAGGAATGCCCGCCCCAGTGCATCTACATCGTCAAGAGCAAGGACAAGAAACCGGATTACAAGGGCCAGCCCCAGCTTTATCCGGCCACATTCGACATTGATATTTCCGTGTGCATGAGCTGCCAGATCTGCGTGGAAGTCTGCCCGTTCGACGCCATCAAGATGGACACTGAATTTGAATTGAGTACCGACGACCGTTTCGGCGGCCTGTTGTTCTCGAAGGACAAGCTCGCCAAATCGAACGAGCATTTCCGCAAAATTCATCCCACGGAAGCGGCGGCGGTGGATGAGCACTTGTCCGGGGAAAAAGCCAAAGCGGAGGCCAAAGCCAGGGCCGCTGCGGCTCCGCCGGCCAACCCCGGTTGATTCGGAGTCCGGAGTTCGGGATTCGATGCCGCCTTCCTTTCCATCCTCCATCTTCCATCTTCGATCTCCAATTCCCTTTGTCGCGCCGGCTTGCCGCTTCGTCCCAATTCGAGGTTCGATGCGGCTTTCAGAAACCACTGAATGTGCGGCACGCACGGAGTGACGCGCCCTGCCTGATTTGGCGTCCTGGTTCTCAGATTTCGGATTTCGGCCCTCGGATTTGTGTTCATCCGCGTATAGCGGCGTGGCCGCCACGCGGTTTTACGCCGTGTCCATTCAGCCTTCAGCCTTCAGCCTTTGTCCTTCGTTCTTCACCGGCCTTCTCTTCTTGATTTGTGAAGAATAATTAATGATGCTGGAGATCGCTCTGGAACTCGATGGGCGAAACATGTTTGAAACGCTGGATCAGATTTTTGTCACGTTGAAGCATCAGGCGGTGGGGTTTGTCCCCGACGCCTGGCAGCCGCTGGTTTCCGCCCTGATTTCGGTGGCGCTCATCCCGCTGGTGTTTGCCACCTTGTTTGCCTTTGTCACGGTTTTTGAACGCAAGGGCATTGGCCGTATCCAGAACCGCTACGGCCCCAATCGCGTGGGCATTCCGTTGACGAAGATCCGTCTGTGCGGTTTCGGCCAGTTCATACCGGATGGGATCAAATCGCTCACGAAGGAGGACATCGTCCCGCGCGCGGCGGACCAGGTGGTGCATTTCCTGGCGCCGGTCGTCCTGCTCATCCCGGTGCTGCTGGCCTATGCGGTGCTGCCGATGGGTCGCAACATGACCGCGGTGGATCTTGATGCGGGGGTGCTGTTTTTCTTCGCCGTGGGCGGGGCGGTGGAGCTGTCGGTGTTCATGGCCGGCTGGTCGAGCCACAACAAATACTCCCTGCTGGGCGCCATGCGCGCGATTGCGCAGATGATCAGCTACGAAATCCCGCTCATCCTTTCCGCCGTCACGGTCATCATGATCGTCGGTTCGCTCAAGACCGTGGACATCGTCGCGGCGCAAAATCATTACACCTTTGGCCTGGCGCACTGGTTTGTGTTTACGCCGTGGGGCCTGGCCGGGTTCATCCTGTTCTTTATCGCGTCGCTGGCGGAATCCAACCGCACGCCGTTTGATTTGCCGGAGGCGGAATCTGAAATCATTGCGGGCTATTTCACGGAGTATTCCGGTTTCAAATTCGCGCTGTTCTTCCTCGGTGAATACCTCGGCATGTTTGCCATCAACGGGCTGGGCATCACGTTGTTTCTAGGCGGCTGGACCGCGCCGTTTTCGTTCCTCACCTGGGGGCCGTCGTATGTCTGGTTCTTTGCCAAGCTGATGGCGCTGGTTTTCGCGTTCATCTGGATTCGTGCCACGCTGCCGCGCCTGCGCATGGATCAACTGATGAATTTCGCCTGGAAATTCATGCTGCCGTTGTCGCTGGTCAACATCGTCGCGGCGGGCGTCTGGCATTTCATGGGCCACAGCCCGCTACGCTGGGTGGTCTGCACCAGTCTGATTTTTGGCGCCTATGCCATCCTTGGCTGGGGATTGATGCACAATCAAAAACTCGGCAAACGCACCTATCACTTTGCCGATTAACCTCATTCACCCTTGTCACCCGTATTCCTCATCATCGCATTTGTGACGCTCTTTGCGGCGGCGGCGGCCATGAGCCTGCGCAACCTGGTGCATTGCGCGCTGTCGCTGGTGGTGGCGCTGGCCGGGCTGGCGGCGCTTTATCTGCAACTCGACGCGCAGTTCGTCGGCTTCGCCCAAATCCTGGTCTATGTCGGAGCGGTCGCCATCCTCATCGTGTTCGCGGTATTGCTGACGCGCAGCGATGCGACGCCGAACCAGGCCATTCTTGCGCCCGGCTGGATTGTCGGCATCGCAGTTTCCGCCGTCGTCTTCGCTACCCTCGGTTGGGCGGCGCTGAACAGCACGGGCCTCCCCAAGGAAATGTCCCCGGCGCCCGTAGCCACCGTCAAAAACATCGGTGACATGCTCATGACCCAATATGTCCTGCCGCTCGAAGTCATCGGCCTGCTGCTCACGGCGGCATTGATTGGCGCGGTCATCATCGCGATGAAGGAAGAGCCGCTTTCAAATTCTGGTAGGAGCCGAAGTGACGGGGCTTCATTATCCAAGAAGTCAGAGCCTCCTCACGTCGGCTCCTACGGTTCGGAAAAAGAGGGAGGTGGCGTATGACGCCGCTTCAAGGTTGCCTCCTCGTTTCAGCGTTGCTCTTCGCCATCGGCCTCGCAGGCGCGGTCACGCGGCGCAACGCCATCCTCGCGTTGGTTGGCATCGAACTGATGCTGAACGCGGCAAACCTGAACTTCATCGCCTTCTGGCGTTACGGCCCGCATCCGGAGGCGTTGTCGGGCATGATGGTCGTGATTTTCTCCATCGCCATCGCGGCGGCGGAAGCGGCGGTGGGTCTGGCGCTCATCATTGCGATTTATCGCCATTACCGGACCGCCAACCTGGATGAAATGAAAAATTTGAAGGGATGACCTGGATTGCTCAAAATCTGTGGCTGATTCCGGTGCTGCCGCTGGTGGCGAACGGGGCAGGCGCGGAGCGCCGTAAGACGGTAGCCCACGGCGTCAGCCGTGGGTATCGAATCGCAAATATCACAAGCCCCGGAGGGGCGACAGAATGAACGCGTATGGCCCACACCTACACCAACCTGCTCGTCCACATGATTTTCAGCACGAAAGACCGTGTGCCGCTATTGGACGCGGAACTGAAACCACAACTGTTTTCTTACATGGGTGGCATTGTTCACGAGCTTGGTGCCACCGCTTTGCTCATCAATGGACCCAGCGACCACGTTCACATGCTTCTGCTGCTTCCGGCCAAGGGCACCGTTTCGGAATTTGCCGGCAAGGTGAAGGCGAACTCCAGTGGCTGGGTTCACCGCGAATTTCCAGGCAAATGGGCATTCGCGTGGCAGACCGGCTATGCGGCATTCACGGTGAGCTATTCGCAAAAACAATCGGTTTTGGATTACATCGCAAATCAGGAAGAACACCATCGCAAGCTTTCATTCAAAGAGGAATTGATTGCCTTCCTCAAGAAGCACGAAATTCAATACGACGAGCGATATATTTTCGAATGAACACGGTTGCGTTGCATATTTTTCTGCCGCCCCTGACGGGGCTTGGTTTGTTTTCGACCATTGACCCACGGCTTGCGCCGTGGGCTACCTTCTACCGCCGCTACGCGGCTAACCAATGACCTGGATTTTTAAAAATCTCTGGCTGATTCCGGTGCTGCCGTTGGTGGCATCGGGCGTGATTGCCGTGAACAAGCAACGGCAACGCAAGCTCGCGGCGACGCTGGCCATCAGTTCGATGGTCATTGCCTTCCTGCTCTCGCTGTGCGCATTCAGCGCCACGCTGCTCCACCACGGCGAGAATGGCGTGTTCCGCGAAGTCGCCGGTTTCAACTGGTTCCAGTTCGGCGGCCAGTGGCTGCGGCTCGGCTGGGTGCTGGACCCGCTTACGGCCATCATGCTGGTGATGGTTTCATTCGTCAGCCTGTTGATTTTCATCTTCAGCGTCGGCTACATGGCGCACGACGAAAATTTCACGCGGTTCTTTTGCTTCATGTCGCTCTTCGCGGCGGCGATGCTCGGTGTGGTCATCGCCAACAACCTGCTCCTGTTTTTTGTCTGCTGGGAAATCGTCGGCCTGACCAGCTATCTGCTCATCGGTTTCTGGTATCACAAGCCGAGCGCGGCGGCGGCGGCGAAAAAGGCCTTCATCACCACGCGCATCGGCGACCTCGCCCTGTTGCTGGGCATGGTCTGGCTTTATGCAAAAGCTGGAACACTCACTTTTTATGATGGTGGCAATGGTTGTTTGGAGATTCCAACCTTGGCGAAAGCTTTCCCGTTTGAGGGCTTTGGTTTTGTGGCTTTAACAGGCATCGCGCTGCTTATTTTCGTCGGGGCGATGGGTAAATCCGGTCAAGTACCGTTGCATGTTTGGTTGCCGGACGCGATGGAAGGCCCGACACCTGTCAGCGCGCTGATTCACGCGGCTACAATGGTGGCGGCGGGTGTTTTTCTCGTGGCGCGGGTTTATCCGTTGATGAAGCCCGATTGGAGTGCTCTGGCTGGTCCGCATACCATTGTCAGCATGCCACCACTGGATGCGACGGTGGTAATTACGTGGGTCGGTGCGATCACCGCCGTGTTCGCTGCTTCCATTGCCGTGGCGCAGACGGACATCAAACGCATCCTGGCTTACTCCACGGTTTCGCAACTCGGTTACATGATGCTGGGTCTGGGCGTCGGTGGCGTGGCGGTCGGCATGTTTCATCTCATCACGCACGCCTTCTTCAAGGCGCTGTTGTTCCTCGGGTCCGGCTCGGTCATCCATGGCTGCCACGAGGAGCAGGACGTGCGGAAGATGGGCGGGCTGAAAAAATTCATGCCGGTGACATTTGCGACTTATGCCATCGGCATGCTGGCGCTGGCGGGGTTTCCGCTGTTTTTCTCCGGCTTCTGGAGCAAGGACGAAATTCTCCACGCGGCACATGGCTGGCCGGTGTCGCATATTCACTTTTATCTCGGCTGCGCCGGAGCGCTGCTCACGGCGTTTTACATGACGCGCCAGGTTGCGCTGGTGTTTTTTGGTTCATACCGTAGCAGCCGACGTGAGGAGGCTCATTCTTCTCCGCGCACTGCCCATAGCAAGTCAGAGCCTCCTCACGTCGGCTCCTACGAAGAAAAAGGAGAACCACACGAAAGCCCCGCGGTTATGACCGTCCCGCTTGTCATCCTCGCGGGGTTCGCCATTTTATTGGGCTTCATCGGCACGCCGGCCTGGCCGTGGTTTGACGGTTTTCTCAAAGGTGAACCGGCCAGGTTCAATCTCAGCCGACTGACCGAAAGCGGCACGCTCGGGTTGATGCTGGCGTCTGCGGTGATTGTGTTCGCCGGGCTTGGCCTCGGCTGGTGGTTCTACGGCAAACGCCAGCGCCAGACGGCGGAAGAACCCGATGCACTGCAGGTCATGCAGCCTGCCGTTTTCAGGTTGCTGCAGAACAAATATTTCGTGGATGAAATCTACGAGGCGACCGTCATCCGTTTCAATGTCTGGGCGTCGTGTGCGTGTGATTTCCTCGACCGCTGGATTTGGGGCGGGGTGGTGTTGCTGGTCACCTGGGTGACGCTCGGGTTGTCGTGGCTTTACCGGTTCACGGATGAATTTGTGGTGGACCTGGGTTTCGACACCGGCTGTGAAACCCTGCGGGAGGGCGGCGACGAACTATCGTCATGGCACAGTGGCCGCGTGCAAACCTATCTCCGCGTCATCGGTGTTGCGCTGGTGGTGCTGGTTCTTTTCCTGGTTTGGGGGCGCAAGGCATGAACCTGCCCTGGCTGACCATTCTGACGCTCGTCCCGCTGTTCGGCGGCATCGTGGTTGCCGGCCTGGGCGCGGAACAAAAGCGGGTCGCGCGTGGGCTGACGCTGGCTTTCAGCCTCGTGGCGCTGACGGGAGCGCTGTGCCTGTGGAAACATTTTGACGCCGCCTCTGGCGATTTGCAGTTCGTCGAGAAGCACGAATGGGTGAGGTCGCTGGGCATCCAGTATTTCCTCGGCGTGGACGGGCTCGGCCTGTTGATGGTGTTGTTGACGGCGATTGTCGTGCCGCTCGCGGTGCTGGCGTCAGGAAGCATGTTTGATGGTAGGGCGGGCAGCCTGCTCGCGATTCATCGGAGTCCTCTGCCCGCCGCTGGTGCGCGTGGCGACGACGGCGCGCACGGAGTGACGCGCCCTACCCAGAGCGGCTCACACATTTTTTACGCGCTGGTGTTGTGGTTGCAGGCCGGGTTGTTTGGCACGTTCACCGCGCTGAATTTCTTTCACTGGTTCCTGTTCTGGGAATTGGTGCTAATCCCGGCGTTCTTCCTCATCAAGCTTTGGGGCGGACCCAGGCGCGGCCCGGCGGCGACCCAGTTTTTCATTTACACCATGGTCGGCAGTGTGACGTTGCTGCTGAGCTTCCTCGCCATCCGGCTGGCGACGGGCAGTTTTGATTTCATCGCACTGGCCGACATGGCCAAACGAGGCGAAATCACGGCCAAACTCGGAGAAGCTATCGGCTGGAAATCGCACATCAGCCTGCTGGTTTTCTTCGGCGTGTTCCTCGGGTTCGCGGTGAAGGTGCCGGTCGTGCCGTTCCACACGTGGCTGCCGTCGGCGTATGCCGAGGCGCCCGGGCCGGTGACGATGCTGCTCACGGGCGTCATGTCGAAGATGGGCGTGTATGGTTTCCTGCGCGTCCTGCTGCCGATTTTCCCCGAACAGGTGCGGCTGGTGCTGACGCCGCTGATGTGGCTGGCGGTGCTGACCATCGTGCTTTCGGCCTGCGCGGCGTTCGCGCAACGCGACCTCAAACGCATCCTGGCCTACTCATCCGTCAACCACCTCGGCTACTGCCTGCTGGCTTTGTTTGCGGTGACCGGCGCGGCGGCGGACGTGAACCAGCCGGAACTGCAGAAGGCCGCGGCACTCAACGGCGTGTTGCTGCAAATGTTCAACCACGGCCTCACGGCGTCGGCGCTATTCCTGTTCGTGTGGTTCATCGAGAAACGCAGCGGCGGATTGCGCGAGCTGGAGGATTTTGGCGGCATCCGCAAGGTGGTCCCGGTGTTTGCCGGCCTGATGGGCATCGCGCTGTTCTCGTCACTGGGGCTGCCGGGCTTGAACGGGTTCGTGGGTGAATTTCTGATTTTCAAGGGCGTGTTCCCGCTGGGGCCCTGGGCGGCGGCGTTGTCCACGCTCGGCCTGCTGGTGACGGCGATCTTCCTGCTGACCATCATCCAGCGCGTTTTCTGCGGGCCGTTGAACGGACGCTGGGCGCAAATGCCGGACCTCACCCTGTCCGAGCGCGCGTTGGTGGCCGGTCCAATCGCGCTGATGTTCGTGCTGGGCCTCTGGCCGCAACTCGTGCTGGGCGTGATTGACCCGACTGTCATGAGGATGGTCCAACAATTAAATTTTTAACCACGGATGAATATGGATAAACATATTACCGCGCCAAAGGCGCAGAACAAGGCAACCCAGGGCAACGCCCCGGGTTGCGAGCCACAAAGGTTAAACGAGCCCTGAAAGGGCGTAACAAAATGCCGCAATCCTTGGCCAACATTTTGATTCACGTTATCTGGAGCACGAAAGAGCGGTGTCCGCTTATTACCGATGACGTGCGTGCGGGGTTGCATGGCTACATGGCTGGCATTTTGAAAAACATTGAATCGCCCGCGTTGATCATCAATTCCGTTTCCGACCATGCTCACGTTCTATGCCAGCTTTCGAAGAACATCGCAGCTTGTAAGCTGGTGGAGGAAGTAAAGAAGAGTTCAAGCAAGTGGATGAAGGAACAGGGTGTCGGAGATTTCGCCTGGCAGAACGGTTACGGCGTGTTTTCCGTCAGCCAATCCAACGTGGATACAGTGCGTGAATACATCGCAGGGCAGGCAGAACTTCATAAGAAGCGGGATTTCAAAGACGAGTTCCGCGAGTTCTGTAAAAAATACAACGTGGCAATTGACGAGCGATATGTGTGGGATTGATTTTGTGACGCCCTTTCAGGGCTTGAATTTGTTTTGCGGACATTGTTCCCAAGGCGTTGCCTTGGGCTGTCCTGTCTTGCGCCTTTGGCGCGGCAAATGGCGGTCGGAAAGGCCGGAACTGCAAACGGGAATGCAATCAGCAACCGGCAATCGGCGATCAAAAATTTAAAATGCTCGCCTGGACCATATACATTTCGTTCATCGGGGTGCTGGTGCTGATGCTCCTGCCGCGCGAGGCCGCGCGGGCGGCGCGCATCATCGCCCTGCTGACGGCCATCGCCGGCTGCGTGGTGGCGTTTGCCGGGGCGGTGCAGCAGCCCAATCCGGGCGAGGTTACAACGATTGTCAAAGTCCCGTGGATCCCGGCGCTCGGCGCCAATTATTTCCTGGCGGCGGACGGCATCAGCCTGGTGCTGGTGGTCCTGACCGGCCTGGCAGCCATCGCCGGTATTTTATTTTCGTGGAACATCGAAAAGCGCACCAAGGAATTTTTTGCCTTCTACCTCGCATTGATTGGCGGCGTGTATGGCGTGTTCCTCAGTTTTGACGTGCTGCTGCTGTTCGTGTTTTACGAACTGACGATCATCCCGAAATATTTCCTCATCGCCCGCTGGGGCAGCACGCGCAAGGAATATGGCGCGATGAAACTGGCGCTCTTTTCGTTCGTCGGCAGCCATCTCGTGCTCATCGGTTTGATCGCCGCGTGGGTCGTGGCCCGCGCGCAAACCGGCCACGCGTCGCTCGATTTGGTGGAACTGTCGAAAGTGTCGTTCCCGCTGGGTTTCCAACACTGGGTATTTCCCCTGGTGTTCGTCGGATTCGGGATTCTGGCGGGCCTGTGGCCGTTCCACACTTGGGCGCCGACCGGTCACGTGGCCGCACCCACCGCCGGCTCGATGTTGCTGGCGGGGGTGGTGATGAAACTCGGCGCCTATGGCTGCCTGCGCGTGGCGATGGTGCTGTTCCCCGACGGCGTCCACATGTGGCAGAACGAAATCGCCGCGTTGGCGGTCATTGGCATCGTTTATGGCGCGGGCGTGGCGCTGGTGCAAAGGGATTTCAAGTTTGTCATCGGTTATTCCAGCGTGAGTCACATGGGTTTTGTGCTGCTGGGCCTGGCTACGCTCAATACCATCGGCCTCAGCGGTGCGGTGCTGCAAATGTTCTCGCACGGCATCATCGCCGGGCTGCTGTTCGCCGTCGTGGGCCGCATGGTCTATGACCGGACGCACACGCGCGATTTCAACGACCTGCAAACGATGCAACTCGGCAAACTGCTGCCGTTCGCGGCGGTGACGTTTGTGCTGGCGGGCGTGGCTTCGATGGGATTGCCCGGGTTCAGCGGGTTCGTCGCCGAACTTCAGGTTCTCATGGGCGCGTGGAAGGTGTTTCCGATGGCAACCATCCTGGCGGGCGTTGGAATCGTGGTGGGCGTGGCTTACATCCTGCGCGCGATGCAAAAGGCGTTTTATTCGGACGCACCGGCGGCGGACAAATCCGGTCATGACCATCCGTTGGAACCCATTTCGGTGCCGGAACGCATCGGGGCAATGATGCTTATCACTGTGTCGCTCGTCATCGGGCTTTTCCCCGGCCTCTTGTTGAATTGGATCCAGCCCTGTCTGAACTCGCCACTGTTTGAACGGCTGTTGAAGGGAAGCAGCTTATGATTTGGACTGCCATGTCATTTTGGGTTTGTGGTGCCGGTTGCCTTTCATTAGCACCCCGCTTCAGCGGGGTGTTCGCACGCCACCGAAACAATCAAGCCGTTTCAACGGCTTTTTATTCCTAGCTATGTCACTACACGCCTATTCAAGGATTTGGTTGCATCTGGTTTGGACAACGCTGAACCGGGAGCGAATGCTCAACAAGGCTGCGGCGGCCAAGCTGTCGGGTTTTCTTGGCCAATACGCGGAGAGCAAGGGCATTTACATGAAGATCAACTTCGTGAACCCCGAGCATGTTCACGCCTTGATTGATTTGCCGACGGGCAAGTCGGTCGAGGAAGTCATGCAGTTGTTCAAAGGCGCATCGTCGCATTGGGTCAACGAACAAGGATTGGTGGCAGGCAAGTTCTCCTGGGGACGTGGTTATGGCTGTTTTTTGGTGTCGCAGTCCAATATTGCAGACGTGGCGAAATACATTGCAAAACAGGAAGAGCATCATCGCGTGAAACCCTTCGCGGAGGAATTTCGGATGCTGGTCGAAAAATATGGGCTGCAATGGCGGGACGAAGAAACCGTTGAAACGGTTTCCCATGTATTGGATGTTCCGTCCACCGCGCTGAAGCGCGGTGCTAATGAAAGGTCGCAGGCTTGAGCGCCGGGAATAGAAACCGATGAATCCCGTCAATTACCTCCAGATTCTCCAACTGGCCGCGCCGGAGACCGCCCTGGCCATCACGGTGCTGATGGTGCTGGCAGTGGATTTGATCGCGTTGCGCGGACAAACGGTTGAACAACGTTTCCATGCCGGGATGCTGGTTTCAATTATTGGCTGCCTGATGGCGGCGATACTCGCGTTCGCCCATTTCGAACAAGGCAACCTGCTGAACGGCATGCTGGTCGTGGACCCGCAGACGAATTTCCTGAAGGTCGTGCTGCTGATATTGACAATTTTTACGGTGATGATTTCCGCGTCCGGCAAATTCACCGAACATGTCGGTGAATATCTCTCGCTGGTTCTGCTGGGGGCGATCGGCCTGATGTTTCTCGTCAGTGCCGAGGACCTCCTGATGATTTTCATCTCGCTGGAACTGGCCAGCCTGTCGCTTTACATCCTGACGGCGTTCAACAAGCGCAACGCCAGGTCCAGCGAGGCGGCGTTGAAATATTTCCTGTTCGGCGGCATGTCCGCGGCGTTCCTGCTGTTCGGTTTCAGCCTGCTTTATGGACTATCCGGTTCGACCCATTTGCCGGAAATCGCCGCGGCGTTGAAGGGCAGGGGACTGGATCCGCTGCTGCTGGTGGCCATCGTGACAACGGCGATTGGATTTGGATTCAAGGTGGCGGCGGTGCCGTTCCATTTGTGGGCGCCGGATGCCTATGAAGGCGCGCCCACACCGAGCGCGGCGTTCATCGCTTCCGGTTCCAAGGTCGCCAGCTTTTACATCCTGGCCAAAATCCTGACGCTCGGTTTTGCCGGCGCGGAAGGCAGTGCCGCCTGGCACGGTTATGTGGCCGGCTGGACGCCGGTGATTGCCGTCATGGCGGCGTTTTCGATGGTGCTGGGCAATCTCACGGCCATCGTGCAGTCGAGCGTGAAACGCCTGCTGGCGTATTCGGCCATCGCCCATGCGGGCTACATGCTGCTCGGCGTGCTGGCCAACACGCCGTCCAGCCACAGCGCGCTGCTGTTTTATGTCATCACCTATGCGCTGACGGTGCTCGGCGCATTTGGCGTGGTGACGGTGGTGGAAGCGGCCACGGGCGGCGACGCGATGGCAAATTTCGCCGGACTCAGCCGGCGCGCCCCGGGATTGTCGTTGTGCCTGCTGGTGTTCCTGCTTTCGCTGGCCGGCATTCCGCCGCTGGCGGGTTTCATCGGAAAATTTTTCCTGTTCAGCGCGGTGGTGGGCACGGACGCCGAACATCTCGGCCTGCTCTGGCTGGTGATTCTGGCCATCGCCATGAGCGCCGTGTCCTTTTACTACTACCTGCGGGTGTTGAAACAGGCTTACGTGCTGGACGCCGCTGCCAACGCGCCCGCCATCAAGGTTCCATTGGTCACGATGCTTGCGCTGGCCCTGCTGGCGGGGCTGGTGATTCTCCTCGGTTGCGCTCCGGGGTTGTTGACGCGGCATTTGTAATACCAGTTCCCGATAATAATCGGCATATTCCAAACGGTAGGGCCGTGCTGCTGCGCGGCCATCATACTTGGCGGCGCAGCAGCGCCGCCCTACCCATAGCACCGATTATTTCTGAGAACTGCTATAAGATGCGAATTGCATAAATATTTACGAATTTAAAGGAGGAGTTTAATTTGTGCTAATTCGTGAAATCCATTTCAAAAATTCTTCTTTGCGTCTTTGTGTCTTGGTGGTGAAATAAGCCGAAATTTATGAGCAATGTTCCTGCGGATTTGAAATACACAAAATCTCACGAATGGGTGCGCGTCAACGGCGCCACCGCCACCATCGGCATCACCGATCACGCGCAACACGAATTGACCGACATTGTCTTCGTCGAACTGCCAGACGTGGGCCGGAAGGTCAAGGCCGGCGACGCCTGCGCGGTGGTGGAGTCTGTGAAGACCGCCAGCGATATTTATTCGCCGTTGAGCGGCGAGATTCTGGAGGTGAACAAATCCGTGGTGGACGACCCCGCGCTGGTGAACAGCGAACCCCACGCCGGCGGCTGGTTCTTCAAAATCAAATTGAGCAACCCAGCTGAACTGAATGCGCTGCTGTCGCCGGACAAATACGAGGCGCAGATTGGTGGGTAGGCAATAATGCGGCCGGAACGCAGCATTTAATTATAGGAGACAATGTGAGGAGTCTCTGCTTTTCTTCTTTAATTTGAGTCTCGTTACCTCGACTCCTACAATTCATTTGTGAAAAATCCGTGTCCATCTGTGTCCATCCGTGGTTAAATTTCCGCGATGAGAATCCGTTTATTCATCAAGCCGTATTGCCCATGGTGTCACAAAGCCATGCGCTGGCTCGACGACCACGACATTCAATATGAAAAGCTGGATGTCATTGCCGACGTTGCGGCTTTTGAAGAAATGGTCCGGTTGTCCGGCCAGGAGCTGGCGCCGGTGATTGAGGTGGACGGGAAAGTGCTGGCCGATTTCGGGCCGGAGGAACTGGGGAAATTTTGGCAGAAGCTAAACCAGAAATGAAACGAGTTTGACGCGAATTGCGCAAATTCCCGCAAATGGAAACAAATTAGTGTAAATTCGCGAAATTCGCGTCAAAATATTTTCGATGGAAACTGTTGAAATCAATTTAAAACCGCGTCCGCACCTGCCGGACTGGCTCCGCATCAAGCTGCCCACGTCGGACAGTTTCGCGCGCACGCGCAGCCTGCTGGACGAGCTGAAGCTGCACACGGTCTGCGAAAGCGCGAAGTGCCCGAACCACTGGGAATGCTGGGAAAAGGGCACGGCGACGTTCATGATCGCCGGCGACCGCTGCACGCGCGCCTGCGGCTTTTGCGCGGTGTCAACGGCCAAGCCGCTGCCGCTCGAAGCGGATGAGCCACGGCGCGTGGCTGAGGCCACCCGGCGGATGCGGCTGCGGCACATCGTCATCACCGCCGTTGCCCGCGACGATCTGGCGGATGGCGGTGCAGGACATTTCCGGAAGACAGTCGAAGCCGTGCGCGAATTGAATCCGGGCATTGTGATTGAAGTGCTGGTGCCGGATTTCAACGAGAGCAATGCTGCGATTGAATCCGTGCTGGCGGCCAACCCGCACATTTTCAATCACAATCTCGAAACCGTGCGGCGGCTGACGCCGTCCGTGCGTCATCGCGCGACTTACGACCGTTCATTGAGCGTGTTGCGGAGGGTGAAGGACAAGCGGGGCGGCACGATTTACACCAAGTCCGGCCTGATGCTCGGTCTGGGCGAGGCGGAAGCGGAAGTCATGATGGCGCTGGAAGATTTGCGCCACGCCGGCTGCGATATTCTCACGCTCGGCCAGTATCTCCAGCCCACGCTGAGACATTTGCCGGTGGTGGAATTTGTTTCGCCCGCGAAATTTGAAGAATACGGCAGGCGGGCAGGGGAGCTGGGCTTTGTTCACGTCGCCAGCGGACCGATGGTGCGGAGTTCGTATCACGCGGACGAGTTCAACCTGCCGTCAGCGCATCGGCAGGGATGAACCACGACGCACGAACAGATAAATCGCGACACCGATGAGGACGATCCCCACGACAAACGCGATGATGGTAATGGTGGTTGTCATCGTGCGGGCTTGATCCATCGTTTGGGCGGTGCGCTTTTTTTCCGATTCCCTGAATGCCTCAAGCTCTTTATCGAGCGTGGCGATGGCTTCCTCGTTTTTAAGCTGGATGGTAAGCCATTTTCCTTCGGAACATTTCCATTCATCGGGCAGGCGCTCGAGGGTTTCGGCATTCGCGGGTTGAAAGCCCCAACGAACCCAAAACGGCGAATTTTCCTGCGTCCACAACCGAAAGACGCCGTGATGGGCGGCAATGGTCTGGATGCGTTCCCAGAACAATTGCCGCGCGGCATCGGCCACGGCAAAATCCGTGTAACCTTCGCTGTGGAGCAGGGCGTGCTGGCGGATGATTTGAACGCCAATCGCACCGACGATTTGTCCGTCGGCAGCTTCAATCACCTGAAATTCGGTCAGCCGCTTTTCCAATTCACCCGCCGGCAGGCGCATGGAATTCCAAAGCGATTTCAAGCTTTGAAAATCGTCCGTTGTGGCGCGGCGAATGCGAATGGCTGACGGATTCATGCCGGTTCACAAATTGACCTGACCATGACCGAAAGTCAAAACCGCTGTAATATTTCTCAATGACAACCGGAGCAAGCCTCGGTAGGGCGGGCAGTCCTTCCGCCTTCGCGGCGCGCCAAAGCGCCGCTACGGCGCGACGGCGGCTGCCCGCCGCTCGTCCGCACAACGATTGCGGTGCGCACGGAGTGACGCGCCCTGCCCATGTGCCGATTCCCACTGGAATTGATATAATTCATCCCACCGCACGATTTGCTTTTCCAAAAAGATTGTGCCACTCTGTGCAAAGATAAAATCTAATTTGAACCATGAATAATGGAGTTAACCAACAATTGCTGAATGCGCTGCAGTGGCGCTACGCCACGAAAGTTTTTGACGCGACCCGCAAAATCCCCGCCGATGTCTGGCAAACCCTGGAGCGCGCGCTCGTGCTCACGCCGACTTCCTACGGCCTGCAGCCGTATCGTTTCCTCGTCATCAACGACCCCGTCAAACGCGCCGAACTGCTGCCGCATTCGTGGAATCAAAAGCAGGTCGTGGACGCTTCGCACTTTGTCGCGTTCACCGCCCGCACCAAAATAACCGGGGCCGACGTGAACAAACTCATCCAACGCACCAGCGACATCCGCAAAATTCCCGCCGAATCGCTGAACTTTTACCGCGACCTGATGCTCGGCGACATCGTCAACGGTCCGCGCGGCAAAACCGCCCACGAATGGGCAACCCGGCAAACCTACATCGCGCTCGGTAATTTGATGACCTGCGCCGCCGTGCTGGGTGTGGACGCCTGTCCGATGGAAGGTCTCAATCCGGCGGAATATGACCGCGTGCTGGGTTTGAACGGCAGCGGCTACGCGACGGTGGTGGCTTGCGCGCTGGGTTATCGCGCCGCCACCGACAAATACGCGAGCCTGCCGAAAGTGCGGTATGAGGCAAAAGAACTCGTGCAGCAGGTTTGAGCGAAAATGATCACCGTTCGGAATGCCGGGGAACGCGGGCACGCCAGTTTCGACTGGCTCGACACGTGGCACACGTTTTCGTTTGCCGATTACCACGACGCGCAGCACATGGGCTTCCGCGCGTTGCGGGTGATTAACGACGACACCATCGCGGGCGGCGGCGGCTTTGGCACGCATTCGCACCGCGACATGGAAATCATCACCTTCGTTTTGAGCGGCGTGCTGGAACACAAGGATTCGATGGGCAATGGCCGCATCATCCGCCCCGGCGAAGTTCAATACATGGCCGCCGGCACCGGCGTGGCGCACAGCGAGTTCAATCCGTCGCCCACCGAGCCGGTGCATCTGCTGCAAATCTGGATTTTGCCCGGCCATAAAGGCGCGAAACCGGTTTACGCCGAAAAAACCTTTGCCCAAGCCGCGCCGGGACAATTTTATCTGGCTGCGTCAAAGTCGGGACGCGACGGTTCCATTCCCATCAATCAAGACGTGGACGTGTTCATCGGCAAACTCAGCGCCGGCAACCATATCAGTCACACGCTCAAACCCGGTCGTCACGCCTGGCTGCAGGTGGCCGAAGGCGAAGTGAAATTGAACGGCCAGTCTCTGAAGGCCGGCGACGGTGCGGCGGTCTCAGACGAGAACAAACTGGTCCTCGAATCAGCCGGACCGGCGCAGGTGATTTTGTTCGACCTGAACTGAGCTGCCGGGACGAATTCATGAAACGGACCTTTCGTATCATCGCTGCGGTTCTGGTTGTTGGCGCAATCGCTTTTTGGGCAGCAACCGGGGCAAATCGCGGCTGGACGAAAACGCGCGTTCCGAAGAAAGTCGTGGATGAAGTCACGGGCCTGGAGGGAATTCAATGGCAGGATAAATTTGTTCCCGGCGTTGATTTTCTGGGCGCCGCCTTGTTGGGCGCAGGATTCCTGGCTGGCGTTTCCTTTTTTGTCCCGGCAAAATCAAAACAACCATAAATCGAAACCAGATAATGAAAACGAAACTCACCCTCCTGGCATCCATCGCCCTGGCGGGCGCTGCTCTCGCCGCGCCACAGACGTTCGACTTCAAGGACCCCAAGGGCATTAACAACGCCGGGTTCAAACTCGATGCGCCGCTCGAAGCCATCAACGGCAGCGCCAGCGACATCTCCGGCACGGTCACGTTTGACCCGGAGAACCCCGGAGCAACGAAAGGCAAAATCATCGTGGCCACCGGGTCGCTCATGCTGCCGAACCCGATGCAAAAGCAGCACATGCTGAGCGACAAATGGCTCGATGCAACGAAGTATCCCGAAATCAGCTTTGAATCGAAGGAATTCAAAAATGTCCGGACCGCCGGTGACACCACGACGGCGGACGTGACCGGCACGTTCACGCTCAAGGGAGTGTCCAAGGAACTCACCGTGCCGGTAAAACTGACCTGTCTGAAGGACAAACTTGGCCAGCGTGTGCCGAATCAAAAAGGTGATTTACTGGTCATCCGTGCCAGCTTCACCATCAAGCGCAGCGATTTCAACATCAATCCCGGCCAGTTTGAGGACAAGGTTTCCGACACCATTGAACTCACCCTGAGCATCGCCGGCGCGTCGCCGAAATAACCGAACTGCTGGCCTGCCGAGTCGAAGCTCATAGCGCATCACCGAATGCGATTTCAGCCCGCCTTCGTCGGAAGGTTCACTTAAAAAACATGTCTTTCAATCTTCGACGGCCAGTTGCCGATTTATAAAATTTCTCTTTTTGTCGAGCTTCACTCAATGTTTTAAACGATTCAGTATGAATTACCTTATAAGGACGATATGGCCTCGAGGATTTGACTCTGCCCGCATTATGTTCGCCTAAACGTTTATCAACATCGTCGGCAACGCCGGTATAGGTTCGCGTTTTGGCCTCGTTAAGAAGAATATAAACGTGATGCATCATGCCATTCCTGGCGGATCCGTCTTGTCAAAATTGCTTTGCAATTTTGACAGGCGAGATCCCGCCAAAATATTTCCTCGAAAAATTGATGCATCATGTCATTACAAGCGGATCCGTCTTGTCAAAATTTAATTTTGACAAGGCGAGATCTCGCCATAATTTTTCAAGGAAAAATTATGGCGGAGAGAGAGGGATTCGAACCCTCGATACCCTTTTGGAGTATGCACGCTTTCCAGGCGTGTGCCTTCAACCACTCGGCCATCTCTCCGCCGGGAACAAAACTCTGGCCACGCGCCGGAGTAGAATCAATCTTTTTCCAGCCGGACTGACAGACGAACGCAATTGGACACCGCTGCTGGAACGCCGACCACAGGCGAAGTTGACGACGAACAGATCGCCTTGGGGTTCAATGTTGCACTGATGGATTTTGTCGCTGGTTCCTTCACGATAGCAGAGGGTGATTTTTCGGGTTCTGCAAGTGTTTGCATGGTTTTGTGGGTTGTTGGTTGATGGTTGTTGATAGAAGAAGCCAAGATTGCGAAGTGACGTGTGTTTGTCCTGGCCGATGATGATGTGGTCGGTGATTTCGATTTTAAGCAGTTGGCCGGCACGAATCAGATCTCGCGTCACCTTGATGTCTGCTTCACTAGGACTGCGATCCCCGGATGGATGATTGTGTGTGAGGATGATGCTGGCCGCTGATTGAACGATGGCCGGCTTAAAAACTTCGCGAGGCACAACGGGACAGGTATCCAAGCTGCCGACTAACCAAGTTGTGCCCAATCCAGTGTCGTGGAGCAGCAAAAACAGCTTGATGGCACTGGCAGAGCTGATTCAATGTTGGTCAATGAGACTGAATCGTCCGGATGGACGTGGGGCGTAAGGCCATATGGGAAATGTCGGATGAAGAAAAGCATCTGCAAATTTACCTCTGTTAGAATACTTGTGGTCATCGGAGGGGCGCTTTGTTGCTTTATGGTTTGCGATATCACTGCTTATGCACAACAGGAAAATAAAGTGCGGAGTGGTGTCACGTATGAGGCCGGGGATGCTTCTCTTTCCGGAGGGACAAAAGCAGCCGGCGACCCGGAGCGCCGCATTCGCGACGATGCGGCGCTCGGCAAGGGTGACCTGTTGCGATTCATGGAAAACCAGGTCACCTATTTGGTCAAGGATTTCAAGGGAGATGGCCATCAGCGGCCGGAGATGGGCTGTGAGCTTTCTGATTTTGGTTCGTGGTATGACGTCGCTTTTTCAGGAGGTATCAATCGGTTCTGGATGAACTCAGTGCGGCATCACACATATGATCAAGTGGGTTTCAATGCCACCCCCGACGTCGGACTGCTGGCTTTGTTTTTCCAGACTCCGTCCGGGGAATTGATCGATGGGAGCAGTGGCGAGTGTGTGGTGAACTGGTATCCCTATGGATGGAAGACAACGACCCGGCAGGGCATCATCGAAATTGAGTCCGCGGCCTTCTTCACCGCTTTCAACACCATTGCCATCCTCGCCAGGGTGAAAAACGCGGGAACCGAAGCCGCCACCTTGACTCCTTCCCTGCTGGTCACCGGCCGTTCTGAATACGACGGCAAGACCGGTGGCCTGATTGCGGGATTCGCTGCCCACGGCCGCCTTGCCTGGCGCAACCAGCGCGTTGGCAAATCGGCCAACCCGAAAGACTACACGGATTCACTTCTGATCGGATCGACCCTCGGCACCCTCCACGCTGCCTTTCTACCGCGCTACCTGACGTCCGGGCGTGGCAATGAATTGAAGGAGGCGCTCCGCGAAACATGGGCACCCGCCCTGAAGGCCAGGGCCGGCTCGGCGGTCGCCAGTGCCGATCCGCTGAAGCTGGCCCCGGGCGAAACCCGCGAATTTGCATTCTATGTTGCGGCGGGAGCCGACGATGCGACCGCGGAAAAAACTGCCGTTCGTGCCGGGCACGACCTCACCGCGACCGGCCTCGCAGGAATCGTGTCGCGCATGGAACGCGATTGGAACGATTATCTCGGAGCACTGCCCAAGCTGCAAAATCCGAGCGATGAAGACCTGAAGCTGTATTATTCCGCCGCCCTGGCGCTGCGCGCGAACCATCTCATTTTGCGTTTGCCGGCAGGGAAGTTGGCCGGATTAAGCAACGGTGCGGGGCCGCTGGTGGACGCCACGGGAATGGCCGGGCAGAACGCGGTATTGTATGATGCGTCTTGTCCGGCGCGCGGAGGCTTCAATCTCTTTTTTCAAAGCGACGCCTGCTGGAATTTACTCGGTTATCTCGACATCAATCCCGACTGGGCGACCGGGCATGCCGTGCCGATTCTCGACCCCCCGTGTATCATCATGGATCCCCATTTTTACTGGTCGATGTGGGAGCTTTACTCGCGACTACCGGATCCCAAAAAACAACAGGAGTTTGCGGCGATGGTTTATCCGCTGCTGAAAAAGAACTACCGGGTCTGGACGACGCAGATCGACATCGACCACAACCTCTTGTGTTCAACGCCGAATAACTGGGACGACAATCCGCGTGCCGACCTGCTTTTTAAGGAAGCCACAGATATCCCGGGGCAATGGAATAGTTGGTGGAATGATTGGGTGAGAGGCTCCAGGGATAATTTCCTGGAGGATCCCGCCGCCAGTTCCCAACTGGCCTATGGCACGGTCATCATGGGACGTTTTGCCAAAATCCTCGGGAAAGATCAGGAAGCGGCGGATTGGGAGAAGCAATTCCAGAAGCATGTGCAGGCCATTGACACGTTGTGGGATGAAGAGAAGGGCTATTGGATCGTGACCTATCGGCATGCCCTGAAGGACAAAGTGCTCACGAGCTCCATTCTCTATCCCGTCTTCACCGATGTCTGCCGCGACCCGGCACGAATCCGGCGGGTGGTTGAAAGCCACATTCTGAACCCGGCGGAGTTCAATGGGCCGTATCCCGTCCCGACGGTCGCTTACAATGACCCGCGTTATTACAAGCAGAAACCACCAAGAACAGACCAGGAAGGCGGCCTCTGGCGTGGCAATATCTGGCTGCCTGAGGCGTGGGTTATCGTGAAGGGTTTATATAAATATGGATATGAGGCTGAAGCCAGGGACATCGCCCGCCGATTGACCGACATGATGTCCCACCAGGCGCAATGGAGCAAAAGCAATCCACAATTCGCCTGCGTCCCAGCCGAATTTTATGATTCCCGCAACGGGCAAGCCCAAAACATCCGCCGATTCTCATGGACCAGCGCGGTGGCCATGGATTTCCTTTTGGGCAATTATCAGAACGAGCGCATGCTTGGCACGAACCCGGAACGTGACCGCGCGATCAACGGATATCTTCGGGAGGTCTTTGACTTCGAGAGCGGGAAGAGTCTTTTTCGCGTCAAGACGGTCAAATCGGTTTTCCCGCTGCTGCGAATGACCTCGGCAGACAACCTGCCGATCAACAAGAGTGCCAAAGTGGAGTTCAGTTTTTCGGATCCTGCCGGCAATTTTGCCGGATCAACCATCTTTTTTTCCGCTGATCCCAGCCGCTGGTCGGTGATGGAAAAAACAAAAGGCGTTCCCCTCAAACCGAATGCAGGCGGATATTACCACGCGGCACTGGGTGCCGAACTCATGCTTATCCGATAAGGCTGAACACAAACAGGATCGTCAACCTTGGCATTATTTGTCATTGGACTGACTGGATAAATTTTCAACGGTTCTTCGCGAGGATTATCCGGCACTGATTTATACATCTCATGGACAGGTCGCCACCACAGATTGGGCAGGCTTTCTCCAGGCTAGACACTTGGAGGATTTCTTGGGATTCAAGACGACGCGGCCCTGAAAGGGGTGCTTGCCGCGCCAAGCGGTAGTATCGAGGTTTTTTTGGCCGGCAGCTTACTTGTTTGTCACCGTTGTCACTGGTGTAAGGCGTGCCGTTTTCTCCTTCACCAGCTTGTCATAAATGGTTTTGGCTTCATCGTAATCCACCGGTGATGATGTTTTAGTGCCGAGGTTCAGCGTTTGGCCTCTGCTAACACCGATTCGGCCCGGCTGTGGTCTTGACGCGGTTCGGGCCGATACGGAGATCGGCGCTCCATTTTCATCGTGCCTTCGTGGCGGCGACTCGGCAGAGCAGCGTTGGGAAGATATGGCGGCTTTCGGCCGAAAGCCATTACGCCTGCAACACGCCGCCCTGGCTCGCGTTGGTCACGAGTTTCCGGTAACGCGCCAGCCAGCCGGTCAAATCACGCTTCACGGGCTGCCAGGTCTTCTTGCGCCCGGCCAGCTCGGCTTCGGAAACGAGGATGTCCATCCGGCGGTTCGGGAAATCTATCCGGATGCGGTCGCCGGCTTTGAGCAGGCCAATCGGGCCGCCTTCCTCGGCCTCCGGCGAGACGTGGCAGATGCACGCGCCCGCCGTGCCGCCGCTGAACCGGCCGTCGGTGATGAGCGCGCATTTGTCGCCGAGGCCCAAGCCGGCAATGTAGCTGGTGGGCGAAAGCATTTCCTGCATGCCCGGCCCGCCGCGCGGGCCTTCGTTGCGGATGATGACCACGTCGCCGGCCTTGACCTTGCCGGCCAGAATGCCGGCGCAGGCGTCATCCTGGCTTTCAAAAATCACGCAGGGGCCTTCAAAGATGAAGCCCGGGCCGCAGTTTTTCTTGAACTCCTCGCTGATACCGGCGGTTTTCACCACGCTGCCTTCGGGCGCAAGCTGGCCATAAAGAATCGCGAGACCACCGTCGGGCGTGTAGGCAGTCGCTTTGGTTCGGATGCAATCGTTCGCGTCGAACATGAATGCCGAATCGTAGGGCATGAGGCCGCTGGGTTGGACCTTGGCGAGGTGCTTCGGGTCGGTGTCGAACTCGGCTCGGGTGATGACCCAGTTGCGCACTTTTTTGGCGCGAACTATTGCGAACGGCGTGCGGGCGCCGCCCTTCTGGTATTGCCACATGAGCAGGACCGGTAACTTGCGGAACTCACCGAGTTCGGCGCGGACCAGGCCCTTTGATTCTTGAAGTTGCTGTTCGATGGCCGGACGAAGTTGCTCGTGACCTTTCAACACAACACCACCGGGCATCTTCACCACCACTTTCTTGTCATGCAAAGCCACCAGCGCTTCGACGTCGCCGGCGTTCCATGCGGCGGCAGCGCGCCAGAACGTGATGGCCAGCGGGTCGCCGGGGAAGAACAGCATGGGCTTGGGCGCAAGATTGCCGCTCGCCGTGCGAGCGGCCGGACCCATTTTGTCGTTCGGGTCCACCACAATCGCCGACGCGCCGGAAACGCGCACCGATTTGGCCCAGGCGCTGCATTTTTCGGAGCGGACGTCCCACTCATCAATATTCTCGCCAATGGTTTTACCAGTGACGGTTTTGCACGACGTGTTGAGCACACCCATGCGTTTGAGTTCGCCGAGGATGGTGTGGATGCCGCCGGCGCGATGCACGTCCTGCACATGGTAGGCCGATGACGGCGAAACCTTGCACACGCACGGTATCCGGCGCGAGATGTCGTCAATGCGCTTGATGTCGTAGGGAATACCGGCTTCGCGCGCGATGGCGAGCGTGTGCAGAACCGTGTTCGTCGAACCGCCCATCGCGACGTCGAGCATAATGGAGTTGTCGAACGCTTCCAGCGTGGCAATGTCGCGCGGTTTGAGGTCATGGGCGACAAGCTGGATAATCGCGCGGGCCGCGCGGTCATAGAGGGCTTCGCGTTCTTTCGACACGGCCAGCACGGTGCCGTTGCCGGGCAACGCCATGCCGAGCGCTTCGCAGAGGCAGTTCATCGAGTTGGCCGTGAACATCCCGGAGCAGGAGCCGCACGTCGGACAGGCGGTCTGTTCGAGCTTTTTCAACTGCGCTTCCGTGATCTTGCCCGCCTGGAGCTCGGCGACGCCTTTGAAAACGGAAATCAAATCCGACTTTCCCGTGGCCGGCTGAAGATAAGACGCGAGGTCATCATGCGTCGCTTTCTGCTCGGCAATGCCCGCCGCCATCGGCCCGCCGCTGACAAATACGGTCGGGATGTTGACGCGCATGGCGGCCATCAACATGCCGGGAACAATCTTGTCGCAATTCGGAATGCAAACCATGCCGTCGAAGCAGTGCGCCTTGAGCATGGACTCGACACAGTCGGCGATGAGTTCGCGGGACGGCAGCGAATAGAGCATGCCGGAATGGCCCATGGCGATGCCGTCGTCCACACCGATGGTGTTGAAGATAAACGGCACGCCGCCCGCCTCGCGCACGAGGCGTTTGACGAGGGCGCCGACCTCGTTCAGGTGGGCGTGGCCGGGGATGCAATCGGTGTAGCTGTTGCAGATGGCGATGAACGGCTTGTCCCAGTCGGCCTCGGATTCGATGGAGCCGGTGGCGCGGAGCAGCGAGCGGTGCGGCGCGCGTTCAAAACCTTTTTTAATGATGTCGGAGCGCATGGTCATTTACGATTTAAGATTTTCGATTTACGCGATTTTTATTACGGCCTGAATGTAGCCATGAAGGGATGAAGTGTCACGCATTTGCTCAGACAATCACCCTCCTTGTTTTTAAAAAAACTGTTGACGCTGTTGGAATAAGTAACTAATCTAAATTTCAATCAGAAAGTGGCCATGAGAACTAATTGGCAGGGGATTAAATGCTTTGTCGGTTCGGCAGCCCAAGGCCCAAGCGGAAACCAGGCTGCGTTGGTGAAATGGGTGGCAGAGGGCGAACCCTCGGAACTTTTCGCCTTCAAGGAGTGTCAGGACCTGTTCCGAACACGGCTGCGCGAACCGGTGCTCAGAATTTTTTCCCAACTGACCGGCCTGCGCCTCCACGTCTTGTGGCATCGTCCGATGGACTTCCAAGGACCTGGTGCAATGCCCGTTCTGTGCCCGAGGGCGCGCCAATCCCGCAAGGCGGGAGGCGCGAAAGGCCGGCAGCCCAACCCCGACATCCGATGTCGGGGCTGCTTGCAGCGTCGTTGGCAACCCGCCTTGCACCCGGCCAACCAAGGCCGGCGGTTCATCGGGCAGTGTGGCGCCACCAACTTCTGTGCCTGCCTTCAGGTGGACAAGGTCTGCCCTCTCACGCTGGTCTTGCAGGCGACGGTAGCGCCTCGTTCTCCCTCATCCCATAGGGCCGGCAGAGGGAGCGGAAATGCCCCCGCTGCGCCGGTTCAATCGGTCTCCGATTCATCTCTCCCCCCGCCCGGTTCAGCGGCGCAATGCGTGATCGGAATTCAGCAAGAACTCTTCCCGACGCACGGCCTCACGGCGTTTGGTGTCCACCCTTCAGGGTGTCTGCCGCCTGTAAACACGCTAAAGCGTGGACACCAATCTATTATGGGCTGGCTGAGTTTTCTGAAAGGTGTGGACCGGCCATCTTACGAACAAATGAATCGCACTTGGGAAAATCTTTTGGGCAGGAGCACACCGCCTCCAACTGTTTAGTATTTGAAAGAATGAGCTTTACCGTTCGGATCGGAACACGCGCCTGACCACGTTTCGCGCAAGCGAACAATGCGAATTGGGGCATCCATCCAGTGGCGGGCTTGGGAAGCCAATTTTCCCCCGTCTCCCGCCCTCGCCCGTTGATGCACCTGAACACGGTTGTGGTCGGAGACTGCCGCGACTCATTTGGGGCAGTTTGGAGATCAGGGCTGCTTCAACGCGCGCAGTTCCGCACTTGCACTGCTGAATTCTGAATAGCTTGTTGCCCCGGTATCCAGGCACTTTTGAAAAAGATCCGCCGCTCCTTCCTTGTCACCATCAAGCAGATGTTTCATGCCTGCGTAGTAACAGGCTTCACAAATCTGGCCACCCGTATCACTGGGACGTTTGGCTGTGGCGGTTGCCTGGTTAAAGAACTCGCCCTCCGGCACGCTGCCCGTCAGAAAATGCCCGATGCATGCAGACCAGTCCTGCGCTTTCGCGCCGGGCAGGGATTTGACATATGAGTCCAGTTCCTTGGTCGCGTCGTCCCGTTCGCCCAGCCGGGACCGAATCAACCAGATGCGGAACCGGGGATAATCCATCGAAGGATCCATTTCCACTGATTTGCGCAAGTTTTCCAACGCTGGACGAAATTGGAACAAATCATCCTGGAGATAACCCAAACACTGATAGGTTTGGGCGTATTGGGAACCCAACTTGACTGCCTGCTGGAAATCCGCGAGGGCCCCATTATTATCCCCGCGCTTTATTCTCAGAAACCCGCGGCCCGCGAAGGCCGGTGCGCTTTTCGGATTTAACTGAAGGGCCTTCTCCAAGTCTGCGTTTGCGCCATCAAAATCATGCGCCAGCACTTTGAGACTGCCGCGACCCGCATAGGCCTCCGCAGCTTGCGGAGTTAATTCGATGGCCTTGTCAAAATCCAGGAGTGCGTCATTATAGTTTTTGAGCATAACTTCGGCCTCACCGCGAATCTGGTGCGAAAATCCATCGTCGGGGTTCAACTCGACGGCCTTGGAGGCATCCGCCAGAGCCTTTTCGTATTCTTTAAGCAGAACTTCAACGGTCGCGCGGTTTCGGTAGGCCGCCGCTTCCTGTGGGGTCAACTCAACGAACTTGTTGAGATCATCCAGTGCGCCATTCCGGTCCAGCAGATTCACCCGCGCCAGGCTGCGATAGTTGTAGCCCCTCACGTCGTCGGGTTCCAATTTGACGGCCTCTGTGAAGTCGGCGAGGGCACTTCTGTCGTCCTTGAGACGGAGTTTGCAAAAACCTCGATTGTAAAAAGCCGGCTCGTTGCCGGGATTTAATTCAATCACCGTGTCGTAATCCTTTACCGCCCCGTGAAAATCGTTGAGCGTTTGTCTGGCCGTCCCGCGAGCCAGGTACGCTTCCTCGTATTTGGGATTTAATTTGATTGCGCGGGAAAGCTCAACCAAGGCGTTGGTCTGGTCGCCAGATTGAATTTTGCTCATACCCGTTTGGTAGTGCCGTTCCGCTCGTTTCATAGGCGACACACAAGAGGAGCAAAGCACCAGGGAAAGCACAAAAATCCACCGACATTTCCCCAAATCGGATTTCATGCAAACGAGAATAGTGGCGCCTGAATTATTTGCAATGGCCAAACGTGGTTTGAATGACGTTGTGCCGTTGGACGGTTCGCTGGAGAAATATTCCCTTTGCACTTTTGCGCGCTTCTGGCTTCCTATGGGCGTTCAAATCAAAACCAAAATTATGAAGACCTATACCAAATCAATCGCGCTGGCGGCGCTCACACTGGCATTGGCCGGCTCCGCCCGGGGTGCCGATGAAACTGTTGCCGGGAAATGGAAAGGGCAGTTTGACAGTCAGATCGGGCTGCAAAAATACACCTATGAGTTCAAGGTGGACGGAACCAACCTGACCGGCAAGGCCATCGGGGAACGGGAAATGGGAACGAACGAGGTGGCCATCACCGAAGGCACGGTCAGCACGAACGGAATCTCCTTCGTCGAACCGCTCAAGTTTGGCGACAACGAACTCCGCATCGAATACACCGGCAAGGTTTCCGGCGATGAAATCAAGTTCCACCGCAAGGTCGGCGACGTGGCCGAAGAAGACTTCGTTGCCAAACGGGTGAAGGAAACCGAACCAAAGGCTGAGGTGAAACCGGAAGCCCGGGCGGGCACAAATTCGCCGCCCGCCAAGCCGTAGCCGCAAGTATTCAATAGGATTTCAACGCAGAGGCGCAAAGACGCAAGGACGCAGGGGAAGAATGGTTCTCACTGTCCATAAACCCTGTAGCGCAGACATTCCTGTCTGCGGGTTCAGGCGACTTTCCAGTCGCCAGTCTATGCAGTTTAGCAGGAAACGCGGGACAAGAATGTCCCGCGAACCCGCAGACAGGAATGTCTGCGCTACACACCATTCAGGGGCGCAAGGCGCGCAATGATCATGTCGGATACCCGCCGGTGATGTAATGCGTCATCTGGTCAATCGTCGCGCTTTGGGTGGAGATGATCCAGTTCACCAGGTCGCCGATGGAGACCAGGCCGACGACTTTTTCGCCTTCCACTACTGGCAGATGCCGCGTGCGATGGTCGGTCATCAGCTTCATGCATTCCTCGACGGAATGATGCAACCCGACGGAAACGATCTCGCTGGAAACAATCTCCCGCACCCGGGTTTCCCTGGACGATTTCCCCTGGAGCGCGACTTTGCGCGTGTAATCGCGTTCGGTAAAAACCCCCGCCAGTTTCCCGCCCGACATGACGAGCAAGGCGCCGATGTTTTTGTCCGCCATGATTTTGATGGCTTCGAAGACGGTGGCTTCCGCCGGGACCGACCAAATCTCCGATCCCTTGTGATGCAACACCGCGCTGACTGTGCCGCTGGATTTCATAAGTTTGATGCCTTTATCCGCTTCTCCCGCGCATGATTCAAGCAAATAATTTCCATCATAATCATTTTTCCGACCGGCGGTTTGACGGAATTGGCCTTCTTCCGCCGCCGGGTTCTGACTTGATTTGCAGCATGCGGAGGGGCGTGCTCCGCGAGTCCTGCTTTTGAGTGAAAGTTTGTCTCCCGATATTTTGCGCCATTGGTGGCACCGGAAGTGCTTTGGGAAAAAGCACTGGTGGATAACAGTTTTGAAATCAATGCGCGCAGAAATCAACGAATGAACCGATGAAAAAATCTGTGAAGCCGCTGTACCTGTGTTGGGTTGCGAGTTGGTTGTGTCTCGGCGCAGGGACAATTTATTCACAGACTTCCAATTCACCGGCAACCAACAAGTGGACTCCGCCGGCGGGTGAGCTGGTGGCAAAGCATGGGCCGCGGGAACTGTTCCAAAATAAAACCAATGATTCTGCGCCGAACGAAATCACAACCCGCGACGGAGCGACCTACAAAGGCGTGACGGTGCAAAAAGTTGATGCCGATGGGTTGAGGATTGGATATACGCCGGCGGGCGGTGGAATCGGCGCGACCAAGCTCAAATTTGAGAATCTATTTGAATCCGTTCAAAAGCAATACGGATACGATCCGCAACGGGCGGCGGCCTACGAGGAGGAGCAGGCGAAACTCAGGGCAGAGGAGACCAGCCGGCAAGTCGCACAGGAATCTGAACAGCTCAAACTAGAATCAGAAAAGTTCAAAACCGTCTCCAAAATCCTGTATGACTACCATAAGACGCATACGTATGTTGGAACCGAAGCCGGAGCGGCGCAAAACATCTTCGTGTGCGGCGACATGGCCTGTGAGGTGTGGGACATGGTTCGCACGAAGGGAATCGAAGCCAGAATTCAGGTGGGCAACGTCAAGAACGACATCAACTCCGTGGCTGAAGCCAACCACGCCTGGGTGATGGCAGAAGTGACTCCGGGGAAGTGGCTGGCGCTGGAAACGACCGGCGGCTATGTCGTTGACCAAAATAAAAACGCCAGGTATTACTCCGGCCATTCGTTTTCCAATCCAAAGGAATTCAGAGACTACCAAACGCTCGTAGCCCAGTTCAACGACGCGGTGCAGAAACAGAGAAACGCAGTGGAAGATTACAATCAAACAGTCGGCCAGTATAAAGCTGCGAATGGGTATGACCAAAGCAAGTTAAGAGGCGAACTGGTTCAAAAAACGGCTGTTGCGAAACAACGAGCTGCTGATGTGAATGAGTTCGCTCTCAGGCTCAAGGCAATACAGTTGGGAAACGATCTGGGTAACAGCGAATGACTTGGACGCCTGCGGCTGCGAGTCTTGCCGACACTGGCCGCGCTTGGCGTCGGATGCCGGGCGATGATCCGGCTCGTCAAGGCCGGGCGATCCGTCCCGGCCCAGTGCCACCCGGCACCCGCGCCACCGACCGGGACACCCATGCGCGCCAGGAGGTATTCAGAGAGCAGGCCAGTCCAGGTTGCGGGTCGTGCAGGAGTGGATTGTTGCTGGGAAACCCAACCAACAAGCCCTCAAACCATGATTGCTGCTGGTTCCAAGCAATAAAAAAATCGCCGGGTTACATAACCCGGGCGGGTTAACCGGCGAATGTGTGCAACAGGCGTGCCAAGGCTGGCACAATGTCAATTTATAGCATACCGGCTGCCAAAAACCGTTGTTTGGCGATTCGTGGTGCAGACCCTTTCCCCACGCTTATCGTTCTCGGTCCATGCCCAAAATATGGCTTGGCGGTCGTAACCTTGGCACGCCTGACAGAAAGCCTTCGCAGCGTGCGAAATCGGCATGGCGCGCGACCAGCAACGCGCCAGAAGGGGGTGGTATACCGTATGCACCGTCTTTAACGAGCCTTTAGCCTCGGCATCGAGATTTTTAGCGGGCACCCGTACGGAAGCGGTGACCAGGCATTTTCAGCAGGTTGGCGGTTTGCATCAACAACCGGGAAAATCTTCCACCGGATCCGGCCAATAGTTGAAACGTCGGGTTGCTCAATTTTCTTCGCGCCGGTTTCGTCCGCTCCGCTTCCTGAATTTTGCCGTTGATTTTGTTTGACGAAAAATCGCTTTCGACGCGAACGAGATGGCAGTGCCCTTGGTTGCAGTGCTCCACTACAACCATCACAATCAGGATGCTGCCAGCCCTTTTACGCCTTGTGGCGGCGGCGGACGAGGAGTGCGGCGAAGCCGACGGCCAGCAACCCCAAAGCCGAGGGTTCAGGCACAAGCAGGGTTTCGCCTTGGAAGGCCAGTGCAACCGGATAATCCAACCCGGTGGCAAAGGTGCTTGGCGCTCCGCCCGGCGTGAATTCATAAATGTTGCCGCTGCCGTAATCCGCCTCAAACAGATCGCCCGCGCTGTTAAAGGCCAGGCCAAAAGGACCATTCAACCCGGTGGCAAAGGTGCTTTGCGCTCCGCCCGGCGTGAATTCATAAATGTTGCCGCTGCCGTAATCCGCCTCAAACAGATCGCCCGCGCTGTTAAAGGCCAGACCAAAAGGATAATCCAACCCGGTGGCAAAGGTGCTTTGCGCTCCGCCCGGCGTGAATTCATAAATGTTGCCGCTGCCGAGATCTGCCGCAAACAGATCGCCTGCGCTGTTAAAGGCCAGTCCTTGAGGATAATCCAACCCGGTGGCAAAGGTGCTTCGCACTCCGCCCGGCGTGAATTCATAGATGTTGCCGCTGTATAAATCCGCCTCAAACAGATCGCCCGCGCTGTTAAAGGCCAGCCCAGTAGGATAAACCAACCCGGAGGCAAATCTGCTTTGCGCTCCGCCCGGCGTGAATTCATAGATGTTGCCGCTGCCCCAATCCGCCTCAAACAGATCGCCCGCGCTGTTAAAGGCCAGTCCTTGAGGATAAGACAACCCGGAGGCAAAGGTGCTTTGCGCTCCGCCCGGCGTAAATTCATAAATGTTGCCACTGCCTGCATCCGCTACAAACAGATTCTGCGCCTGCCCGCTGGAGGCAATCAGGAGGACCGCTCCCGCAAAGACCGCTCCGTTGAATGAATGACACGCGGCACGAATGGAGGATTTGAATTTCATAGTCAGTCAAGTTGATTTTCAACGGTTGATTGGTTCGATGCCACAGTTGGTTGCTGATATTAAACTCAACGGCATAAACGGCGTACCCGGCGCCTACGCCGACACGGCCGAACTGCCGGCCGTCAACCGGTCACCTGCGTAAAGCCGAATCCATAACATTTTCATGGTTTGCTCCTTTCAACCCCCAAAATTTCACGCAAAGTCATCCTTCCCACAGACTTGCCGGACTGTAATGTTATTTAACATAAACGGGCTAAAACGTGAGGGAAAAGGGATGAGTTGCGTGATTTGAGGGGTGAATTGCCCCTGATGCGTGGCGGAATTCCGAGGGCACATCAGGCGATGGCTGGCCTGGCTAACGGGTCGGGTAGGCTGATACCTCGTCCATCAGTCTGCGCGCCTGGCTACGTTGCGACCCCTGAAATCCGCCAAAAACAGTAGCAGTTGCTCCTGCGTTTGATTAGACTTCCGGTTGTCGTTTTCATGGTGCGCTCACTTTCTTTTAGGTTCGTTTAGGTGCACTAAATCTGACAGAGCGGTCGCCATAACGCAGGCAAAAAGCAATCAATACGTCACTTTTCTCATATAAAGTGGCATGTAATTACAAACTATGGACTCGTTGCCGACTGTCTTGTTAAAACCGGGTGAGGCCGACCGCATCGTGGCCGGCCATCCGTGGATCTATCACACCGAAATCCTCCGGCTCACCGCGCCCGTTGACGACGGCGGGCTGGTCCAGGTCAAGGACCATCGCCAGCGGTTCCTCGGCGTTGGTTTTTTTAATTCAAAATCAAAAATCCACGTCCGCGTCCTGTCGCCGGAGCGTGTCGAGGTGAACGAAAAGTTTTTTGAAGAACGCATCCGCGCCGCGCTCGCCGTCCGGCAAAAGCACCTGCCCGACGCGACTTCGTTTCGCGTCGTCAACGCCGAGAGCGATTTTCTCAGCGGCCTCATCGTGGACAAATACGAGGACGTGCTGGTGGTGCAGATTTCGTCGCTCGGCATGGACCAGCGCAAAGCCCAAATCGTCGCCGCACTGCAACAGATTTTCTCGCCGCGCGCCATCCTCGAACGCAGCGATGTGGCGTCGCGCAAGTTTGAAGGGCTGGCGGAGGCCAACGAAATCCTGGCCGGGAAGCTGGAGGGACCCGTTTCAGTAAATTTGAACAGCTTGAAGTTTGAAACCGATCTGGTCGGCGGCCACAAGACCGGTCTTTATCTTGACCAGCAGGTGAATTATCAGGCCGTGTCGCAGTTTGCCAGGGGCGCGCAGGTTTTGGATTGCTTCAGTTTTCTCGGCGGATTCGGTCTGCACGCGGCGCGCGCGGGGGCAGCGCAGGTCCACCTGCTCGACCAAAGCGCTGATGCCATTGCCGCGGCCATACGCAACGCCGCTGCCAACGGCCTCACGGAAAAATGTTCGTTTGAGGTCGTAAATGTTTTCGACTGGCTCAAAGCCAACACCGCCGTCAAGCCGCATGAGCGCGTCATTCCGCGATTCGATTTAATCGTGCTCGACCCGCCGTCGTTCACGCGCAATCGCGCATCCGTGCCGGATGCCCTGCGCGGCTACAAGGAAATCCATCTGCGCGCGCTCAAGCTGCTGAAGCCTGGCGGCACACTGGCGACGTTCTGCTGTTCGCATCACGTGGACACCGTGACGTTCCTGGACGTGATTCTCTCCGCTGCCTACGATACGCGCCGCGTGTTGCGCCGGGTCGCGACCTACGCGCAAAGCCCGGATCATCCCATCATCCCGATGATTCCGGAGACGGAATACCTAAAGGGCTTCGCATTTGAGCTGGTGAGGTAGCGCAGGCGTCTCGCCTGCAAAAATGCCCTGACTTTACGTGGCCGGCAGGCGGGACACCTGCGCTACTTTGCTAAAGAACTGGCCGCGCAGCAGCGCGGGCCCTGCCGTCTGGAATAGGTGCCGATGATTATCGCGAAATGGTATAAACACTTGGCGTCGGTCATGAACCGCCGTTACAATTGGTGCCATGAGCGCGTTCCCCGTCAGCCCGGAAAAGGAAACCCAACTCACGCAACGCATGGCCGTGCTGGGCGTGCGCGAAGCCGACATCGAGGAAACTTTTGTCCGCTCCGGCGGCCACGGCGGCCAGAACGTCAACAAGACCTCCACCTGCGTCATGCTGCTGCACTGTCCGACCGGCCTGCAGGTCAAATGTCAGGCCACCCGCCAGCAGGGACTCAACCGCTTCATCGCCCGCCGCCTGCTGCTGGACAAGATTGAAGCGCTGAAACGCGGCTACGTGGCCGCGCAACGCGCCGAGATCGAGAAAATCCGCCGCCAGAAACGCCGTCGCAGCCGCCGGGCGAAAAACCGGATGCTCGCCGACAAATCCCATCGCTCCGACAAGAAAGCGTCGCGCCGTCCGGTGGGGATGGAATAGAAAAAGGTTGACGCGAATTATTTCTGGGAGGGACGGCGTGCCACCGTTCCCTGACTCCATGCGCAGAAGGCGCAAAACCAAATTTGTCGTTGACGGTTCACACGTTTGGCGGGTGGAAATAAAACTCCGGATTTGTCAGTTTGAATGCTTGTGGTTCGGGAGAATGTGCTAACATCCCCGTTCATGAACATCCTAATCGAAGACGCCGAAAAGCTGGAATATCTAACCAGCGACAACCACTGGACAAAAAAAGCATCCGAAGGCAAAAACTTCAAGGCAACCGAAGCGGCCTTTGCCGTTGCAAAAAAAGAACCGATTGGCAGGTTTAATATCGTCTTTTACATCTCCCAAACGAAACAATTCATCAACATGGAGCACGGCCGGGGCAAGGGACCGGCCGAAGCCAGACCGGTTGTGGAAACCGCCCCCGCAGTGGCATAAGCCAGCGCGCAAGAAAACGCAGAGTGTTTGCCGCGAATTATTTTTGGGAGGGACGGCGTGCCGCCGTTCCCTGACTTTATCCTGTCACGTGTCACCCGCCACTCGCCACTTGTCACTTTATAGCGGTTCCGCATACTCTCGAAGCCATGAGCAAAGCCAAAGTACCGGAAACCGGAGCGGGTTATCTCGGCGAAACCATGGTCCACAGAATTTCCCACGCCGTGGGCGTCGTGGAAGGCGTGATCGAGGCCAAGGCCGGCTGGCCGCCGGAGATCACGTTGAAGCTCCCGGATGGCACCTTCAAAAAGGGCAAGCTCAGCGATTTCCGGGAGCCAAACAGCGCCGAGCGGAAAAAAATCTCCCCCGCTTAGCCGGTTGAAATTTAACGCAACTCCGTTGACGCGCGAGCGGGAGGCGCAAGGCACGATTCGCACAGTTTTTTTGTTGAAAACTGCGGAGCCGGGGCAAACGATGTCGCGCAAAGCCATGAGATGATGAAGCCTGATGCAAAGTTTAACCGGAGAGGCTGGCTGCATTCCCTGGGGTTGACCACTGGTGCCGCCGCCATTCTCTCCCTGTCGGAAAAATCGGCGCTCGGCGCTCAGGTTGCTGGAGAGCAAACCCCGGGCCTGTTCAATGTGATGGATTATGGGGCGAAGGGGGATGGCACCACCGATGATTCGGATGCCATTCAGAAAGCCATCAACGCTGCGCAAAACTACTTCAATGGTGACGTCAAGATGGGCGGCATCGTTTTTCTTCCGACCGGCTCTTATGGTGTTTCCAAAGGCCTGCTCATTACCGGAGCGATCAAAATTTTCGGGCAGGGACAAACCACCATCGATGGCGCCACTCACATCGTGCCTTCCTCCCTGGACTTTGACGTCATCAAGGCGGTCAATGTCAACTGCGGCGTGGTGCTGGAGGGCTTTATCATCAGAAATTACTCGATGAAGGGCAGCGGCGGTCATTTTCTCCGGTTTCAAGGTTGCCAGAATGTTTTGGTGCGAGGGGTGGATTTATCCAATTGTTGGAATGGAGTGCTCGTTGATTCATCCGGCGACGTCAGGATTTACGATATGTCGGTAGGCCCGGCTGACGTGCCGGGCATCGGCCGTTTCGGGATAAAATGCACGGCGGGCTCTCCGGGAAATGCGAATTCGACACTGGTCTGGAACTGTTGTGTGAATCAATGGGGCCAAAATCCAAGAACCGTTGACGGGTTCGTGCTGGCCAACGGTTACAACAGTCTGACCACAGTTGCTTGTGGTGCGCTCAACTGTAATCGCGCGTTTTTCTCCAGCAGGGATGGCGGTGCTGAGCCGGATTTCTTTGTGGTTCAAGGCGGGACCTCGGATCATTGCAACACCGGCGTGCAACTGGACGAGGGCGCTTTAAACCAGTTCAGCGATCTCCTGGTCACCTCCAGTTACGTGGACAACGTCAACATCGGGGCCAATGTCACCGGGCCGGTGGCCTTCTCAAACTGCATTGTTACCATGACCGGGAGCACCACCCCGCCTCATGGAGCAGGCTATCGAATCTTTTCCACGCAGGCTCCCAACGTCACCATCACCGGCGGAACCGTTTTTAACACCGGTGGCAAGGCGGTGGACATCTCCGGCAACGCCAATGTGGTCATCACGGGGGTTGCCATCTCTTCGATCCAGGCCGGTGAAGGGGCCAACAGCGCGGATGGGCTGGGCATTTCCGGAAGCGGTAATGTCACGTTGAACGGGCTTTCCATTGTTCAGGTCAGGGACATCGCCATTCACGTGCTGGCCGGTTTCACCGGCGCTTTGACCTTCAGCGGCATCTCCCAGCAAAACGCCGGTCGCGGGCTTTATGACGACGGCTCTTCGGGGCAAATCGTGGGCAATGGGAGCTTCCGCATCAACGCCACCTTGGATGTGGACGTTTCCAAAAACCAGAACGCCAAAACCTGCATCCAAAGCCACGATTCCATTCCCTGGCCATTTTATCCGACCCCGGCCGTACCCGGATCAGGAAGTCCCGTCCAAAATACAACCGGAACGAATTGCATGGTATATCTTTCAGGCGGAAACGTGAAGCAGGTCATCGTTGATGGAGTCAATCTGGGGGTTCAGGCCTCGGTTTACCTCCCGGTCAACCGGAAGATTGAAATCAAATACCGTGGCAAGCTGTCGTGGGTCTGGCAACGGGTGACCTGAATTCCGCTCTCCAATGCCCGCTGAATCCGCCGACCACCCTGTTTGGTTTTAGCATTTGGCCTTTAGCATTTCTTGCCGCGCCAAAGCGTCTCGTCGCGTTGACTTGTCTCGCCGAAATCAGATGAAGGTGGAAGCACAGCGAAAACGGAAGCGACGGCGGGAGCCTTGATAAAGCGTGTTCCCCAATCCGCACCACCTGCTTGCCGCGCCATAGCGCAGCGAAGGCGGGCCACCCCGCCCGCCGCAAGGCGCGGTTCATGAGTCGGCCTCACGGCGGTTACTGTCAGTTTGACCTCTGGCCTGCGAGAGCTTGGGGAATTGGCGAAGAACTAGGATTTGGGCAACGTTACTCGCGTGTACCGGATGTGGCGGACGCGACTGCCGGATACCTTCACCTCTGTCACCTCGGAGGCCGGGTTCCGCGTGAATTCAAGGACTATTCCTACGCCCTCTGCATCGAAGCGGTCCGCTCCGGCTGGCAGTAAATGGATCCAGGTTCCCGAACGCAGATGGTTCGCCAGCTTTCCGTCGTGGATTTCGAGGTGAGCCACGATCTGAAGTTCTTCGCTCCAATAGTCGCCGACGTAAGCCGCGAGACGGGCAGGCGTGGAGTCAGCCGGGTTCAACTTCGGCGCGTTGATGCCACGATAGAGCAGATGCGTGACCTCCCCGGAGTTTTCGCGGACAAAATCAACGGCCGCCCCGTAGGCTTCAACGAAGAAATTGGTGTCGGATATCGGCGTCATCTTGAACTTGTCTTCGCGGGTTGCCTGCGCCATGAGCTGATCCCCTTTGCGCGTAATGGTGAGCAACCAGCCGGGACCCAATCGGTACGTGCCCAGGAAAGCATCCCACGTGGCGGGATCGGCCTTCACGGCGGCGGGGAGCTTGGCGGGCGATTGGGCTGGCGGCTTGGCGGGCGAAGTGCCGAGGTAAAGGTCGGCGATTTTAACGGCCAGTCCGTAAGTGTCCATGTTGCCCGCGTTCGAGAGGATGGCCACGGCGAATCGCTTTTCAGGAATGCGCATCACGACGCTCCGGTAGGCAGCCCAAGCACCGGTATGGCTGATCATCGGACTCCCGTGATAATCACCCAGGCCAACGCCGAAGCCGTAATCCACCTTCGCGCCGCCGTTCAATTTTCCCGGCTGGTGCATCATCTCGATGGCAGCCTTTCCGCCAACGCGCGCGGTTTCGAAATTGAGCAGCCACCTGCCCATATCTTCGGCGGTGATGAAAAGGGAGCTTGAACCTTGCGCCGACAACTGGCTGTTTACCCGGTAGAATTTTCCCTGGTCGCGGGGATTATAAGAATTGGCACAGTCCGCCACCACCTCGGCGGGGTTGTCGCAGACCAGCGTGTGCTTCATCCCCAGCGGTTGGAACAAGTTTGCGTCGGTCCAGGCCCGAAACGATTGTCCCGTGACTTTGGCGACCGCAGCCGCCAGCAGGTTGTAGCCGGTGTTGGAATACAAGTGTTCCTCGCCTGGCGCGAAATCCAGCTCGCGCTGGCGCCGGACCATTTCGAGGATTGTGTCCAGGGTAATTGGACCTTCCATGTCCAGACCCGAAAGGCTGAGCGTTTCGGGCCAATCGCGCAAGCCGCTCGTGTGATGCAGGAGATTCCCGATCGTGATCGGCTTCCCAAAATCCGGCACGTCGGGGAGATACTTTCGGATGTCGTCATCAGGGGAGAGTTTTCCCTGCTGAATGAGCATCGCCACGGACAGTCCGGTGAATTGTTTGGCGACCGAGGCGACATCAAAAGGTGTTTGGGGGGTGATCGGAATGCGGTGCTCGAGGTTCGCGTAGCCGTAACCGTGCTGATACACGACGGTGCCGTCTTTGACGATCACGACGGCGGCACCCGGCGAATCGGCTCGATCCCATTGGGCGAACAACTGATCGACTTTCGCGGTGTCCCGGGCACGGACATCGCACGCAGCAGCCAGCAGGCAAATTCCCAGTGTGCACGCCGCCAGGCGGCGGGAAATATTTGATCGTGGAGCAGTCATCTTGCGACGCATTGTAGGAAGAGGTCGCTGCCATTCCCAGCGCGAATAAGCGCGAATAACCTGACGGATGCTGGTGAAACCTGATCAACGCTCCAACGCCCGCCTAATCCGCTGCACCAGTCTGTCCACATTGGATGTTGGATGTTGGATGTCTTGCCGGGGCGAAGCGAAGCGAAGACTGGTGGATGTTCCCTCCGCCGCGCTACGCGCTATGGAGGACAGGCGATGTTTCCCCCTTGCCGCCCGTTTTTCCAACCTTCAGCCTTTGGCCTTTGGTCTTTAGCCTTTCAAGTTGGTGGACTCCAGGTTTTAGACGGGAGCGTACCGGGCGATCGCCGCCCGCAGGGTTTCAAGTTCGAAAGGTTTGCAGATGAAGGAATCAATGCCACCCAGGGGGCAGGCGGAAGACTGAAGTTTTTCAGGAAAAGCTGTGATCATCACGACGGGCTGCTTGGGTGAGCGCTTTTTGATGGCAGCGGCCAACTGATCGCCTTTCATCTCCGGCATAAAGTAGTCGGTGAAAATCATGGCGAACTTGCCGGGCTCAAACAGGGCAAGCGCCTCGGCGCCGCTTTTGGCCTCGTGGACGAGATAACCGTCGTCTTGGAGAAGCATCTGGACGGTCTGGCGGACGAGAGGTTCGTCGTCCACGACCAGTATGTGTCTTTGCTGGCAAGTGCGTTCGTTCATCATGGCCACAAAAGCGCAATTTCCGTGCCAGTTTTTTTCCGCCCGGCTTGGGCGTCGGCCATCGCTTTTGGGCATGTTGCCATGTCCCGTTTCGGGAAAACAAACGCGCCACCTGCCGCCGAATCCGCTGCACCAGATGCAAAAACGCTTTTACACGAATTACACAAATTGACACGAATGTTGGCATAGGACCGGAGGTCCGAAAGAAAGTAGCCCACAGTGAAACCGTGGGAATAAGGTGGAAAGAATACAAGCCTCGGAGGGGCGACAGAAATCAACCGCGAAACATGCCAAATACGCGAAATGGTTTAACCACAGAGAACGCAGAGATCGCAAAGTAACACTCAACGCTCAACGCTCAACCCTCAACTTTTCCAGAATCCTCCGGATAAAACCTCACGCAATTGATATTCGCGTTGACGTTGATCCGGTACATTGGTTTCTCAACGAGAAGGAGGACACCCGTTCGAGCTATTACCTTGAGGACGCAGCCACGGAATTTCAGGTGCAGGGGCTTGAACTCGACTAGGCGTGCGTGAACTGGGATGGCGATTTGCGCTTCACGGATTCGGGGTGGAGTTTTCACGATTTCCGCGGTGATCGCTGGACCAATATCTTGAACCCGGAGAATCAGGTTTATCTCCGTAACGCCTATCGCGTGCTTCTCACCAGAGCACGTCAAGGAATGGTCCTTTTTGTTCCACTGGGCGAATCGCTCGGCCCCACCCGTTCGTCGACATTTTACGATCCAACTTTCAATTATCTCGCTGACCTTGGCATTCCTGTGCTCAAGTGATTTCAGTCGGGTTGAAAATTTGGCGTAGAGGGAAGCGCCAGGCCGGACAATCCAACGTGCCGCGACAATCGGGAAATCTGGAGCATCCCCAAAATCGGGAACCTGCCTTTGCACCCCTTTTTGCTGTTCGCAGCTTCATGGGGCTTCGGCAAATGGGGCAGTTCGGTGGAACTTCTGCCGCCGTTGGCGTCTCTTCGTGCCTTTGCGTGTCTGCGGATTCCATGCCGTAATGTTGTTGTAACTCCTTTTGGAAACCACGCACCAAATCAAGAAATCCTCGCTGGTCAACCAACTCAATCGGTTTTCTGGCCCGAAACACTCTCAGGGTCTGGCGTTACACCGTGCTCGCAAAACCTGATGATGGAAGATCGGGATACAAAAAACGTTTGGCCGTCACCTTGCTCGAGTTCCAAATATCCGGAGAGGGCGTCGTACTGGGACTTCGGAAACAGATGCTTGATGCCCTTGAAACGGACATTGCGATAAACCGCCACTCCCTGGCTCCAGTCGGTGCAATGAACATCGTATCGCTTGCTGAGGTCCACGGCTTCACCCTGTGGTTGGGGTGATACGACGCGCAGTGGCGCTGTGGATTTTGACGGCGCGGGACTTGTCGTTGAGGGCGAAGCTCCGGTCGCGTCTGCGGCGGGAAGGAAGTTCGGATCAAGTTCTTTCAGGATTTCCTGTCGCGTCTTCACAATGTCCAATCCAAGATTTTTCAAAACCCGGCCGGCGACACCATCGCCTTCAGCCAGCAAACCAAGGAGAATGTGTTCGGTCCCAACATAAGTGTGATTCAGCGCCCGGGCCTCCTTCGTTGCCAGCGCCAGGACTTTCTTCACGCGCGGCGTGTATGGAACATTGCCGCTGTTCTCCTGGTCCGGACCGGCCCCCACCTGTTTTTTGACCTCGGTGCGGACGGTTTCGAGGTCCAGTCCCATTCTTCCAAGAACGTTCACGGCCGTGCCTTGTCCAAGGGCGATCAATCCCAGGAGCAGGTGTTCGGTGCCGACGAAGTGGTGGTTGAGACGGTCGGCTTCCTTGCGCGCGAGCGCCAGCACCTGCTGGGCACGGGGTGTAAAATTGCACAACTGTTCAGGAGGCAACACTTGCGAAGCGCCCGGCGCAGACTTGCTCCGGGGTTGAACATGGACGCGCGGCGCGTCCGTCGGCGACGCAGTCAGTCTTTTCCAGAGTGATTTGAACCAATTCATCAATGAATGGCCTGATACTGCACCCACCCATCGGCGGCGGCCAGAGGAATTTGGCCGCGGAAAAGATTTTGTCTCACGCGGCAGGCGGCGTAAAAGACTTCCGTCTCCGTCAGACTTCGCCGGACAAGCCGTCTCACACGGCAGGCCACGTAAAGCTTCCAACTTCGTCCCGCGTTGCGGGACTACGATGGACAGGTCGCTATGCGGCAGGCTCGCGTCTCGGATTTCGGGTTTGGGGTTAATCCGTGTTCATCTGTGTCCATCCGTGGTTGGCTTCTGTCGCCCCTCCGGAGGGTGTTACGAATTGAAAAGTGATTGTCTTTGATTCTATTGGTTGAAAACGCCGTCCTTAAATTTCAGCTTTCGCCAGCCGCCGCCTCATTTTCCCACCGCCAAC
>Ga0074044_10000195_pt1 | contig 60534 bp, 35 predicted proteins | sample BogForMeECP23OM1_FD_94443 | JGI IMG/M metagenome (GOLD analysis project Ga0074044, IMG submission 94443) | Bog forest soil microbial communities from Calvert Island, British Columbia, Canada - Bog Forest MetaG ECP23OM1 | ecosystem: Environmental > Terrestrial > Soil > Wetlands ...
AGGGTGAGTCGGGCATTCTTGTGAATGTCCATTCGGTCTTTCCTCGGAAACTGGATTGCTCGTCACAATCAGCTTCTCTGGTCCCGATCGAATGGACAACGTCTTGAAAGATCACAGGCACCCTCTGTCCCTACGTTCGCCTCGCTCAATACCCCAAAGCTTCGGCCATAGTAAAGTAGTAGTAAGCCCCAAACGGAACCCCGAGGAGTTTTCAAACTGAATCCAAGCATCCGCAACATCGCCATCATTGCCCACGTGGACCACGGCAAAACCACGCTGGTTGACGCCATGCTTCGACAGAGTGGCACCTTCCGCGACAACGAGACCGTGGCCGAGCGCGTCATGGACTCGAACGATCTGGAACGCGAGCGCGGCATCACTATTCTTGCCAAGAATACGGCTGTGTTTTATGCCGGCGTAAAAATCAATATCGTGGACACGCCCGGCCACTCCGATTTTGGCGGCGAAGTCGAACGCGCCCTCAAGATGGTCGACGGAGTCATGCTGCTGGTAGATGCCAGCGAAGGCCCGCTGCCGCAGACTCGCTACGTGCTCAGCAAGGCGCTCGAGGCGAACCTGAAGCCGATTCTCGTCATCAACAAGATCGACCGTCCCGACGCCCGCCCGCAGGAAGTTCTCAACGAAGTTTACGACCTCTTTATCGATCTCGACGCCAAGGAAGAGCAACTCGACTTCCCCGTCCTCTATACCAATGCCAAGACAGGCACCGCCGCCGTTCATCAGGGAGCGGCGGGCGAGGACCTGCGTCTGCTGTTTGAAGCCATCGTTGACACCATCCCTGCTCCGCAAGGAGACGCCAACGGCCCGCTTCAAATCCTGGTCGCGAATCTCGACTACAGCGACTATCTCGGCCGCCTCGCCATCGCTCGCGTTTTTAATGGAACCATGAAGACGGGCGAAGATGTTGCCATCGCCAAGCGCGACGGCTCCTTTCACAAAACAAAAATCACCAAGCTCTTCAGCTTCTCCGGCCTCAAGCGCACCGACATCACGGAAACTTCGCTGGGCGACATCATTGCCGTCGCCGGAGTCGAAGGCATCACCATTGGCGAAACCATTACCGACGCCGAGAATCCCGCGCCCCTCCCCCCCATCGTCATCGACGAGCCGACGATTGCCATGCTCTTCACCATCAACACGTCTCCGTTTTGCGGACGCGAAGGCACCTACGTCACCTCGCGCAACCTGCGTGAGCGCCTGGAAAAAGAGCTGCTCACCAACGTCTCGCTGCGCATGGAAGAGACGGGGAGCACCGACTCGTTCAAGGTTCTGGGCCGCGGCGAGTTGCAGCTTTCCATCCTGATCGAGATGATGCGCCGCGAAGGTTACGAACTGATGGTCGGCAAACCGGAGATCGTCACCAAGCACGACAAAGAAACTGGCAAACTGATGGAACCGGTCGAGCACCTCACCGTCGATATCCCCGAGGAATTCGTCGGCGTGGTCATGGAGCATGTAGGGTCACGCAAAGGTGAAGTCTCCAACATGCACAATCACGGCTATGGCCGCGTGCGCGTGGAATTCCGCGTGCCCAGCCGCGGCCTGATTGGATTGCGCAGCACGCTCCTCACTGACACGCGCGGCACCATCGTCATGAACGCACTGTTCGATGGATACATCGAGTGGCAGGGAGAAATCCCGCATCGTCCGACCGGCGCACTGATCGCGGACCGGCCCGGGCTTACGACCTCCTACGCTCTCTACAATCTGCAGGAGCGCGGCACGCTTTTCGCCGGACCTGGCGTGGACGTCTATGAGGGCATGATTATCGGGGAGAACGCGAAAGACACGGATCTCGACGTCAACATTGTGCGCGAGAAGAAACTCACCAACATGCGCGCCTCAACATCTGACGAAGCGATCCGCCTGGTCCCGTACCGCAATCTGAATCTCGAACAGGCCATCGAGTTCATCGCCGACGATGAGTTCGTCGAGGTCACGCCGAAATCTCTGCGCCTGCGCAAGAAAATTCTGCAATCGAGTAAGCGGAAGCGAGGAGCGCTGGCAACAGTAGAAGGTTGATCGCACGTGTGGGGACGGGCGCCTCGCCCGTCCAAGCCGAGCGCAGCTCGGCAGCTGCCGGCGATCACTGCAGTTCTGGGTTCGAGATGATGAAGCCAAGCGCGGCGAAGAACCGGGAGAAAGAAGCGGCCGTCAAGAAAAACCTTTGCATGTTCCTAATCCCGTGCAGTTGCGGCGCGACCTTTGCCGTAGCCGAGGATTACGACCGCCGTGGAATGCACCTCCGCAGCTTCATTCCCTGTCCCAACTGCGGTAAGCGTCACGACCCGCGCAATCGCCTGCTGACCCTCGACTATCAGAACGCACGTTTCTGGAAAGTCGGCGGCTGCTGAGCCGTTTCGTATCGGGGATTCGTATCACGGATTCGTATCAGGGCATCGCTTCAGCGATGCCGAGAACTCGCCAATCAAATACCCCTTCAGGGGCTCGACATCGGATGGGGACCATTGAGGCAGTCCGCACCTACGATGTACACTTGCACTACGCGCCCGTAGCTCAGTCTGGATAGAGCGGCAGCCTCCGGAGCTGTAGGTCGGGAGTTCGAATCTCTCCGGGCGCACCAGTTCCGCGACGCCAGCGAAATGCAGATAGCAGGACTTGTCCTATGGAAACGCCAAATCAGGCTCAGTTCCCAGCCGTCCACCTGCGAGAAGTTCTGAAGGACGCGATCCGATACTGGGAACCGCGTCGCGTCGTTTACAACGTTGCGCTCACGGCCGTGGTTATTGTCTGGGTTTGGCTGACCTGGCCCCATTTCCGCAACGCGTTGACAGTGTCCTCCCTGCCAATACTGATCGTTTTAGGGTTGCTCGCCAATGCCTGCTACTGCGCCGCTTACCTTGTGGACATTCCCATCCGGCGTTGGTCCCATATTGGCGCGTGGTGGCAGCGCGCACGCCCGGGTCTTTGGGTCGTGGGAACTCTGTTTGCGGCGCTGCTAGCGAATTATTGGATTGCCGACGAAATCTATCCTTTTACAAACTGAGCAGCGGAACTCCAGTCTGGACTCCTACCAGAATTTGAGCGTTGCACTTTCCTCGAAGCAGAGTTCGAACCGCTCGACGTCCAAGCTTGCGGCAGCACTCAGTGAGCGCCCAGCAAGACGACCGTCTCCGTCGCAAAGGTGCCCCGCACAATGCCGATGCGAACTTTCCCGGCTTTGTCAACCAATTCGGCGGCGAGCTCCATCGGCGTCCGGACGGCTTTGCCATCCACGGCCTTGATTAAATCGCCAGGTTTCAGCGATGCCATCTCCGCGACGCCTCCAGGCTCAATCTCCAGAATCTTCGCTCCGTCGAATTCCTGGGGCGCAACCACGACCCCGAGCGAATGGATCGCCATCCCGCGGCTTGGCACTGGCGTCAACGGCTGGATAGTCTGAGGCGCGGCCGGAGCCGGGGGCTGAGGCGCGGACGTCACCGGAGTCGTGGGCTGCCTCTCGGAAGGTTGGGTCTCGGAAGGAGCAGACGTGGTTTTATGCCAGGGCCGAATCCAGGAACGATGAGACTCGGACTTAGCTTTGGGTTCCTTTGGAGCCTTGGGCTCAGGCGCAGGAAAATTACCGCCAAAGCGAAAAGCGACTCCGCCAGAGACGCGGAAGTCGCTTTGGTTGGCAGCGCCGAAGCTGTTCAGGTGGCGGGCGAAGATATAGTCGGCCGGCCCGAGCTGAATCCCGACATGCCGAAAGAGCCAATAGTCAAGGCCACCGCCCACAGCTGGCGCGAGAGCCGTATCGGACAAGGTAGTCCCGGAAGTAAGAATATCCGCTCGGTCCTGACCAATCAGGCCGTGCACAAAACCCGTGACCTTGCTGGAGCGATCCCCAAGCGTGAAGCGTGGCCCCAGCCCCCAGGAGAAATTGTCGCATTTCAAGCTTGAATTACCACCGCAATCGTTAAGCCAGTGGCCGCTGAGGTCCCCCTCAAGAGACAAATGATGAAACCGGCCGACGGAGGCGGAAAAGTCCCAGCCGTAATTTAGAGCCAGCCGCTGGGCGATGGTTGATTCCGTGCTGTTCGGCACCTGAAAGCTGAGGTACGAATAGCCGCCAAATACATCGACTGCCGGAAGGTTCTGAGCGGAGGCGATGCCGAGAAAAAAGAGAGCTGACAGAGCAAAGTGGACAAGTTTCTTCATGTTCTTGATTACGCCTCCAGGGAACGCACAACTGGAATAACGAAACGACTTGGTTGGGGCTTGTCTTATATCAATCCTTGCATTGGATTATGGCAACTGGCGATTATAACTGCAGATTCGCCAAAGCTCCAACGTTAGAACGTGATCCGCACTCCGAACTCCATTTGCCGCGGCGCCCCGTTCGCGTACGTGCCGGAACCGGCCAGAACCCGGTCCAGCCGCGAAGTACAGAGGGCGGTTGAGTTGCCGCAGTATCCCGCCGAACTTGCGTTATTCAGCGAACTGCCCGGCGCTCCATTCAGCACGCCGCTTAGCTGGTTCCCCGCGCCGCCGAAATTGGCAAAGTTGAAAACGTTAAAGAAGGAGGCATTCGGCTCCAGCTTCACCCGCTCCCCAACCTGGAACGGCCGACTCAAGCGCAAGTCAATCGTCTTCAACCAGGTCGCTGACGCAAAATGCCCGGGCAGCCCTTGAATCAGCGGCGCATAAGCGCTCAGTTTTACAAGTTGATCGCCCGTGAATAAGCCGGCATTTGTCAGCGCCTGGCCCGCCGGCGTCAACTTCCCGTAGTACGTGGAATTGTAATTCTGTATCACGGTGGTCAATTTGTTGGTCGAGTATTTCCCCGTGCTTCCAATAAATGTCCCCGGCAAGAGATCGCCCACGGTGCCGTCACCGGTAAGATCGCTGCGGAAGATTTCCCCCGCCACTCCGCCGCCGTCCTGCTGCGGAACGTACAGACTCAACGGAAGGGGTGACGCCAGATGCGCGATCATCGAAAGCCGCAGCCCGTGCGGCAACTCCGCCGTCGGAGTGAAAGTAAACTGGTGCGTGCGGTCCAGTCCCGAGGACCCCCAATGTCCCAGATGCGGCCGGTTGTAATCTTCCGCCACGTTCATCAGCGAATAATCTCCCCCGCTGCCGTTCGGCTCGGCCAGGTTGGTGCGATAGCGGGAGAGCGCATACGCAATCGCCACGTCCAGTTGCCGTACGTGCCGCGACGGATTTGTCACGCTCGTCTTGTAGGCCAGATGCACGCCTTCATACTTCGACCGCCCGCTGGGGAAGTACATTACGTTCGAGCCTACTGCGGGATTGATTCCTCCGAACGCCGCCTGCGGCTGTCGCAACGGGTTGTTGGTCTGCAGCACCGAGCACGGAAACGGTCCGCAGTACGCATTCGACGAATCCAGACCGTGGCGCGCGAAATCGGTAATGCTCGCTCCCGTCGCTAAAGTTGCATTCAGGTAGCAGGTCACGGAGTACTGCGAACTGCCGACGCCGCCGGAACCTGCATAGGTCGCCGCCGGGCAATTCACCGCCGCCACCGTGGAGCTGATCGCCGACAGACTCGCATCGAGATTCAGGAAGGGGTTGGTATTGGTGCCGACCAACTGGGAGCCGGCGTCGCCCACGAGATTGGTGTCGATCCCCAGCGGAAACTGCGTGCCGATCTCGCGCACATAGTCGATGGAGAACATGCCGCGCTCCCCGATCTGATGCTGAATTCCGGCGGACATGTGCAGCACCCGCGGCGTCTTGAAACCGGGCGCCAGCATCCCGCCAAAATTCGCCACGCTGTTCGCCAGCGAGTACACATTCGGCCCGCCCGTCACCGCCGACTGCGCCGCAGTAAAATCCGACTGCAGTACCTCAATCGCGGGGGCCGCTGTCCCGATCGGTTGTCCGCAAATCTGTGTCGCGATGTCCAGCGTTTGCCCGGAGACCACCACCGAACTAACCGGCGTTCCGTTCGGAAACAGCACCGCACCGGCCGGACAAAGCGTCAGGCTGCGGTTGTATTGTCCGTTCGACAAGCGGTTGATGCGATCCTGATATACGTTCTGCAGCAGGAAGTTGTCATAGAACATTCCGCCGCTCGCGCGCACCACCGTGCGCCCATTGTGTCCCGGATCCCACGCCAGACCTATTTGCGGAGCAAAATTCCAGCCCGGCTGGTTCACTTTCTGGCCGAGGAACTGATGGTTGGGACTCGGCGGGACAGCGTTCGGAAGCAAACCGAATTGATCGAGTATCAAACCACCGCTCGGGCATGGTGGAGTGTTCGCGACCTTGCTGTCGACCAAGGCCGAGCATGGGATCGGCGCCAAGTCGTTGTCGGTGCGTCCGGTATCGCGAACATAGTTCACGCCGAAGCTGATGTTCAGGTTCGGAAACAAATTGAAGGTGTCGCCAAGGTAGCCCTCGATGCGCGTATCGAAGTGACCGCCCGTCGACCGGTTGAAGGCCGAGTTCTCGCTGAAGTTTCCGAGGCCGTTGAAAATCGTGACCGTGCCTACCGGATAGTTCAGCGGATTGTCCGCCCCTCCCGGCAACGCGTTCGGGTTGCCATTAATGGCATTGATCACGTCGATCCCGTTCGAACTGGTCACCGACGCATAATTTCCCGGCGCATAAAAATCTCCCTGGGCGATGCGATGAATCGCTCCCCCGAACCGTATCGTGTGATTCGTCTTGTAGACCATGCTGCTGTCGTAGCGCCCGAAAAGGTCGCGCTGAATCGTCTGCCGCGGACCCGCCACGCTCGGCCCCAGGGAAAACGATCCGAGTTGGATATGGAAAGGCGCGGTGGGAAGAATCAGCGAATTGCTCAGCGCCGGGTTAATCGCGTCCACCATCTTCTGATAACCGAAGCGCGCGCTGTTCACAAACCGTCCCCGGTTCCAATCCAGCCCGACCACCGCCGCCGGAACGTTGATCTGATTGCGGAAATCCGAATCGCTCGCTGACGGCCCAATCCCGTTCGCGTTGTCGTAGCTGAGCCGCACAAACCCCTTCATGTTCTCGCTGAGGTCATAATCCAGCCGCGCCGTCAGCATATTTTCGCGAAAATAGGCGCTCTGCAAGCTGGTCACGTTGCTAGCCGGAAATCCAAGTTGGATCGGCAAAACCCCATCCTGCTTGCTGCGTTCCCCGCCAATGAAAAGAAACGCCTTGTCCTTGATGACCGCGCCACCCGCCCCCAATCCATACTGCTGCCGGCTGTATTTCGGATTCCCGGAGGGAAACCCCGCCATTCCGGCGCTCCGGTCGCGCAGATTACCAAACAGATCGCCGTGCCATTCATCCTCGCCGGAGCGCGTCGTAACCCGCACCGCCCCGGTTGCGTTCAGCGACTGAAACAATTCCGGGGTCACTCGCGAGACGATCACTTCGCGCACTGCATCCGCCGGCAGGTTCAGCGTGGACGCGCCCCGAGTCTCATCCATCGCTTCGACTTCGTCCACGTCGTAGTGCGTCGTACGGCCCAGTTGGCTGTTGATCGAGAGCGACTGGAACCCGCTCTTGCCCGGATCGAAAATCCTTCCATCCACCGTCTGCACACCCGGCTCAAACTGTCCCGCATTCAGATAGTTTCGCCCGTCAATCGGCAGCCTGTTGCTAACCTCGCCATCGAACTTGCTCTCCAACCGAACCGGCCCGGGATTGATCCATTCCAGTTTGAAATCCGCTGTAACCGCCGCCCCCAGCGCCACCGTGACGCTGGTCTCGACCGGCAGCATGTTTCGGCCTTCCGCCCGCACCACATAAGCCCCCGGCGCCACGGGTTCGGAAAGATACGCCCCGTCCTTGCCGGAGCGCGTCACGCCCTTGGTGTCAGTGGCCGCCGAGCTGTACAAAACCCGCGCTCCCTCCACAGGATTGCCGCTGTCATCCCGCACCATGCCTTCGATGGTGCCGGTTGTCGGATTTTCCGGGGTCTCTTCCTGGGCCCACAACGAAACCGTAAGCGGCAAAACGGTGAACGCGGCAACCACGAAGAGCAAGAGGCCAATGCGAATGAACAGAGAACGACGAACCATCAAGCCCGAGCAATCAAACAAAGTGCCACTCTCCTGGGGGCAGAACCTCAAGTAGAACCGGGAAGCGATTCCGCGTCTAAGGGTCTAGTTTTCCACTGCAATGATTTTCTACTGAAATCGAATAGAACAGTTTACTAGATGCGCCCACTTCCCCGGGGCGATGTACGGGTTTTTCGAGAGATTCCCAAACCCAAGCTCGAACCCGATGGGTTGTGGCAAGGCCCGCGGATGCTAAAACGAAGAAGCGGGGGTTGAGGGACCGCCATTCGCGGACTTAGTGTTTCTCCCCGGTCTTCATGGCAAGTTTCCGCAAGCCTTCCTGCGCCGCAGAGTTTCCTGGTTGGAGCTTACGAACAATCTCATATTCCCTTCTTGCGTCGTCGTAGTTTCCGGCCCCGGCGTCCTCTTCTGCCCTATGCAGGAGTTGTGGAATCTGTTTGCTGGTGAACCCTTCATACTCGGTAACGGCCGCTTCGGTTTCGTGCGCTGCCTTTCGCGGGTTCGGCGGAACCCGAGAGTGAGCAGGCTTCGGTCGCGTCTCTTCCGACGTTGTTACTTGCTGCTTGTCGAGTGCAACGCCAGGGGTTGCTGGTTGGTCGAGATGCGGAATTGGCTGCGGCTCGATGGTCTGGGTATGGGAAGGTTGTTGTCGGACTTCGCGCGTTTTTCTTGCGTTAACATGCACCGCGACGCTGATGGCGGCGACTAGAGCAAGAGACACTGCACCCGCCGCCAACCAGACCCGGTTCTTTCTGAGTAAACCGTCAGTTGAAATCTGAAGCTCATCTTCGTGTTCTTGGCGAACCGCGGATGGGCCGGCAAGAAAACCTGCCTCGGGTGGCTCCGCATCAGTAGCGCCGATCTCCGGCTGCGCAGGGCTCTCCATTGGCAAGGCGTGAGAAGCAGTGTCCACGCGGTTTTGCCAGGCTGCGAGAGTCTCCGCATCGGTCCAAAGGAGCTCCTCATACGCGGGACCCGGAATTGGAGAATCGGCAGATACCCGCCGGAAGCGCAGGCCTGGAGTTAACTGAAGAGTCTCATAGACCGTGCCGGAAACAAGGATCTGGCCGGGGGCAGCGTGCGACCAAAGCGAGTCCGAGACACCCAAGGCTGTCCCCGATCGCGCGTCGTCTTCCTGCCGGTGGATCGCTATGCTAGCCGCCAATCCCGCAGTCTCCGGGCTTTCGGTGAAAACTTGGAGTGCTCTTTGTAATCGCCGGGCGGCGCCGACTGCGGTTTCCTGGCGATCGAATCGTGCGATCAAAGTCTGCCGCGATTCTGGGACAAGCTGCCCTCCACTGGCAGTCACCAGATCCGCCATCAGGCCGATGACCGCCAGTCCAGAGGACCACGTGACAAAATCGGGGTCGATGGACCAAACACGAATGGAAAGCTCCGTCAATCGGCCTGCGGCCGAGCTATCTTCGCTGGCGAGTCGAGGTGTTCCGCCGCTCTCTGGACTCTCTAGGTATTCGGTCATGCGGACGCGGGGCGTAACCGGGGAGGAAAGCGTGAGCTCCGGGTAGCCCATAGCTTACTCCAAGAATACTGCGCTGCGGATGAAAAATCCGGGCTGGCATGGTTGACTTTCAAGAAGATACAGCTATTATGGCTTTTTGCCGCGCTGAACCGAACCTCCCCTTCCAGCGGGCGAATTTCTGGCCAGTTATCTATGCCGTCATCTTCGTTTGTGTTTCGCCGCGCCGGCTCGACTCTTGCCTTAGCCCTGTTCGTCGGCCCTCTCCTCCTTCTCCTGCTGGGCGGTGAAGGGCTGGCGAAGGAACCACCTCTGAACGCCATCGTTTTGTACGACACGGAAAAGGGTGCCGCGTATGAGCAAGTGAGTGACCTGCTCATTAACGGCAAAATCGAGTTGCGGATTTGCACGCCCGGCCAGCCGATCGACAAATCGGACTACGGAAGGTTGCCCAAAACAACGTTGACAGGTGCTACGTCTCTTGAGCGAACCGCGGACGGCGTTCTGATTCTTACAAAAGATTCTGGCCCCATCTGTGTCGTCCCGGCCAATGTCAAGTTTGACCGGGACGTGAGCTTCACGGCCTCTGAACTCGCCGAGAAGGCTGTTCTGCAGGGCAGGACGGCGAGTGGCCAAGATCCACCCACGCTCAAACCTGGCGTGAAAGTGGTCTTCGTGGCTGCGCCCGACACGGAACTGGCGGAATACCTGCGGGCGGAGCGGAACGGAAATGTTGTTGGGTGGCAGGATTTCCTGGTCAGGTATCCCGACTCAACCTATACAACCAAGGCAAAGCCGCCTCTGGCCACCCTGCTTGCCCGGGATGGTGAAGACCATCTCGCCGCGTACAAGAAATCCCTGAGCGGAGACAGCCCCTCCTTTGCCGACTTGAACATCGCGAAGTCGCGGGCAGACCAAGGCATCAAGCTCGTGCCGAATGACACTTCTTCACTGAACCTGCGAGATAAGACGATGGCCGAGCTAACCGCCCTGAACGACGAGGCACAACGCGAATTTGCGGCGTACAAGAACGCCCTGTCCGCGCATAAGTCGGGCTATCGTAACTTGGTTGCGGCTCAAAAACTGGTTGACCAGATCTTAGACATCGATCCTCAATTTGGCCCCGCCAACAATTCGCAGATCTCCATTACGGGCGAAGTGCGGAAATACGAGGACAGCCTCCACAACGCCGACGCCTTGACCAAGTCGCAACGCCCAGACGATGGACTGGCGGCCATCCTGCCCTATCTTTCATTTGCGGAGGAAGATCCTCGAATTGCCAGTGTCGTGCGCACGGCGTACTCCTATCATCTGGACCACGGACGTCAATCGCAAAGTTCGGGCGATTGGCAAAAAGCCGTGGAGGAGTTCGATCGCGCGCGCCAGATTAGCGCCACCAAGGAAGTGGAGGGTCTGCTGCAACAAGCGCGGGCTGGGCTGCTGGATTTTCAGAATCGCGCGGCGGCGGACAAAGCGATCGCGGAGAGCGAAGAATACGAGAAGCAAAAACAAAACATTGACGCCTACGAGGTGCTGGCGGATTTGCCGCCCGGGCCGCGCGCCTTCGTCACCATGCGGTTACAGGAGCTCGCATCGGCGTACATCGGCAGCGCCTCGCAACGGGCCAAGGAATTGCAGCAGGCACACACTCCCATCAAAGGCAAGATGGACGAGCAGGGCGCGCAAGAAGCGTATGAATACCTGAAACGTGCGAGCGGTCTGAGTGAAGACGACAAGAATCTGAAGCTAAGGCTCGAACTGCTGGGTGAAACCATCAGCGATTACTATCTTCAGCAGGCGCGCAAGTATCTGGGAAAACCTCTCGGGTCGGGAGTCGGCCTAGCCTGGTTGTATCTGGACTTAGCGCAACAGTACAAGCCGAATCGAGAGGACGTGCAAGATGAAAGAGTGAAAAGCGCCGCTCTGTACCAGATGCGCTCGAAGCTGTCGGTCCGCGTGGTATTTCGTGATCAAACGTCGCGCCGCGACAGCCCACTCTTCGCGGAGCAATTGTCGGACGCCATCGCAACTGGGCTGGAGACATCCGGACTGCCGGTCAAGGTGATCCGATCGACGGACACGACTGCGGCTGAGCCTAACTTCCAGTTGATCGGCGACGTCCTGCAACACCGCACGGTTGTCAATCCGACGGTCGAATCGGCGCAATCAAAATACCGAGCTGGCGAGCGAGAGCTCGCGAACGAGGAATGGACGAAAGCGAATCGAGAGGACGAAGCGGCGGTGCTTGAGCTGCAAAATGCGCAGAGAGCCCTTGACGCTGCCCAAACACACAACAAGAAGAAGGAGATTGCGGATGCGACCGCAGCCGTAACCGCCGCGCAAGCCAAGGTGCAGGACACCCACCAAAAGCTCGATGCCATCCAGAAGACGACGCTGAACGATATCGTCAAGGAATACACTTACACGAAAAAGACGATCGATCTGAACGCGATCGTTGAGTTGGCGTTCCGGCTGGTGGATGCGAATGGCAATGTGCTGGACTCGGCCCCGCCCATTCAACGGACCACGCACAAGGTATTCACGGTCCTGGAGAACGTGAAGCCCGAGGACACCGAAGGAGTCAGGCCGCAGGGGGCTCCGCCCAACGAACTTCAGTTTCTGACCGATATTGAGATCGAGGGGCGAGACACTCTGATCCAGGCAGTCCGGGAAAAGGTGGAGGGTCTCCCGAAGAAAATCCTGGAACAAGCCAGGAAGAAGGTAACCGACGGCGATCTCGAGGGCGCAGCCGAGTCCTACATTCTGTTTTTGAACTCCTCCTCCGACACCATGAAGACGAACCGTGAAGAAGCCAAGCGATTTCTCCAGGACCAGTTCAATGTGCGCGAGGTCAACCTGTCTGCCTCTTAGTCCAGAGGAGATCTGATAAACAACCGTGACGCCGCCAATTCCCTCCAGCATCGGAAAGTACGAAGTGACCAAGATCCTTGGCCGCGGCGGCATGGGTGTTGTCTACCTCGGCTTCGACCGGCATCTGGGGCGTCAGGTTGCGATCAAGACCCTCACCGAAGGTTTCGTGGAAGACAAGGAAATGTTGCGGCGTTTCTACCGGGAAGCCACAAAGACCGGGACGCTGACGCATCCGAATATCGTCATTGTCTATGACGTGGGCGAGCAGGATGGGTTCCCTTACATCGTCATGGAATATGTTCCTGGGGAGCCACTCGAGAAGATCATCGAGTCCAAACGTTATTTCCCTGTGACCTCTAAACTGGCGGTGATCGAGCAGGTTTGCCTAGCCTTGGGTTACGCGCACCGCAATGACGTGATTCACCGCGATGTCAAGCCGGCGAACGTGATCGTACAGCAGGACGACAAGGCTAAATTGCTCGACTTCGGCATTGCTCACCACGAGCAAATCGACCGGGAACATCGATTGACCAAGGCCGGAAACGTAGTCGGGACCATGCGGTACATGGCCCCTGAGCGGCTCCGAGGCGCTTCGTTCGATGGTAGATCCGACCTGTTCTCTACCGGCGTCATGCTCTATGAACTGATCACCGGACACCTGCCTTTCTACGGCGAAGACGTTGCGCTGTTTCATCAGATTCTCCACGAACCTGCCCCACCTCTGAGCAAGTACCTCATGGACTATCCCGCAGGTTTGGATACCATCATCGAGCGCACGCTGGCCAAGAACCCCGATGACCGATACAGCACTGCGGAACAGATGGCGGCGGACATTGCGGCCATTTCTGAGCGGCTTCGGAGAGAGCAGGGCGTCGAGATGTTGCGCCGGGCGGAGCAACTGGTGAACGTGGAAAATTATGTACGGGCCCGGGATGTTCTCGATCAACTGATCAAACTGGACAGCAAGAACATCGATGCTCGCAGGCTTCTGGCCACGGTCCAGTCCAACCTCGCCCTGCGACAGCGCAGCGAACAAGTGCGGGAACTTCGGCTCCGCGCGGAGGAGGCCCTCCAGGATAAGGTCTACAAGCAGGCTACTACCCTGCTGGAGCAGGCCCTGCAGCTTGACCCCTCCAACGCCGAAATCCAAAGCCAGCTTGAGGTGGCCCGGCAAGGAAAACGGGCGCAGGATCAAGTCGCGGATTTCTTGCGAAAAGCCGACCTTGCCAAAGAGGCAGGTGAGTTCGAGGCAGCGCAGTCTCACCTGCAAGAGGCGATGAAATTGGATAGCAGCGATTCCAGTGTGAAAGCTGCCTGGCTCGCTCTCAACATCCAGATTAAAGAAGCTGCGAAACAGCGCGAGGTGAAAGTAGCCCTTGAGTCGGCCCAATCCGCGATTCAGGCACGCCGTTTCACGGCTGCTATTCAGCTATTACAAGAAGCGGCGCAGACCGATCCTGGAAACGCGGAGATCGTGCGCCTCTTGCAAAATGCCCAGCAGGCAAAGGAGCTGGAAGCGCGCCGAAAGCTGTTGGAGCAGGTCCAGAATGAAGTCAAATCGGCCGTAACCGCCCCCCAGATCACCTCATCGTTGGAGATTGTGGAGAGAGCGCTGCAACAACTGCCGGCCGAGCCTTCCCTGCTGAAGTTCCAAGCGCAGTTGAACAAGCAATTCAACGAACTCCAAGTCCGAACCCGGGTCGAGGAGACGGTTCGTCGTTGTTATCCCCTCATGGAGAACTCTCCTCAGGAAGCGCTAAGCCTCGTCCAAGAACAGTTGCGGGACCTACCCGCGGAAGAGAGATTGCTGATCTTGCGCTCGGCCATCGAAGAGCGCCTCGCCCATCTTAAGCTGGAGGAAGCTCGTTCTCGCTACATGGCGCGGGCCCATGAAGCCATCCGCTCCCAGCGATACCGGGAAGCGGTCCAGGTTTTGGAAGCATGTCACGCGGAGGGGATCTTCTCCGAGGACATGACGGATCTGCTTGAATTTGCCCGCCACGAAGCGCGCCGGGAAGAACGGAATGCCCTGATTGAAACGACGGAGGCGAAAGCTCAAGCCCTGATTAGCCAAGGATCCTACGATCAGGTGATCTCACTGCTAGGACCCGTGGTGGCTCAATATGATGACCCCTCACTTCGGGTGGTGCTCGAGAAGGCCCGTTCCGAGCGTCATTCCGAGCAACTCCGGATCCAGTCCGTGCTCGCCACTCTGCAGCAACTGGCTTCCTTCCAGCAGTGGGAAGAGGCAATTGGTTTTCTGGAACAGCAGCCCGCAGCAGTGCGCGAGAACGACGCCGTGAGATCCGCGTTGTCCGACTTGCGCGAAGCCAACGATCGGGAAGGTCGAGTCCTGCAAGCCGCCGGAGCCGCCTACGCAGCGCTCCATCGCGCCGATCTGCCAGCAGCCCACCAGCAGACCGAAGCCCTACGTCGAGTGCAGGCCCCGTCAGAACTCGCAACCAGACTGGTCAACAGCCTGGAAGGTCGAGTCACCCAGGTGGCCGACCAAGTCGTAGCCAATGCCCTGTCAGAAGCCCGCCAAGCGCTTCAGAAACACGATCCCAAGCGAGCAGTCGATGTTCTAACCAAGTCGAGCGACGCCAAAGATTACGCGAAGCTGGAGGTAAGGCAAAGCTGGCAAGACCTGAAAAAACATGCGGGAAGAGCTAAACTCTTGGGTCGAGTTGGTATCCGGATTGCCCCCGACGATTCGGCACAGGAGTAATTTCCCGCGCCTGTCGGGAGTCGTCTTCACCCGAAGAGCCCTGCTCTCCTTCTTGTCGGAATCGCAGGGCCTTAGAACCTGTAAGACAAACCGAGGAGGGGCGTACGCACGCTGCGAAGACCGCCCTCGTTGAGCTTGAACATAATATTTCCGCTGAAGAGCAAGTTCTTCCAAACGTTCAACTTCAGGCCGATGGCCAGGTTGTCGGCATCATAGTCGCCATTCTGGACCCCAATGCTGGTAACGGCGCCGCTGGGGATCGTATAAGACACCGGGGCCGCTGGTGTGATCCTCGGGGCATTAAAAAAGTGCTGTCCGAGCAGGTCGGCGATGACCGTCAAACGCTTCACTACAGCGACATCTACTCCGGCCGAATATTCGAACCAACGGGGCAATAGTTGGTTAACGCCTCCAGACTGGTAGAGCACCGATCGCCCATTCCATTGGTAGCCCGCATTCACGTGTGGAGTGACCCGCCCGTGCCGCGAAAGCGTAAGGAATGGTTTGTAACCGTATGCGCCGGACCCCAGCAGGTTATATTCGTTCCCCGTGGGAAACCGAACATCGAAGCCTGCCGCCAGCCGGAAGTGCTCGCCCTTCCAGATCGTTCCTTTCCCTTCCACGATTACATCGCCAAAACCACTGGCCGAACCGGGCACGTACTGCGGACATAGCGTCGGCGTACTAGAAACGCTGACGCAGGCTGCCTGTGACGGACCTGGAGCTCCCTCAAAGACACCGCCGTGCCCTGCCGAGAGGGAAACCCTCTCAAACGGAACCGTCACGGAAATATCGATACGACTGGTGAGGCCAAACGCGGCGACCCCCGTGTATTGGTCCACGTTCGCTGCCAAGTAATTTTGGGAGTATCCCGGAACGTTACCCAGGGCTGGAGTTGTGGTGAAATAGATCGGCAAGTTGTCCAGTTGCGTTCCGTCAATGGTTTGGAAGTTGAACTTTTGAAAAGTGAAACCCACGAACAGGTGGTTCTTGCCAACTGTGTCTCCGCGCTCGCTTAGAATAGACCCCAGACTTTCATTCGGAATGACATAAACACCGAGCGTCTTATCGAGAGTCAGGCCGAATCCAGTGGTTGGGGCGGCCAAAGGGAGCTGTCCCACGACTTCGGCAAGCGCAGTGCTGAAAACTCCGAGGTTTGTTCCCCCGGTCTTTGCCACGTCGGGAATCAGACAGGCCAACTGATTCCAGTGCTGCTTCGCATATGGGCAGTTATTGTATATTACGGCTTGCGCTTGCGCCTTTGCCGTCAGGCAGGCCAACCAGATGCACATCGCGGTACACACCAAAACACGTTTAGACATTGGAATTGTCCTCAACTAACATCGTCAGCCTTGCATCACCATCGTCACGCACGCCCCGCCCCGCTACATCGAAATTTAGTGCAGTAGGTTTACGGTAAAGTTAACATTGTAGATTTCCACCGATCCGTCGGAACCGGTGCCAAGTACTGTCAGAGTGTAATTCCCGGCCGGGGTGTCCCCTGAGCCAGTTTGCGGGGGCGTAACGAGTCCGCTGAATCCGCCGCCGCAGGCTGCAAGAAGCAAGAGCAATGAGATCCCAAACAGAATACCCAAAACCTTGGCCGAGATCTTGCAACGGTAACTGCTGGACTTGGATCCCAAAGCCAACGTACCCATGCCCAGGAACACAATTCCCGGCAAGCCCAACGCCAGAGCGTAGAGCGGCAAGAATGAGCCTCGCTTCGGGGCTGGCCTTACCAACGCCAAGCCGGTACTCGAGCAGGTTCCAGACGTGGGTGAGGGTAGGGTCGTGCAAACGGTCAATGAAGTTGTTGCCGGTGCGGTTACCGACGTTGGGTTGAAATAACACGAGACGCTCAAGTTGCTATTGGTAGTGTTGTTCGTGGCAAACACGCCCGTTGAGCTGGGGATCTCGAATCCATTGATCGCGGTCCCGCTGATCGCCAGGCAAGAAAACGCCACTGTCGCGTTGTTTTTAGCGCCGTCTGGAGTCAGTGTTATTGTGCCCGACGGCTGACCCGAAATAATGGTTGGAGGACTGGGGGGCACAGAGAAAACAAAAGTCGTCGCCGCCGAAGTGCTCGTGAGAAAGTTGCCGTCTCCGGCGCAAGAAGGTGGTACGGTGACGGGACCACAGTACACTGCGGTGATCGAGTGCGTTCCCGTCGAAAGCGCCGTCGTGGTGGAGAAGGTAGCCTGCAGGTTTGCGTTCAGCGTTTCCGGCGTCGAATTGAGGAGCGTCGTTCCATCGTAGAAATTGACCCCACCCGTAGGTGGCCAGAACCCAGTGAACGCGGGGGCGACCGTTGCCGTGAAGGTGAAGGTCAGGCTCGTGCCGACGACGCTCGAGGTAGTCGTGAACGCCGTGGTAGTGGCAGTCTTATCGACGACTTGTGACACTGAGCCAGGGCTGGTAAGGAAGTTACTGTCGCCGCTGTAGGAGGCGGTCACTGGGTAACCCCCTGCTGCGAAGTCCAAATACGTACACTTTGCCACTGCGTTAGCCAGCACCACACCGGTGCAGAGCTGCGTGGCGCCAGCCGCAAAGGTAATCGTCCCAGTGGGAGTCCCGCTGTATTGGGGGGTCACGGTTGCAGTGAAGGTAACCGACTCATTGACATCGGACGGGTTTAGCGACGAGGTCACGGCCGTCGTGGTAGTCGCCTGAGTGATGGTGAGGGTGCCGTTCTGCGTGCTGGTCGAAGCGCTGTAGTTGGTGTCTCCGGCGAAAGCCGCCGTCTCCGTGTAAGGTGACAAGCTCACCGTATCCGCGACAGTAGGTGTATACGTGGCCGTGCAGGTCATCGTGTCGCCGCTGGGCGCCCCGCAACTCGTCGCTCCATAGGTGCCGTGCCCGGTGCTGCCAATGGCGCCAATGGTCACATCGCTCGCCGTGGGCGCAGCACCGCTGCCTGTCCACGACAGCACTGCCGTGATCGTGACCGGCGCATCCTGGCCGTAGGCCTCCGAAGCCGGGTTCACGCTGGTCACGGCGATCGTCGTAGCGACCTTAGTCGCGCTTGTGGACTGCGTGGCCGTCGTCGCGGAGTAGTTGCTATCCGCCGCCCAGGTCGCCGTCAGCGAACAAGTGCCCGTGCCGCTCGTCATGGTGGCGGTGCCGGTCCCGTTGCCGTGATCGACCACACTACAAACCCCACCAGCGGTAATCGCTGCCGTCGTGCTGGCATTGGTGGTGGTTGCCACCGTGAAGCTCGTACCATAGACAGCACTTGCCGGAGCACCCGTGAAGGTCACCGTCGGCGTCTTCAAAGCCGCGACCGTGGACTGCGTGGCCGTCGTCCCTGAATAGTTGCTATCCGCCGCCCAGGTCGCCGTCATCGAACAGGTGCCCGTGCCGCTCGACATGGTGATCGCGGCGGTCCCGTTGCCGTTGTCGTGGAAACTACAGGCCCCTGCAGCGGTAATCGCTGCCGTCGTGCTGGCATTGGTGGTGGTTGCCACCGGGAAGGTCGTACCAAAGACAGCACTGGCTGGAGCACCCGTGAAGGTCACCGTCGGCGTCTTCAAAGCCGCGGCTGTGGACTGCGTAGCCGTCGTCCCGGAGTAGTTGCTATCCGCCGCCCAGGTCGCCGTCATCGAACAGGTGCCCGTGCCGCTCGTCATGGTGACCGTCGTGCCGGCATTGGAGCACGCCCCACTCGAGGTAATCACTGCCGTCGTGCTGGCATTGGTGGTGGTTGCCACCGTGAAGCTGGCGCCATAGATAGCACTGGCCGGAGCTCCCGTGAAGGTCACCGTCGGCGTCTTCAAAGCCGCGGCTGTGGACTGCGTGGCCGTCGTCCCTGAGTAGTTGCTATCCGCCGCCCAGGTCGCCGTCAGCGAACAGGTGCCCGTGCCGCTCGTCATGGTGACCGTCGTGCCGCTATTGGAGCACGCCCCACTCGATGTAATCACCGCCGTCGTGCTGGCATTGGTGGTGGTTGCCACCGTGAAGCTGGCGCCATAGATAGCACTGGCCGGAGCTCCCGTGAAGGTCACCGTCGGCGTCGCCTTGTTCACCGTCACGCTCACCGAGCCCGTCACCGTCGTGTAGTCGGTCGTGTCCGTCGGCGTGAACGTCACGCTCTCCGACGGCGTGCCGACTCCGGGCACCGTCGTCGGCGTCGTCCAGGCAAAACTGCCAGGAACCGAGGCCGTGCCCCCCGTCAAGGTCGACGAGGCCAGCGTCTGCCCGTACGTGATCGCACTCGCCGTCGGCCATGTGGTCACATTCGGCGTCGCCTGGTTCACGGTCTGGGTCATCGTGGCCACAGCGGCCACCGTGAAGTTAATGTCGCCCGAATAGGTCGCCGTGATCGGATCGGAAGGGGCAACTAACGAGGAAGTTGAGCAGGTCGCCGTACCGCTGGCGTTCACGCCTACAGTACCGCAACCGGTAATCGTGGTCACGTTGGCCGTGAAGGCTACCGTGCCCGAGGGAACCACCGGTGTCAGGGCAACGCCGCTGAGTTGAGCGGTAAAGGTCACCGAAACGTTGAAGGTGGATGCACCGGGGCTCGACAAGCCGAGCGTGGCTGCAAGCGCGCTGACGGTCTGGGTCACGGCGGGTGAGGTCTCGCCGACTCCGGTGTCATAGATCGTATCCCCACTGTAGACGGCGGTGAGGGAATCGCTGCCCGCCGTGAGCATCTGCGTAGTGCACGTCGCGGTTGAGATAAGACTTGGCGAGATGCCTTGGGTGATACTGACGCCGGTGCAGTCGGAGAGGGCTGTGCCACCGCTGTCGAATGTGACGGTCCCTGACGGCGCGGGATTAGGGCTCACACCGGTCAAGGTCGCAGTCAACAGGACCGAATCGTTTACGTTTGAAGCGGGAGTCGGTGACGGTACCAGCACAAAGCTGGCTAAGGGGGGATCTGACTGCAGATTCGGCAGCAAGGTAAATTCTGTTCCCGGCGAGGAGGAGCCGCCGTTGCCATTGGTCGTGGCCAGGCTGGCGTGTCTGGTGTTGATCCTTCCAACCGCAGTCAGCGATGTGGGGCCACTGCCCACCGCCAATGCGGTGGCAGGCTGCAACGTGCCATCCCCTTTTCCGAACAGGACACTCACGGTGGAGTCGTTCACATTGGCGACAGCCACATCTGCCTTGCCGTCCCCATTAAAGTCGGCCACGACGAGCACCCCCGGATTGTTGCCTACCGGATAGGGAACCGCCGCCCGGAATGTGCCATCTCCGTTGCCGTGCAGAACCGCCACCGTATTGTCGGTGGACCGCGAGATCACCAGATCCAGACGAGACCCGGTCAGATTCCCCAGAGCAATCGAAGAGGGACTGTTCCCCAGGGCGATGTCCGTTCCCGGCGTGAACTTGCCTGTTCCATCGCCGAGCAGCACGCTGGCTGTGCCGGGAGACTGGCAGGAGGCATCATTGCCGCAGCGATTCGCCACGACGAGGTCGAGATTCTTGTCTCCGTTGATGTCTCCCACGGCCACCGAGGCGGGAGAATAGCCCACCGGGTAGCTCAACACGCTTTGGAAACTGCCGTCTCCCGCGCCCATCAGGATCTCAACACTGCCCGCCTGGGAGCACTTTGCGGACCCGCAGTCCTCCAGAACTGCGAGGTCGGGCTTCCCATCCTTGTTCAAGTCGCCCACCGCAATCGCAACCGGAGCACCGGCTAATGAAAACGTCATCGGCATCCGGAAGGTTCCATCCCCCAGGCCGAGCATGACTGAGGCGCTCTTGTCGAGCCGGTTGAGCGCAACGATATCCAGGTTCCTGTCACCCTTCAAGTCGGCCAGCGCCACGGATACCGGGCCCGCGCCGACAGTGTATGTCGAGGAAAGCCGATAGACTCCCTTATCGTCCGCAAGGAACACCGCGACGCTTCCGGCCGTGCTGCAGGCGAGGTCGGAGCCGCAGTAGTTGGCGACCACCAGTGCGGGGATCTTGCTCCCGTTCAGGTTTCCGGAAGCGATGGAAACCGGCTGCACTCTTGCTGAATAAGAGCGGGCAGCCTTGAAGGTTCCGTCCCCGTTGCCTAGCGGCATGCTCACGGTGCCGTCGGCGGAGTTAGCCGTCACTAAGTCGAGATGCCCATCTCCATTAAAATCGGCGATGGCCAACGCCGCCGGCGAATTGCCGACTACATATTCCGCGCTGGGCCGGAAGGTGCCGTCCCCCGCGCCCAGCATGACGCTAACCGTGTTGCCGGACTCATTCACGGCCAGCAGGTCGGGCACGCCATCCGCGTTCAAATCTTCCAGAGCAAGCGCGACGGGCTCGTTGCCCACCGCCAGAACGGACGATGCTTGAAACGTCCCATCGCCACGGCCCAGAAAGACACTTACGGTACTTGCAACCGGATCGGCGACGGCCAGATCGGATTTGCCATCGCGATTGAAATCCCCCACTACCAGCGCTGATACCCGCGTTGCTGGGGTCATGGTCGCGGCAAGATTGAAGCGGCCAGTGCCGTCGCCCAGCAGGATGTTCACGGTGCCATCGGCATTTCCAGTTGCGACGTCAAGCTTGCCATCGCCGTTAAAGTCAGCAATTGCAATCGCTAGAGGGCTCGCAGTGACGCTGTAGAATTTCGCGGCTTGGAACGTGCCATCGCCATGGTTCGTCAGCACTGCCAGAGTATTGGACCCGGCATTGGCGACCAGCAAATCGGGATGGCCATCGCCGTTAAAGTCGCCGACCGCTAACGCGACAGGGCCGGAACCCACAGCGTAGGTTACTGCCGCCTGAAATGTTCCGTCGCCATTCCCTAGTAGAACACTTACTGAATTCCCGCTCTGGTTAGCCACTGCGATGTCAACTTTGCCGTGCCCGGCCAGGTCGCCTAACACGATCGCAACCGGGGAACCGCCAACTTTGTAATGCACCGGCGTCTGGAACTTACCCTTGCCGTCGCCGAGCAGCACATCGACGTTGCCAGTCTGCGCGTTCGCGACTACCAGATCTGTAGCTCCGTCGCCATTCAGATCGCCCGCCACCACGGCAGCGGGGCGTCCGCCCACCGCGATCCACGGCGCGACCAGAAAAACTGGCGAAGTGCTGGCAACCGCAACAGGCTTGCCAGTTCCGTCTGCAGCGTTCGGCAGCGGGAGCGCGTTCAGATTTGGTGAAGATGCAAGAGCTGCAACAGCCAGCAGGAAGACACAAACACGAGCAGCAAGGACGAAGCGGCGCGTCATAGGGTCACCTATAAGCGAACGTGGGGGAGGAAACCCTCAAGGCCGACGGTCCCTGAGGGTCAGCAGAAACGTATACCGAATGTGACTTTAGATTGTCAACAACAAAAGCGGAATGTGTGATTTCGGTCACAGAGGCGAGTGAGAGAACAGCGTTGCGTTGCGTTTCCTGGATTGCGATTTGCGCTTGCGACTACAAATCCTACACACCAGTAATGCTCCGACCAGAGCCGAGTCTGGGGGCAGCAGGCTTACTTGACTATGTAGTCTTCAACAACCCAACCGGCTGCCGTTCTCTTGCAAACAAGCTCAGCGGAGTTTTTCAGAGGTTTCAGGGATGATCCCTTCATTTTATAAATCATCGTCTGATTGCATTGGAAATGCGCCGTATCTCCAGACATGGACGGGGGCGGGCAGAGAAGCTGGAGCGTGATCGATTCTACTCCCGCGAACTGGTCCGTGATCGCTTTCAGGCGCTTGCTATTGTTGGCGAGCGTAGACCAGACCTGTGTCAGTGCCGTCACATCTTTGGATTCGTAAGCGTCCCGAAAGCGGTCGATGCACTGCTTTGGGTCGCCGACTACGACTACTTTTTCTTCCACGGCGACCTTCACTGACTTTGGCTCCGCAGCTCCGCCTGCTCCTTTGGCCCTGATGGTGTATATGGTCGTCTCCGAAGGCGTGACCTGGCGGGACCCTCTAGCGGGAACCGAGCCAATGCCAGGGTCAATGGAAACATCCGTCGCGTCCTCCGTGTGCCAGATCAGTTTTGTGGACTGCCCCTTTTGAATGCTGTCCTGACCCGCCTCGAAGTCGTCGATGGACGGCGGTCTGGCGGACGGCGGGGGAGGCGGGACGGCAGCGACAGCTATGGTGACGCTCTGTTGCACGGGAGTTCCGCCTGGCCCTTTCGCGGTCAGGGTGTACGTCGTATTGGCTGTCGGCGTGACCTTGATCGACGAAGTTGCTTCCACACGCCCGATATTTTGATCGATCGAAACCTCACTCGCGTTCTCCGTCTTCCAACTCAATTGCGCCGACTGGCCCTGCGGCACGGATGATGGGGTTGGGTTGAAGTAAGCAATCGTCGGCGGTGGTGTTTGCGGTTGCACGGGTTGTGGTTTTGCCGTTGGTGTAAGACTTGCATTAACCGGAAATTTCTCACCCAGCTTTACATCGGCCTGCCCGCTATAGGGTGCGTATCCATCCAGCCTTACTTGGACCGTATGCGTACCTGGCGTTACCGGCTGAATCCGGCGTCCCTCTCTGGAAACCCGCCCCTCAACGACTTTGCCGTCAATAGCAACCGTTGCTCCCGCGTTGGTTGTTATAACGATGTAGCCAACTTCCGATTTCCCCTTTTCGAGAGAAACGTTAACCGTCGAAGGCCGCCCCTTTGCGATCTCGACGCTCTGCGGCTGCGAGTCTTTATACTCGGATTTCCTGAGAATGATCTGATGACCACCCACGTCAAGCTTGCCTTCATACTTACTGTGCTTGGTGACGCCCTTTTGATCGCCGTCAACGAACACTTCAGCGTCGTCCACGTTGGAGCGGACGATCAACGTTCCCTGCTCGACCACGGGGGGCGGAGATGGTGCTGGCACGGGTGTTAGCGCGATCACCAACGGCTTGGCATCTGCCGCGATGGTTACTGACTCCGTGAGGGGCAGATAGCCCTCCCGCTCCGCTCGCAGTTCGTACTTTCCCACCTTCAACGACAGCTCGCACGGGGCGTGACACTTCTGTGTACCGACCGTCACGTTGGCGTCCGTTGGATCGGTATTAATCTTCACCGTCACCGTCTTCTTGCCACCGCCAAAAATCAGGTAGCTCACCACCAGCAGAACCATCACACCCACGGCAATGGCAATGAATTTATTGGATCCGGCGAGAAGATTCTGCGGCCGATGCCGACCGTCAGGCGGAGTAGGCTTTGGGGGCGGTCTTCTTTGAATTGGCGGCCCGCTCTTGACCGAGGGCGGCGTCACGCCGGCTTTCTGAACCGCCGGAGTCGTTCGCGCCGGAGCAAGATCCTGCAGGGCCCCTGCATCCAGCACTCGAGTCGCCGAGAGATCCCCAGAGGACTTGTCCGGCCTGGGAGGTTCCGGCACCACCGCCGGCACAACGGGGGGAGCGGGCACTGGCGGCACAATCCTTGACTTCTTGCTTTCCGCTTGCAGACTGGCGAGCCGCCTGGCCTGTGCTTCAAACTCCGGAACCTGCGGATACGCGCCGCATAGTTGCTGCCATTCGCGAAGTGCGTCCGGCAAACGCCCGGCTGCTTCGAAATCTTGCGCTCGATCGATTACTGCGCTGATTTGAGTCCGGAGCTGTTGCAGGTCCGCGAGCCGCTGCTGGATCCAGCGGTTATTCAGGTTATGGCGCAACGCTTCTTCAGCCAGCTGAAGTTGCCTGGCCGGATTCGGTTCAGCCGCCAGCCTGCTATCAAGGGCGTCGAGCGACGCGCGCTCACGGACTGCATCGTAAAGTTCGCGAAACGGCTGAGAATGAGAATACTCAGCGGCCCGAGCCGCAAGAAACTCGTTCGCATCCGTCGCTCCCCGCTCCCGCAGAATTCGTTCTCCCTCTGCAAGAGTAGCTTCAACCGCTTGCTGTCTGCGTTGTCCGGCTTCTTCCGTCGCCAGACGGTCCAGGAAAGTTGCACGCAGTGACTCGAGTTCGCTGTTTCCGGGGGCCCTCTGCAGGGCAAGCTCCAGCACGGCCACGGCCTGGCGCAGTTGTCCCGAATCGGCCAGCGAATTGGCGGCGGAGAATTGCTCTCGGACAAATCTCTTCTGCTCCACGCGCAGCCGTTGCGCATCCGCCAGGGCCTTGAGTTTCAACAAGCTCTGCTCCTGGGGATACTTCAGGAGCCCCTCTTCCGCCCGGGCGACCGCGGTCGCGTAGTCTTCCTCTCGCAGCGCCCCCTCAATCTGCTGCCGCAGCGCGTCGGTTTCCGCGCGGCGCTTCTCCTGCTCTCGAGCCGCGAAGGCGAGCTTCGCGACCGTCTGCAGTTCGTTCGAGGTGGGATCGAGAGCCTCAGCACTCTTGAGAATATTGAAGGCTGCCGTAAGATGGCGGGCGGCGATTAGGTTGCGCGCTTCGTCCAGCAGCTTTCTTAGCTTTTCATGGCGCAACTTCTCTTCGGCCTGTTGCGCAATCACCACTTTCAGCGCCTTGGCCTGCGTGTCTTGGGGATCGATCTTGAATGCTTCGCCAACCGCGTTCTGCGCCTCGTCCAGATCTCCGTCTTGCAGGGCAGCTTCGGCACGCCGAAGAGCTCGGCGGAGCCCCGTGGCCCGTTCCTTGGCCGATCGGACCAAATCACGGAAGCCTGTCAGGTCGCTATTGCTTGTGTCCAGCGCCACGGCTTGGTCCAGGATTCGGAGCGCGTCGTCGTAGCGCTGGTCCATGTACGCCTCGTCTGCCTGGCTACGGAGCGCGCGCGCCTGTTCGACCTGCTGCAATTGCCGGAGCCGCTCTTGCACCCCGGTCATCAGCCTCTGCGCTTGCGAATTCTGGCGATCCAACCGCAGAACCTGCTGCAGGTGTTCTCGCGCTCGAGTCCACTCCTCCTTCCGAAGCGACACCTCAGCCCGCTGAAAGAGTTGCGCAACCGTTTCGGATTTCAAGTGTTCTTGCACCTGCATCAGATCGAAAGCAAGGTCTTTGGCGCTGGCGTAGCGTTCCTCCCGTTTCTTGGCGAGGGCATGATTGACAATGCCGTCTAATTCGGGCGGGTACTCCTTGATATACGTGCTCAAAGGGGGCGGCGGCTCGTTGACGATTTTGAGAAGGGTGGCGGCGGTATCCGGCGAATCGAAGGGCAAGGACCCGGTCAGCAACTGAAAAAGAACCACGCCGGTGGCGTAGACATCGGTGCGATTGTCGAGTTCCTTGGCCTGCAACTGCTCCGACGACATGTAGTGAACACTGCCCACGATCTGGTCGGTCTTGGTCAGACGGGTGTCGCCGCCGATACGCGCAATGCCGAAATCCACAATGACGGCCATGCCATCATTTACGCCGTCCTGCAGCACCATGATGTTGCCCGGCTTGATGTCGCGGTGGATCACGCCTCGCTGGTGCGCGTATGCCAAACCATTGCAAACGTCGATGATGATTCCGAGCCGCTCGGAAAGAGTCAGCGGGACTCCTCTCTGGATCATCGAGTCCAGGCTGGTGCCTTCCAGAAACTGCATTACCAGATAGGGATTGCCGTCCTGCTCGCCGAAGTCGTAAACGGTGACGATGTTTGGACACTGCAGGGAGCCGGTGGACCTGGCTTCTGATTTGAACCGTTCGAGGAGGCTCGGATCCCCGCCGCTGGTAATCATTTTGATCGCGACGTAGCGGCCAATCTGGGGGTCGACGGCTTTATACACAACGCCCATGCCGCCGCGGCCGAGAATTCCTTCGACGTTATACTTCCCTATTTTTGCGGGATGGGATGCCATTGTGCGATTCGGCCAGAACTTCCCGAGAGGAGATTTCCACAAAAGCTCTAGCGGTATAACTTAACATGAAAGGGAAACCCAGGATCACGCTGCGCTCGGGTCCGGCCAGAAAGCCCAATTGTGGAGCGTCAGCGAGCCTCCTCCGAGTTCTTGCAGCAACCCTCTTCCAGGTCCGCGGCGAACGGCGACAGGAAAACTGTCTTACCGCGCCCCCACTGGCGGGCACCGCATTCCCAGGCTCTCACGCCGGAACATCTGCGCGCCCGCGCTGAGTTCGTAACGAATCACCATGGGCGTGCCATCGGGGAGAGTCTGCGGTCGATGGCTTTGGCCGATCTCCAATGGCCACTCCAGCGTCGGGGTGGGACCGGAAACCCATCTGGCTTCATCCATCAAATGAAACGGAGCCCACAGACCTTGTTCGCTCGCGAATGGCGAATTGCTGGCGGAGTAGGTTCCCTTCACGGTTGAGCTGGGACTACCCGTCCAAGTGAACTGCTTGGACTGGCCCTCGCCCGTCAGTGTCTGATCGTCAATCGTGAGACTGAGCCGTTCGATTCCCTTGCTCGGCAGTTGCCGCAGCGTGTAAGTAAAATGCGGCTGCTGAGCACCCGCCGGGTACAGCGCTTCCGAAATTCCCGCGGTGTGATTCAGGAACGAAAGAAACTGCGGCGACACGCGCATGGTTGCCGATGGGCTCATGACAAACTGGGACCCTTGTCGCAATAAAACTGTCTTGAGACTTGCCTCGTAAAATGCCGAGACCGCCCCTGTCCCAGGCTGGAAAATAGCCGCCACATCTTGCAGGGTAGCCTCGGCCGGGCTGGCTGAAAACGGATACTTACTGGCCAGCGAGTTGTATAGCCTGCAGAACGCAGCCCCTGCGGCATTGAGTTGTTCCGGCCCAATCTTTCGGACCAGATTTTCGGCGCCGGTGATTGGATCCTCCAGAAGTTTCCGAACCGTCGAGTCGATATGCCCTTCATTGTCGATGCGGAACCCTTGCGCGATACCGCCGACATTGCTCTTGGCGGCGCTGGCAGCGCTCAGCACCGGCCCGGGGTCAGCTTGCGGATTCGGATTGTTGGCCAGACTGTCGACACTGCTTTGAAGATTCAGGAGCGCTCCCATGTACGGCTGGTTGGCAGACGCGATCAAACGTTCCTCGCTCGAATCTTTGGCCAGCATCTGCACCGGCTGGAATGCGTTCGCCAGGTCCGGAATATCCACGTTCGTGTTCTTCTGTGCGACCCAGAAAAGTTTCAAGAGCGGGGAGTTGTTTCCCGCCAGTATTTGGAGCTTGCTGGCGGCATCTTTGGGCGACGCGTATCCGGCAATCTTCGTTGCCCTCAGGAAACTGCGCCACTGATTCAGGAAATCGCTGTAATACCGGGTCCGCAGTTGCTGCTGGAGCGCTTCCTTGCTCAGGTCGAGAGTCCCCTTCTCGCCCAGCACCCATTCGTCGCCTCCGAAGAATCTCTCCGGATTCTGCAGCGAAGTCTGCATGGCAGCGAAACCTTCTTTGGTAAATGCCCCGGCAACCTCGTACGAATTGATAACCACCTGCCCTGAACCTGGATACTGCCGGTTGAAGTTCAACGACGGGCTGTTCTTGCCGGCCTCGGTCAACATGTTCAAGTAGATGCGCTCAATCCCATTGAACTGCCTCAGATAGCTGCGGCCATGTTCCACGGCACTCGCGTCTTTGTTCCACGAGTACGGGTCCGCTGCAATCAGCGCATCACTGTAGTATTCAAATTGCCGCCGGGCGAGTTCGGTTCGTTCCGCATCCACCCCCCTGCCTGCCGACCACCGGCTCAAAAGGACGGGCGCAAGAAACGCCTTCGAACTCTGATCGTGGCGCACAGTCGTAATCAGGTAAGCCTTCAGCGTGTTGTAAGGACCTTGATATTCCGCTTCCCCCGCTTTGTCCGGCAACTGGCGCAGAGCCGCAATCATCGAAGCTTCCGTCGAATTCAGCAGCAGACGGCGGAAATATGCAAAGTAAATCCGTTGCGCCTCGGGATACAGGCCGTCTCCAGAGTACAGGCCAAACCGGTAGCTCAGCGGAGCCCCGTCTCTCTTGTCTGCTTCTATCCTTGTAAGGATCCCGCGCAACTGCTCCAACTGCTTAAGCTGATCGGCGCTCGGCACATCCACCGGCGCGGACGCAGTCGCGCTCAAGACCTTACTGGCAGTCATCACCTCTTGCTGGAGCCCGCGATTGTTCACGAACGAAACCAGGAACGCAATGGCGAGGCCCACGCAGACAATCGCCAGCGTGGCCAGCATCGCCCGGCGGATCACGTTGGTCTTGCTGCTCCGCGAACTTGTCCCGAGGGCTGCGTGGTCGCGCAGAATTAATTCACTGAACAGGTAGGGCAAGAACGTCCACTCCGGAACTCTCCTCGACCTGACGACATTGGCGGGACTCGCGCTTGCGGCAGGCCTGCCCGCCAAGGCGGACGCGGAAAGAATCCGCGTCGCACCCGAACCAACCGCACCGTCCGAAGCAACCGGCGCCGGCGGCGCCGCCACGTTCTCACGCATCATCACCGGCCGCACGCCCGAAAAGTAAAAACCGCGCAGGAAAGGATTCGTCCCGAGCTGAGTTGGGCGGCTCATTTCCACCAGAAACGCCATAACCTGATCGCGGATTTTTCGGAATTCGCGCGGGAATTCGTAAACCGCTGGAAGTTTCGCGGGAGCATTCTCGCGGCTCAAGTAGTCGAGTCTCTTCTCCGCGAGCGAATACACTAACTGGTCGAACTCCTTCCCCAAACGGTTCTTTTCTTCCTCGGCAAACATGCCCAGCCCGGGATCGCGCTGCGGCATAGTGGCTCCCAGAATCTGACGCGCCTCATCGGATGTCAGATTGGAAACGAACTCCGCAAACTTCGGGACCTGATCCAGTTTCGTAAACAGCGCGTAGACCGGGAAACTGGCGCCGAGCGCGTTCGCCATCGCTTGTAATTGGCCGCCGAGCTTGCGGGCAGTGGAGGTAAACTTCTCGGACCCCGCCTGTAAGCGCTCGCTATCGCAACACACAACCACCGCCCGTGGCGCCGATTCCCCTTTTCCGAAAGCCGATGCCCAACCGGACGCGCTGGTGCGGCTCAGAATCCGAGTCCACAATCTGGTGTCGCCCAGAATCGCGCCGCCGATCTCGATGAATACGGTCCCGCGAGCAAACCAGACGTTCAGCGTATTGGTGGGTACAGTTTCCGCTTCGCGATATACGACTCCGGAGAGCAGTTCCGGATCGAGACCGGAGCGCAACATGGTCGAAGTCTTGGCGCTGTTCGGTTCTCCGAGCAGGAACACGACCGGAAGAGTGCGGAGGCTCGAGCCCGCCGTGAGTTTCGCGGAGGTCAGCTTTTGGTCGGCTTGGTTAAGAAGCGCATCGATCTCAGTAAGCACCGGCGCTCCCGGTCCAACTCCTGACTCGCCGGCGTCGCGAGTCAGCTTACGATAAAACCACAAGAACGCTCCGGCGCCGATGAAACCGATGAGCGCCAATCCCCCGCGCACCAGCCAGAGACTCGCGCCTTGCAGATGAAGCCAGGTCCCGACAAACCAGGCGAGCACCATAAAAAGGATGAGCACGATCGCCGTCGCCAGGTAAATTCCCATCGCGAGCCCCTTCTACTTCAGCTTCTATTTCAATTGATCGGCAGCCGACTGCGCCGCCGAGTTGCCCGACACGAGTACTAGTTCACTCGTGACAAAGGTTACAATTCCGAGCCCGGCGGCGACAGCGGTGATCCACACCAACCGTCGCACCCACGGGTCACGGCGCTTCCGGAGGGGAGGGTCGCCGGGCAGTGCCCACGCCGGCGACAACGGCAAGTTTGCGCCGCGCACTCGGTTCATTTTGCCCTTAATGCTCTCCATGATCGCTCTCAGTTCGCCGCCCCCGGAAGAACCGTAACGCCCTCGATAGCCGAGCAACATGCAAAGGTAATAGACCTCGAGAACATCCACCGTTTCGACCGAATCCCGGCGACTGAGCATGTCTTGGACATATTGAAAAAACGTTTCCCCTGCCAGGTGCTCGCGGAAGAGCTCTTCCTGCAGCGGCATTCGAGACCAGGTCGAAAACACTGGATTCCTGGAGGTCAAAACCGATTCGTCCAGAAACGCGACGACCGCAAAAGCCGCAAGCTTCACATCCTCGTTCGTGTACCCTCTGCCCGCGGCATCCTGGGTGCCCATGCGGATCAGATCCTTTGCATTCGCGCGGAAGGCGTCCGCGTTGGGAACACTCTGCAGATTGAAGCGCACCCGCACAATCGCGGTGAACAATTCCTGGAAGCAGAAAGCCAGATTCGGCCGACGCTCCACACTTTGTTCTTTACTCTGCTCTTTACCCTGCACTATGACCGCCTGATTCACCGGTAGACCTCACGCATCCAACACAACCTGTAATTCCAGTTCAACGTTCGCCAGGTCGTCGGGGACATAGATGCCAACCTGACGAGTGTCCACGATGTGATTCCAGCAAGGGCTGGGATTCCCCATCTGGTCGTTTCGATCAATCGCAAAATAATGGAACTCTGCTTTCGGAGCAATCGCCGAGGGCGGCACCTGCATGTGTGCCAACGCCAGTCCGGGTCTCGCTCTCTCCACCAATTTGACAACCCACTCCCGCGAACACACCTTGACGATGGTAGGCACCTTCGCAAGCATCCGAGCTTCGCTGCCGGTGGTGCGAACTCCCAAAATCCAGCGGCACCTGCCCAAGCAGCGCGAGTCGTTGATTTCGCCGCCATAAAAATTACGCCGCTCTAGCCGAATGGGGATGGAAATCGTGTTCGACGGCACCAGGATTTCCAGATGCCGGCGAATGTTCCCCACCAGTTCGCCAAAGCACCGTTCCAAGTCGCGATGATTGTAAAGCGGTAGTTCTCCTGGATGCGATTCAACGTCAAAGGTACACAGCGCACCTGCCAGCCTCGACATCTCCCGGAACAGTTCTTCGGGATGCCCTCGCTTGGAAACATACAGATGCCGCAACACCGCATGACCGCTATGAATCGTATGTAAGAACCAGAAATTGGCAACATCCATTTGCCGGCTTTCAGCCTGAAAAGCTCCAGCTTTCCCTTTCGGACGTTCCAGCGATTTCTGCTTCTCGGCGAGAATCTCCAGCAGGCTGCCGAGCAGATGCATGATCCGTGGACTCGCGGTTAACTTGGTACAGGGCGGGACGAAATCGGCGTCATAAACGAGGTGGCCGGCTCCGTCGCGCCGCACGCGCGCGATCGGAATGGTCAGTAGTTCTTCTGTCAGCTCGGTGTCGGTGATCAACCGGATGTTCTTTTCCCCCAACGGCACCGCTTTCTCATCGCCACCGGCGTTCGTGTCCGGCACGGTGCGTGGCACCGCTCGATATCGAACATCCCGGCCCCTGCCCTCCAAATCGCAATTGGCCGCGCCTTGGCGTCGCGGGGAGATCGCCAGGAAAACACCCAGACTCTCGCTTTCCGGTGGGAAAAAATCGCGAATGTCGCGCGCCTCGGGAACCGGATCACCCTTCCCCATCGCCAGTTCACCCGCCGCCATTTCGAACGCCAGCCCGTCTTCGAACATTCCCTGGGCGCTCAACACTGCAACCCGTCCGTTACGAATCGCCGCCTCGTCCAAATTGCAGCTGATCAAGCCCCAGGGTTCAAACCAGGAGTTCTCAATCGCAAAGCGAGCGGAGTCTTCGAAATATCGGCTCTGGGTCTGAAAATGATGGGGCCCCAAGTACATCCCCTCAGACCACACGACCCGAGAAAGTGATTTCATAGCCAGGGTCTCATTCCAGAATAATGAGTGCTTGCCAACCCTAAACGATTGTCAAACTATCGGCAAGACCTTCCAGACGCAAGCTTGAAGTCGTAGCCGGGGAAGAACGGGCAAGCTACGCTCCCTCGGGAGGCTCATCCTAAGCGGGAACCCCTTTACTGTCAAGGTCGACAGGAGTAACCTGCCTACTTAGCGATGCTGCCGCGATCGCGTCGGCGTGAACGTTTCGTAAACAGTTCGAAGGCAGAGCTAACTGGATACCGCAGCCTGACACCATGCCTCCTCAGGATCACAACCCGGACAAGTTCGAAGATGTCCCCCGCCCCGACGAGTCGCGTCTGGAAACTGGGGAATTCACACGCGCTTTTGGAGGAAAACCCACCCCACCGAACCCAGCTGACTTTTCGCTGGAGGACAGCCCGACGCCCGCGCCCGGCAGCCTGACGCAACTATTTGGGGACAAGTCGAAGAAACCGTCGCTAACGCCGGCAGACAAACCAGATCAGCCTCCTCCAGCTGTTCCGAATCCGCCCGAGGCCCGGCCCGGCAGTTCGTTCACGTCAGCTTTCGATGGCGTCAACGCGTTCACCCGCGATCCCGCGGAGCACGGCAAGAACGAGTTTCACCTGGGAGGCGGCAAGCCCTATCCCACTGCGACTCCATCCGAGTCCTCGGGTTCATTCACGCGTCTGTTCGGTTCCGGTGAGGGTGCCTTAACTCCCACCGGTGGCGAAGAGCGTCCCCGTCCCGGCCCGGTTCGAGATCTCAGACCATTGGCTCCGTCCCAGCCAACCGAACCCGGGGCGGGCGGTTTTACCGAAGCCTTCCGCACCCCGTCAGTTCCCGAGCCCTCTGAATCGAAGGGGCCGCGAGGCTCATTCACGGAGGAGTTTGGGGCGCCCTCCGCATGGCCCCCGCCCGAGACTCTGCCACACTCCACCAGCGCGCGCCCCTCGGTTTCCAGGCCCGGAGGGTTGCCGACCTACAACGCTGAACCGGTCCTTCCTTCCACTCCGCAGCGACCGCAAGCGCCCGCAGGCGGATTCACGCGTTTGATCGATCCGTTGAAGTCGGAGCCAGCCACGCCCGCTGACGCAACCCTGTCTTCCATGCGATCCCCTCGGCCCCCGGAGTACCCGCTCGCCGAGCCCAACTACGCTCCCAGCGGATCTGGTTCGCCACCCGGCGCGACCGTCGTTTTCAATCCCTCCGGCCAGCCCGAACCGGAAGTGGCAGCACCCCGTGGAAAGAGTGAATACACGATGGTGGTGGAACGTTCCAGGCTCCGCCCGCCGGTAGAAGTCCCCGGAGCCGGTGGCTCACCCTACGGAGCAGGAGCCCCCGCCGCCCCGCCGGCTCCTCCGCAGTATCAACAATTCACGCCGCCAGCTCCCCCCGCATGGCAGCCGCCCGTCGCGCCCATACCCCCGTGGCAGCCGCCGCAAATGGCTCCCCCAGCCATGCCGCAGGCGCCCGCGTTCGCGGCGCCAGCTTTGCCGCAGCAGCCTCCGACCTTAGGCGACAAGCTGGTCTCGTTCCTGCCCTTCATGCTGGCGCTGACCGTGATTAACTTCCTGGGCATGCTCGCGGTGTTGATTATTCTGTTCGCGACCAGGAAGTAGAGGTGCTTGGAGCGGCGCCGGTGCTGCGCAGCACCGTTCAGGACCCGAACTGATGGCACTCCTTTGTTACTGAACCACACCAACCCTCAGCGTGCGTTGATCTTCCAACATACAAGGAATAAGTTTCGCCGCTAACTCGCCAATGATTGGACGGAAGTTCAGGCCTACTCTCGCTTCGGCAGCAGAATGATCAACTCCAACTGCACGCCCGGGAACTCCGCTGGCGCGTACGCTCCCAGGTTGCGGGCGCGCTGAATTCCCTCGTACACGGCGCCCGACGCGTCGAGACTGAAGTACTTGTACTTTAACTTCACCGGGATCTCCGGCGGTGGAGACGGAACCGGCATCAGCTTGAGTCCCGGCATCGCGCGCCGCACGATTTCTTCTAGCTGGCCCGCGCTGGCGACCTTCATGAGCTGCGGTACTTTCCCGATCAAATCGGCGTCCTTCATTTCCGCGCTCACGGCCAAGTACAGGCGAGTGTTGCGCAGATACTTGTCGTCGTCGATGGCGGTGGCATAAATCGAAGAGCGAACCATCTTCAGCGGTAGCGCGACGAAATTCGTCGGAACCACGGTCTCTAGCAGAATGCGAAGCTTCTGCTCCAGCTCAAGAAAACAGGTCCCCAGGTCTTCGTGCTTGTATTCGGGCAAGTCGCGGGGATGAATCGTCGTCGAAAACGTGGTCAGCGCTCCCGCCAGCGAGAGCATCGCCGTAAAGAGCTGTTCGGGGTGTACCTTCGTGCGGTGAAACAGATGGCGGAAAATCGGAAGGTTCGAGTTAATGGTGTAGAGCAGCCAGAAATTCGCCACATCGGATGCGGTAAAATCCGCCAGCGATTGGTTCCTCTGCCGGCGCGTGCCCGACAGCAACGAACTCCGCGCACTCAGCGTCTCCACCAGACCTCGCACGATCCCCAGCAACAGACTGCTGCCGTGGATGTCGATCATGGGTGGCACGAACGTGGGAGACAACCGATACGTGCCATCCTCTTTTTTCTCCACCACGGCAATCTGCATTACCGTGTTGCCCTCCAGATTTTCTCCTTCCAGAAGCAGCCGCAAATTCTTGCGCGCCAGCTGCACCGGTTTTTCCAGGAGACCGGAATTCTCGTCCCGAATCATCCGCACTTCGGACTGATATCTCGTCTTTGTCCCGGGCTGGCTGCTTACGTTGACGCCCCCATCTTTCCGCTCCGGCACCGCCAGATAAACGCCAACCGTCTTGTTCTGCTCGCCAAAAAACTGCCCAATGCTGCGCGATGCGGGAGCGGCATCGCTGAGCGGGAAGTCGAACAGCAGCCCATCCGGCGCAACCCCGGAAGCCTCGCTGATTACGAATTGGCCCTCGACCAGCTTCGCCTCGTCGATGCGCAGGCCGGCGAACCCCCAGAACCGGTAGGAAACTGCTTCCAACTGAAACTGCAGGTTATCGTCAACAAACCGATCCTGCAGCTGCAGATGCTGCGGGGTAAGGAATGTGCCCTTGGACCACACGACTTGTTGCAGCTGTTTCAAGCTAGCCCCTGAGATCAACCACCATCGAACCTAGAACTTGCCGAGTATAGCTCCTACCCCCATTGTTTCCCAGATGTTATTCGCACCAACGGTTACCCGGCCCCGGGCCCCACCTTGGGCGCAACTGACATGGTCGCCCGTCGCCCGCAAAGCCCAGCGCCCCGATCGAGAAAAAGGGCCTAACGAATCCTATTGACTCCAAGGTACCTCCGGCATATTCTTGCTTCCTCGAAAGTCGAGGGCCCGCCTCCCCTGGCCTGCGGCACGAGGGTTGTGCTGTCTGCCTGGGCCCCCGGTAAGCTGTGTTGCCGTTATCATCAGGTATCTTAAATCAGGCACGACGACGCCTGCCTTTGGAGTGCAGATTATGGCTAAGGAAAGTACGCAGAAGAAACTCTCCCGAGTACGTGCTCCACGCGTGCATATCACCTACGACGTCGAAGTCGGCGACGCCATCGAACTCAAGGAGCTCCCGTTTGTCATGGGGGTTCTTGGAGACTTCACCGGCCAACCCGAGCAACCGCTTCCACGCTTGGGCGATCGCAAGTTCGTCGAGGTAAACCCCGACAACTTCGATCAGGTCCTTGAGAAGATGAGCCCGCACCTTGCTTTCTCCGTCGACAATAAGCTCAGCAAAGACGCCGGGCAGCTGAAGGTGAACCTCAACTTCAAGGAACTTGCCGATTTCGAGCCTGAACAAGTCGCGACCAAGATCGAGCCCCTGAAGAAGCTGCTCGACCTCAGAACCAACCTCTCTGACTTGCGGGGAAGCTTGCAGGGGAATGACAAGCTCGACGAGATGCTGCACGACGTTGTCAGCAACACCGAAAAGCGTCAGAAACTGAGTTCCGAGCTGGGTCTTGACAAGGACAAAGGAGGCAACAATGGCTGAGACGGCGAAAGTATCGCAGGCTGCGCCCGCAGCACAGGAAAAGACTTCCAGTCTTCTCGAACAGATCGTGGACGAGGGACGCTTTACGCGAGATCGCGAGCGCGGCCGGGACCTGGTGAAAGAGTTTGTGGACCAGATCGTGCAAGGCCAGATGGCGATCTCGAAAGACACCGAGACGACCATCAACGCGCGCATCGCGCAGATCGACAGGCTGATCTCGGCCCAGTTGAACGAAGTTCTTCACCACCCCGCATTCCAGAAACTGGAAGGCACCTGGCGTGGACTGAAGTATCTTCTCGACCAGAGCGAAACCAGTGACAATCTGAAGATCAAGATCCTGAATGCGCAAAAAAAAGAAGTCCTTCGCGATCTGCAGCGCGCTTCGGAATTTGATCAGAGCGCACTCTTCAAGAAGGTATATGAAGAGGAGTTTGGGGTCTTTGGTGGAGCTCCCTTCGCCGCACTGGTGGGAGACTACGAGTTCGGCCCCAGCCCCGAGGACATGGAACTGCTGGAGAAGGTGGCTCAGGTCGCGGCTTCCGCGCACGCGCCTTTCCTCTCCGCGGCATCGGCAGAGATGTTCAACATTCCGGACTACACCACCATCGGCTCCCATCGCGACATCGGGAAGGTCTTCGATAGTACGACCTACGCCAAGTGGAAGTCGTTTCGCCAGTCCGAAGACTCCCAATACGTTGGCCTCGCGCTTCCGCACGTGCTCATGCGACTGCCCTACGGAGCCGCCACCAAACAAATCGAAGCCTTCAACTATGAAGAAGGCGTGGATGGCACCGATCACAGCAAGTATCTTTGGGGGAATGCCGCCTTCGCGCTGGGTGCGCGCCTGACCAACGCTTTCGCAAAGTACGGATGGTGTGCTGCCATTCGCGGCGTCGAAGGCGGAGGCTTAGTCGAAGGCTTGCCGGCCCACACGTTCAAGACGGATGAAGGTGACGTAGCCCTCAAGTGCCCCACTGAGGTCGCAATTACCGACCGGCGCGAAAAAGAGCTTGCCGACCAGGGATTTGTGCCTCTGGTGCATTGTAAGAATACCGATTACGCCGCGTTTTTCAGCGTCCAGTCTGGCCACAAGCCGAAGACTTACGACAAGGAATCCGCCAACGCCAATGCCCGCCTGTCGGCACAGCTTCCTTACATGTTCGCCATGTGCCGGTTTGCGCACTATCTGAAGGCCATGATGCGCGACAAGATCGGCAGCTTCATGACCCGGGGCGACTGCCAGCGTTTTCTGAATAATTGGATTTCGAATTACGTCTGCGGCGACGATAACGCTTCGCAAAGCGTCAAGGCGCAGTTGCCCTTGCGCGAGGCAAATATCGAAGTCCAGGAGATCCCCGGAAAGCCGGGTGCTTATCGGGCGATCGCGTTTTTGAAGCCGCATTTTCAGCTCGACGAATTGTCTGTTTCTCTACGCCTGGTGGCCGACCTCCCCGCTTCCGCGAGGAAGTAGGCTGCCGGCATGACTTGGTTGTTGTGATGGGGCTCTAAAAACATTAACTAACCGTTTAGGAGGAGCTACATGGCGCAGGTAGATTACTTTTTGAAGATTAAGGGCATCGACGGTGAAAGCCAGGACTCGAAACACAAAGGTGAAATCGATCTTCAATCCTTTAGTTTCGGTGCCACTCAGAGCGGAACCATGCATGGCGGTGGGGGCGGCGGTGCTGGAAAAGTCAGCGTTCATGACCTGACTATCCTAAAGTTCATCGACAAAGCTAGCCCGAAGCTCTTCGCGTCTTGCGCGAACGGCGAGCACATCGGAAACGCGGTCCTCGTCTGTCGCAAGGCCGGAAAAGATCCGATGGAGTATCTGACGATCACCCTGACGGATCTGCTGATAAGCGATTATCACACGAGCGGCAGCTCCAAAGAAGGGATCATCCCGGTCGATGAGGTCAAGTTGAACTTTTCCAAGATCGAGTTCATGTACAAAGAACAGAAAGCCGACGGCTCTCCAGCCTCCCAAATCAAAACTTGGTATAGCCCGAAAGAAAACAAGGGCGGATAGAACGCAATGAATGCTTTGGAGCTTTTCCAATCCGGAAAGCTGCAAGCAGCCATCCAGGCGCTTGGCGACGAGGTGCGAAGTGCGCCTCTCGACGCCAAGCGCCGCATCTTTCTGTTTGAATTGCTCTGCTTTGCCGGCGACTACGACCGGGCGGAGAAACAGCTCGACGTAATCGCGGGTAGCAGCCAGGCCGCCAATGTTGGCGCCTTGGTGTATCGATGCGCGATCCACGCCGAACGAACCCGCCAGAAGATGTTCGAAGATTCGAGCTTTCCGATGCCTCGCAAAACTGTCCAAATCCCGGGTCACTCCCCAGCAGGGGCTTTCACGGGTTTCGCGGATGCCGATCCCAGAATCGGTGGGGCTCTCGAGGTTTTTGTGGCCGGCAGCTACAGCTGGATCGATTTTGAGCAGATCGCATCCATCGAGATTCCTTCCCCGAAACGGTTGCGGGATCTTTTGTGGACTCCCGCCATCGTGACCACGACCCCCGAATACCGGGCCATGGAACTCGGCGAAGTTCTGCTTCCCGTTCTCTCTCCGCTTTCATGGAAGGAATCCGACGATTCCGTCCGGCTTGGGCGCTCCACGATTTGGAAAGAAGACCCCATTCATGGCGAAATCCCCGTAGGACAAAAAATGTTCCTTGCCGGCGAGGAATGTGTCCCGATCCTGGAACTCGGCAAGGTCGAACTCTCAGAGCATTCGGGGGCGACCGATGCCCTGCCTTCGTGAAGACCTTCTAAAGCCCATCTCCGGCCAGAACCCGAGTGGCGCCAATCTTCGTTATTCGCCCATCTACGACAAGATCAAGGAAGCCCGCTTCGAAGATGAAGATTCCGCCCCCCAGGGGGAGTGGCAGCACGCACGCAGGAAAGCCGACTTTGTCGCAGTGATCAAGTTGGCCGGCGATACCCTCGCCAACCAGACGAAAGACCTCCAGCTAGCTGCGTGGTTGGTGGAAGCGCACCTTCGACGCGATGGCTTCGCCGCGCTGACCGAAGGCCTTGATCTTTTTCTCCATCTTCAGGAACAGTTCTGGGACACCCTTTATCCGCCGATTGAAGACGACTCTCCGGAGCTCCGCGCCACGCCCCAGGAATGGTTCGCGGCCCGCTGCGACTACTTGCTCCGCCGTCTTCCCCTCACCAGCAACAAACTGAACTGGCTGCAATACCGCGACTCGCGTGCCGTGGGCTACGAAACAGACGCCGGTTCCAACGACGAGAAGAGGCGCGTCCGGCAGGAGGCGGTTGACGAGGGCAAGCTGACCGCCGAGGAATTTGACGAGGCTCTCGCCGCCACTCCCAAGAAATTCTACGAGGACCTTTCTTCGACCGTCGATACCGCTCTCGAATCGGTGGGAAAACTTGACACTTTCTGTGAACAGAAATATGGCCCGGTATCTCCGAATTTTGCCCGGCTGCGCGGCGTGCTCGAAGAGCTGAAGCAAGGGGTGCACGTTCTGCTGGCGCGCAAACGCGAAGCGGAACCCGACGAAGCCCAGCCCCAAGCTGTACTCGAAGAGGAAGGAACCTCCGAGGCGCCTTCATCGGGAGAAGGCATTCCGGCAACGACGGCGTCAGTCCCTGCTCGAGGCACGCGCCCAGCCACTTTCGCCGCCCCCAAAAGCGTGGAGGACGCGTTTGGCATCGTCGGGTTGCTGGCAGAGTATCTCGCCAAACAGGATCCAGAGAGTGCCGTCGCGTTTCTACTTAGAAGAGCGCTGCGCTGGGGAGAAGTACGCTCCCAGGGCGAAGCCCCGGATCCGGCGTCGTTGGTCGCCCCATCCACGGAGCTGCGTCAGCAACTGAAACGTCTCTACTCCGAAAGCAACTGGGAGGAACTGCTCGCCGCCACGGAAAGCGCCGCGGCTTCCCCGTGTGGACGCGCTTGGCTCGATTTGCAGCGCTATAGCTGGCATGCCTGTGATCAGCTGTCTCACTCGCACGCAGCTCAAGCAATATGCTCGGAAACTCGGGGCTTGCTCGAGGACTATCCCAATTTTCCGCAGTGGACGTTAACCGACGATACGCCGACTGCAAACACCGACACGAAAAGCTGGATCCAGGAGCGCGTGCTGCCCCAAAAATCAGAAGAGGAGAAAGATATCGCCGCGTCCGTCGCACCGGCCACTCCGCATGATCCGCGCGCCCCGGAAAATGGCCGCGCCGAGCGCTTTGAAGCGGCGATGAAGCTGGCCAAGAGCGGGAAAATCGCCGATGCCGTCGAGAGTCTTTCTCGAGAGGCTGCCCGGGAAGGCTCAGGCCGCGAACGCTTTCAACGCCAGATGGAGATTTCGCGTCTGTGCATTGCCACGGGTCATTTCACGATCGCTGTCCCGATTCTTCAGAACATGGTCTCGGAAATCGAAAGGCGGTCACTCTTCGACTGGGAGGACCCCTCGCTTGTGGCGCAGGCGCTCATCTTGCTCGTGCAATGCATGGATCGCACGAAGCGCGATCCAGCGGAACGGGCCCGTGTCTACGACTTACTCTGTCGTCTGGGGCCAGCCTATGCTTTGCAATTGGAAAAGTAACCATCGAGGGTAAATCGCGTGCCAAGTCCCGACAGTTTGCCGACCCCGTCGCTGATTGATCGCCTGAGCAAGGAGGATCTCCCCGGCGACGGTTTCGACCTGGGGCTCGCCCAAGACGGCGGGAAAACCGGCGAAATGAAGGTCCGGCGGAAGGCGTCGAGCGCGCAACGACGAGAAGCCATCAACCGCCATAAAGACTCAGTGAAGCGCGACCTCGAATGGCTGCTGAACACTCGCCAGGTTGTCGACGATCGCCTTCCCGACTATCCCGAAGTTTCCCGAAGCGTCTACGCCTACGGCTTGCCCGACATTACTTCCGTCAACGTTGGCGCCATTCAAGATCAGAACGAACTTCTGCGCCGCATGGAGAGGTGCATCGAGTTTTTCGACAAGCGCCTTACCAAAACCGAAATTGTGCTGCAAACCATGGCGGGCCTGACTCGCGTGTTGCGCTTCAGCATTAGCGGCATTATTTTGATGGATCCCGCTCCCGAGGAGATCGTGATGGACACCACCCTCGACCCGACGAGCGGCCAATACGAGGTGAAATAGCGTGGCCGGCGTGCGCGAACAGCTCCTGAATTACTACGAGCGGGAGCTAACCTATATTCGTCAGATGGGCGCCGAATTCGCCCAGAAATATCCGAAGGTGGCCGGCCGGCTGCTTCTGGAGCCGGATCGCTGCGAAGATCCCCACGTCGAGCGCCTGATCGAGGGCTTCGCTTTGTTGGCCGCGCGAGTCCACCTCAAGATCGACGATGACTTCCCGGAAATCAGCACCGCACTTCTGGAATCTCTGTATCCGCACTATATCCGTCCGATCCCTTCGATGTCGGTGGTCCAGTATCAACTTGACCCGAAGGGCAAAACTACTACCAGCCTTCAAGTTCCAAAAGGCTCGCTCCTCCTTTCCAACCGGATCAGCGGCAACTACTGCAAATTTCGCTCTTGCTATGACGTCACCATGTGGCCGTTGGAAGTCAAAGAGTGCTCCTGGCGATCCGCCGAGGGTCTCGCGAACTTGATTCCACCCGGCTCGCTCGAATCCGAAGAGGTCCGAAAAAATCCTCCGGTCGCAGTGTTGCGCGTCAAACTTGCTTGCTCGCCCGATGACGTTGCCCTCAGCACGCTTCCCATCGACAAACTGGTCTTCTATCTGAGCGGCGAAAGCAACATCACCAACACCCTGTACGAATTGCTGCTGCAGGACTGTATCGCCATCTTCGCGCGCAATCCCGCCGCGCCGCCGCACACCAGCCCCACCCTGATCAGTAAAGCAGGTTGGAAGCCAACCCAAGCCCGGCTGCCGCAATCGCTTCTGCGGCCCATCGGGTTTGCCGAAGACGAGGGCGTGCTGCCCTACTCCGGACGTTCGTTCCTGGGTTACCGCCTGCTGCAGGAGTACTTCGCTTTCCCGGAGAAGTTCTTTTTCCTGGAACTGGGCGGCCTGGAAGCTCTCCGCCAGGCGCAGTTCGGCAATAGCGCGGAGCTCCTGTTTCTGGTCCGAAGATTCGAAAAGCCGGAGCGCCACCAGATGCTGGAACTGGGCGTATCCGCCGGAACCCTGAAACTGAACTGCACTCCGATTGTCAATCTGTTTGCCCAAACTGCCGAGCCCATACGTCTGGACCACGCCAAACATGAATACCAGGTCATTCCGGATGTGCGCCGCCAGCAGGTTACGGAAATCTTCTCCGTGGAAAGCGTAGTCGGCCACGACTCGCGGCAGCAACAGACGCTGCAGTACGAACCTTTCTACGCCTTCCGCCACGCTTCCGCCGCCAAAACCAAGGGGGCGTTCTGGCATGCCACGCGCCGTGTCTCCGAAATCGACGATGACCTGCCTACTGAAGTATTCCTCTCGCTCGTCAACCTCTCCGGAGAACCCGCCGAGCCCAACGCCGACTCGGTCACCGTGCGCTGTATTTGCACCAATGCCGGCTTGGCTTCCAAGTTACCGGTGGGCAATGAAAATGGAGACTTCCAATTGGAAGGTTTCGCCGCCGTGCGCAAGATCATCGCCCTGCGGCGTCCTTCTCTCCCGGTGCGGCCTCCCTTGGGCAAAGCGACCCTGTGGAAGCTCGTTTCCCATCTTTCGTTGAACTACCTCTCGCTGGTCGAGAACGGCAAAGAAGCGCTCCAGGAAATCCTTTCGCTCTACAACTTCTCCGAATCTGCTTTCCTGCGCAACCAGATCAACGGCATCGATTCCCTCAAGGCGCATCGCCAATTCGGCATGGTCACGTCCGAAGGTGGAGTCTCTCTCGCTCGCGGCACCAGAGTTGAAATGGAGCTGAACGAAGACCAGTTTGCCGGTGGAGGCGCGTATCTTTTCTGCTCCGTGCTGGAGCGATTCCTGGGCCTCTACGCTTCCCTCAACAGTTTCTCGCAACTCTCCGTTACCACCCTGCAGAGAAAGGAGGCGCTCGCCGAATGGCAACCCCGCTCCGGCAATACGATCTTGTTGTGACCGCGTTGCAAGATTTCTTTGAGAAACCCTTCGAAATCGGCTTCTTTCAAGCCGTGCGGGTTCTCCGGCGCTTGCTTCCCGGCCGCAAGCCCGTGGGACGGTTCTCACCCCCCGCCAGTGAGATTGCTCGCTTCGTCGCTCATCCCTCGCTCGCGTTCCCGCCCAGCGAGATTCAGGAACTGACTCTGCCCCCCGACGACCACTCTCCCGCCACCATGAAAGTCAACTTCATGGGGCTCAGTTCTCCCCAGGGCGTCTTGCCGACGCCCTACACCGAGCTGATCATCGAGCGCGCACAAAGGAAAGACTACGCGCTTCGCGACTTCCTCGACCTGTTCAATCACCGCCTCATCTCGTTCTTCTACCGCGCCTGGGAAAAACACCACTTCTTTGTTTCCTTCGAACTCGGCGAACCCGATTCTGTCAGCCCGCTCATGATGAGTCTGCTGGGGCTCGGCACCGAGGGCCTCGCCGGACGACAGCTGGTTCCCGATCGAGCCCTCGTCTTCTATTCCGGCCTGCTCACCCAAAAGCCCCGCTCCGCCCAAAACCTGAAGCGACTGCTCTCCGACTACTTTCAGGTTAAGGTCGAGATCGAACAATTCGTCGGCACCTGGGTCCCCCTGCGAAAAATCGACCAAACCATGCTCGACGACTCCGCGTCGCCCATGCAGCGCCTCGGGTTGGGCGCGATCGTGGGCGACGAGGTCTGGGATCAGCAGTCCACGGTTCGCGTCAAGCTCGGGCCTCTCACTCGCCAGCAGTACCTCGACTTCCTGCCGCGGGATGATGCGCGGGCCTACCGCGATCTCCAGGCGCTTTTGAAATTCTGGGCAAATGACGAACTCGATTTCGAAATTCAGTTGATTCTCCAAAGCGCCCAAACCCCGGCTTTTAATTTTGACCATGACCAGAGTGGCGAGCTGTTGCTCGGGTGGACCACTTGGATCAATAATCGTCCCCTGGAGCGCGATCCTAGCGAAGCAACTCTCTATATCTGACGCAACGAGGCCTCGAAAATGAGCACAAACGTAAGATCGCTGATTGCCAAACTAAACGACGCTACGCGGAGCGCTATGGAAGCGGCTGCCGGGCTGTGTCTGTCCCGCACCCATTACGACATCGAAATCGAGCACCTGCTGGTGAAACTGCTCGATGCCCCCGGCACCGATGTTCCGATCATCCTGAAGCAGTTCGGCCTCGACAAGTCCCGCGTCACGGCCGACCTGACCCGTAGCCTCGACCGCCTCAAGTCCGGCAACGCCCGCACCCCGAGCATCAGCCCCACCTTGCTCACCGCTCTCCGGGAAGCATGGAACGTCGGCTCCCTCAACTATGGCGCGGGGCAGGTGCGCTCCGGTTTCATTTTGCTCGCCGCCCTCACTGTCGATGAACTGCACCGTCTCCTGCAAGACACCAGCCGCGAATTCGAAAAGATATCGATCGAAGGACTGCAGAAAGAGTTTCTGACCATCACCCAGATGTCCGCGGAAACCGCTTCCCCGCTGGCCAGTACGGATTCCGCCGGCATGCCCTCTGCCCCAAGGACTGGCAAAACCGCGCACTTGGATCAGTACACCGTCAACCTCACGGAAAACGCGCGCAACGGCAAAGTCGACCCCGTCTTGGGACGGGATCACGAAATCCGCCAGATCATCGATATTTTGATGCGACGGCGCCAGAATAACCCCATCCTTACCGGCGAAGCGGGTGTCGGGAAAACCGCGGTCGTGGAAGGCTTCGCGCTTCGTGTCGCGCAAGGCGATGTGCCCCCGCCTCTCAAGAACGTCAGCATCCACAGCCTCGACCTCGCCCTCTTGCAGGCAGGCGCAGGCATCAAGGGCGAATTCGAAAACCGGCTCAAGGGTCTGATCGAAGAGGTCAAGTCCTCCGCCAAGCCGATCATCCTCTTTATTGATGAGGCGCACACCATGATCGGAGCCGGAGGTCAGGCTGGCCAAAACGATGCTGCCAACCTGCTCAAGCCCGCTCTTGCGCGCGGCGAACTGCGTACCATCGCGGCCACCACCTGGTCCGAATACAAGAAGTATTTCGAAAAGGATGCCGCCCTGGCACGGCGCTTCCAGGTCGTGAAGGTGGAGGAACCGTCCGAAGACCAGTGCTCCGTCATGCTGCGTGGGATCGTGGCTTCTCTCGAAAAACACCACGCTCTTCGTATTCTCGATGGCGCCGTGACCAGCACCGTTCAGCTTTCTCATCGTTACCTCGCCGGACGCCAACTGCCCGACAAAGCCGTGAGCGTGCTCGATACTGCTTGTGCGCGCCTCTCGCTCGGACAGAATGCGACCCCCGCGGCCATCGAAGACGCCACCCGCACCCTCGACAGCCTCGAGGTACAACGGCGGATCCTGGAACGTGAGTCCGCAGTGGGCGCGGATCATCGGGATCGCCTCGCCGAAATCGCCGCTCTTCACGAAAAGACGTCAACCCGTCTCGCCGGACTGCGGGAGCGCTGGACGAAGGAGCGGGACCTGGTCCAGAAGATACGGGAAATCCGAACCCAACTCGAGGGTCTGGCAGTCCCAACCGTCGCGGTACCCCAAGGTGACGCGACCCCGGAACAACCTGCCCAGCCGCCTGCACCGACCAAGGAAGCCCTGGCGATACTCGAAAACGAATTGCAGACCTTGCAGGGTGAAGAGCCCCTCATGCGCGTGTGCGTGGACACGCAGACGGTAAGCGAGGTTATTTCTGCCTGGACCGGCATCCCGGTCGGGAAAATGGTGAAGGACGAAATCGCGTCGGTCCTCGAGCTTCCCAGCAACCTGGGACAGCGGGTAATCGGGCAGCTTTCCGCCCTGGAGACCATCGCGCAACGCATCATTACCAGCCGGGCCAGTCTCGACGATCCCGGCAAGCCCATCGGCGTGTTTCTTCTGGTGGGTCCGAGCGGCGTCGGCAAGACCGAAACCGCGCTGGCGCTTTCCGACCTGCTCTACGGCGGCGAGAAGAATCTGATTACCATCAATATGTCGGAATTCCAGGAACCCCACACCGTCTCCACGCTGAAGGGTTCGCCTCCGGGCTATGTCGGCTACGGCGAAGGCGGCGTCCTCACCGAAGCGGTGCGGCGCCGTCCGTATTCCGTCGTCCTGCTCGATGAAGTCGAGAAAGCGCACCCCGACGTTCTCGAGCTCTTCTATCAGGTGTTCGACAAGGGCCATATGGAAGACGGTGAAGGCCGGGAAATCGATTTCAAGAACACCATCATTCTCCTCACCAGCAACGCCTGCACCGACACCTTCATGAAGCTGTGTGCCGATCCGGAAACAACGCCCGGGCCAGACGGGGTGGTTCAGGCGCTCAAGCCCGAATTGAACAAGATCTTCAAGCCCGCTTTCCTGGGACGCATGCTGATCGTTCCGTTCTATCCGATTCGCGACGAAGCGCTTCGCAAAATCGTCTTGTTGAAGCTGAACAAAATCAAGAAACGCCTGAAAGAGAACCACAAGATTGATCTGCGGGTGGATGACGTGCTCATCGGCGAAGTCGCTAAACGCTGCACGGAGGTCGAAAGCGGAGCCCGCAACGTGGATAACATCCTGAGCAACACGCTCCTGCCCGAAATCTCCCGTGAATTGTTGGCGCGAATCGCCGAAGGCAAGGAACTGAATTCGATTTCCGTCGGCATCGGTCCCGATGGTAAGTTTGCCTACTCGTGGTGGGGCGCCGAACGGCTGGAACTCGCTTCTTAGACGGGTTGAGTAGCTTAAACTCGTGGAGCATTGAAATCCGTTGGTAAGAGTTTTCGAGGAGATACTATTCGCTGTTCAGGACTCTGAAACCGTTGCATACTCCCAGACATGTGGGAGGCGAGGTAGAAGATCATGGCAGACGCACCGTGGAAGCAGGAATCCAGGCTCCTGGAGTTGACGACCCCTCTCGGCCCGGACGCGCTTCTCATCAATGGACTCTCGGGCTCCGAGGCTCTCTCCGGACTTTTTCGCTTCCGGCTCGATTTGCTGGCACCGGTCAAGAATTCAATCACCGCCCAACAACTCCTGAACCAGCCCGTAACGGTTTCGATTTTGTTCGAAAACGACAAAACAAGATATTTTCACGGAATCGTGAGCCGGCTTTCCGCGGGCGATCGGGAAGAGCGCTTCCAGCATTTCCACGCCGAGGTTGTGCCCTGGCTCTGGTTGCTTACCCGACGCAGCGATTGCCGCATCTTCCAGAAGAAGTCCGTGCCCGAGATCGTGAGCGCTGTCTTTGATGCTGCTGGTTTCCAGGACTATAAAGACAACACCACCGGCGACCACATTCCTCTCGACTACTGCACGCAATATCGCGAGACCGACTTCAATTTTGTTTCCCGATTGATGGAACAGGACGGCATCTTCTACTACTTCGAGCACGCCGAAGACAAGCACACGCTTATTTTTGCCGACGACAATTCCGTGTTTGAAGACGTACACGACCCCAGCCAAGTGCTCTACGAAGCGGAAGGGGGCATGGGTGAGCGCGAAGACGTTATTACGCACTGGGCAGGTGAAGAAGAGATCCGTCCCGATAAGTACACGTTGCGCGACCATAACTTTCAACTGCCCAGCAAAGACCTTGAAGTATCGCTAGGCGACGGCGATCTGGAAATGTATGACTATCCCGGCGAGTATGCCCAGCGTTTCAACGCTCCCGACGAGCGGCTCGGCGACGTGCAAACCGAAGGCGAGAAGTTGGACAAGATTCGACTGGAAGAAGAAGAACTTCCTGGAAGCGTGTTCGAAGGCTCCTCCACCTGCCGCCAGTTCGTCAGCGGCTACAAGTTCACGCTCAAGAAACACTTCAAGTCGGACGCAGAATACGTTCTCACCTCCCTCAGTTATTCAGTCGGCCAGAATCCCGACTACATTTCCGGACGCGTCTCCTCCCCTTATCAAAACAGTTTCGTTTGCGTGAAGTCCGACGCCAAGATCCGGCCCAGCCGCCTTACTCCAAAGCCCGTGATCTCTGGGCCGCAGACCGCCATCGTGACCGTCAAGAGCGGCGAAGAGAGTTTTCTCGACAAGTTCGGACGCGTTCACGTCCAATTCTTCTGGGATCGCCTCGGCCAGAACGACGAAAACAGTTCCTGCTGGATTCGCGTCTCCCAGCCCTGGGCTGGCGCTTCCTGGGGAGCCCATTTCTGGCCCCGCATTGGTCACGAGGTGGTCGTTCAGTTCTTGGAAGGCGACCCCGATCGGCCGCTCGTCACCGGCTCCGTCTACAACGCCGACAACATGCCTCCCTATGAACTGCCCGCGAACTACACCCGGAGCGGTGTCCTCACCCGCAGCTCGAAGAACGGCGCCAGTAAGAACTTCAACGAGATCCGCCTCGAAGACAAGACTGGCAGCGAGCAGTTCTTCATGAACGCGGAAAAAGACATGGACGTCCGCGTCGAGAACGATTCGCGCGAGTACATCGGAAATGACAGGCACCTCATCGTCCATGTCGACCAGCAGGAACTCGTCGAAGGCGATAAACACGGACACGTCAAGGGAAGTCACTTCGAGGAGATCGAAAAAGACATGTCGCTGCAAATCGGCGGCAAGCAAATGGAGAAGGTCACCGGTGACAAGTCGGTCGAAGTCGACGGCGACCACAAGGAGAAAATTCAAGGCAATGTGTCCCTGCAAGTCACCCAATCGCGCGACGAAAAAATCGGCATGGCCCACGCCATGGAAGCCGGAACGACCCTCCACCTCACCGGCGGAACGACTGTCATCATCGAAGCCGGCATGCAGTTATCTCTGAAAGGTCCCGGCGGATTCGTGGATATCGGCCCCGCCGGCGTGACCATCCAGGGCACTATGGTGCTCATCAACAGTGGCGGCGCGGCGGGCAGCGCACCGTCCGCGAACCCGAAGCCCCCGGATGCCCCGACCGACCCCAAAGATCCCGACACGGCCGATGACGGCAGCCAGGGCACCAAGATGAACTCATCAGGACAGTCGGGGTCAGCCTCAGGACCAGCGCCGGGGTCAGCGTCAGGACCAGCGTCAGGGTCAGCGGCAGGACCAGCGGCAGGACCAGCGTCAGGGCCAGCGCCGGGCTCAGCGTCAGGACCAGCATCAGGGTCAGCGTCGGGGCCAGCGTCAGGTTCAGCACCCGGGTCAGCGCCGGGGTCAGCGTCAGGGCCATCGTCAGGATCAGGGTCGGGACCCGGCTAAGAGTTTGCAAGGACAGAAAAAATGCCTCCAGCAGCACGCATCACCGATTCGACGGCCCACGGCGCCCCACTCGCGCCCGGCCCCGGCAGTGCAAACGTTCTCATCGGAAACCTGCCCGCTTGGCGCGCCCTGATCGACCAGCACGCCTGCCCCGCCGTCAGCATCAGCGGCGCCGACGGCGTAGGCATGGTCATGATGGGGAGCCCGACGGTTCTTATCAACAACATGATGGCGTGCCGCATGGGCGATATCGTGGTCGAAATCCCCGGCCTCGCCATGGGTCCGGCCGACCCCATCGTCATGGGAGAAATGACGGTAATGATCGGCATCCCCGGCCAAGGCAGCGTGCTTCAGGTGGCAGCCCAGACTGGCGCGCCGTTCTGCGAGCATTGAAAGCACTAATTCGGGCCTCGGTCGAGGCCCAAACGCTCGTCGAGAGTATCTGTTGTTTGTAGTCCAGGCGCTAAGCGAAGTCGAAGGGGAGCGATCTGCATTTGGCCTCGAATCCCAAAACCGTCGGTCTCACTAACGCCATGCCGGTTTTTCTCGAAGTCCGCTCCGGATCGCAGGCCGGAACCCGAATCCGGCTGAACCCGGGCGAACCTGTGCGCATCGGCCGCACCCAAGCCTCCGACTTCGCGTTCCCCGACGATCCGCACATGTCGGGCGCGCACTTCAGCGCCGAGGCCATGGACACCGCCAACGGATGCCGCGTCGTCGACCTCAACAGCCGCAACGGTTCCTGGCTCAACGGAAAGCGGGTGACGGATGCGGTTCTCACTAACGGCGACACCCTGGTCGCCGGCGAGACGACTTTCGCCGTCATCGTCGAAGACGGAGAAGCCGTGCCCCTCAACTCCGCTCCGACCGTCGCGTTCCCAGCAGCCCTCAGCGCCGGCCACGCTGCCACAGCCGCAGCTTCGGCCCCTGCTGCCGAGACCTTGCAAGACCGTCTGCTTAACCTGCTCCGCGAAGATTTCCAACCGCTCTACGCCGTCCTGGACACGGCCCGCGACATCCGCATTCTCGCCCTGCTGCTGCATCACAAAGAAGAATGTCAGTCGTTATACGAGGGCGAGCAAGGAGTAACCCTGGCGCAGGTAGCCCCCTATCTAGTCCGCCTGCAAAAAGACTCGCCGCTGCTCAAAATTCTGGTCAAAGAAGGATGGGGCAAGAGCTGGGGAATCTATCTCACCAGCCCCAGCGACCTGCAGGAAGTCCGCCGCCACCTCCGCCACTTTCTCCAGGTCAAACTGCCGAGCGGAGAGCAGGTCTATTTCCGCTTTTACGATCCCAGGGTGATGCGAGTCTTCTTGCCCACCTGCACCCCCGAAGACGTTACCCAGTTCTTCGGACCGGTCCAGAACTATCTAGTCGAAGACGAGAACCCGAAGAAGCTGTTCCGCTTCGTGAATACCGGCAAGGGCAGCGAGAGGATGATGATCGCATTAGTGGATCAAGTCGAGCCCAGTCCAGAAGCCACCCCAGACGACGCCGCGCCTGAAACTGCGGCCTGGCTGGAGAACCCCCTGGCCGACGAGGCAAAGTAGGGAGAGCCATGCTGACGATGCGACAGGAACAGGTCGAGGCGTTCAGGCAACATCACCTCCAGAACTTCGAGGATCAGATGGTGGGGCACCTCCAGAAATTCGCCCCGATGCACTGGCCGGTCATTGGGGAGCCCATCGGACGAGAGGTTATTCGGCTGGGAATAGAGCAGGCCGCGAAATACGGGTTCACAAACCGCGGGCCTGTGCGTTTCTATATCGAACTCATGTTCATGTTTGGGAGCTACTTCGACACCGACCCGCAGTATCCCTGGATAAGTGCCCTTTTAAACGATGCTGCGAACATCGACCAGATGGCACGAGCCGACAATGTTTACGACTACGTAAAGGACTACTGGCAGGCAGTGGCTGGGCCGGACAATGAGTTTACATTTAATGCGTTGCGAAGGTTGAGACAAGCCCGGGTTGGTGACTACATGAAAGTTGGAACACCGCTTGAAGAATGTTTTCTGCGGGGCCTAAAAGAGATCTATCCGCAAAAATGTGAGCGTTTGGGTGATCGTCCACTCAATGCGTTCATTCAGGACAGTCTCATACTTGCGAACACGTACGGCTTTTCGTCTTCCGAGAGTGCCGCTGTGATGGTTGCACTCGGGTTCTTTCTCGGACACGGCTTTACGCGCGATCCGTTGCATCCGTGGATAGGCCGGAGGCTGGGCGACAAGCGTCTATCGAACGCCAACAAAAAGAGTGAGGAGATCCATTCCAAGGCAATGCTTACCTCAACCACATCTTAGAAGGCAGAGCACAACAGCCATGAGCGGATGCGGTTCCAGCCCCGGGGCAAGACCCAGCGCTGCCGGCCCGGCAGCGGCAGCGAGTGGGGCACAAGCTGGGGCCGCTGCAGCCGATGCCGGATGCTCGGCCGCTGGCGGCTCGCCACCCTGCCCGGGCGAGCTCAAACTGGTTGAAGTGGCGGAGGTGGTGGGCCTTGGCGCTTTTTCGCACACACAGGCAGGTGCCTCACGAAACCAATACATCAACCTTCCGCCCGATTCCAACCATCCCGAGGTCGGACGTCTCTTGCGGCTGCAGGCGCGAGTTGCTCCTGTTTCGGGTAGCCCTCCTCTTTCCGGCAAAACCATTTATTTCTATTTCAAACCCGATCCCGGGAATCGCTCCGGACTAACGGGGAGTCTAACGGCTGGGTTCAATTCTGCTGGAGGCGCTGCTACCACGACCTCTTCGACCAACGCGCAAGGCTGGACTGGCATCGTGAACTTCTATCTTTCTCAGTATGGTGGGGACAAGTTTGAACTCTTTGCCACCGACGATTCGTCCTACAAGGGAGGGTTATCCCTCGGTACGCTTACGGTCTGGCGTAAGCTCTTCTACGAACTCGACTGCATGAAGAAGTCGCCCGGCAGCGGAACCTACTCCGCTGAGGCCAAGACATCCGACATGGAAAGTAGCCTGAAAGCGCTATTCATAGAATTGGGGAAGACCGGAACCGACGCCAGCCCGGCCAACCAGCGCATGATCAAAGAGGGCGCGGTTTCGGCCTGGGCCGCCACTATTCGGGATGGTACCGGATCGCCGCGTTACTTTCACCTCGTCCTGATTGATACAATCGCTTGGGATCCCGGCCCTAAGGTTCTGAACCTCACGTTGCCAGCGGGGACAAAGACGGTAGACTTGGACGGCGGCATCTATTGTCTCGATAGCTCGAATTGGTTTATCTCCGCCTCCTTTACCCAGGGCACCAAGACCGGCAACATTGCCTCGGGCCATTTCACTCTCACCGAGGCGGGCGACCCGGCGAATGGCGATGACAAGTTTGTTGTGAGCGTAGATTTCACTGGTGTGACCGGAGTCGACACCACCAAGGACATCCGAATAAGCTTGCGGTTCAATAGTTGGGTTGAGGGTTCTGGCTTGCAGGTACCGTTAGGGCCGGCCACAATCATCGGCATGCGTTGGAGAGTACGCGCCAATGTTGGCTCCGCCGGAGACTTGGCGAACTCCACTTTGAACACCATGATGCATGAACCAGGTCACGCCATGGGACTTGCTCCTAAGACTTTGCCAGACGGCACGGCCAATGCCGACCAATATGACAAAGCCGGGAGTCATTGCCATGCGCTATCCGACAAATGCGTGATGTACGAAGCGAATTCAACCAACGTCAGCTTTTGTCCCCATTGCGCCGATGGCTTACGCGGACGAAATCTTTCGACTCTGCCTGTTGGCGGACATGCAAGTTATTGAGGTTACTGCTTTGCAAGAAAAGCCAATAACGATCAGTTCCAGACCCACGTATGGCGCGATGCCTCAGTCCCCGGCCATTCCTCCATCGCCCGCGCTCGCTTTCACGGTTTCGCCCGCTGTGGGCCAAACCGGTGAACCTACAGTCGCACTGTTTGCCGCTGGCCTGCTGCCCGGTCGATACGCGGAAATCTACGGAGGGCGCGTCCCGGGGGCGCTTGAAATCGTGGCCGTCGACACCCGGACAGGGGAGATTTACCACAACGGAGCGGAACGAGGACACTCGGCCCCGATATCGGCCGTGATGCATCCCGCGCCGCAACCCTCAAAACCAGGACAGGCCACCGTTGATTCGATCGAAGTGTATTTCGCAGTAGACCTGCGCGCTCAACTGCAGTTGCCCAGTTGGTCTTCGCAGTATTCAGTGTTCTTGTGGCTCGACGAAATGACGAGTGCAGCCCGTCAGGTCGAATTGCCGGGGCCCCCGCCGGACAACGTCCCCTCTTCGGCAAGCCCCTCCACGATTGCTTTCAGCCTCGTGATGGGACCGCCGACCACGGCACCGACGGAAATCGCGCTTCGAGAATCGGGCGGGCGATTGGCAGGAGAAATTGGCAGCGACTTGTTGTCCCAACCTGCGCGCTACCTGAGCCTTGTAGCCCTGGACTATCGCAGCCGGGCATTCACTGGGCGCAGTTTTGAGTTGCCGGCCGGATACCCCCCCCAGGGCTCCAATGTCTCGTTCCAGGTGGTTTGTTCGGAACTCTTCGCTGGCCCGGGATGGTTGGACGCTCCACGAGGACCGCGCAGCGTGTTTGTGTTGGCCGCGCTGGGCGGTGCTCTGTCCCGCGCATTGGTGCTGACGGCTTGAGGACTTTGACCCCAATGCGATTTCTACTGGCCCAACTGGTGCTCGCCGCGCTTGTGACGGCATCACAAACGCCTACCGTGCTGACCCGTTCCTTCTGGAGTGGCCCGGAACCTGAGTCTCCGCGGTTGCCAGCGGAGGGCTTTTCCCTCGATTTCGCACTTCGTCCTGCCACCTCCGCGACCGGACCCACATTGGAACTGCTGGCCTCTGCCCGCCTGCCGGGGCCCATAGCCGAGATCTATGGTGCGCGAGCCGAAGGGGCAACGCAAGTGGTCGCAGTCGATTCTGCTACCGGTGCCGTTTTTAGCCGCCCGGCAGAGCGGGAAGGGGCCGCTCCTCTCTCCGCCGTAATCGGTTCTCGCCCGAGGGCATCCCGTACCTCGGGTGCCACGATCGATTCCATCGAAGTTTGGTTCAATGCGGATCTTCGTTCGCACTTGGGCCTTCCTCCAGAGGCGGAAACATACAGCGTATTTCTTTGGCTCGATGAGATGACATCCCCGCTTCGCTTGGCGCGCGTGCCGGCTTCCGGCGAACCGCCGTCGCATGCCTCTCCGCCGGTAATCGCTAGCGGAATTCATTTCCGAAATAGCCGGCTTTCACCGCACCCGCCTGAAGGCGGCCTTGTGTTGCGCACTGGTTCGGCTTCGCACCCCAGCGCCATCATCTACGGTGCCGCAGACATAAAGGGGCTTTCCTCACCGAACCTCATCTTGACTGTACTCGCTCTCGACTCCAGCACGCGGCAGTTATCGTGGCGAACCTTTCTCGTAAGTTTGCGAGACTTGAAGGCATCGGGAGGGGCTTTCGAATTTGAGCCTGCCGCTTTCTTCCGTCTCCCCAAGGGTGGCCAAGGTAGGCTGTTCCTCGCAGCGGTCGTTCCGCAAGCACTCTCCAACGTCGTCGCCGTTCAGTAGGGGGAGGAAACCCAGGCGGATGGCCCAGCCTTCCGCGGGCGCAACCACGCGGTGGGTGCCCCATCCTTCGCGTGTTTTTCGCGAAGGGTGGGTGGCAGTCTGATCGCCTAATGGGATCCGCGCCTTCACGCCTCGCGTACCCGAAAGTAAGTTTTCCCGCGGAATCGTCTCCCGATGATCGGTCAGCAGCCGCCAGAAGTTCCTCGCCCGGCCTGGAGAGTGCGCTCTGCGCCAATATCGCAGGCGAGCCGGGAGGAAACTCCCGGCGCAGGCGAACTCCGCGTCTCATCGTCCGAGGAATTTTTCGAGCTTCTCCAGTTCGGCTTCCGCCTGGTCGGAGTATTTCTTAGCCTTCTTGGCGTCGTGATTGTCCAGCGCCGCCTGCGCCCGCGATAAGTGAATCTTCATGGATTCCTGCGTGGACGCGATATCGCCGCGCAGTCCGAGTCCCTGAGCGCTTTGTTGCTGGCGCAAAGTGTCCAGACTGCCGTTGACCGCCGCGGCGCGGCTGGTCACGTTGTCCACCTGCCGCTCCGCTTCCTCTAGCAGGTGCGGATCCTCCGCTGGCGGCTTGGGTGGTTGCGGCCCGGGGCCTGTACCCTTCACCTGGGGAGTCTCCTTCTTTGCCTCCGGCGCGGGCTCCGCCGGGGTTGGAGTCGGTGCGCCACCTTCTACGGAACCGACAGGAGCCGAGCCCCCATTCCCGCCGGTGGTTTGATTTTGCGCATCCTTTCCATTTGTATCTGGAGGCTGCTGGCCGGTTGTATCTGGAGGCTGCTGACCGGCATTGCCCCCGCCCTGTGTCTGAGTCGAATCTGTCGTCGGAGCGGGCGTGTCAGGCTTTTTTTGTTTTTCTTTCTTGGCTTGGGCTTGCTCGCTGGCCTGCGTTTGGACCCAGCGGGGTACATAGATCCCAGCCGTCGCTAAGACCGCCAGCGCGATGACTGCGCCCAGCGCCATGTACAGTCCGCGATGGCCCCCTGGCTTAGGCGACATTGCGGGCATACTCGGAACTGCCGGCGGCTGCGGTATGGGCGCCCCTGACTGCGCCCCCAAGGTCGCGGTGGTAGCCATGCCGGCAGTGGATGCGGGTCGGCCTTGGAAAAGAGCAGCCGCCGCGCCGGGGACCGGAGCAGGCGGCGACAAAGCACTCGCTGGGGCGGGCAGATTTCGCACGCTCTTCAACGCATTGCGGAAGGCATCGGCGTTCTGGAAGCGCTTGGCGGGATCTTTGTCCATGGCGAGCAGAATGATTTCATTCAGCGCGGACGGCAACCCCGGCTGCAGTTCGATGGGAGGCTTCGGCGGCTGCTCCAACTGGGCTGACATCAAAGCATAGTCGCTGGTCGCGCGGAACGGCCGCTGCCCCGTGAGCATTTCATAGAATGAAACTCCCAGCGCGTAGAGATCCGACCGCCCGTCCGTTGCTTGCCCCTTGACTTGCTCCGGCGACATGTAATAAAGAGAACCCAGAGTCGTCCCAGTCATGGTCAGGCCATGGTCCCCAGCGGAGCGTGCGATGCCGAAGTCCATGAGCTTTACTACACCCTGGGGAGTCAGCATCATGTTGGCCGGTTTGATGTCGCGATGGATCACGCCTCGCTGGTGAGCGTAGCTGAGCGCTCCCAGGATCTGATCGATATAGTTGATCGCCTCGGCGGGTGGGATGGGACCGCGCTCCAGGCGCGCGGCCAACGTAGTCCCCTCGACATACTCCATGACCATGACCAGTTGATTCTGTAGAGTGAGCGCGGTGCACAGTGCGGCGATATTGGGATGGTTGAGCCCCGCCAGCAGTTTGATCTCGCGCAGAAATCGGTCGGCTAAATCCTGGCGCCCCGCCAAATCCGGCAGGAGAATCTTCATGGCCTCAATGCGGTCGGAAATAACATTGCGCACCTTGAAGACCTTTCCCATGCCTCCGGCACCCAAGACGCTCAAGATTTCATAATCGCCAACTCGTCGGCTCGTCTCTTCCATGGCTGGCCTCCATTGTTTTTCGCGAACGCGAAACGTGTTGCATTGTACCCCATATTCCGTCGCCCAGCGGGAATTCGCCGGAGCAGGAGCATTTTGAAGGGCGCTCGACAGTGCTGGACTTAGATTGCATCTTGGCGCTATTGTGATTTCGTTTGGGGATCTTGCGCTCTGGGAAACGCGCGTCAGATCGGCGGGAGTGTTCAGGAGTCCTGCCCGCCGCAGAAAAAAATTCTTTGGGCCAAGAACCCGATGGGATCTAACTTCATTCACGCTTCCCTGAAACCATCAGCAGGAGGCTTGAGTTACCGTCGCCCGTCTCTGGCGACCGAACTTCATGTCTGGACTTGGAGGTCTCACATGGCGGGATCGTACGATCCAAAGCTGCACCACCGTGTGTATCGAAAGGGAGCTCCGGCTCCCCGGACGCCAGGCGCCCTGGGAAGCAGCGATGGCGCCGATCCTCGGGTTATGTCGCACCCTGGCGACTCGCCGGGGCCGCTGGGAGTAAACGATCATGCGGCCGATACCGTCTTTGCGGACAAGATTAAGAACACAGGGCTGAAGGCGACATTGCAAGTCATGCTCCTCGACAAAGACAAGCTGGCCGCTTTTCTGAACTCGGTCGCTTACCATCAAGCCGCAGACACTCTTCTAAAATCAGCCGCCTACGATGCAGCCACAGCGGACTTAACCAAGCAGAATACGGAGCGGATGGGCGTTTTCTTCAAAACCACTACTGTGGACACGGGGAACGAAGCCGAGAAGAAAGAACTGGCTGACAGAAAACTGGCAGCCCTTCATGCGCAATTTGCCAATGCCGCTGGTCAAGGCAGCAAGGCTATCGTACAGTTCCTGCTGGCGCAGGAAAAGGCCAGAGACGACGCACGCGAGCACGTTAAGGAAGTCTTCAGGCAGACCAACGAAGCAAACAGGAACACCGAACACCAGATCGGCACCACGGTAAAAGCCTTGAAGACCGTTGAAGTCGGAGCCGGCGGAATCATAACTGTCGCCGGCCTCTTCGTTTCAGCCCCAGCCGCCCTGGCGGCGGGTGCCATCGGATTCGGATACGACACCGTGACCCATGTCATTGATAACGTCGGCAAAAGCAGGGAAGTGGATGCTTCGGCGGTCGCGCTTGTCTCGCAGAAAACGGGTCAAGAGTCGGGTGTGGCCGCCATCAAAGAAGCAGCTAAAGGCAAGCTGAGCGGGGCCGAACTGGAAGAGGTCGAGAAGCTTGAGAAATCGGTCCAACACCTTACCGAGAAGATCAAAGTCAAACAAGGCATGATTGAGACGACCAAGAGTCTCCGCAACAAAGGCAAGCTGGGTCGGGCGCTGGCCAAGGACGAGGCTGCCCTTGGTTCAGCGGAAGCTAAGGTCGCCCGTTTCTCGGGCGTTAACATTCTGTTTGCGGGATGGGATTTGTGGGACCGCTACAAAGAGGTGAACGAAGTCTGGCATGAGGAGTGAAGTGGATTCGGCCTGACAGCCGTACGTGAAACGCTCTCACCTATTTACAGGCGCAAGACGACTATCCAGACTTTGCGCCAAGAATTAGTCCGACCCCAGCCCCTTCATCGTCTCCACCACCCAGCTGTCGGACTGCTTCTTGAGAGAGATCGAGACCATAGCCGGCTTGGCGGCTTTGGCCTTGCCCTTGGCATCACTGTAGGCCAGGGTTTCCCGGCACTCGACTTTGGCGGAGTCTCCGATTACGGTTGGAGGCGCGCATTCCAGCCCCAGATTGGGCGTCGCCGACGATGCTTTCAGAAACTGGAACACATCCTTAAGAGCGGACTCGCGCCGATGGTCAAGACCCGGCCATACCTGGTGCATTTGCGCAAGGCTGAGATGGTCGAAAGCAAAACGATACTTCTGCAGCGTCAGCTCCATCCCATCGAGTTCCTCGCTGGAGGCGGCGCGGATACTCGCGTTGCTGACTTGTGCGCTACGGACGTCTTCGGCAACGGCCGTCTGGAGTTTCTGAGAATTCGCGTTGGACTGAAAAATGCGGAGCTGACCGCTTGCGTCGAAGTCGGTGCCCGCGTTCGGCGCTTTGCTTCGATCATCAGCAGCACAAGTACCGGCGAACACGACACTTGCACACAACGCCAGGAGCAGTTTCGTTTTTATGATCACAAAAGCAACCTCCATCAAGAAGGCTACTTCTGATCATTTTGGTTCGCTAATTACGAACGGCCACCGTTGCCAGTGTCGATTGCGCAAGTCGAGCAGGAACAACCGGTAGTAACATCGAGGTAACGTTCCTGGCTTAGTTTGGCCCCTCAGATAAACTCGATCACGGTCGTCCCGGTGATTGCCGCTATGAGCCCCTGGTGAAGCTCCCATCTCCGGCCGCAGTGCCTGAAGGCACTCTCATAAAACAGCAATTACGCCTGCCTGAAGGCATGCCCTGATGCGAACCGTGCCTGCACCGCGATCCACTACGGGTTTGCGATCTTCACATATCCGCCGGACACCATCACCGTGAGCACGTCGCCGAAATCCGGGAATGGCGTTTCCGGCGGGATGATACCTTGCGCTTTCAACGACTCCAACAGCTCTTCCCCGGTTCGGGTGCCGTCGCATTCGGAGAGCAACTGCAGAGTCCACCCGGGCGCCTCCAGTTGCATTTTAAAGGGCGCGTCGATGAACAGTTTTTGCGATTCCGGCGTCCAGTTCCCTTCCCTTAGCGCATAATTCGCGGTGAGACGGCATTCCGAAGCAGCTTGCAAGCGGCTACGCTGCAGAATCGCCGTGTCCTCGCCGCGGGCGACTTGGCGCTCCCACTCCATCAATCTCTCTATCTCCGGCAGGCCCGACTTTTCCGCCATGGGGCGGCGGATGGTGTATCCCTTACGCTTCTCCCCATGGCGGCAAATAAAGATGCCGCCAAACACAAAGCTGACTATCTTCAATTTCTGGAGGACTTCTCTCCATTGCTGTACCTGCTCGACGCTACCCCGTCCTCGAACCACGTCGTTGAGTGCCTGTACAGCCGGCTCCATCTCGCTTCGGACAAATAGAGCTACGTCAAACTCCTCATGACGGTCCCCGAGAAACGAGCGAACCCGCTGCTCGAATGGTTCGTCCACGCGGTCCGAGCCCGCGCTGACGCAGACGAGCAAGCCGCGGTCGTCGAGATACGCCGGAAGTTCCTGGATGATCCGCCGCGTAATGTGTTCTCCGTCTTGCCCCCCGTCATAGAAAACATACTTCGGCTCCAGAACGGGAACATAAGGCGGATGCGCCA
>Ga0074044_10000196_pt1 | contig 60295 bp, 50 predicted proteins | sample BogForMeECP23OM1_FD_94443 | JGI IMG/M metagenome (GOLD analysis project Ga0074044, IMG submission 94443) | Bog forest soil microbial communities from Calvert Island, British Columbia, Canada - Bog Forest MetaG ECP23OM1 | ecosystem: Environmental > Terrestrial > Soil > Wetlands ...
ACAAGGCAGTCTGAACCAGCCGCTGAGCGAGTCGGACCTAATGCGGGAGCGCGTCAGCAACAATGTCGGCGAGGCTGGAGATGAGGAGGTTTCCCGATTAGCGATCACCCAGCACATCGTGGTAACGATTTCGGCGGAAACTCCGATCTACGTGGTCCTCGAGCAGACCCCCAAGACCAATCTGGTCTCTCAGCAACCCAGTGCGAGGAGCGTTCCAACATCCAACTCCGCCAATGTTGAGCAACTGCGTCAACTACTACAGTTGCAGCAAGAGTTGAACCAACCGTCCGCAAGCAACCAACCAGCGCAGTAGACGAGTGGTTCTCAGTTTTTAAGGTTCGACGGGGAGGAACCGCGATTACCGTCCTCCTTTCTCGGATGCGAACCTAGCTTCCTGCTGTTACTGGCTCTCGCTCCTCCTTCTTTTTCTTCTTCTTCTTTTCCACAACCGCCTTCTTGATCTCGATCTTACGATCCACTGGCTTACTGGAATTCTTGACCTTGTCTCCCGTCTCGATCATGCTGTCGGCGACCATGACAAAGATCGGAACCTCACATTCTCCGGCGATCTTCAGCGTGACCTGACGCTCTACTGGCTCATCCGACGACACGTGGCGGAGTTCCTTCCGTTCGGACGGGGCAAGTTCAAATCCGACCGCTTCGTTCTCGAAGCTAAGGCCTGCGATGTCCAGACTGACCGGCGTCACTCCTAGGTTTTCTAGAAGTAATGTGTATTCAAATTGACCACTGACACGAGACAACTGGCTGATTACCGAAACAATTGCTCCGCCTGCAATCGCCACCGACGCGACGGTCTTCAGAGTTAGTTTCGCTGCGATCGCCTCTCCGAGGATTTCCCTCAGGCTCTTGCCAATTGCTGCGGTCCAAGGTACGTAGGCGTCGGCTCTGGCATCCTGTGACGGCCTGCCCTCGAATGGTGTCTCATCTGCGATTGCTTCGGCGGATGCTGTTGTCTTTAAGATCTGAGGTGAGAAAAACGACTCCTTACTAATTACGCTTTCATTCTTGGCGGCGCGATCTATTTTAATCCCGGGTCCTTTCCAATCAATCCTCAAAACATGGTTCTTTAGGCCGTTGTCGACTCGGTACGTGTACCGGTGCTTCTGAAAGCTGAGAAAGCCCTGCACGAGCACTTCGGAGGTGAGCGTGAGATCGCTCTGGGATCTCACAGGATTGGTAATGATCAGCGGTGAATGCGTGGGTGGTGGCGTACCACCCCACCTCGCAACGAGCGGTGGTTTATCGGCCATTGCGGCCCCCTTAAGTACTATCGCAGCGCATAGCCCGGTCGGCGAAATATTACAACAGTCCAGCTAAATTGTGTACAAGACGATCTCACGCTATTGTTGTCGAAAAATCGCCGAGGCACGAACTGAGGGATCTAGCGACCGGCGGGTCGTGTCCGCATGTCGCCCAATCATGCCGATTCTTTTCTGGTTTCAGCGGTCGCTTTGCGGGATTTCTTCGCACGTGGCGATTACGTATGGCGTTTCATGATGGATGCTTGAGACGTGGGCAGGGGGAGCAACAACAATGAAAAGCATGGGAATGCTCCAAACTATAAACCACCTCACTTTGCTGTCCTCATCTACACGCCGACTGGCCGCACTCGTGCCGAAATACCATGTGACGAAAGAATGGCTACCAGTGCCTCCCCGCCGAGGTGTTTCTTTCGTTTGGCTAAGGGATGCTCGCTCTCGCCTACCGATATCCACTCAGCCGCCATCAAAGTCTCAGCAATCTCAACTACAGCACTCCAGTGAGCTTCAAGCAGAGCGTCGGCCTTCTTGCTCACGCTTTCCCAGATATTACTGGCGATACTTCCCGTAAAGTGTTCTCCAACAACCTTGAAGAAGTAATCGTTGTCTGGCTTGGCTCCAGTGGTGTCAGACTTCGGAAACCTTCGCCATTGGGCGATTTGGCCCGCCCGCACCGCTTGAAGATTCTTGTCCCAGTCGGCGTCGTCATCCCAGTAGCCAGCCAATCCGTCCATAACGTCTTTTCCCGCTTCCCAAATCGTGATGCCCTTCGGTCTCAAGTCCAACCCGAGCCTAGCAGCCACGACGATGTGCCCGGCCTCGTGGTAGGCGGTTTCCTCCAGCGTATTTCCAATCAGGGTTTGTTCCATTCTCCTGCGTCCCCGTCGATTGCCATGCTGCAGGCCGTATCCTAGGACCGGAGCGGGCGTCGCGGTCCTCAGTCGGTCCAAGATTCAATCTCAGCAACCCCGCAGTGCTTCAGGCAAACCACACGGGTGCCTATACGCTGCGATAAACACCCGCTGATACTCTGCTCTCTACCGTTCACTCGACGGCGGCAGGCTCAAAGCCCGCCGCCACCAGATCGGGCACATGGAAAATCCGTTGTCCCGCAATCCCGCCTATCTCCACCTCGCGCGTTCGCTCAAGATTGATTCTAATCGTGGAGATTTGCGGTTCCGCCAGGTGAAGAGCCTTCATGGCTTTCACGAAGCTTGAGAGCTTAAAAGCGCGGGTGCATAACAACGCGCCTTGATGATGAAACGGCCGTGCTCGGAGTTGATAGGCTCCGTCGTCTTCTGTTCGCACCGAAACGATGTATGGTTGATCTTCATACTCTCCGAAGCGGCTGATAATGACCGCGCCTCCTTCGGGAAACACCGCTTGAATCTGGAGTACCCCGCCCATCGCTTGGACGTAGTTGCGGAGTGTGCTCAGGTACATGTCCGCTCGTTGCTCGATCCGCGAAATCGAGCTCTGCGGGACGTCTAAAAGCTCCGCCATGTCCGCCTGTGTAAGCTGTTTGGCGTTTCTCAATTCATCCAACGCCATGCGCTGCAGTTCTTCGCGCACACGCTGCTTGTTCTCGGCAACGTCCGCAGGGTTCATCTTCGCTTGCAGTTCTTTGTAGTTCCTTGCCATAACCGTCTCTCTCCTCAGTGGGTATCCCCAGTACGGAGGACTGGTGCGTTTGCTTGCTTACTCATTTTCCAGCTCTTTCAAATGTTGGTCATAAATGTCATCTGCCCGAGGAACGTATTCCTCGTACCATCGGTTGTTTCCTGTCTTGTCTCCGCCGATCAGCAAAACTGCTGCGCGGCGCGGATCGAACGCATAAATAACCCGGTACGGGCGTCCTTCATGCTGAATCCGGAGCTCGCGCATATGCTTGTGGCGCGATGTCTCAATTCCGGAGGAGTGAGGCATCCTTAGCGTCGGGCCGGCTTCGGAGAGTAGAGTCACTGTGAAATCGACGCTCTTCTGTTCGGCAGCGACGAGCTCATCCCACCACTCCCCGAATTCGTCCGAAACCTCGACTTCCCAAGCCATCCCATTTAATATGTCATAGTCGGCATAATGCCGTCAACAGCATAACTCAAGTGTATGACACAAAAGGAGTTTCCAGTAGAATTGATACTGCTATGTCCACAAAAGACATTCCAAGCGGCCTAGATGGATACAACCCGCGGTATGTGGCCTTCCTCGATCTTCTGGGCTTCAAAGCGTTGGTCGAGAGAGCCGAACGGGAGCCAGCAGAGCAGGAGCGCTTGATGGAAGTGCTCCGTTTGTTGCGGGACACGCTGTGCCAAGCCCCCGCCATTTCCATGCAATTCACCTATTTTTCGGACTGCATCCTCATTTCGGTGGAGCGCAGCGCGGCCGGTCTTTGGCAGATGCTCTATTCGATCGACATCTTGACCTGCAACTTGCTCCAGTTCGACGTGCTCGCCCGAGGCGGGCTCGCGGCCGGAGGCGCTTTCCACACGGAAGAGTTTGTGTTTGGCACATCAGTGAACCATGCCACAGAGCTTGAAAAGCAGGCGCGATGGCCGTTGACTCTGTTGTCCTCTGAGGTCTTGGAAGATGCGAAGACTTACGGCCAACTGTTTTTGGATCTCCTTTCAACCGATACCTTGGGAAGACCCTTCGTCCACTACTTGAGCAGTTATACGTCGTATCGTAGGCAACCGGTGTGGCCGGGCAAGGTTGTTATGGAGCCAGCGGGCGACCGCGTTATTTATTTCGTGTGCCGACGGCTGGGGCGAGACGAAGGAACAGTCTTGGAAAAAGCGCAATGGTTTCAAGCGTACTGGAATCAGAGCGTCGCACCGCATGGAGTTTTCTCCGCAATTGAAATTGGCGCTAGCCCCAGCGTCCCAACTGGTCCTCCAACCATAATCATGCGTCGGCTTGTTGCGCCACCCCCACGTCGCTAGTAACAAGGCATGCCATTTGGTCCCTTCTGCCACCGCGTTAATGCAGAATCGCCGAGTCACTCAGCCACGGCCGGGCATTGGCGGTTGGAGGATGGAGCGGATTCCAGGATTAGTACTGGCAAACTCCCAAGCAACCCAGGATTTTGTCTCCAGCCTAGCCGACTTATCGTTACTGATCCGTTCACGCCATCTTTCTCGCATCCTCCCCGACTAGGTCCACGGCATGGCACTGCCGGTCGATGGCGGCTGGCTGACGACAGAGGAATGGGTCGGACTCGCTACGGCAGTTCATAGTAAAAGGTGTAGGTGTGTTTGCCGGCGCCATCGATGTGAATCGCAAATGTCCCGCTGATCCCCGTCAGTCCACCCGTGCCTGAAGCTGGTACAACGGCTATGTGGAGGGACTGCGACTTTGGTTCGGCCTTATTCATTGTCGCGCTGTGGATGAAGACGAAGGTGCCGCTACGGCCATCCAACGTCGTGGTGACGGTTTCAATAGCCACATATGCCATTGCTCCCGTGCTCTCCGTAATACTGGTCAGCATCTCCCCTTTGGTATTCCCGACCATATCGCCGGAAATGACCTTGTCGATTGTCATCCGCCCGACGCCGGCTTCCTTGCCGATCGCGGAAGATTCAGACGGCGCGATCTTTACTTCAAACGAGCCACTCGCGTGTTTCATGATTCTCTCTCCTGTCCTGCAGTGTGTGACCTGCGCGTGTATTTGCGTTTTAACGACCGACGTTGCCATCGCGACCGCCATAACGAGTATTCTTGGTATCAGCTTCATTGGGAGCCTCTGCATGCCTTTCAACCTCCACCCTATGACCAAGCCGCAGGCGAAGATTGAAGAAACGCGACAATCGTCAGTGTCTTCTGAGGTCTCGTCGCGGAAGGAGCCGGCAGCGTTCCGGGCAACGGTCAACCCTCCGCGTGGCGTGCTCAAACCTGTAGGGCCGCCCGGAGGGCAATTCTTTCACCTGCGGCTCACCCCGCCTCCGGCCCTGGCACAATGGGTCCAGCACTTCTGGATGGTCGAGTGGGACTTGCGGGGAGTCGCTCCCCGCTTGCAAGAGACACTGCCCCATCCCAGCGTTTATCTCGTCTTCGAGCAGAAGCTTGGGCACCCCGTCCCGCAACCGCTCCCACAAATGGCAGCCGAGATCTCCGGAGTCAGCACCGGAAAGTTTTCCAGGCGTCTTGAAGGCTGGTCGCGGGTCTTCGGCGTCAAGTTCAAACCGGGAGGCTTTCGTACGTTCCTCGGCGAAGCCATGTCCACGATCACCGACTCCGTCCTACCCGCGCAACAGGTTTTCGGACCCTCGGTGTTGGAGCTAGCGGCTTGTATCTATCGCTGCCCGGACGCAGACAGTATGGCCGGTGCCATTAGTACGTTCCTCGGCTCACTCCGGCCCTCGCCAGATGCTTCGGCGGATCTTAGCGCACAGTTGGTTGAGCTCATCTTTGATAACCCAGCGATCCTAACCGTCGACCAGCTAGCCGCGAAGGCAGGCATGAGCGCGCGTTCGCTGCAGCGGCTCTTCAAGGAGTACGTCGGCGTTCCGCCTAAGTGGGTGATCCGCCGCTATCGCCTGCATGAGTTGGTCGAGCGCCTGCACTCCGGCGAAGCCTTCGACGGAGCACATCTTGCTCTTGATCTCGGGTACGCGGACCAGGCCCACCTGATTAACGACTTCCGCAACCTCGTTGGCTACACGCCTACCGGATACCGCGAGGTGGCCGGCACGTCTCCGCAACAGGCAACAAGAGCCATAGTTAGACGGCCTTCGGTGGTTGCCGAGTATCCGCAGGATTAGAACATGGAGTTTGCGTACATCGGTAACGAGAAACGCGCTTCTCGTAAGTTAATCGGGGTGGAGCATCGGTCCTCCGCACGTGCTCGATCGATTCATTCATCAACGCCGTGTTCTGTGAGCGCTTGCCCGAGGCGCTTCCCCCCTGTGGCCACTTCGTGGGGAGGGCATTAACGTGCCTTTGCTGCCGGCGTGCGTTACCGTCCTTGCTTAGAAACTCACCACGTCATGAGTAATCGTCTTCGAATATGAGGGTTCGAAAGGCAAGGGACAAATGGATCGCGTCGCCGCCCCGAATCGCACCTTGGCGGTGACGTCCGTCCATTCACTTCTCTGCCAGGCCTCGACCTGCCTTCGCATCGTCTCCAACCTTCGCTGCATTCGGTCAACGGCCACAGAGATGCACGAGGAAGCGGGAACGACTTTGAGTGTTTTGCGAGAACGGGAGTAAACACTGCCGGCACAATTTCTCCGAATTGACGTCGCGCCCTCGCCGAACGGGATCAAGTGCAGCCTTCGACGCTGATCGTTCTCCTCACGACAAGAGCATATCTATGAGCCCGGTCGCTCGCCGGATTGTAAATTGTCTTTCACAGGTTCCGAGTCCTTTATTGCCCGAGGCTCAGGCCCGTCGTAAACTCTCACTGTAGTGGCGGATGAAATCGGATTCTCGATTCTCAAATACCGTGAGAAGGTCCCTGTCCTTGCCGTTTGCACTCGATGCCAGTTGAAGTTCCTGACGCCGTCGCAAATGATGCAAGACGGGGAATCCGCCAGTCAATACCTGTGGGAGAAGTACAGTGATCACCGTTGTGCAGTCAGACGTTCCCAGAATGAGGACAAACACTCGTGCTAATCATCGGCGTTCGCTGTCAGCGTTGGACTGGCGGCGAAGGTGTTAGACCGGTGAACGTCACCGCTCTCTGCAAGGTGCCCCAGCCGCCAGCAGATGAACGTTAGGAGACTGCCAGCAGTCAGCGAAATGGCCCGAACCTGATGCCAACCGGCGCGCAGGTGCCATCCGACATCTGCGATCCCTCCAGACCCTGTCAAAGGAGAAGACTCCGGGCAGTCCGAGTGTTCGGATTCCGTAACAAAGCTAAAGTGGTTACTAAGACCTGCTCAACTCCACGCGAGAGTATCTGGCAGAGAGCCAAGCGGAATCCTCTTGCACATATTTGCCATGGTCCTTTCCGAAAAGGCCTCTAGTTGGTGCTTGCGGACCTTCCCCTCGACCCGTTGTGGATGGCTTGGCGGACTTTGGTGAGCAGCGAGTGAAGAGTGAAAGGTTTTTCGAGAAGCAGCATACCCGGGTCTAGCACCCCGTGTTGCGCGACTAAATCGCCGGTGTAGCCTGACATGTAGAGCACCTTCAGGCTAGGCCACAGTTCAAGCAACCGATCGGCTAAGCTTCGCCCGCTCGTACCAGGCATGACGACGTCGGTTAGCACCAGATCAATCTTCCCCGAATGTTGTTGGGCAAGTTCCTTCGCCACGGTAGCATCGGCTGCCTCCAGAACCTTATAGCCATGGCTTTCCAGGCAGGTCCGAGCCAATTCGCGCAAACCTTCCTCATCTTCGACTAGAAGAATGACTTCCGCGCCAGTCGGCAGCGCCGAAGTTTGAGTCGGCTGGGGCGCTGATACCGTTCCGAACACGCGAGGTAGGTAGATCTTGAATGTGGTTCCTTGCTCTGGCTCGCTGTAAACCTGTATATAGCCTTCATTCTGCTTTACGATTCCGTATACCGTGGACAACCCAAGGCCGGTGCCTTTTCCCGGATCTTTGGTGGTGAAGAAAGGCTCGAAAATGTGCGCCTGCGTCTGCTTATCCATTCCACAGCCAGTATCACTGACGCTCAGCATGACGTATGAACCCGGAGTCACGTAAGCGACTTGGCGAGCATAGGTTTCGTCAAGTTCGATGTCCGCAATCTCAATGTTGAGCTCGCCGCCTCTGGGCATTGCGTCACGAGCGTTAACCGCTAGGTTCATCAGGATTTGCTCGACTTGTCGTGGATCGATTTTCACCAGTCCAGACTCCATCCTGGGTTTGAACGTGATCTGGACGTCTTCCCCGATCAAGCGACAAAGCATCTGCTCCATCTGACTAGCGATGGCATTGAGATCGAGAACGACAGGATTGATGAGCTGCTTCCGGCTGAAGCCGAGCAACTGGCGAGTCAGGGTGGCGGCGCTTTGCCCCGCCTTTCCGATTGCGTGCACGTACCTTTGAAGGGGATCCCCGGGGGGAAGCTTAAGTTGCAGCAGCTCGCCGTATCCGGTAATGACTCCCAGCATGTTGTTGAAGTCGTCCGCGATCCCGCCGGCCAGCCGTCCTACGGCTTCCATTTTCTGCGCCTGGCGAAGTTGATCCTCCAGCAGCTTGCGTTCGGTGATGTCTTGGTTCATTCCCTCGTAGCCCACGATCACTCCGTCCCGGCGTATGGCGCGGCCGGTGGCAGAAAACCACATCTTGCTGCCGTCCTTGCGGTAGACCTGAACCTCGAAGTTCTGCACAACGTCGTCTTGCTCCAGCAATTCCTGAAATTTGTGACGGCGCTCCGGGTCGACATAGAGCTGACGCCCGATGTCCGTAATGTTCGACATCAGGTCTGCGGGCGAGTCGTAGCCCAACATCCTAGCGATGGCTGGATTTGCGGTCAGGTATCTCCCTTCCGGGCTGCTCTGGAAAATGCCTATGACCGCGTCTTCAAAGATCCGCCGGTACTTATGTTCTGCCTGTTTTAGAGCCTCGTCAGTCCGTTTACGTTCGGTGATGTCGCGTGTGATTTTGGAAAATCCATGCAGTTCGCCTTTCGGGCCTCGCGTTGCGGTAAGCACCACATGGGCCAAAAAGCATGATCCATCTTTCCGAACGCGCCAGCCTTCCTCTTCGTATCGACCGTCGGAAGCAGCCCGCTGGAGGGCTCTCTCTGGCGCGCCCGATTGCACATCTTCCGGCGGATAAAGGCGAGAAAAGTGACTGCCGATGATTTCCCCAGCCTTATACCCTTTGATCCGTTCCGCCCCCAGGTTCCAACTGACCACGTGTCCGGAAGGACTGAGCATGAAAATGGCGTAGTCTTTGACTCCCTGGATCAGTTCGCGATAGCGCTCCTCGCTTTCCCGCAGTGCCTGTTCGATCAGGTTCCGGTCCGTCACGTCGTACACCACAACCAGTTCAGCGTTCCGCCCGCCAAATATCAGGGTGTGGGATGTAATCTCTACGTCGACCAACTTGCCGCTCTTGAGCGTGTGCCGCCACTGCCCCGAGTGGTGAAGCCCTATCTGGTTAGTGGACACGTCTTCGAGCAAACGAGGAACATCCTCGGCTGGCCGAATGTCGGTAATCCGCATGCCTAGGAATTCATCCCGGGAATACCCATAGCGATCAATAGCGGCGTTGTTGACTTCCAGAAACTTCAGAGTCCCGAGATCGTAGACCCACATTGGTTGCGGGTTATTTACAAACAGGATGCGAAAGCTAGCGTCGCTCTCTTGCAGCCCACGGTCAGATAAAGTGCTGTTGGATGTAGCGGAAAAACCCTGCGGCTTTTGGGCGACACGCTTAGACGCCATCGGAACTGCTCCTCAGCGCTTGGCGCGCTACGTCATCCCCCGCTGGACCGCCTTGAGCTCACGAAAAGCGCTACGCGAGAACACTTGCCCATTCGCTCAGATGCAAAATCGCACCGGGACCCCGCGCCTCACTTCTGAGCCACGGTCGCGCTCCACGACTGCACCGCTTGGTACGTGTCCAGGCGTCCATTACCCAGGTCGCCCGAGACCCATACCGCGTGGGCGATGGCCGCCGCTGCACTCTGTTGATTGACGTTTGCCGAAACATTCACCAACAATGCTGCCGTACCTGAGACAAATGGTGCGCTGAAGGAAGTCCCCCATCCGGCAGCGTAGGTGCCGTTAGGATAGGTTGTAACAATGCCCTCGCCGGGAGCGGCGACCCAAACGTCCGCTCCGTAGTTGGAGAAGCTGGAACGTGTGTCGTAATCAGTGGTTGAAGCAACACCCATGACGTTCGGTACGCCAGCCGGATAGACCACTTCATCTTGGCCGTCGTTCCCTGCCGAAGCGACACAGATCACGCCATGACTATTCGCATAGTTGACCGCATTCGCCATTTCGTTGGAGGTGGGGCTAAAGCTGAAGCTCATGCTGATCACTTTGCCGCCATGTTGGACGGCGTAGTAGGTGGCCCGAATGATGTTCGAGACATAACCGGTGCCGTCCGCAGCGAAGGCCTTGAGCGGCATAATCTTCGCCGTCGGGGCGACTAGGTGAACGATTCCGGCGGTCATGGTGCCGTGCCCGAACGCGCCGTACGGTCCGCCATCCAACACCGCAGCCGAAGACTGGTTGATGACTGCTATCGTGGATGAGTTCACGTATGTCGGCTCAGCGGGTCCTCCATCCAGCACTGCGGCCGACGATTGATTTATGTCGCCCATTTCGCTCCCGCTGGGAGTGTTGTTGATGAAATTGTAGCCAGGCACCAAAACTGGGACCAGCGCCGGGTGCTGGGTATCAACCCCCGTATCAATCATGGCCACTGTACCCGCGCCAGCAACATGGAATGTGCTCTGCGTCTGAAGCACGCGGACAATCACAGCGGCAGGCTGATTCGCGTATCCGTCCCAAACCGGCGCGCCATAGTACACAAGCGGAGTGTTGTCGGTTAGCGACTCGGGAATCGAGCCAGCGGTCGCCTGAATCAAGAACAACTGTTTGTCGACTTCCACATCGACAACGCCAACTTGGTTCAACAGGAGCGTGAGGAGGGAATCCAGGTTCACGGAGTCGTCGACCGTGATGAGGAATAGCTGGCCCGAGGGGTCGCCCAGATTGAGCGCCACTTTACAATTCAAGAGAAGGCAGGTGACGTTGAGGCCGCCCAGCCCCAGCTTATCGCGCACAATCAATCGCTGTTGTGCGGATGCTGGCTGCACTGCAGCCACCAGTAGAATCAGGAACAACATCCAGCGGTAGCATTTCATTAGGCCCTCCCAGAATCTCTTCCTACCCGTTCTCCCCAGTCGAACGCTAGGTGTCACTCAATGCTTAAGATTGCAACACCACTTTGGTGCCCTCAAGATTACGGATTTCTAATCCGGAGGTTACCGAAGTTATATCTACGTGAGATCCCGCGCGCTTTCGCCATCGGGAACAGGCACAATGATCGTCCTGCTGCCCCCGATCCCAAAGACGAGTTGGAGGTGGTCGAGCGCGGTAATGCCGAAGTCAAACTCCCCAACGTCGTTGGTTCGTCCTCGCGACACAGTATCTCCTGCGCAAACCAGACTTACCGGAATTCCGCTGACTCCATGATCCGGCTTGGCAGAATCAAGGAGCTGCCCCATCAAAACAACTGAATCCGACCCAGGCTTAGGCTGCATGCGCATGTCAATACAGACGCTGCCCGACCTGTAGAGAAGCTGCCGGACCACGGCCGAACTACCACGCATTCCCGCGGCCATGGGCTGCAGGGCACTATCGAAAAGGAGCCTCGCCAGCTCCAGCCTGCCTGTTGGGAATGGAACCACTTTGCGCAGAGCAAAGCTGGTGTTTACTGCCTGGACCGCCCATGCTGGCGGTTCCCACGCATTCTCAAGCTTCGTAAAATCCACGACTCGCCTCCATATCGCCAGAGTTTTCGAACATTTCGAACATCCTTCATCCAGGTGTTGCTGCATCGCGCTCTTTTGACCGCTGCCCTCAACATGGCGCGCATAGTCGATCCAATCGTCTATCGAAAAATGTTTCATAGCCTCCTACCGTGAACGGGAGTGGATCCATCTAGCTAATAAGGGTGAGAGGAGGGCTCAAAAATATACGACACTGAAGAAAAAACGCAGCGGAAGTTACCTGGAGGTTACCTTTTTCCGAGCAACACGAAAGGGGCCCAATAGTAGGGATGGGGGTGGACTTCCCGAAGATCCAAAGCCGCTTGTCGTAAAGCTGCTGCCTTATCCGCGCAACTAGCCAAGTGACCATAGAAAGCGCTCATGAACTGCGCAGTGCTATGGTCGTGAACATCCCAGAGCGTTAGGAGGGCCGACTGCGCCCCCGCGTAGATCAGTCCCCGAACGAGTCCGAGCAACTCGTCACCGTCGGCCACTACGCTCAGACCCGTCGCACACCCACTGAGCGTGATGAGTTCGGCTGGGAGCTTCAGTTGATAGAGATCAAAGAGACTCAATATGCCATCGCCCAAACGGATTCCCGAGAACATCGGGTCATCCTGTCGAAAGTAGCCGTGTGTGGCGATGTGAATGAACCGGCTCTGTTGCCCTTTCTCCTGCAGCACGCCGGCCGTGGCATTGTCGCCAAGGAACAGTTCAGCCGCTGGAATCGCGGCCACCACCGCGTGGGCTTCGTCCAGGACGAAGGGCGCTGCCGCGTCAGGAACGCCGAGTACAAGTGCAGATCCACACAGGTTCGACGACCGAGCCTGACAAAGGCCAAAAATTGTGGCGCTCGGGGCATACGAAATGCTAAACGAGTCAATGAGGTACTGCTGGCCGTCGAACAGGGCATGAAATGGAAGAGAATGGAGAATGCCGTGAGGCACAACGACCAAATGGTCTCCCATGAGCCATTTCTTGACGGGACCAACCAGTAGGTCATAGAACTCCTTCAGGTGGCGCCGTGTGGTCTCCAGTAGGGAGTTGCCAAAGGTGCTGATGTAGTCGGGTGCCAGCCGGAACTTCGAAAATTGAAACTGGAGGCGCGCAAGTAAATCATTCACTCGGGAGACCTCGGCGAGGGGAACAACTTCCAGCAAATCGTGCCTGAGCACAACTGCTGCAAAGCGGTCACGAATCTGGAAATACTCCAGGAGCGCGGAGTCTTGAGGCAGGCTGGAGCGAATTTCTTCCGCCGTTGCGGCCTTCGGCGAAACCAACCCGGCAGATTCAGCTACAGAGAACGGCATTTCACGGGCAACCCGGAGGAGGGCGCTCTCGCTCTTTCGAATCTCGGCCAGGATGTCAGCCAGGCGTTCTGGAGAAGCCTTGGCGTCCAGAAGATGCTCCGCTTCATAGCGGTGGGAGTACCAATTGATCTCAGCCCGAAGCTCTCGCAGTTTGCGGACCTGATCCGGGTCCAAGTTCGAAGTCAAATGAAATTCGGACCCTGCCTTGAACATCAAGTCTCGCAAGCTTCGGGACTTTGACTGTTCGATGTTCTCAAAAGCCTCCTCCAAACCTCGTTGGCCCGGTGAGCGCTCCAGGCACAACTCGACTAACTCTTCATAGATTTCCAACCTGTTCTTCATGAAGGAGATTTTGAGTTCTTCCCGACTGAGACCGGTGCGCAGCGCTTCCAGAGTCTTACGGGCCTCTTGATAGCAGTTGTAGGCTTCCGCTCGGTCTTCTGCCGCAATGTGAATCTGGCCCATGAGGTGATGTGCTTGACAACTTAAGACGGGATGTTCGAGAGCATGTAAATGCTTCAAAGCCGCGCTACAGTGTAGGCGCGCCAAAGCTGGTTTTCCCATCCGCAAATACAGATGTGCGAGGAGCAGACGGCACAGGATCAGGTTGTGCGGGACTTTGGATGCTCGGAATACCTTCAAAGCCGCGAGGCAGAGCCGCCGCGCTTCGGCATAACGGCCTTGCTCGACGTAGATGATCGCCCGGTAGAGATCGATCCGGGACGGCCATATGCGGTTTCCGTCATTGGCAAACATTTTCCGGGCCTTTGCGAATAGCTCCAGGGCAGGCGTCGCTTTGCCTTCTTGCCATATCGCGAGGGCCAGATTCGCCCAAGACTTACTGGCTTCATAACTCGTTCCCATCCGCTCGAAGTTGATAGCAGCTTCCTGGGCCATTTCCGCGGCTTGTTTCGCCTGATTCACTTCGAGATAGATCTCCGACAAATCGAGATGGCATAGCGCAACATGGTATTGGTCATTCGCTTTACGGCAAGTTTCGGAAGCCGAGCGCAGCATCTCGATCGCCCGACTGTGCTCACCCCGGAAATAGTAAAGTGACGCGATGTTGTAGTCTGCTTGCCCGACCAGGATTTGCATGCCATGCTCCACCGCAAACCGTCGCGCTTCTTCGTAGGTTGCGAGCGCCTGGGGAAAATCGTCCAAACCCACGAGGCACATGGCGACATTATGCAGAGCTACAGCCAGCGCCTCCGGATCCTGTTCCGGGTTGGTAAGGAAATAGCGGTGGGCTCGCTGATAACATTCGAGGGCCTCCGCAAATCGATCCTGCCGGTGAAAAATGTTGCCGGCGTTGAGTTCCACTCGCGCCAAGCGCCATTGATTCCCCTCAGCGGCGAAAATCTGGCGCGCCTGTTCGACTGCGGAAAAGGCGCGGTCGTACTGTCCGGTCAGGATCAGGGTCTGTATGGAGGCATTCAAGGTGCGCGCAAGTTCTGTGGAGCTGCGCAATTTGACGAAGATCTTGCACGCCATTTCGTAGTATCTAACGGCAGACCTGTTCTTACCCGAGACCTGGAGCGCATTGCCCATAGCCCGAAAACTCTGCCCTACAGCAGCATGGCTGCCAAGTTTGCGTGCAATTGTTACGGCGAATTTAGCCAGTATTACCGCTCGGCCAGTGTCGATCCTTGCCTGTTCACGAACTGAGTCCGCGAGCCACGAAACGATCTCCGCCTTCAACAGTTCAGGATGTTGAGTTAAGAACCTGACTTGTGCAGCGTTGCCTTTGAGTTGAGGCAGTTGGCCCAGGAGTTCGGCTCGCGAGACATCGACGCTTCGGTTAGTTGTCGTCACGACAGGTGGATGCCTAACTGCTCCAAACGCTGCCGCAACTTGTCCAGACAGCGTCTGCGGATAAAACCAATGGAACCTTCGGCCAGATCCAGCTCTTTCGCAACTTGCTGATAGGGACGCGCCGGCATTTCAAAGAACAACATATGCACAAGCTGGCGACAGCGCGGGGATAGATCCAACACGGCTTCGCGCAGAGCTTGTTCCTGCTCGAGTTGTGCAGAGAGATGCTCCGGCTCTTCCTGTGGGGATGAATAGGAGTTGAGATCGTCGATTTCTTGCACTTGATGGCGTTGCTGGGCCTGTTTTCGGTGGAAGCACTTATTTCGGGCGACTTGCATCAACCAGCCTGCTAAGGCATTCGGCTCGCGAAGACGAGGCAATTCGGCCAATAGATCCATACAGACCGCTTGAAAAATATCAGCGGAATCTTCTTCCGAGAAACCGTATCGCATGGGAATCGAAAATATCAGATTCTTATATTTCTTGATAAGCGCTGTCCAAGCCGCCTCGTTCCCTTTAAGGCACTTTTGAACCAGGTCAGAATCGGAAAACTGGTTCGTGGGCCCAGGCCGAGATTTCCCTGGCGCTGCGGTCATGGCTTGCCACTAGCTCCCTTTCCACGGAAGAACAACTCCTGCGAGTTCCAAAGAGTATGAGGATCGAGGGTCGCAGGTTTGAAATTTGCCAGCTGATCTTTTGCTCCCACCAAAATATTGGGGCTTGCAAGACAGATTATGGGAAGATCCTCGGCCAGGATTTCCTGCACACGGTCGTACAGTAATTTCCGGTCCTCGGGTCTCATGGTGGAGAGTTGCTTTTCCATGAGCCGATCTATCTCTGCTTCCCAACTCGTTGCCGGATGAGTTTCGCCAAGGTCCCAAACATGATCATTTCCGGACGACAGCCAGACGTTCATTTCTGAGTTTGGGTCAACATCTCCTCCACCCAGGCTGAGAACGGCAGCTTCGTAGTCATGAGTTTGAAAGATGCGGTCCAAGACGGAATGGAAATCCAGCGGTACAACCTGGACGCGGATTCCCAAATCCTGCAAGTCTGCCTGAATCATGGTTGCCATCTGCGTACGCTGTACGTTGGAGGCACTGGTGATGATCGAGAACTCCACGGGCGAGCCGTTTGCGTCTACCAAAGTGCCATCGTCTGTCCAGGAAAATCCCGCCGACCCAAGCAGTTTCCTGGCGCCCTCAACGGATCGCGCAGGATGAGGAATTGCCGTATTCACCCAGAAGTTGCTGGCCGAGGTGACCGGCGTCCACAATGGAGTCGCGCGTCCCCGATACACGATTCGGGTGATTGCTTCGCGGTCGATGCCCAGCGAAACTGCCTGGCGGAATTTGACCTCTCGAAACCACGCTTGTTTCCGCGCAAGCGCGGAGGACTGAGCAGGCACAGAGGTATTCAGGTTGAAAAAGAGAAAATTGAATTCGAGGCTGGGGCCAACATCGAACATATGAAATGCTCGAGGACCTTGGTCTCTCTCTAACACGGAGTAGTCTTCGGCGCTTATTCGGTTGATGATGTCTGTGTCACCGGCCTGAAAGCGAATCACTTCCGCGTCCGCATTTGCAACGAACAAGAAGGTAATTTGATCCAGATAAGGCAGCCGCGTCCCATTGCGATCGGCTCTCCAGTAGTACGGATTGCGTTCAAGAGTAATCCGTTGCCCGGCCACGTATTCCTTCAGCCGAAAGGGACCGAGACCAGCGATTTCCTGGGGAGAGGTTCCCAGACCCCAGGTTTGCGACAGCTTTCCGCTCTTGTAGGCTTCTTCGAGAAGATGTCTGGGCAAAATGGCTAGGCTGTCGAACAGTCGCTCAGCAGCAGCGTAGGGTTGAGCCAATTTGAAAACAACGTTATAGGCATCAACCCGTTCAATACCAATCGGTTTGCCCTGAATGACTAACAAGTCGCGTTGCGGAGAGTGGACACTCTCGTCCAGATACACCTTGAAACTGAAGATTACGTCATCGGCGTCGACCGCGTGCCCGTCGGAAAAATGCAGGCCGCGGCGCAATTGCAGAAAGTATCGGAGTCCATCAGGAGAGACGCGCCATGTCTTGGCTAAAGCAGGCTCGCTCTGCTGTGAAAGCCGGTTGATGTGGACCAGATCGCCGGCCATTTGCGCGATAACTTCACGGGATGAGATATCGGTGGAAGTGACCGGGTTAAGTGTCTTTGGCTCGGAGCGGAGAGATACGACCAAACGACCGCCCGAGTGTCCGACTTGGTTGTCACTGATGAGGACTTCTTCGCTTGGATGCTGGGGCCGGGCTTGGCTGACCGCAGCAAACGCGTAGATGAAAACGACGACGGGGAGGGCTCCCTTTAAACCACGAATGCACATACTCTGACCTCAGACTTCACACTGTTGCAGTTTGCCCCATATCTTGCAACGCACTTGCCAGAAGCAAGTACCCCAGAGAAACCGGGATTAGCAGGAATCCCGGAGCCCACATCCACCAATACGAAACGAGCACATGATATTGCTGGAGCGCTCCTAGCATATTACCCCAACTTGGTGCAGGTTCACCCACTCCAAGACCCAAGAAAGACAACGTCACCTCGGCGAGGATATACTGGGGAATCAGCAGCGCTGCCTGCGTGAGAAGAACACTGTACGTTTGCGGCAGGATGTGGCGGCGCATCAGATATAAGTCGGATCCTCCGAAGACCCGCGCTGCAAGAACATAGTGGCGTTCTTTCCCGCTCAGCACTATACCCCGAATGAGTCGGGCCGGGCGTGCCCAGCCAACTACCCCGATCACGGCGATGATCAGGAGAAAGGCTTGGCTCGGATTGATGTGAAGCGGCAGGAAAGCCCGGAGCGCGAACAATAAGTAGAGCCAGGGCAATGCGAGGAAGAGTTCCCCACAACGCATGACGGCAGCATCAATCCATCCGCCGTAGTAACCTGCCATGGTCCCCAGCATCGCACCGATCCCCAAAGACAAAGCTGTGGCCAACAATCCCGAGAACAGCGAGACTTGGCTCCCGTAGAGAAGGCGGGAAAATACGTCCCTGCCATAACCGTCGGTGCCCATCAGAAATACTCTCGCAGGAGGGCTGACTCCAAACAAATGCCATTTCGATTTGAACAGGCCCAAGAATCTGTATTCCGGTCCTTGTATGAAGAAGCGCACCGGAAAACACTTCTGGCGATCCTCGTCATAGGTTCCAAACATTCCAGAGCGTTCTACTAGAAGACATACGGAGGGACGCCAATCAACTGTTCCTTGCACATCCCGAAAATGAAGCAAAGAGGGAGGGGCAAATGGAACGGCGCGATCTTGTTGTGCGAAGTCGTAAGGGGAGAAGAATCCGGCGAAGAACGCCGCCAAGTGCAAGGTTCCTAAACAGAGCAGCAGAACAGCAATTCTGATTCTCTTTTTTTCTCTCATGACAGCCTCTCCGCGCGAATGCGAGGATCGGCGGCGAATAGTAGCAAATCACCTAACAGCGTGCCGCACACAAGGAACAAAGAGGCGAACATCACAGCGCCAATCACCACGTACAGATCGCGCGACAGAATCGCCTCCAATAGCAAAGGCCCGAGTCCGGGCCAGCTCATGACTACTTCCGTTAATAACGATGCGCTCAGGAGTGATCCGAGAGAGAGTCCAAAGAGGGAAATGAGAGGATTTGCGGCCACCGGAAGGGCATGCCGAAGGACTATCCGCCGGCGGGGAATTCCATGAGCCCGGGCCGCACGAACGTAAGGCGAGTCCAATGCCTCGATCATGGCTGCTCGGATATGCCGCGTTAGCATTGGCAAACTACCGAGCACGAGTACGAGCACCGGGCCTATCAAATGGGAGCCTACGCTTTTCAATTGCTGCCACTCGCTTTGATCTACAGCCTCCAGCGACAACATTCCTCCGGCAGGAAGCCAATGAGTACGGAGAGCTAACAACAACACGCCCAAGGCAAGCAGCAAATCCGGTGTAGCTAACAAGACCGACATTCCTAACCCGCCGGCATGGTCGATCCATCCCCCGCGCTTCCCGGCGCTCAGAATTCCCAAAGGCAGGGCGACCAACCAAGCCAGCAGCGTCGCCGATCCCGTTAACAGCAGCGTGTTGCGCGCTCTCGACCAAAGGAGAGGGGCCACAGGGGCGTTATACGCGAACGAGAACCCGAATTCGCCCTTTGCGACAGAGTTCAACCAGCAGAAATACCGAATGGGCAGCGGCCGCTCCATTCCGTACTGCCTTCGCAGGCTAGCTACTGTTTCACTCGAAATCTGAGGATTCAATCTTATTTCGTCGAAGAAACTGCCTGGAGCCAACTCGACAAAAGCAAAAGAAAGCAAGGAAACGCCGAAGAGCAGGAAGAAACTCTGAAGAATACGACGCCCAAGGTATCTCATCCTAAATCTCTAAGCCCTGGATTGGCATCGAACGTACGTTCTCCCGTCAACGCGGGCGGCCATAGCGCTTGGATATGAGGACGCTGCGAATGTGCGAACATTTCTGACGGCTTCGCCTGCTCGACCACTCTGCCTTCACGGATAATGGCAACCTCGTCTGCAATGCGGGCGACTAGCTCAAGATTGTGAGAAATATAGAGATAACTCAACCCTTGGGAAATCTGCAGGTCGAGGAGGAGATTCGCGATTTGTCCCTGAATCGAAAGATCGAGTCCCGTTAGCGCTTCATCCAGTATCAGCAATTTAGGCCTTAAAACTAAGGCTCGAGCAATTGCCACTCTCTGCCTTTGTCCACCACTCAACTCGTTCGATCTGCGATCTTTCAAAAAGGGCGAGAGTCCCACCTGTTCCATCGCTTCCAATACCCGCTCGGCGCGCGCTTTGCTGCGCCATTGCCCTCGCACGAGCAAAGGTTCTTCGATGATCCCAGCAGTGGACATGCGCGGACTTAACGCATCCGCAGAGTCCTGAAAAATAAGTTGGATGTCTCGACGAGCGGCGATACGCTCTGTTCTGCCCAGACCAAGCAGACTCTTCCCCTCGAACCGAATGCTTCCAGCATCGGGCTGCTCAAGACCAACCAGGCACATAGCCAACGTTGTCTTTCCGGAGCCGGACTCGCCGACCAATGCCAACGTGCTCCCAGCCTTCAAGACGAGATCCACATCTTCCAGGGCGCGGACACGGAACTGGTGTTGCCACCACCGTGCCCGGGTGTAGGCCTTGCACAGGCCTTGAACCTCCAGTAGAGGCTGTTGTGTGGAAGGCATGGTTCTATCCGAGCTCGTACTTGAAGCAACGAGCGGATCTGCAAGGAGAAACCTGGATCTGTTCCGGTCTCCGCGAATCGCAAATCTCCATTCGATCCTTACATCGGTTCGAGAAGGAACAGCCAGGCAGCACTTCCAGGGGGTCGGGGGACTTGCCGGGAATGCAAGGCAGGCGGCGTTTTCCGTATTCGGAATCTTTGGACGCGATTCGCTGCGGTGCGCATTGCAACAAAGCGTCTGTATAGGGATGCAAGGGCTGCGAGTACGCCTCGGGGAGTGGGCCGGTCTCCACAATTTGGCCCGCGTACATCACGATGGCGCGATCAGCAATTGCAGCGAGAGCGGCTGGATCGTGAGTGATGAATAAGAACGATGTACCGGAAGACTCTTTCATCTGCTTCATGAAATCTAGAATTTCACGGGCAGTATTGTGGTCCACTGATGCGATGGGTTCATCAGCAATCACGAGACGAGGCTTGCAAATCAGAGCCTGCGCGATCGCAATCCGTTGACGTTGCCCTCCACTCAACTGGTGCGGATAGGCGTTGTAGATCCGGTCAAAATCGCGCAGACCGATCATGGCAAACACCGCTTCTGCCTCCTCACGCGCTTGGCGTGCGGAGCACCTGCGGTGAGCGCGCAGCACCCCGCTCACTTGGTTTCCGACCCGGATAACCGGGTTCAGTACGCTGGAGTCCTGGTAGACGATGGCTACCTCCGCGCCCCGAACTTCGCAGAGTTGAGATTCATCGAGCAAACAGAAATCGCGCCCACGAAAGAAAATGGAACTGCAGGTCACCTTCGCGGCGTCGGGAAGAAGGCATAGCAGAGAAAGGGCGACGGTCGTCTTGCCACAACCGGATTCTCCCAGCAAGCCGACAATCTCACCAGAAGCAATATCGAAGCTAACTCGGTCGACGGCGGTGAATTCACGACCTTCCTGAGAAAAACGGACAGTCAGATCCCTAACTTGAAGCAAAGCTCCGGCCTGCTGGTAGCAGGCCGGGTTGGCCCTGGCGGTTGCCACATTGGCGACTGGAACTTCCATGGGACACTTGGTCGGTCTCGCATGCCGGACTGAGTTGCACAACGACTACGTTGATTGCCAGCAAACTCAGTTCATCGGGACTCTCGGCAGTAGCCTTTCGTCCGGTGAGATTATAAGCCAATTAGTGAGGACTCAAGAGTACAAGCGTAATACACGATTGCACGGATGCCCCCAGGTGAGGAAGCTGACTCCAATTTGTCGCCCGCGAGTGTTCGATTTCCAAATTCTGGACACGCCTTCCCAGACGCCCTCCTTTTCCCACACAGTCTAAGTACTTGTGAACACTCAGCCCAAGGTCATGGTTCGCCAATTGCTCGTGTGATGCCATGCAGAAGCCACTACCATCTCCTGAGGATGATTCACCACGATCTGACGCTCGTGTTGACCCGTCACAGCCTGCCGACGATACCGTTCGCGCCGTAGTGATGCCCCCAAAAATCGAGAGCCTGCGAACCCGATTTAATCCGCGCTTAGTAGGGTTTGGAATTATTAGTCCCTCAATGCAGGTTCCGAACGTGAAAGAGGTTCCTATTCAGAATGTTCAAGCCGCGGGAACGTCCAGCGGAAGGAATCTGGAGGATCGGAAGTGAACACTTCTAATCTCAGCCTGGTCCCGCTCCGGCAAGCCAGTCTTTGCCTCGACTGCGAAACGATAACGACCGCGCACACAAACTGCCACGCTTGCGGGTCACAGGCGCTGCTGAACGTCGCCCGGGCTCTAGACCGGCAGCGTCCCTCTGATCTGGCATGTTCTGGGAGAGCAGTCGTCATCCAGATGTCCGCGCCATTCGTCCGCCAACGGGACACCTTTCACCAGGGTGCAACGAACCTGGGCCGAAACCAAGGCCGGGAAAGTGTCCTCCCCCGAAAACTTGATCTCAGCATGTCGGAGAACAGTGCATGAAGCTCAGACACTTTTTTCTTGTTGTACTCCTTACGTCCTTTGCTCAAGCAAAGACCGCAAAGGTGAGGCAAAGCGGAACGCTGATCCAGATGGACTCTGTGCAATGTGGATCCGACCAGGCCAGTTCCAAGAGCTTGACTGGAGAAATCCTGGGTACAGATTCCGGGCACAAGATGACCCGAGTGCTTCTGTGTCCGGAATATTCTTCAGTCCGACCAAAACCCTTACCGGATCCGCCCGAAGGACGAGAAGCATCCGGTACTCTTGCCGGTTGGTGCGCAGGCACAGTTTTGGACCGACAAGGACCAGATAAAGCTTCGCGTTGCGGAATTGGGCGATAAAGAGCGAGGGTATGTGGTGGTGTCCATTACGCCGCGCACGTCGGGAGAAGCTAACGCTACTCCAGCTCCGAAGGGCATTAAGACCGGGAACTAGGAGACTGTGATTTTGAAGACTCGCAAATGGATCCTCCACGCGTGGGTTGGTGGCTCAGGCTGGTGCCTCAGCCTTTCAGAGACTCGTAAAGCTGAATCGGCTCAATCGGGGATACCACGATTTATCTTGGCCAGGTTGCGGTCGTGGGGAAGTGTTCGAAGCGAACCGTGTGATGCGGTGGTCGAATGGTACTCAGGTTGTCAATAGTCCGGCGGGTTCCTTCGTTTCCGCTGGGTCCTGGACAGCGGGCCGCAGTCCGGAGCCCGCGACTAAGTTTCTAAAGAGCGCCAGGCCGTCAAAGCGGAGGCATGCACCGATGTCGTCATTGAAGCTTCTTGTTGTGGAAGATGACTTGCCGAGCCTGGAACTGATGGACGAAGTTTTCACGTCCCTCGAAGCAGATGTTCGCCCCATCAGCGATGGTGAGAGAGCGGCCGATCTGGTCAACCGAGAAAGATACGACGGGATTTTCTTAGATCTCGAAATGCCCAACATGCATGGCTTCGACCTCGCCCGCCGCATCCGAGAATCTTCTTGGAACAAGTCCACCCCGATTGTGATCGTGACCGGACGCGACGACAGAAATACCATGCAACAGGCATTTGCCACGGGAGCAACTTTCTTCCTGCAAAAGCCGGTTGACCGGCAAAAGCTTAGCACTCTGTTTCGGGCAGTACGGGGATCGCTCTCGGAAAACCGGCGGCGGCAAGCTCGCGTCCCCCTGCAGACCGACGTTCTTTGCGACGTTGGCTCCAGAAACGTACGGGGCGTGAGTTGGAATCTTAGTCGCGGCGGGATCCAGGTCGACATCGGCACCCTGAAGTCGGGAGACATGGTGCGCCTATCATTCCGGTTGCCCAGTTCCACCACGCGGATTGACGCTTTCGGAGTAGTGGTCTGGGCCTCTGAAACCCGGCAAGGAATTCAGTTTACGAAGATGAGTGAACAAAACGCAGAAGCGATCCGACAATTCATTGCAGATGTGGAAAAGCCAGACTCACCTCGCAAATAGAGGCTGAGATATACCCAGGCTTGCCGTTCTAGTTTTCTGACCCTACTTCCCATCGTGCAGCTTGGCGGTCTGACCTGGAACGGCACGGCGAGCACCGGGGAGGCCGAGAACGCGTTTGAGTTCCTCAGCCAATGACATCGCATTGATTGGCTTCGATAAGTATCCATCGAATCCCGCATCCAGAATTGTTTCCCGATCTCCGCTCATCGCGTACGCGGTTACTGCCATCACTGGTAGGTCAACCAGTTGTGGGTTTTCACGGATTTTCCGAATCACTCCGAATCCATCGAGCCTAGGCATGCCCACGTCCAGCAACAGAATATTCGGCCGGGTGCGCTCAACCATCGCCAGCGCTTCCTCGCCGTCGCAGGCTTCGTCCACGTCGTAGCCACGCCCTTCGAGTAGCTCGCGCAACAGCTCTCGATTGACCGGGTTATCCTCTGCAACCAGAACTCTTGTCATGATCGTCCGACAGCTTTGGTCGGCTTGCCCCCTCGAACGACTCTCCCCACCTCGGTAATGAGCTGCTGCTGCCACGATCCTTTCTTCTGTAACAGACCTTGTGTCTCGCGACTCAGAAGACATATTTCCTCTCGGGTCAGGTTCTTAGCGGTCATCACAAGAATGGGCAACTCCTTTAAGGCTGGTTCTTGCCGGACGTGACGAATCACTTGGAAACCATCCATCCCCGGCATCAACAAATCGAGCAAGACAGCTCCGACGATTTTGGACGACAGCACTTCCAGGGCCCTGGCACCGCTCCGAACGCTCTGCGTCTCATAGCCAGCGGCGCGCAGTGTCTCTGCCACCAACTCCAGGTTTTGGGAATCATCATCGACGAGAAGGATGGCGGCATCGTCGTCGGTTTGGAAGGGAAGATGCTTACGGATGCTCTCCAGGAGCACCGGCTTTTGGATCGGCTTGATGAGATAGTCGGTCGCTCCCAGAGCAAACCCCACCTTTTGCTGGTCCACGATGGAGACAATGATGATTGGAATATTCGCCGTTTCAGCCGTTGCTCTGAGCGCTACAAGGGACTCGAACCCACCCCCGCCTGGCATCAAAATATCGAGAGTGATCGCGTCCGGAAGCAGTTGCTGGGCCTTCCTCACCGCCTCCGCTCCTGATTCAGCCAAGGCAACGCGATAATCGGGCTCCAGATAGCTTGCCATAAGTTCGCGCGCGGCAACTTCGTCATCCACGATCAGGATAAGCGGCTTGCGGACACTTTCAGCAGCCTTGCCGGCAGGTATCGCACGGGCGACAGGAGAGGTGACTTGGGCGGCGCTTGCCCCTTGGGGAAGAGTAAAGCTAAATCGGCTACCTTTCCCGAGTGCGCTCTCTAACCAAATCTTGCCCCCCTGTTGCTCTATGAGACGCTTTGTGATGGCGAGTCCGAGGCCCGTGCCCTCGTGTGTTTTCGCAGTCCCTTCTACCTGCCGAAATTCGTCGAAGATCATTTGCTGATCTTCTGGCCGCACGCCGATGCCGGTATCCGTCACAGATAGGCAGACCGACGTCCCCTCATCATGGGAGCGAACTTCGATGCGGCCGTCTTTAGGGGTGAATTTGACGGCGTTGCTGAGCAAGTTGTACAGAACTTGCTTGAAACGCACCCGATCGGCATAGATCGGTCGCTCTGTCTCCAACTTCTGTTGCACCTGAATGTTTTTTGCCATCGCAATTGGGCGGATTGTGGAAAGGACTTCGGGCAAGGCGTCGACGATGAGAAAATCCTCGCAGTGAAGTTCGAGTTGGCCGGCTTCGATCTTCGACAGATCAAGAATGTCGTTGATCAACTGCAACAGATGAATCGAACCTTGCTTAATGTGATTCACAAAGCGTTTTTGCTTCGCATTCAGATCACCCGGAGTGCCCTCATCCAGCAAGTCTGAAAAGCCGACGATTGCATTCAATGGAGTCCGCAACTCGTGGCTCATGCTGGCAAGGAACTTGCTCTTCAATCGCGTTGCCCGCTCGACCTCGCGGTTCTGGAGTTCAAGCTCCAGGTTGGCAGTCTCCAGGCTTTCAGTGAATTTCTGCCGCTCCTTTTCAGCGCGCTGTCGCTCGGTGATGTCGACAGCAATCACGAGATCAGCGGGGTGTCCATCAAACAGGAACGAATAGGAAGTGATCTCAACCGAGATAATGCCGCCATCCTTCTTTCGATGGCGCCAAACGCCGTATTCCCGTTGGTCTTCGTGGAGAGCGGCTACGCTTTTCAGAAGGGCCGCAACGTCTTCGGGCGGCCGGATGTCCCGGATAGTCATCGACAGGAACTCCTCGTGCGTATATCCATATTTCTGCAGAGCGGCTTTGTTCACCGCTAAAAACCGAAGCGTTTCGCGGTCGTAGATCCAAGTTGGCTGGGGATTCAACTCGAACAGCCTCCGGTAACGCCCTTCGCTTTCTCGCAATTCGGCTTCCACGTGTCTTCTTCCCGTGATATCGCGAGCGACGGCGTAAATGACGCCTTGCCCAGGCTCAGAAACTGCATTCCACAGCAACCACTTGTACGAACCGTCTTTGCAAAGGTAGCGGTTTTCGAACGCCAGAGTGACTTCTCCATGTTGCAGCCGGGCAATTTCCTGTGCAGTCGCCGCGCGATCCTCAGGGTGTATGAACTCGACGCGGTTCCTCTGCGTTAGTTCTGCCGTGGTAAAACCCAGCACTCTTTCCCAGCTTGGATTCAGGTTCTTGAAGAATCCGTCGAATCCAAGAATGCAGAACATGTCGACCGAGAGGTCGATAAAACGGTTGCCGGTTTCGAGTCGGGAATAGAGCGAACCCATGAATGTGCTCAGTCCCAGTCCAACCAGCAGGAATACAAAGCCCAGAAACCACACTCGCCGCTCCACGGTCCAAACGCCGCGTTGCAGCAATACTGAAGGCTGCTCTACCACGACGCCCCAGCCGGAGTTTCCCGCCGGCTCGTACCCGGCGAAGATAGCCTGGCCGTCGCGTACAAAGCTTCCACTTCCGGACTGCCCCGCCTGCACGCGGCGGACAGGCTCGTAGAGACTCAAGTCAACGGGCATGCGGGGATCGCTGCTTCGGTGGCCGGCCATGTGGCCACTCTGGTCGACGAGCAGAACTGTCCATCCGTCTTCCAGCTTGGTTCCTAATCGCTGACTGATCGTGTCCAATGCGTCGGCTCCCATCAGAATGCCGATCGGTTTGCCCTGGGCATCAGTCACTGGAACGGCAATGGCGACAACGAGTTCGTACGGCGGAACACCGCTCTGATATACGTCCGAAATGTGGGGTTCCCTTCGCGGCGTCACACACTTGTACCAGTCGCGGTACGCGAAGTTCTGGCCCAGCAATGCTATTTGAGGTGGATAGATGGCGCGCATCCGGCCGTCAAGGTCGTATAACCCCACAAAGGAGAAGTCCGGGCGCAGCGACTTGGCGCTGCGCAGGTGCCACGCGATGAGATCGAGATCCCCCTCGCTCCAGGCTTGGCCAAAAGTGCGACGTGTGGCAATCGATTCGAGGAGAGCTATGCTCTGCCGAAAGTGTTCCTCCACTAAGGTTGCCGAGACGTGCGCAATTTGGGTGCCCTCGGTCGCGGCTTGCGCCTCAGTGTAGCGCTTCAGTACCTCGCCCATGGAGTAAGCGAAAAGCGCGATCGGCACAATCAAGAGCAACAGGAAAAGGAGATGGAGCCGCCACCGACCTTTCGACACCCATTTCCCAACATTGGTGAGTACTTTCAACATGCCCCCTAACCTACCGCGTTTAATCTCACACGCCGTCGCGCCACATCAGAACTGCATGTCTTGAGAGTGTGCACACGCGGAGGCCTCGCTAGCGCGTCGCAGCCACACCACGAGATAAACCAATCGCCGTAGAGTTCCCGATCAGCTTCTCGAACTGATCAAAGATGTCCGAATCCCACCAACCTCTCGCCACCTCCTCCTTCATCGTCTGCAGGGCCTCGGAGGGGGAGAAAGCGCGCTTGTAGGGTCTCTCCGTTGTTAGGGCGTCGTAGACATCAACAATTTGCAGTACTCTGGCGGTTATGGGGATCGACTGGCCACGAAGTCGATCCGGATACCCCGAGCCATCGAATTTCTCGTGATGATGTCGGATGATCGGAAGTACAGAGCGAAACGACTTCAACGGGGCGCAGATACGCTCGCCGACCACAGGATGCTCACGGATGAGCTCCCATTCTTCCTCCGAGAGCTTAGATGGCTTTAACAGAATCGAATCCGGCACTGCAATCTTCCCAATGTCATGGACGATTCCTCCCCGCCTTAGAGCGGTAAGTTGGTCCTCGGGAAGCCCGAGCTGCTCGCCCAGGCGGGCAGAGTAGTCCGCTAGACGTTCGCAGTGACCGTGGGTATACGGGTCTTTGCCTTCAATGCTGCGCGCCAGGGTAAAGAGAACGGACTCAGCCCGCTCCAGTTCGTCTGTGCGCCACTTGAGCTTTAACAACGATCGCACGCGGGCCAGCAGTTCGGTTCGATCCACGGGCCGCGTCAGGAAGTCATCCGCACCCACTTTGATCCCGTTGATTCGATCCTGCTTATCAGAAAGCGACGTCACCAAAATGACTGGGGTTAGGTACGTCTCTGGACTGGCCTTGATTCTTTCGCAGACCTCGAGTCCGCTCATGCGGGGCATCAGCACGTCCAAAACAACCAAGTCAACTTGCACTCTGCCCATCTCTTGCAACGTGGCCAAGCCGTCCGCTGTGGTAATCACCTCGAAGCCCTCGCTGGCCAGCAACTCTTTCATCAACTCCCGATTGGACGCTTGATCGTCTGCAACCAGAACGGTTCCGGTTATGCGCTGGCCTGATTGGTATGACATAATTCCCCACTTCTTTTGGCAAGATGACTGCAAATGTGGCACGAAGCGAGACAGCGGAGTAGTTACAGAGGTGACGACTCCTGAACGCGGGCAAAGAGTACGTCACCTTCCCCGATGACTTGAGATTACTAACGTTATCTGTCGCATAGTTACTATCCACGTTAGATTTCTCCAAAGATTCACAAAACCTCAATCGGCGCGTGCGTCCTGCGATGGAGGACGCGATCAAGCTCAGAACGCAATCAGACATGGCCAAGAAACGCATCGTTGTCGGCGAGGATGACCAGGCCATTCGTGGTGCGCTCAGCGAATTTCTCCAGTCGCTCGACTACGAAGTCATCCAGACCGCTAACTGCGCAGGCATCAGGCAAGCCTTCCACGACTCGTCGCCAGATGCAGCGATCCTGGACTATTCATTGCCCGACGGGACCGCCCTCGATCTATTACCCCACCTGAAACAATCCCACCCGTCCGTGCCGCTGATCCTGCTTACCGGGAACGGCAGCATCCAATTGGCAGTGCAGGCTATCAAGGAAGGAGCGGAGCAGTTCTTCACCAAGCCGGTGGAAATGTCTGCTATTGCCGTTGTGCTGGAGCGCGCGCTGAAGAACCAGCGCAACCAGCAGAAACAGTTCGTTGGAAAAGCGCGCGAGAAAAGGGAGAGTGTGGATCCCTTCCTGGGTACGACCGCGGCCATCCGCGAGGTAGCGGAACAGGCGGAAAGAGTGTGTCTGAGCCACTGTCCGATCCTGATTGCGGGAGAAACCGGTTCCGGAAAAGGCGTGCTGGCCAAATGGCTGCACGATCACAGTTCGCGGGCGGAAGAACCGTTCGTCGACCTGAACTGTGCCGGCTTCGGACGCGACCTGCTCGAGACCGAGCTCTTTGGTCATGAGGTCGGTGCTTTTACCGGTGCCGTTCAGCGCAAGGTGGGCCTGCTGGAGGTTGCCCAGCGGGGAACGGTATTTCTCGATGAAATTGGAGACATGGACCTGCAAATCCAGCCCAAGTTGCTTAAGATCCTGGAAGAGCAACGGTTCCGGCGGTTGGGCGCCGTCCAGGAACGCCAATTGGATGTGCGGTTGATTGCTGCGAGTCACGAAGACCTCGCGCAGTTGGTTCGACAGAAGAAATTCCGCAGTGATCTGTACTTTCGCGTTAGCACAGTCGCCATTCGCGTACCTCCTCTTCGAGAACGACGTGAGGATATCCCAATCCTAGCGCGGCACTTTTTCGAGCGTATCGCCGTCGATCTGGGACGGTTACACCTTACCCTTTCCGATCAAACTGTCGAAACCATGACCGCCTATTCCTGGCCCGGCAACATCCGCGAGCTGAAAAATGTGATCGAAAGAGCGGTCTTACTCGCGACCGGCGAAACCATCCGTCCCAAAGACGTGCATCTGGAGTTTAAGAACGAAGTCGCGGTTGACGGAGAATCCCAACTCACGCTCTTCGAAATTCAGCGGCTCCACATACAGAAGGCTTTAGATGCCGAACGCGGCAACGTCGTGCGTACAGCGGTTCGTCTGGGTCTGACCCGAAGCACTCTTTACAGCAAGATGAAGACTTTCGGGATCCGCACCACCCTCCGCGTTCGAAACTAGCAAGCTGCCCCCGCTGGACTGGCAACCGATCAAATCCTCGCACCGTTGCTCGACATAAACGTCGGCGCCGGTCTGCCTGGGCGAGGGATTTCGCCATGAGCTGCTAGGAATGATGGCGAAAGTATCTACGTGTAAAACGACTGGCCCGCCACCAGACTCAAAGATGCCCGGTGCTTGTCGAAATCATGTGCGTTCTGTCTTCCCGCTTCCGGATGGGCCAGCACACCGAAAGCCGGGTCGTTCAAATGACCGGTGGCTAGCAACTCGTCTAAGGAAATGGCCGGGCACAGGAGGTTTGCTTGGGCAAGGTCAATCCCCAGCGCCTCCAACAGCAGGAGTTCGTCGTCCGAGGCCACACCTTCCGCTACTACCGAACTCTCCAGAGCTTTCGCCAGCGCTGTTACCGACTCTACGACCGCGCGTCGTTTTGAGTCTGCACTCAAACCACGCACGAAGTAACTGTCCAACTTAAAGTATTCGGGATGGCAGTCCAGCATCATTCGATAATTCGATTGGCCCAATCCCACGTCGTCCAATGCGATACGCACTCCACAACTTCGTAACTTGGCAATGCTGTTCGTCAATTCTGGGATGTTGCAAGATGGGGCATGTTCCACGAGTTCCATCGTGAACCGTTCCGGCGCCAACGACTGTTTCTGTACGTGCCGACGAAAGAAGTCAACGAATCCGGAGTTGTGCCCGAGGGTCGAAGCGTGCACATTAACGTTGATGCGCACTTTGGAAGGCAAGCTTTTGGCCGCCTCGCAGATCGCGGTGAGGCAACTTTGATCGACGGCTGCCTCCGCCTTCTTGCGTCGGACATAATCAAACAGAATGTCCGCTCTTTCAAAGTGTGTTCCCCGAGGTCCGCGAATCAAGGCTTCCACACTATCGACGCGTCTCGCTCCGCCTTGGATCTGGAAGATAGGCTGAAAGCGAACCGACAGCTCATGCGGATCGAGAATGGTTTCGAGAATGGACTTCCTCATGCCCTGCCTCCTGCTAACTGTACAACTGTTTCCCCTAATTCTTTCAACCGCATCGGTTTTCGAAGAAATGCATCCGCTCCAGATGCCGATGCCTCTGCCTTGAGTTCCGGCCAGCCATAGGCGGTCAACACAATGATGCGCGTTTGCAACGAACTCTCGCGAACGTGCTTGACCAGATCTAGCCCGCCGAACGCGAGTTTGCTCAGTCGGAGATCCGTGATTACAACGGAATACGAAAAGTGGGCGAGCAACGTTTGCGCTTCTTCCAGTTCTTGAGCGCAATCTACCTCATAGCCACTCTCCGAGAGATAGTCCCGGTAAGCATCCACTAGCTGTTCGTCATCGTCGATGATAAGAACTCTGTCCGCCATGCTGGTATACAGGCAAACTGGTCTCCAAAGCCATACAACTCGAAAGCCTTGATAACAAGCAGCGTCACATCGGTAACCGTAGTTTGCTGTTCAACAATGGGTGCTCAATTTCTGGAAAGCAAACAACTTGGCAGGCCGCGAGCAGAAGAGCTCAACGTGACAATCCTCGGAGCGATCTCTTCCAATCCCTCGGCTCCCTGCAGGGGTTTGGTCCTCGCAACTGGCGGTAACAATCTGTGGCCGATTACCTCCGTAATTTGTGAATACACTTGTGGACTGGGTATCGTAATGGGAATTAGTCGCAGAGCCAAGTGGGAAGCTCTTGTATGGCAGACCTCCTAACCAGCAAACCGACAAACAGTCACGCCCAGGTGCCTGCTGACCTGCAGCCTCTCTTACTTGCCCAGAAGACTGAGTTGATGGGTGAGCTCACGCGGGCAACAGCCAACCAGTTCAATAACATCATGATGGCGATCACGAGCTACGCGGAGCTGGAGATGAAGAAGGCTCCATCGTCACAACGGCGGAGCCTTGAGCAAGTCCTAAGCAACGCTGGTCGGGCAACCGCTTTAGTCCAGAAGCTCTTGGCCATAAGCCGCAGACAGGCCCCTTCACCTCAGCCTTTGGATCTGAACAATGTGCTAACGGGAATCAGCAATCTCCTCGAGCAGCTCACCGGGGAGCACATCTCGGTTGTTTACAACTTCGCACCGAGCATCCCGATGGTCAATGCTGATCCCGCAGAAATCGAACAAGCGGTGCTGAGTCTTGCAATCAATGCGCGCAATGCAATGGCCAAGGGCGGGAAACTCACTGTAAGCACGAAGCTGGTGGACGTAAAGAAGGAATCCCTGGAAATGGGCGAGATCGAGCAGCCAGGGAAGTATGTGATGCTTTCCATGGACGACACTGGTTACGGCCGCACGACAGAAGAGCTTGTTGGCAGTCATGATCAGGATGCCAGAATGAACCTGTCCCTGGCAGCAGTTCGCGGAATCGTCAAGAACGCCGGGGGATGGGTTTGGTTTAAGAGCGAACCGGGAAAAGGCAACAGCTTCAACATCTATTTCCCGACGCTGAAACAAGACGCCCGAGAATACCTTGAGCGCGGTTCTCCGCGGAATGTGCCCGTCGCCCGGACCATTCTGGTTGTTGAAGACGATGACGCGGTGCGCATACCAACTTCGGAATTCTTGAAAATGGAGGGTTTTAAGGTCTTGCAGGCAAGGACCGGCGATGAAGCTATTCACGTCGTACAGCAGAATCGCTCTCGCCTCGACGTCTTGATCACCGACATCGTGATGCCCAAGATGACCGGCCGCCAAGTAGCTGAGAAGTTGCTCGCTCTCCATTCCGACCTCAAGGTCCTCTATATGTCGGGAGATGCCGATGAAGCACAGCCCGCGCGTGGGGTCCACCCTCCCAAGGATGCGATTCTGCGGAAGCCTTTCCGGCTCGAGACACTCAAGGATAGGATCCACGAGTTACTCGGGGAGTAAGAGAGGCGACGGATGAACCGGGCAGAAGGGTAGCCGGAGGATCCACCCGAGCGACCGGCTAATACCAAGTTTGATATGAGATCCAACCCAGCTCCCGGTGATCTTTTACGAGCTCAACAAGCTCTCCACGAGAGCGAGGCCCGGCGGCAGGCTCTATTGGATTTCGCTCTGGATTGCATCATCTGCGCCAATGCAAAGGCCGAGATCACGGATTTCAACCCGGCCGCGGAGAGAACCTTTCGCATCTCCCGGGCGGAAACTCTGGGCAAGGATGTGATTCAGACGATCCTGCATCCTGGGTTGCGGGATCGTTTGCGCCGCGAATTCTTTACACCTGCCGTATCGGGCGGCATCGACATCATAGGCAATCGCCTCGAAACCAAGTGCTCACGAGCCGACGGCAGCGAATTCCCCGCCGAAATCACAGTCACCCAAGTCATCGTCGAGAAGCAGACCTCCTATACCGTATATGTTCGCGACATTACGGCGCGGCGGCGGGCCGAGGAGATGGTCGTGCGCCTCGCGGCGATTGTCGAATCTTCACAAGATGCGATCATCGGGAAGGATCTCGCTTGCCGGATTACGAGTTGGAACAAAGGTGCCGAGCGGATGTACGGCTACTCTGCGACCGAGGCAATTGGCAAGAACGTCTCCATTATTGCTCCTGCGGGGCGCTCCCACGAAATTCTCGGGATTGTCGAAGACTTGAAGGCCGGCCGCGCTATAAAGGATTTCGAAACCATCAGGAGCGCCAAGAACGGCAAGCTTATCCAGGTATCCCTGACCGTATCGCCAGTTCTAGATTCAGACGGAACCATTACCGGCGCATCTACCATTGCACGGGATATAACGGCACAGAAGCTTGCGGAAGAGGCTCTCCGCCGGGCTAGCGAGACCAGCATCTATGCCTCTCCCGTGCCGATCATTGCCGCCGACATCGAAAACCGCGTGACGATGTGGAATCCGGCCGCAGGAGCGCTATTTGGTTGGAGTGAAGAAGAGGTCATTGGCAAACCTAATCCGATCATCCCGAACGATGTGCTGACAGAGGCCGCCAAGTTGCACGCTAGACTGCTGTCGGGTGACACCTTGAGGGGGATTGAAGTAGTCCGCCAAAAGCGGAACGGTTCTTTAGTGACGATCAGCCTGTCCGCGGCTCCAATCCGAGACGCAAGCGGCAAGGTCAAAGGAATTCTTGGATTCCTGTCTGATATCACCGAACAAAAGCGCTCAGTAGAAGCCCTGCGGCGGGCGGAAGAGAAGTATCGGACGATCTTTGAAAATGCCGTCGAAGGAATCTATCAAACGACTCCGGATGGCAGGTACATCTCCGCCAACCCCGCTCTTGCGCGTATGCTCGGCTTTGATTCTCCGGAAGAACTGATCGACGCTCGCAAGGACTTAAGAACCCAGGAATACGTGCATCCGGAGAAACACGGCGAGTTTGTTGAGACGATGAAAAAGCGTGGCGTCGCGCAGAATTTTGAATACGAGGCCTATCGCAGGGATGGGAAGATCATCTGGGTTTCAGAGAATGCCCGCGCCGTACGCAACTCAGAAGGCCGGACACTCTACTTCGAAGGAACGGTTGAAGACATTACACATCACCGCGAGTTGGAACAGCAGCTGCGCCAGATGCAGAAGATCGAGGCGATCGGCCGACTCGCAGGCGGAGTGGCGCATGACTTCAACAACATCTTGATGGCGATCAGCAGCTATGCCGAACTGCTCGACAGAAAGCTGACAGATGAGGCCGCCCGCCGATACGCCAATGAAATCGTGAAAGCGACAGATCGGGGTTCGTCCCTGACCGAGGGCCTGTTGACAGTCAGTCGCAAGCAGGTGGTTTCTCCCAAAGTGCTCGACTTGAACGCGCTGATCACGGAACAGATCACAATGTTAAAGCGTCTGATTCCAAAACATATTGACGTACAGTTCACTGCGGGAGACCACATTGGACGCGTGATAGCAGATCCGAGTCAGATACAGCAAGTGCTCATGAACTTGATCATCAACGCCCGGGACGCCATGCCGAACGGCGGGCGACTTGTGATCGAGACCGGCAATGCCGAGCTAGATAGCGCTGACTGTCCTCTTGCCAACAAAGATGAGGGGGGGGAATACGTCATGGTCGCGGTGAGTGACAACGGTTGCGGCATGAGCGCAGAGATCAAATCCCAGATTTTTGAGCCCTTCTTCACGACCAAGGAGCAGGGCAAGGGTACCGGACTTGGGCTCGCCATCGTGTTCGGCATCGTAAAGCAGAGCGGAGGCCAAATCTTCGTTCACAGCGAACCCGAGATGGGTACAACTTTCAAGATTTATCTTCCATTCGTCGAGGCAGAAGTCCAGATGCAAGCGGTCGAGAAGCATGAGCAGCCTATCACGGGAGCAGAAACCGTTCTTCTCGTTGAAGACGAGGATGGTGTCCGGGATTCTGCAGCGGAGTATCTCCAGGAGAATGGCTACACCGTGCTGACGGCCAGAGGAGGACTAGAAGCTCTCCAAATGGCAGAACAGTATGACCGGCCAATCCAGCTCCTGCTAACTGATCTGATCATGCCGCTAATGAGTGGGCGCGAGCTTTCGGAGAGGATAGCGAGGATCCGCCCGGAGATCCGTGTGGTATTTATGTCGGGGTATTCGAACAACTTGCTTTCGAATCAGCAAGTTCTAGATCCCAAGCACGTCCTTCTACAGAAACCTTTTCGGTTGGCCACGCTGGGTCGACGGGTGCGTGATGTGCTAGGCCGTAGCCAGAGCGCGGTCGCCGGAAAATAGGCGACAGTGTGTTTCTACGTTGATCCTTCGTGCGCCTTCACTGGCCGTTGCATTCGGCAATCGGCCCTTCCAGTGGGTTCGTTGGACTAGGACACGTTCCACCGCGATGGACCGGGCGGCCCGGCGTTTACCACCCTGCCGGTTGCATGAATCCCGCTCTTGACGCCCGGAAGCGAGAATTGCGCCAACCCTCCCGATTGATGGGCGTGGCTGCCGGCACCGCAGTGCCAGCCTCTCCCACGCTGAGGTCGCTGATTCTGGCTTGGGTTTATCCAACCCCAAGGTCGCGTTCGTGAAAGTGCGTTACCGCAGACCGGACAAGAACGCGAACGGCCTGTTTGTGACCTGCGCTCTGATCAGTCTGTTTCTGGTCCGCAAGCAACTGCGTGCGCCGTCGCGGTGTAGTACTTGCCCGAAGCCTCCTCTGACAGCGAGCCGGGACCAAGGAAACAGTATCCCTCGCGGGAGAATGAAAGCTCTGGCTGCCCACAGTTTCTATCCTTGCCGCTCGCCGCAGAAATACTTGTCAGAAGTTGTCCTGAGGTTATCTTTTCTTGGTGTTACCTATATTTATTGGCTGCTCCCGGACCCCTATGGATTGGACTTTAGTAACCACTTTAGTAGTAACCACTTTGATCAAGCCGCCAAGTATTTTAGACAATCTAAAGACTTGAAGGCGCGTCGTGGAATTCTCGAACGGAGAAAGTGGTTACGGACCGCCTGAGTCTTTATTGCGCATGGTAATCACGTAGGGTTTGCTTGGCAGCGTAGCCTCACCAACCTGCCGGATCGCCAACCGGTAATGTTGGGGGGTGAGTGTTGTGGTGATGAAATGATGGGCAACCCAAACCGCGACCTGTAGTCGCATTGGAGCAGTTAGGAGAGTGATATGAAACGCTACCGCTGGACGTTAGTGTTACTGTTCATGGTCGGGGCAGTCTTGCCCTCAGCCGCTCAACAGAACCTCATTGTGCGCGACAATCTGGGGTTGGGTGGACTCAAGCTCACCTGCTTTGTCTTGAATTGCAAGGTAGGGAACAATCTCGGCGATCCCGCTGGCCAGCTCTTCTTAGTTACGGTCGGCGGCTCAGTGAATTTGAATTCCTTCCTGACGCTCTTGTTGAACCAAGTTGGAGTTGTCAACGCGGAGGTTGATCAGCAGTTGTTTTTGGTGGCGGCAGCTGCGGGACCGGTTCCAGAATCGCTGACCGACAGTACACCGCTACCATACTACGGCACTCTTGTTTGGGACGGTTACGTAAATCAGCCGGCCGCTGTGATTATCCGTGTGCTTGAGACGCAGAGCACATTCAACGTCGCCGGCGCGGGTACAGTGGCCATGATCGATACGGGGGTGGACACTCAGCACCCGGCTCTGGTCCCAGTTCTGGTGCCTGGCTACAATTTCATCAACAACACGCCCAGTGGGAGCGAAATGGGCGACATAAATCAATCGTCGGCCGCAGTGCTGGACGGGGCCGCGCCCAATGATGTGAATTCATCGACTGTTGCTGTCGTCAGCCAGTCTTCCGCTGCGGTACTTGATGGCGGAGGATATTCCGCATTTGGGCATGGCACCATGACCGCCGGAATCGTCCACCTAGTCGCCCCCACGGCGAACATTATGCCGCTCAAGGCCTTCGCTGCCGACGGCACCGGCTATGTGTCGAACATCATTCGGGCCACCTATTACGCCGTTCAACACGGCGGCAAGGTGATCAGCATGAGCTTCAGCTTTAGCCCCTCCTCCAACGAAATGGCGACCGCCATCAATTACGCGAATAGTCAAGGCTTGATCTGCGTCGCTTCGGTGGGAAACAACGGCGCGGACGTGCTGGTATATCCGGCGGCTCTGACGAATGTCATGGGAGTTGCCTCCACCACCGACTACGACACCCCCTCCAGCTTCTCCAACTACGGACCGGATGTCTGGGTGGCTGCCCCTGGGGAGGGTATTGTCTCAACCTATCCCTACGGTACCTATGCGGCGGGATGGGGGACTTCCTTCAGTGCGCCATTTGTGTCCGGTACGGCAGCCCTGTTGGTGAACGTGTCGGCAAACGTAAATCAACAGAGTGCCGCGGCGGCGATCGCTAATGCGCAGCCGATCTCCGGCACTGGTATGGGTAACGGACAACTCGATACCTACCAGGCCGTACAAGCCTGGCTTGCTGTGCAGTAGCAACATTTGAAGTTAGCCTCACCAGCGTTTCTAGGGGCCGGTGTGAGCGGTTAAGGCGGGCATTAAGTCCGACTTGGTGAAAAACCATGGCATCCCTTGCAAATACGCGTAACATTCGGCAGGCACAACAAGCGCTGGAAGAAAGCGAATCTCGCCGGCAAGGACTTCTCGATTCGGCCTTGGATTGCATCGTTTGCACTGACGGTGCGGCCAGAATCACAGACTTCAACGCTGCCGCGGAGAGAACGCTTCGGATCGCTCGATCGGCGGCTTTGGGAAAAGACTTGGCCGAAACGATCCTTCCCCCTGTCACGCGGGACCGTCATCGCAATGGGTTGTTCGCCTCCACTGCGTCCCCGGGAATCGAGGTTGTTGGCAATCGCATTGAGACCATGGTTATGCGCTCTGATGGTACCGAGTTCCCCGCTGAACTCACGGTGACCCGCGTTGTTATCAAGAGACAAACTGCATTTACCATTTATGTGCGTGACATCACCGCGCGCAAGCGGGCCGAAGAAGCAGTCGTCTGGCTAGCTGCAATTGTCGAGTCTTCGCAGGACGCAGTTATCGGCAAGGATCTCGATGGGCGGATTACGAGCTGGAACAAAGGCGCTGAGTCGATGTACGGCTACACTGCTGAAGAGGCGATCGGCCAAAACGTCTCGCTGCTTGTTCCTCCAGGCCGCTCGGACGAAGGTCCAAGGATTCTGGCAGAGTTGAGGGCTGGTCGTCGGATTGAGAATTTCGAAACCGCTAGGATGACCAAAGACCGCAACCTAGTCGCGGTTTCCTTGACAGTATCGCCGGTTCTGAATCCAAGCGGAACTGTAATCGGTGGCTCGGCCATCGCCCGCGATATAACAGCACGTAAGATTGCCGAGGAATCTCTTCGCAAGGCCAACGAGACCAGTGTCTATGCGTCGCCGGTTCCAATCATCGCAGCGGACGCCAGAGGCCGCGTCACGATGTGGAATCTGGCGGCGGAAAAGCTGTTCGGCTGGACTGAGAAGGAGGCTATTGGCAAACCCATTCCCATCATTCCCGAAGATGAAGCAGACGCGGCGGCTGCCGTACACCGGCGATTGATGTCGGGCGAGACTATTACTGGAGTGGAAGTGCGCCGTCGGACGAGGGGTGCTTCATCGGTGGCGATCAGTCTCTCTGCGACACCGCTCTGGGATGCGAGATATAGAGTAAAAGGCATGATTGGCTTTCTGACCGATATTACCGAGCGAAAGCGCGCGGAAGAAGCGCTTCGGGCAGCAGAGGGGAAATATCGCGGCATTTTCGAAAATGCCTTGGACGGCATCTATCAAAGCACCCCAGACGGCAAGTACATTTCGGCCAATCCGGCGCTCGTCTGCATGCTCGGCTTTGATTCGCCGGAAGAACTGATCACGCGCGCCGACATAGAGAACCAATACGTGCTTCCTGAATTGCATTCGGAGTTCAAGAGATTGATTCGAGAGCACGGGGTGGTGAAAAACTTTGAATACCAGGCCTATCGCAAGGACAGAAAGGCCATTTGGGTTTCAGAGAACGCTCACGTTGTCCGGGACTCCTACGGACGGATCCTATATCTTGAGGGCACCATGCAGGACATTACACAGCACCGCGAACTGATGCAGCAGTTGCAGCACATGCAGAAGGTCGAGGCGATCGGCCGAATAGCGGGAGGTGTTGCCCACGATTTCAACAATATCTTAATGGCTATCGGAGGCTATGCCGCACTGCTGTGCGAAGAACTCTCGGAAAAGGGCGCAGGTCGCCGGTACTGTAACGAAATTGCGGAATCAGTGCGCCATGGAGCCACGTTGACGAAGGCCTTGCTTGCCTTTAGCCGCAAACAGGCGCTTGCCCCGAGAGTGCTCGACATGAATACGCTGATTGTGGAGCAGATCAACATGTTTAAGCGGCTGATCCCCAAGAACGTCGAAATAACGTTCGTTCCGGGTCGCGCCCTTGGACGAATGAGAATGGACCCTGGCCAGGCGCAGCAGATATTGATGAATCTGGTCATTAACGCTCGGGATGCCATGCTGAATGGAGGAAGCCTTCTGATTGAGACCAACAATGCGACACTAGATCAGGCGGAATGCAGCCCGCAAAATCCGGCGACAGCCGGAAACTTCGTCGAGCTGGCTGTGAGCGATAACGGCTGTGGTATGGACGCGGAAACAAAATCTCATATCTTCGAACCTTTCTTCACTACCAAAGAGCTTGGAAAAGGTACTGGACTGGGACTCGCCATTGTGTTTGATATCGTGAAAGAGAGTGGAGGCTACATTTCTGTGCAGAGTGAACCCGGGCAGGGCACGACCTTCAAGATCCACCTACCACGTGTAGAAGATGCGGTCCGGTTGGATGATAGCGGGGCGTGCGGCGCCTCATTCAGCGGCAATGAAACCAATACTTCTTGTGGAGGACGAGGAAGCAGTTCGGCAGTCTGAAGCCGAAATACATGGTGGAAATCAGGCACACAACACTCAAGTCTAGTCGAGGATCCGAAGCGCTGGAGACAGCAGAACGAGATAGGGAGCCGATCCATCTCATGCTTACTGATTGGTGATGCCGCAGATGCAAAGGCAGCCGCCAGCTATCAGAGCCCGGACGCAGCCCGGAGGTTGGTTATGCACAGCTCAACAGCGAGCGCAACCCGGAGATTGGTTGTGGGCGGCTCCGTCGCCGCTCTTCTGGCCAGCGTAGCCGCGATCATATTGATTCCAGCGACTATGAGCAGCGCTCTGTCTTCTCCGTTTCTTCCGCACGCGTATTGCTATCTGTACGACAAAAAGCTGATAGCCTTGCATCTCGGTTCGGATGGTCTGATTTGGCTGTCTTACGTCTCTATAGCGCTCACCCTTGTCTATCTGGTCCGCCGCACCCGGCAGGAAATCCCGTTCAGTTGGATGTTCCTGGCATTTGGAACGTTCATCATCGCCTGCGGGTTTACCCACTTCATGGAAATGGTAGTGCTTTGGAAACCTCTATACTGGCTTGCAGGAGACGTGAAGCTAGTGACTGCGCTGGCTTCCGTCGTCACCGCAATCGCGCTCCCGCCCCTTGTTCCACAAGTCCAGTCCATGATCCGGTCCGCTGGTCTTTCGGAGGAGCGGGGACTTCGATTGGAGCAGACCAACCAGGAATTGCACAACCTCTCAGTCCGCCTGCTAGGGGCACAGGACGGAGAGAGACGACGAATCGCGCGCGAGTTACACGATGGCGTGGGCCAATATCTTGCCGCTATGAAGATGTCGCTCGACGTGGCTCTCTCCGAGGACGAAGGTCCGGATGCTGTAAGCGCGTCATTGAGCGACTGCCGGGATCTGCTGGAACGGTGCACGATGGACATTCGGACCATGGCTCACTTATTGCATCCGCCGCTGTTGGAGGAGATGGGGTTGGCTTCCGCCACCCGCTGGTATGTCGATGGATTCATGGAAAGAAGCGGTATAACAGTCGATCTGGAGGTGCCAGCCCAGTTTGATCGCCTCCCTCAGTCCACCGAGGTGGCACTATTTCGGGTATTGCAGGAGAGTTTGACCAACGTTCATCGTCACTCGGGAACCAGACTGGCAAGAATTCGCTTGGCAGTTGATTCCAAGAATGTGGTTCTCACGATACAAGACCAAGGCAGGGGACTCGGTGAGCGTTTGGAAGAGCCGACAAGAATGGGAGTTGGTATAGTGGGCATGCGGGAGCGTGTCAGGGAACTTGGCGGCGAATTCAAGATTGATTCGACACCGAACGGTACAACCATCAGAGCCGCAATGCCATTACAGGAGAAACTAGCAGATGTCACTTCGCATTCTAGTCGTGGATGACCACGATGTTGTGAGACAGGGAGTACGGTTGATCCTCCGGCGCCACACCGATTGGCTCATTTGCGGCGAAGCGGAAAACGGCCTTGAAGCACTGGAAAGGGAGAAGGAGCTACAGCCGGATCTGATTATCTTGGACATCAGCATGCCTGGCAAGGATGGACTCGAGGTCGCCGCTGAACTTCGGAAAAGGAGGTCCACCACCAAAGTGCTGGTGTTCACCATGCACGACTCCAAGGAGCTTACCGCAGCGGTGAAAGCGGCTGGCGCCCAAGGCCATGTGATAAAGTCGCATGCCTCACGAGACTTGGCAAAAGCCATTCAGACGATCATCGACGGCGGGGATTTCTTTAGTAGTCCGTTACCAGCAAAACCAAACAGGCCAGAAAAGCCAGGAAAGAAATTCCCGTTGTTCTGTCTTGATCGAGTTCCCGCTTTTGCTTAAGGAGTTTCTCCGCCTCTAATTCTGTCTGGATAATACGGGGAGATGGTCAGGCCTAAGCAGGATCCGGGCAAAATCGAGCACCTTGCGTGCCTCGTCTTTGGAAAGGACCCAACTGACGCCTGCTTTGTAAGCTTTCTCCTCAAGGTATCTGTCCTTGAATGCAGTCAGCATTACAATGGAGGATTTCGGGATGATGGCCTTCAGCTTCGATGCGGCCTCAAGCCCGTCCATAGTTGGCATGCAGAAGTCGAGCACAACGAAGTCAGGATGAAATTTCTGAGCTTGTTCCAGGGCATCGCGACCATTTACGGCTTCCGCGCATACAGTCCAGTCTTCACTTGCTTTAAACATCTGTCCTAATTTGCGGCGGATGATCTCGTTGTCGTCGACGATCATGATTGACTTCGGCATGACATAACCCCCAAACATTGCACGGCGAAACGCATTCGGTAAATCACAGTTTCTAGAAAAAAGGGTTCTCTCCCTAATATCCCGTACCTTCGTCCGGGAGTTAGTGTGTTTTGTGGCCCAATTGCCTAGTCCGCCGGCTTGAGACGAGTCGGCGTTTCACAGGTAGTAAGCACCCGTTGCGAGGCCGCCCACAACGCCCCACTGAAGTGCTTCATCTGTGCCCCCGCAATGCGGCGGACCGACAAGTGCCAGCGGTTGGCCTTTTCTAGCTCATGGAATAAGGGTGCCAATTGCGCGAAAAAATATAGGGTGTCCTTCGGCAAAATGTCGCCCGCACCGCCGCCCGGCAACCGTGCATGACGACTTGATGGTTGCTACGCAGAGCAACAACATACCTGCGCTGTTTACTTTGATAATGAAGGGCATGCCAAATCCCCGCCCAGCAGAATGAAGGCGGACCAGCAGTGAGGATGCGCGCAGGTCTTACAAGTTCCACGTTGGTTCCTTGGTGTCCCAAGGCCTCTCCAGAACTGTAGAAATGCCTGTCGCAAGGGCTCATACCTGCATCCTGAGAGCCACGCGTGAGTCATCCCCAAAGAGCAACTCGATCGTTGTAGCCAGGGTCGCTGGAAAGCCCGAAATGCCCGCAAATTCGACAAGGTCGCGATAGCGGACGCAAATGCTCACAGAGTCCCTGCGCTCTCTCAGCGTCAAGAAGATCGGCACACGGAGTGAAAACAACATTTTTCTTTCGCTCCAGATTTCCAGAATGCCACAGACAAAGCGAGCGAGATCGCGAGCGTTGACGATATTTAGATATTAACGGCGCTCCTAAGACCCAGTGCTGCCAGACCTTCGGCGCTGACTTTCTGAACGTACGCACGGGTACTGGCGAGTCCATCCCAAATAGGTGAGGCAGATACGGGGATTCTCAGATTTTGAAACAAAGTTTGGAATCCGTACACCTCCATTCTTGCCCTTCCACAGGCTAACTCGTGACAAAGGACCACGTTGCGCGCGATAAACGGTTGGTGACAGGCGTGCTTGAGTACTAAGTGACGGGGCGAAGCTGTCTCCGTTACACCGAAACTCTTATGACACCTGCAATTTCGCCGCCCCAACTTGCGTCAACTTCCGAATGGTATGTGGTGCAAACTCGGTCGCGTCACGAGAAATCGGTACGTGAGCAATTGAGCAGCAAGCAAATTGAAACTTTCTTGCCTCTCTATCGTTCGTCCAAACGTTGGAAGAACGGACAAGTGGGTGCTCAGATTCCATTGTTCTCGGGATATCTGTTCGTTCGAATCCCTGCTCACAGTAAGTTGCCGGTGCTGCAAACGCCGGGAGTCGCAAGATTCCTGGGTTTCGGCAATAAGCCAGCACCGGTTCCCGATGAGGAAATTGCGCAACTGGAGATTGCGGTAACAAACGGAGACGTGGTATGCCCACACCCCTTTTTGACCGGTGGCGAGCGCATTCGAATTCGGACCGGTCCATTAGCAGGACTCACGGGAATACTGGTGCGCGGTAAGAAACGGGACAGGGTAGTGTTATCCGTTGAGCTGATCTCCAGATCAATCAGCATTGAACTGGATACCATGGATGTTGAAGCGATCTAGCAGTTCGTGGGAACCGTACAACACGTTGGTGAGGCACTCGTATCCACGCCCTTGTGATGCTGATCAGGCAATGAAACAGTTGGAGACAAAGATCAAAAGAGGCACGCGCAAAATAGCACTTATCGTGATTCTCTTCCTCCTTTTGCGGGGGAGTGGATCTGCTCAGAATTTCCCCGACGCGCCGAGCGCAACCACTGGTACCTTTCTATCGGCGGGTGAGGCCAATGCGGGAGTGCACAGGGTCTCGCAGTCCGGGGCTCCGCCCAGCGCCACGAAACCCTGGATTGACCCAACCGTTGCCGACGCGACCTACTGGGGGACTACTGTTGGGCTGGCGGGATCGACCATCGTCAACGTAGAGATGACTGCGCGGTGCTCGGAGCAGCATACGTGCCTGACCGAGATTGCCCCCGGCTCATCCCGGGTGAGATTGTATGCTTACACGCTGCCCACTGACGCCGCATTGTCCTATCTTACTTACAAGCTCAAAAGCAAAACCCGGTTGTGGATGTTGCCAGACGCGCTATTCACTGCTGCCAACGTATTCAGCGCCGGTCGTTCTTACGGCAGGATCAACATCGCTTTAAGTCCCGCGCAGAAGCCCGCGTTTAGTCCGGTTCAGGCGTGGAAAATCCTCAGACGGCACTAGTCGATGTACGAACGGCGCACATCCGGAGTGCACAACGTAATGAACGAAACCCAAACGCGAGTAAAACCCTTAGAGCTGGACAGGTTTGTTTTTTCGGATATCGTGTCGCCGGACTCCGAAGCGAACAGCAATCGTGCCACGATCGTCCATTTCTGGCAGGTGCTGCAGAAGCGCCGCTGGCTGATACTGGGCTGTCTGTGCGTGATCGGGCTGGTGGTCACCGCCATCTCTTTGATGCTTCCCAAACGTTATGATGCAACCTCGCAACTGCTTTTGGATCTGGAAGGGGAAGACGACCTGGGGCTAGATCAAGTGGTGATGCCGATCGGAATCGATCTGGATACGAAGTTACAGACCCAGGTACGAATCGTGCAGAGCGATACGATCGCGAACAGCGTAATCAAACAACTCGGACTCCAGAAGAACCCCGCATTTGCCGGCAAGCAGGCGATGAATCCCGCTCGCAATTACGACAGCCTCGACTTGCGCACACGCGCTGCCCTCACCGGAAAGTTTCACCAGAGTCTGACTGTACAAATCGTCCCTAAAACCGAAATCATGGAGATTCACTTTCGCAGCGGAGATCCGAATCTCGCGACCGACGTCGCGAATGCCGTTGCCAACACCTATATCGAACATAATTTCCAGACGAAGTATCAGGCAACGCGGCAAACCTCCGAATGGCTGACGAAGCAACTGGACGATGTGAAAAAGCACGCGGAGGCCGCGCAGGAAGAGGTCATCAACTATCAGAAGAAGACCGGTCTGTTCGGAGAAGACGAGAGCCACAATATCGTGATTGACCGGCTCGAATTGCTGAATAAGGCGCTTTCGGATGCGGAAACCGAACGCATCGTGCTGGAAGCGAAATATCGCATCGCACTCACGCAAAGGCCCGACCTGATCGCCAATATTCTCCCGGAAAGCCTGCTGGGCGTTCTCTACAAACAACAAGCCGAAAGCAAAGCCCAATACGCGGAACTGGCCACAAAGTATGGGGCATCGTATCCGCGAGTGATTCAACTACGTGCCCAATTGAAAGAGTTGGATTCGAACATTGCTCAGGAAATCACGAAAGTTAGCGAAACCTTGCGGGCGGAGTACCTTGCGGCGCAAAAATCCGAGCAGATGCTGCAGGCAAGTCTCGACAAACAGAAAGACGACGCCTACAACATGAGTCAGGACGCGCTGCAGTACGGCATTATGCGGCGCGAGGTCGAGTCCAGCCGCGACTTGTATCAGGGCCTGCTGAAGAAACTCAAGGAGGCAGGCATTCTCGCCAGCCTTAAATCGAGCAACATCAATGTTGTGGATACCGCCTCAGTGCCGGTTTCACCCGTTGAGCCCAAGGTCCGGTTCAACATCTTCTTGGGGTGCATTGGCGGTTTGGTGTTCGGCATAGCTGTGGCCTTCGTCGTCGAGACCGTCGATAGTTCTATACGCACTCCGCAGGACGTGGAAAACTATTGCGCCCTACCGTCTCTCGGAATTATCCCAAGCACAGTTGCCAGTGAGGACAAGCCAAGGAACGGCTTAGCTGGAGCGGGCGTCCGGCAGCTGAGTCTGCCGGTGGCCATGGAACAGGCGAACTCCGGCAGCGCGGAAGCATTTCGTGCACTGCGGACGTCGCTCATGCTCTCGGCTCCCAGTACGCCGCCGAAAGTGATTCTTGTCACGAGCGCCATGATGAAAGAAGGCAAGAGTTTTGTCTCGATGAATCTGGCTGTAGTGCTGGCTCAATCCGGGCAAAAAGTGTTGCTGGTGGACTCAGACATGCGGCGGCCGGTTGTGAACAAGCACCTGGGCATTCCTATGAACCGCGGTCTAAGCGCCTGCCTGGCGGGTACGGAAGACTCCGCCGCTATGATCCGGACGATCGATGGGATCCCCGGACTTCATGTGCTGCCGGCCGGTCAAATGCCGCCGTACCCCTCGGAAATGCTGGGCTCGGAGGCTTTACCTCAATTGGTGCGTGGCTGGCGCGAACAATATGGCCACATCGTAATTGACACTCCGCCGGTTCTGGCGGTGACAGACGCCGTGGTAAGTGCGAGAGTAGCAGACGTGGTGGTGCTGGTTGTTCGTTCCGAGAAAACTCGCCGCCAATCGCTTGTACGGGCACGCGATTTACTCACGAAGGCCCACGCTGCAATTGCCGGCGTTGTAGTCAATGACTTGTCCCTGGATTCGGCGGAATACCGCGAATATTACGGATACTACGGAAAGGACTACAAGGGCTATTACAACAACGGGAACGGTCAAGCGAACGGAAACGGAAATGGAAACGGTCACCCAGGCCACCGCGGCTGATTCGCGGAACGACCGGAATACTGCTCGCCGATTCTGAGGATACTGCATTGAAGCCATCCATCGATTCAAGATCTCTGGTCACTCTTCTGTTTGTTCTTGTCATGATGACAGCATTGTCGGCACAGCAGAGACCCTCCGCGGATACTGGAATGAGCAATACTGGCGGCGGTTTCATTAGTGGCGCCGCCGGTCCGGTTGGCGCCGGTGACCTCCTGGAAATGAGCGTATTCGATACACCTGAGTTGAGCGGGAAACTCCGCGTCAGCAATACAGGCGATGTGATTCTTCCTCTGGTCGGGTCCCTCCATGTGGCGGGCCTGAGCGCCAGCGAGACGCAGGGACTCATTCGCCAGAAACTAATGGATGGCGGCTTCGTGAACGATCCGCAGGTCACGGTGTTCATCGTCGAGTACGCTACCCAGGGAGTTTCTGTGCTCGGAGAAGTAAAAAGCCCCGGCGTCTATCCCGCTTTCGGCCACCACAATTTAGTCGACTACATTTCTGCGGCCGGTGGGCTCACACCCTTAGCGGGCACCGACGTAAGCATCACACGTGCCGATCATCCCGATGCGGTCCAACAAGTGAGAATCTCTTCGACCGCAGCTTCGAAGACCGGGGACAATCCGGAGATCTTTCCGGGGGACTCCATCTTTGTCCAGAAGACAGGATTCGTCTACGTGATCGGCGACGTTGTTCGGCCGGGAGGGTTTCCCATGGACCACGATAATCACCTCACCGTTCTCCAGGCCCTGGCGTTAGCCCAGGGAACTACTTACTCCGCGAAGAAGAGCTCGACGGTGTTGATCCGCGTCACTCCCCAAGGACGGCAGGAAATTCCCGTCGATCTCAAAAAGATTCTAGCTTCCAAAGCCACCGACACGGCACTCCAGGATAACGACATCCTCTTTGTTCCGAATAGCTCCGCAAAAACTGCCCTGAAGAACATGGAAGCCATTGTGCCGATCGCGGCCTCGGCAACGATTTATCGCCTGCCGTAGCCGTCTCAAAGGCATAGAGTCGAACCGCCGTTACCAGATTTCATTCATTTCCGCACTCGTTGGCTGGGCAATTTGTTCAATGAGAGTCCTTCACATCACTAAGACATCCGAGGCATCCCTGTGGGCTGTGCGCCAGGCGGCGTACCTCAACAAGCAGGGCGTCGAGGTTCACGCCATCCTTCCGAACCCCGATGGATCCGCCGTCAACGCCTGGCGGGAAGCGAGAGTGGCTCTGCATTTCTTGAACTGCAGTCTGCCGGTGCGTGCTCCGCTGCAGCTCATGAAACGCGCAGCCGCCATTCGGCAATTGGTCGAATCCATCCTGCCGGACGTCATCCACACGCATCACGTTACTACCACGCTGATGCTGCGCCTCGCGCTGGGAAGTGCACATCCAATACCGCGTATATTTCAGGTGCCGGGTCCACTCCATCTCGAACATTGGCACACCCGCAATGGCGAGATTGCGCTGGCGGGAGAACATGATTTCTGGATCGCCAGCAGCCGGTTCATTCTGCGCCTGTACGAAAAGGCTGGCATTGCGCCGGAGAAGCTTTTCCTCAGCTACTACACAACCGACACGTCGTTGTTCTCAACCGCAAGAACCGGACACCTGCGCCGCAAACTCAGTATTCCGAAGAACGCGTTCGTCGTGGGCAACATCAACCTCATCTACCCGCCGAAGAGATTCCTGGGCCAGACGGTCGGTCTTAAGTGTCATGAAGATGTGATCGAGGCCATCCGAATCGTTCGACAGAAAAGGGCGGACGTCTGGGGCGTGCTGGCTGGAGGTACTTTCGGTGATTCGAAAAGCTATGAAAAGAAGCTAAACGCTCTTGCCCTGCAGAAAGGCAACGGCAGGATATTAATGCCCGGCAAGCTCAGTTCCGAGGAAGTTGCACAGAGCTGGCCGGACTTCGATTGCGCCGTGCATGTACCCCTATCCGAAAACTGCGGTGGCGTGGTTGAACCGCTGCTGGCGGCTGTTCCTTCCATCGCCGGCGATGTTGGCGGATTGCCGGAGGTTGTGCAGTCTGGCGTTACCGGAACGTTGGTTCCCATTCGCAATCCCAAACTTCTGGCGGATGCTGTAGTCAGCGTGTTTGACCATTACATCGAGTCCCGACAGATGGCCCGGGAGGGAAGGCAACTGGCGAAGGCGATGTTCGATCCGGGGCGGTGCAGTGCTGAAGTGCTATCCATCTACCGCCACCTACTGTTCAACGAGCCTCGACCGCCGGCCTTCGATTCAGCGCGATTCGTATCCTCGTCTCTGCAATCGACCACGGCTATGCCAGCTGTGCACTCTGCAACCATGGCGGTGTCTTCATAACAATGACGCGATTTGTGGCTTCTACAAACTGTAAGCGGATGTTCGACCTTGTTTCCGCCAGCCTGGCGCTCGTCGTCCTGTTGCCGCTGTTCTTGATGGTTGCGGTTCTCGTCCGGCGGCGTCTTGGGACACCTATCTTTTTCCGTCAGGTCCGGCCGGGTTTGAACACAAAGCCCTTCACGCTCTTGAAGTTCAGAACGATGACGGACGCACGCGGAACGGACGGAGAATTGTTGCGCGATTCCGAGCGGCTCACCTCGTTTGGCCGCTTTCTGCGCAGTACCAGCCTCGACGAGTTGCCGGAGCTGATGAATGTAGTTCGTGGCGACATGAGCCTGGTCGGCCCGCGTCCGCTGCTGATGCAGTATTTGGACCGCTATACAGCGGAGCAAAGGAGAAGGCATCTGGTGAAGCCCGGGATTACAGGATGGGCGCAGATCAACGGACGGAATTCCCTCGACTGGGATTGCAAATTCGCGCTGGATCTGTGGTACGTGGAGCATCAGAGGCTGGGTCTTGATATTTACATCGTCGCCAAGACCGTCTGGCAGGTCCTAAAGCGAGACGGCATTGCGCAAGAGGGCCACGCGACAATGCCCGAATTCCTTGGCATGCCAGCGCACAACGAAAGGAAACACGCCTGATGCAACCGAAACGCATTGTCATCATCGGGGCGGGCGGCATGGCCAGGGAGATTGAAGCCGCCCTGCGCTGCATCAATCGCAATGCCCGCCAATTCGATTTTCTGGGCTATGTGGTGAGCGACCTCTCGCTGCTCGGACCAAGAGATAGTTCGGATCGAGTGTTGGGAGATTTTGAATGGTTGAGAGCGAACCGGAACTCAATCGATGCTCTGGCGATCGGAGTGGGAACACCACATACACGGTTAAAGCTGGCCTCTGCGATGCGACAGTTACTGCCTCGAATGGAGTGGCCCACGATTATTCACCCGACCGCGACGATCGATCTTAACTCGGCCAGACTCTCACACGGGTGCTTTATTGGCGCCGGCGTTGTCGCCACGGTCAACGTCATATTGGAAGCTTTTGCCTTGTGCAATTTCGGCTGCACTGTGGGGCATGAAGCGCGCATTGGAGCGGGATCGGTGGTCAATCCGGGGGCGCATATTTCCGGAGGGGTCGCGGTCGGCGCAGGCGTGCTGATCGGCTGCGGAGCGCAGGTGTTGCAATATCTCAACGTCGGCGCAGGCGCGATTGTAGGAGCAGGCGCGGTCGTCACTCGCGATGTTCCCGAAGGGACAACCGTTATTGGCGTGCCCGCGCGTCCGAAGAGTCTCCGACGAAGCACAGCAACTCATCGAGACTATCCACTGACGCAATCACTCGAGAATCTTGTATGACCCCGACCGCGGTACAAACGGCCATATCCCCGGCAGAGGAAATCAGCTTTGCCATGCCGAAGCGGGCCCAGTTGTCAAGACTGGCTCGCCAGGGAGTCGCATGGTCTTCCGTGCTGCTCTTCGGGAAATACATGCTCTCGATCGTAAGCACCGCCGTTCTGGCCAGACTGCTGAGTCCGGGCGACTATGGATTGCTCGCGATGGTGGCTACGATCACCGTCCTGGCCCAAGCCATCTCCGATTTCGGGCTATCGTGGGCGACTGTGCCGCGGGAAAACTTGCAACGCAATCAGATTGACGCACTGTTTTGGATCAACTGTATCTTTGGAGTTTTCTTGACGGTTGTGTGTTGTCTGGCGGCCCCGTCGGCGGCAAGGTTCTACCATCGCTCCGAATTAAGAAACATTATCTGTGCGGCCAGCGGGACGCTGTTCTTGTCAGCGGTCGCAGTACAGCCCAACGCCTTGCTGCTCCGCCAAATGAAGCTGAAAGAACTGAATCTGTGCGGCCTCTATTCTCTGACGATCTCGGCTGCCGTGACGATCGTGGTGGCTCAACTGGGATACGGCTACTGGGCCCTCGTGGTGCAATTGCTTCTTCAGCAGGTCATTGTCACCGCTTTGTCCTTTCCGATGAGCGGCTACTTCCCAAGACTCCCGCAGCACCTGGCGAATCTCGGCACGTTGTTGACGTTTGGCGGTTACGCGACGCTCTATGGAATCGTCAACTACTTCGCCCGCAATCTCGACAATGTCCTGGTCGGGCGATTCTGGGGGCCGGTTGCCCTCGGTTACTATTCGCGGGCTTATTTCCTGATGACGCTCCCTGGCATGATCGTCATCGGAATCTTTAGTGGCACGCTGATTCCAGCGATGGCTTCGTTGCGAAAGGAGCCGGAGCGAATGGAAGCCGTTTACCTTCGCGCTGTCCGATTGATCACCGTATTGGGATGTTCTCTGGCGGTTGGACTGGCTGTGGCGGCACCCGAAGTGGTTCAGATCGTCTACGGCTCGCGCTGGATTGCCGTAACGCCTATTCTTCTGTGGCTCTCGGCGGCGAGCATTCTTCAGCCGATCCAAAATACATCGCAATGGCTCTACATCGTGGCCGGGCGGGGACGTGGCATGTTCATCATGGGCTTATTCGTCGCGGGTTCCGCCACACTGGCGTTCGCTTTGGGGATTCGTTCGGGACCGCTCGGGGTTGCGCGGGCATACGCCATCGCCAACACGATCATCGCTTACCCGATCCTTCTGATGGGGCATCGAGTTTGTGCTCTGCCGATAAAGAAGACTGTTGACGCAGTGATCCCGTCTTTGCTCTGCGCACTCCTGATGGGGGCAGTGGTCTATCTCGTCGGAACCGGATCCGCTGCCGCCGGCATAGCGGTGAAGGCCCGCCTAGCGATAAAGGTCGTCAGCGGACTCGCCGTTTACGCTGTCTGCCTCCAGCGCTTTGCGCCGTCCGTGTATTCCGAGCTTACCCACTACGTGTTTCCTCGCTAACTCACGTCATGAATATCGGATTCATTTGCAACGAACTTCGTCCGGCCAATGTCGGAGGCATTGGCACATTCACAGTGGAACTGATTCGCGGCCTCAACGATTCAGGGCACCGGGTGCACGTAGTTTCTTTGGATAGACAGATTCCGGAAACGAGCTGCGAGGTTGTGTCGCCGAATCTGACGATTCATCGACTGCGCGGCGGAAAGGGCCGGCTTCGTGGATATCTGAGTCGGTTCAATCTTTTCTCGGTGATTAGCAAGCTGGCTGTGCAAGGTCAGATCGACATCGTCGAGGTGCCTGATTTTGAGGGTTGGTGCGCGGGGTGGCCACACCTGCCGATTCCGGTCGTAGTGCGATTGCATGGTTCGGTAAGCTTTTTTGCCGCAGAGATGCGCAGCGCGATCCCGCGCTCGGTCCAATATCTGGAACGCAGGGCGATTCAGCGCGCCGATCATATCGTCTCAGTTAGTCGCTATGCAGCCGATCGATCGCGAGAGGTTATCGGACTACGAATGTCGCCAACGATTGTTCACAACAGCGTCATGTTGCCAGATCCGGCTCGCGTGAAAACCGATTTCCGAAGTCGCGACATGGTCTGTTACACCGGAACTCTGGTGGCCAAGAAAGGCGTGTTCTCCTTAGCGCAGGCATGGCCTCTCGTGAAGGAACGCCGGCCGAATGCACGCCTCATGATGATCGGCCGCGATGGACGGCATGAGGGCCGGTCAGCGATCGATTTGATTCGGGAGTTGGCCGGAGGGCATGCGGATTCCATCGAATTTACAGGGTATCTGCCCAAGGCTGAGCTGGAAAATGTTCTTATCGCTGCCGACGTTGCCGTGTACCCATCCTACAGCGAAGCGTTCGCGCTGGCGCCGATGGAAGCGATGGCTCTGTGCGTTCCGACGATCTGCACGAATCGGGCAAGCGGCCCGGAACTCGTGAGACACAACATCGACGGACTTCTCTGCGATCCGGATAAGATTCAGGAGTTGGGGGACATGTTAGCAACCGTTCTCGAGAACGAATCTCTGCGTTATCGCCTCGGTCAGGCCGGACGACGCCGGATCCGGGAAGACTTTTCCTACGCCGAATCACTTCAGACCAACATCCGGTTTTATCAAAGCTGCATTGCGCAATCCAACCAAAGCGCGCAGGCGGCGACGCCAAATTAATTAGCACTTCGGTATCGACATCGACACAAATGAATATTCCCAGTGTAAATCGCGGACACGAAACGAACCTTGACTTCGTTCGAGCCTTCGCCGTGTTGGTGGTAGTTGGCGCTCATCTGGGGTGGTTTCTTGGAGATTTACGCCTCGGGTTCTTTGAGATCTCGCTGCTCGGAAGGCTTGGCGTCGTGATCTTCTTCGTACACAGCGGAATTGTAAATCTGCTATCGATCGAGCGTCACGTTCAGGAGCATGGCCAGCACCGTCTTCTCCGTGCCTTCATGACGAAAAGGTGCCTGCGCATTTATCCCTTATCGCTGGTTGTGGTGGCGGCGGTTTATCTGTCGCATATCTCTGTAGCGCATATCGATAAATGGAGCACCACAGCGGCGAACCATCCAAACGCGGAAGTCATTCCCAGCCTTCTCCTGGTGCAGAACTTCTTCCAGTTTGATCAATTATTGGAGCCCTTGTGGAGTCTTCCCTATGAGATCCAGATTTACATGTTATTTCCCGCCATCTATCTTCTGCTGCGTCGCCTGGGTTCGACTAGAGCCTTGGTGTTTGCATGGGCGGCACTCGCCACGGTCGAGTTTGTCATCGCACCTCATATAGTGAAGCATGCGAATGTGGGGCAAGTCTTTGCTTTGCCGGACATGCTCTATTTCTTCTTGTGGTTTCTGGCGGGAATTTACGCATACAAGGAAATGCAACACTCAAGGCGAATCTTGCCCTTCTGGATGTTGCCCGCGCTCGTGGGTGTCTTGTGTGTGATCTGTTCTCTCTCCTACGATCGAAACAAGTTTCTATTCATCAGCTTCTGTTTTGGATTGGCGCTCCCGCATTTTCATAGTTGTGAGGACAGAGCAGTGAACGGTTTTTGCTCGTGGGTTGCCAAGTACTCGTACGGAATATATCTCCTGCACGATCCTGCAATCTGGTTGGGCTTTGTTCGATCCAGTCATATCCCAATGTTTGCCCGCATCAGCATTTTCCTTTCTGCGACCTTTGGGGGAAGCGTGCTGCTCTACCATGCGATCGAACACCCGATGGTTGTGATCGGGAATCGTGCGGGTGCTGCAATTAGCCGTGGGAAGCGCGTTCGGGTCGCACTCCGGCCCGCGACAGTGGCGGCGGGAGCTGGCCAATGAATCGCTCCGTGCTGATTGTCACGCCGTTTTTTGCGCCTCAGAATCACTCGGCGGTGTTTCGTGCTTACAAGCTCGCCAAGTACTTGCCGCAATTTGGGTGGATGCCCACCGTACTTACGGTAGATACGCAGTATGAATTCACCGAAGACGATTCGTTGCTTACAGACTTGCCGGCAGAAGTAGAGGTCGTGGCCGCACGGTACGTGGAGCCGAGTGCCAGAGGGATGCGAATGGCGCTCGGCGGAAGAGACCGGACGTTCAGGGCTACGAGGCAGGGAGGAGCGGCTGACAGCAATGGGTCCACAAAAGCTACAGCGCTTTCCGCGGCGCAGAGGGCTTATCTATTCTTGATTGAGAACTGGCTTCAGGTGCCTGACGCCTATTGGACGTGGGCACACACGGCAACAGGGGTGGGGAAGAGAATCATGCGGGAACGCGGGATTGACACTGTGTTCACGACGGCACCGCCTTTTTCGTCCCTGATGATTGGACAAGACTTGCATGACGCAGGCGTGAAATGGGTGGCCGATCTTCGCGATCCTCTTGCTTATACGAAAAGGTTGTCCAGCGACTCCCCCCGTGTTTATCAACGGCAGCGGAACATAGTCAAAAACGCCTTGGGCAAGGCTGACGCTGTCACGGTTGCTGCCTCCTGCTTCCGAAGTATTTACTTCGACATGTTCGGCAAGCAGGGCTCAGAGCCGATCTTCATTCCAACCGGTATGGATACGAATACTCTCGCTCCGGCCACGGGTGGCGCCCCTCAGGAGGCCCCGTATCTGATCTTTCCCGGCGAGTATCTGCCCGACTATGACAGTGCTTTTCTTGAAGCATTCGCTGCCGCCCTCAACAACGTCGACGTCAGACAGCGGGGAATTAAGCTTCTGGTCGTTGGAACGCTGGAACTCAATCGGACGAGGTTGATGCCGCTGATCGACAAGTTCGGAGTTCACAAGCACGTCGAGTTCAAAGATCAGCTTCCCCAACGTGAAGTCTACAAGTTGCTGAGTGGCGCGATGGCGGGCGTCTTGATTCCCGGCGCCCGAGCGTATTGGTGGACGACATTCGCCAAGATGACCGACTACATCGGAATGCGCAAGCCCGTCGTGGCAATGGTGCCTGATCCTTCCGAAGCTCGGTCTGCATTAACGCGAACCGGTCTCGGGGTGTTTCTCGATGGAAGTCCACTCGCTCGCACTCGCACGCTCACTAACTTCTTTTTGGGCAAGCACACGCTTTCAAAACCCAATGATGACGAGTGCGAACGGTACACCGTGAGGAGCCAGGTGCAATCATTCGTCGAAGTGTTCGAATCTGTTTCGCGCCGTCATTGAAAATCAGCGATCTACTCAAAATGAGAACTCAAGGTGTACTCGGCGAGGTAGCATTGCGATTCATGATTGGATGTATCGCATTGTGCACGATCAGCCAGAACACGGTGGCGAGCACAACCTACTACGTATCGTCGAGCTCGGGTGACGATGCGAACGACGGCAAGAGCCCGGCAAAGCCGTGGCAGCATTTGTGGAAGGTTTATTTGAAATCAATCTCTACCAATTCGTTTCGTCCAGGTGACTCAATCCTGCTGAAGCGCGGCGATCAGTGGCGGGGGCAAATCCGCTTACAAGCACATGGCGCAGAGCACAGACCGATCATGATCGGCGCATACGGCCAGGGACAAAAGCCATTGCTCTACGGTGAGACTGAGCGAACGCTGTGGGAAGTGGTGGCAGGACATGACGGGCTTTATACAACCGAACTGGACCAAGGAAGCATTCTAGGAGCGATTGTGCAGAACGGCAAAATCCTAAGAGCTACGCGCCCGGCAAGCGGGCTCGAAAGAACTGCGGAAACAGACTCGTTTCTTGCCACACTGCGCCGGGGTGAAGTGGCTGGCCAGTCCGGGAGTCGCCTGTGGGTTCGCGTTGGAGATGACGAACTACCGTCAGCCACGGTTCACGTGTTCCGGCTTGCAGGAGTTTCTCTTGCCGAGTCCAGCTACGTGCGGGTTGAGAACCTCGACATTCGACAATTTTACAGCGGCATGGACATTGAGAAGTCGCAGCATGTGACCATACAGCACAACGATGTTCATGACGTTCTCGGAATCGGCATCTATCTTCGCTTGGAAAACTCCGACTGCATGGTTGAGAGCAACACGGTGTACCGTAGCGGCAACACGGCCCTCTACAACCTGAAGGGATCTCGAAATACCTTTCGAGACAATTGGGTTTCTCACGTCGACAGCACGATTCTCGGGATGAAGGTAAACGGCGACGCGATGGGAATCGGCCTACAGGAATCGCAGCAAACCGTTGTCGAATACAACTACTTTGCGCACAGTGGTGGCATCGATTTCTATTTCGAGCAGGGCAGCACCATTCGATACAACTATCTCGACAGAGTGCGTTCGGCGGGGGCTCCGCACGGAGTAGACCTGAATGTCTACGGCAACATCTACAACCTCGGTGCGGCGGAAGGAAAACAGGGCGCGAGGGGAATAAACGCTGTTGCGACCGGCTCCGGTACTGTCAGGGTATTCAACAACACAATCTTTAACGCTTCCATGTTCTTCCTGAAGGGATCCTCCGCCACGGGGGGCAAGGTCGAATTTTCCGATAACCTCGCGGCGTCAACTGTTGCGGGTCCGGCAATGACCTCGTTCGGGCCAAATGTGACGTCGAATCACAATTGCTTTTCTGCTCCAGGCGTGCCCACGTTCCAGTATTACGGAGGGATGTTCCCATCTCTCTCCGCGTATCAAATAGCAAGTGGACTCGATCGCGATTCCGTTTTCTCAGATCCCCAATTCGTAGTCGCGTCGCCGAGGGCGCCGCTCGATTTTCGCATCAGCGCCAAGTCCGGATGCAATTCTGCGGCCTTGAGCGTCTCTTCGCCGCTCTTATCCGAAACGGGCACCTATGATCACGATCGAGAACTGCCGACCAATCGCGTAATTGGAGCTTTGCGGGTCGATGCAAATGCAGACCAGGATCGCCGCGCTGGGCAGTCGTGCACTGCTCATTGTTTCGGAACTTCATTCCGCGTTTCGGGCGGCGTCTACCTGCTGACTCTCAAGTTCGGACCGGATGTCGTGAACCGTGCGAAAGAGTTCAGTTTTCAGGTAAACGGTCGGGAAGAGGAGGCAGACTTTGCGTCCTCAGCGCCCGCTGCTTCCCTGGATGCTGGCGCCCAAAGCTTTCTGGTGCGTCCGGAGTGCAACTCGATCGTCGTTCAGCCGGATGTAGACACCGATACTTCCGTTGTGACCGAAGTCGACATCGAGCGGTTCGACACTTCGCACGGCGATGGCCTGCAAGTGATTCCCTGGTAGTTTCCCGACTACTCAACGAACACAAGCTCATGAATATGATTTCTGATTCCGGACGCATGTCTGCCTTCGTCTCGGCGATTCCAGGCCATTTGAAGAGAAGGACATCGAGTGGGCAGTACGTATCGCAGATTGACGGGCTGCGCTTCGTCGCGATATCCACAGTGCTGGTTGTACACATCATCGCCTATACGATCGGTGCGAATCCTTCTGTAGCTCCCAAATGGCTCGTCGACAATTACGAAATCCTCGCGCGCGGAGTTTTGCTGTTCTTTGTGCTTAGCGGATTCGTCATTGCGCTGCCTTTCGTGAAATGCGCGCAAGACGGCAACAACAAGGTGACGCTGAAAGACTATTTTCTGCGGCGCCTGACCCGGCTCGAGCCGCCATTTCTTGTCGCCATGCTGCTTACCTACGCAGCGCTCGTGGTTGTGCATCATGCGTCGGCACGAGCGCTCTTGCCTCATCTGTTGGCGACCTGCACTTACACCCACGCCATGATCTACGGCAGCAAGAGCCCAATAGCATTCATTACGTGGTCTCTGGAGATCGAAGTGCAGTTTTACTTGATGGCGCCTCTGATCATGACGGCCTTAGCGTTGCACGGCGGGATGAGGCGGGGTGTTTTGACTGTTCTGGCGATCGGATCGGTTGTGCTCCGGCAGCTGATCGGCGCTTCTCATCCCGTCATTGCGGCATCCCTGATCGCATATTTGCCATTCTTTGTCTCGGGCATCATCGCTTGCGATTTGGCACTTGAGCACGACTTGTGGCGGAGTCAGCGTTCCTGGGGATGGGATATGCTTGGCGGGCTTTCGTTGCTTCTCGGTTACTGGATCTCTCTGCCTCAAATGCAGGAGAGCCTGCTGGTGCCGGTCTTATTTGGCATTAGCCTAGTTGGGACGCTCCGAGGCGTGATACTCGCACGCATCCTATCTCTGTCTTGGCTCACGGCGATTGGCGGAATGTGCTACACGATTTATTTGTTGCACGTCCCACTGATTTACCTGTTTGGGCACGCAACAAAATATCTTGCGGGCCCCGCGGGGCGCGACCTTGTACTCAACCTCTTTCTGATTCCGCTTCCAACCGTACTTGCTTGCTCTTTGTTCTTCCTTGCAGTCGAAAGACCTTGCATGGATAAACATTGGCCGCGCAACCTGGTTGGTTTCGTCTCGACCAAAGCCGCGGACCGGAGGATTGAGCGCAGTCATCGAAGCAGGGAGAGCGCACGATATCCGGATCCGAATCCTCTTTTGCTTTTCGCATTCGAATATCCGCCGGTTTCCGGTGGAATTTCGAGATTGTGTGCGGCCATTGCTGATCAGCTCAGATGTCGTGGCAGCAGTGTAGTTGTGCTTACACAAGAGACTCCGGCTCAGGCGACCAATGCCGATCCGCCTGCAATCCGTGTAAATGCTCGCCGCCCGCGTCGGGAGTGGCAGGCATTTCGCTGGTTGCGCAGGTACAGGGCGCAAGGTCCGATTGACGCGACAATCTGCGGGATTTGGTATCCGGAAGGCCTGATCGCATATCTGGCTGGCACTCGGCCTCTGGTGATTCTTGCTCATGGCGCGGAACTCTTGCCGCCTGCAAGCCGCTGGCGCCGACGTTTGTGGAGAGCTCTGCAAAGCCACGTCCTGGAAAGCGCAGATCTCGTAATCGCCAACAGTGACTTCACCGAGGAACTTGTTTGCGCAGTTGCTCCGAAAGCGAACGTCGAGTCCATTCCGCTAGCCGTCGACCTCGAGCGCTTTATACCTAGAATCAAAGAAGCAGCAAAAGCGAAGCTTGGACTGACAGGAAAACAAGTGCTCTGCTCAGTCGCCCGCATCCACCGCTACAAGGGGCATGACACGGTCCTCCGCGCCATCGCAGCTATCAGCCCAGCCGAGCGCGAGAATCTCGTGTACTTGATCGTGGGCGAAGGACCTCACGAATCCGAACTGCGAAGACAGGCGGACGAACTGGGCGTCGCAGACCATGTGCGATGGTTCGGCTTTGTCGCGGAAGAGGATCTGCCTGAAATCTACCGGGCATCCGATCTGTTTGTGATGTGCACGCGTGCCGCGCGGGACGAACGAGCCGTGGAGGGATTCGGGCTGGTTTTCCTGGAAGCGCAGGCTTGCGGGACGCCAGTCGTCGGAACTCGAACCGGCGGAATTCCGGCGGCGATTGAGGAAGGTGTCGGGGGTTGGCTGATTGAGCAGGACGATAGTCAGCGGCTTGCACAGATGATTCGAGAGTTAATCCGCGCGCCGCAATCCTTTGGCGCCGCTGGAGTCCAAGCCCGCGAACGTGTCGTTCGAGATTGCACCTGGGAGCGTTACGGGCGACGTTTTTCATCGGCACTATGCAGTGTTGGAATCAACTCCAACGAAACTGCAACCGCCGGATCTGCTCCGACGACTTCTGCCGCAAGCGGATGATTGATTTCGGCTGCGTCAGTCCAAAGCCGTAATCGTCCGTACTCGCCCTCACGTTGTGGCAATCCGGGAACTATGTCCAAGAGTTCCTGCTCGGTAAGTCC